>OATT01000059.1_pt1 | contig 117081 bp, 91 predicted proteins | sample 1476071 | NCBI WGS metagenome assembly OATT01 (sample SAMEA2579989, study PRJEB22360) | human gut metagenome | biome: human gut; feature: human-associated habitat; material: faeces | place: Denmark | collected 2008/2010 | reverse complement strand
GTCAATATTATTTGGCCCGGCCCACCACATTTTTTGACCCCCCTGCCATTCTGGCATACTCTGCGATCTGCTGGACCACATCATCCCCGTACATGGTGATGACCCTGGCTCCCAGTTTTTCCGCCAGTTCCATATTCTCTTTTAGTATCCTTTTATCTGCATCCGGCAGATTTTTATCGTGGGACGTCTGCACATACAGAGCGGTAAACGCCCCGTGGAACGCATCCGCCATACGTGCCGCGGTCCTGATCACCCTGCCGTTGGAGGGAGATGCGGAGATTCCGGTCAGGATATGTTCTCCCGGATAGGAGGTCTCCTGTACATCCTCCCCCTTTTCCGCGATCTTATTGATCCTGTCCGCCATTCTTCTGAGGGCCATCTCCCGCAGGGCAGTGAGGACACCTGTATCCGCAACATTATTTCCAAGGCACTCCCGTACCTTTTCCGGTTCCGCGTCCACAAATTCCACCTGGTCTGCCTGATCGAATACTTTATCCGGAACGCGCTCCCCTGCCGGTCTGCCGGTCAGGGAGGAAATCACATCCGAAAGACTCTCTATCTGCTGTACATTCAGGGTCGTATACACATCAATCCCGGCCCGAAGAAGCTCCTCTATGTCCTGATAACGCTTTCTGTGCCTGGAACCCGGAGCATTCCCGTGGGCCAGCCTGTCTATGACCAAAAGCCCGGGCCTTCTTCTGATCGCACTGTCCAGATCAAACTCCGGAGACAGATTCCCCTGATAATTATGAAAAACGGGGGCAAGCTTTTCCATTTTCTCCCCCAAATCCAGCTCCAGGGGAACACATCCGACCACTACATCGCAGCCCTCTTTTTTTCTCTCCGCTGCATCCCGCAGCATCTGTCCTATCTTTCCTGTTCCTTCCGCATAGCTGAAAAAGATCTTCAGCCTGCCGCTTTTATCCGTCTCCATCCCGGCTCCCCCTTTCTGCGCTGTTTGGTTTATTATAGCCTATTTCCCGCGGGAATCAAATAAATTATGCGGGGAAAGGCAAAGAGCGCCGGCTATCTCGCCTTTGCCAGCGCTCTTACATCTTTGTAATGTCCCATGATGATCAGGGTCTCACTTCCCCGAAAGATATACTCCGGGCGGGGAAGAGGATAGATTTCCTCCTGTTCCTTGACTGCCAGAATACTGATATGATATTTATTCCGCACTCCCTTTTCCACAATGGACTTGCCCACCCACGGTGCCGGGACCGGAATCTCATAAATGGAGTAATCAGGGGTTAATTCAATGTAATCGAAAATATTATCTGTGCCGAATTTGACAGCCAGACGTTCTGCCATCTCCCGTTCCGGATAGACTATCTTGTCCGCTCCGTTTCTGAGAAGAAACTTTGCGTGCACATCCCTGTTTGCCCTTGAGAGGACAAAAGGCGCCCCGTAATCCTTGAGAAGCGCTGTGGTCTCCAGGGAGCTCTGAAAATTATCCCCGATGGCCACAACGCAGAGATCAAAATTCCCCACTCCCAGAGAGGCAATGAAATGCTCATTGGTGGTATCTCCAATCTGCGCATTTGTCACCAGGTCCAGCGCGTCATTGACACGCTCCTCATTTATATCAACTGCGAGGACTTCATTGCCCTCCTCTATTAATTTCGCTGCCATATGGCGGCCAAAGCGGCCCAGTCCCACTACAAGAACCGATTTCATTTTCTACTTTTCCTCCTTGATCAGCCTACAGATACCTTTTCCATAGGCAGTTTTGATGGTATGTTGGCAATCCGGTTGCCGAAAGCAATGAGTATGGTAATGCCTCCGACCCTTCCGATAAACATGAGCAGTATCAGAACAATATGTGAAACGGTTCCAAGCTGCGCAGTGATCCCCAGAGACAGTCCTACGGTTCCGATCGCGGAGGCCGCTTCAAACAGAGCGTCCTGGATCGCAGTTCCATCTGCAGAGGCGATCAGCACAGTTCCCACCAGGATCAGAAGCCCATAGAGCATGGTTACACAGCTTGCGTGGCGCAGGGCATTCTCCTCCATTCTTCTGCGGAAACACTCGATATCCTTCCGTTTTCTGAATTCAGACCATATACTCAGGATCATGATGGACATGGTGGTTGTCTTAATACCTCCCGCAGTGGAACCGGGAGAACCGCCGATAAACATAAGCCCCACTATGAGGATTTTACTGCAGCCCGATAGCGTTGTCAGATCCACGGTATTGAACCCCGCTGTTCTGGGCGTTACGGCCTGAAAGAACGCGCAGAGTACCTGTTCCCCAAAGCTTCTTCCCTCCATGGAAGGTTTCCCCAGCTCAAAGAAAAACATGAGGACAGCCCCTCCGAAAATAAGTATCGCTGTTGCCATGAGCACGACCTTTGTGTGGAGCTTATAATTTTTATAATGCCATTTATGGTTCCTGACATCTGCCCACACTAGAAATCCCAGGCCGCCCACTATGATCAGCAGCATAATGGTGATACTCACCAGAGGGCTGTCTGAAGCGGTCATGAGGGAAGTTCCCGGATCAAAATAGCCCATCAAATCTATTCCCGCATTACAAAAGGCAGAAATGGAGTGAAATACGGAAAAATATATACCTTTTCCCGTACCCAGTCTCGGAACAAAATAAAAGCTCAGCAAAATGGCTCCGATCCCCTCGAATAATACCGTTCCGCCGAACACAAACTTTGCCATGCGCACAATTCCGCCCACCTGGGGTGCAGCCACGGATTCCTGCATCAGAAGCCTCTGCGACAAACCAATCTTTCTCTTGGTGATAGCGAGCGCGGAAATGGCGATCGTCATAAATCCAATGCCGCCTATCTGTATTAATAATAAGATGACACCCTGGCCAAATTCAGACCAGAATGTATAGGTGTCATGCAGCACCAGTCCGGTGACACACGTTGCTGATGTGGCGGTAAACCAGGCATCCATAAACGGAGCTGCTGTCATCTGCCGGTTGGACACAGGCAGCATCAGCAGGAGCGTACCTGTGGTAATCACTGCCAGATAACCGAATACAATAAGTTTCGTTGTGGTCCAGTGATGTTTTTTTATTCCTGACATAAGAGTCTTCCACCCTTTTTATTCTCTTTCTGTGTTATCCTGTAACTACATATTCTAAATTCTTTTATATTAAAACGGCATAAAGCTATGTTAAGGACGCATTAAGATAGCATAAAGATTTTACTCTTTATGCTATCTTGTCCTGTTCTATGATTCTTTATTCTCTATGTGCTCTTCGTCCCCATTGTTGCGGCAGATCCACTCCAAAAGATCCTCCATGGCTTCCTTTGCTGACTGGAGCGGTCTGTCAAACATACCTGATTTATAGAAATTGATCACAACTGCCCCTATGGGCACTGCAAGTATCATGCCAATGACACTGCTGACCCGGTATCCTGTATACATAAAGATCAGTGTAAGGAGTGGGTCCATGCCAATGGAATCCCCCACCATCTTGGGCTCTATGACCCTCCGCACCAACTGCGTCACCAGGTAAAGGATGATCAGACCAACCGCAAACTTTGTATCACCGGACAACAGCTTGAATACAGCCCATGGTATAAGGGCTGTCCCTGTTCCGAAGAACGGAAGCATATCCAGAAAAGAAATGAGGAATGCCACCAGCACGGCAAAGCTCACCTCCAGAAACAGCAGCCCTACACAGAGTATTGCCCAGATAACAGCCATGATCTTAAACTGTGCTTTGAAATAACCGCCGAAGACCTTTTTAAAGCTGTCTGCCAGCAGTCTCCATTTTTCCTGGATGATCTGCGGTGTGTTGTTCCGCCCAAACTCCAGGATTCCATCCCGGTCCGCGATGAAAAAATAGGCGGACAATATGGTAAATATAATAGATATCAGCACACTCGGAAGATGCTTGGCCATATCACCTGCGTAGCCAACGGTCCACTCGCTGATATTTCCCACCAGTTTTCCGATCCGTTCTCCCAGATCGTCCTGCACATTATTGATGGAAGTCTGTACATTTTCCGGAAGCTGTTTCATGAATTTATTGAGATTGTGCTCCACCTCCCGAAAATCCTCCCGGAATCCACTGTAAATATCCGGTGCCTGATTGATCAGGTCACTGGCCTCCTCCACCGCTTTTGTTCCTATAAAATACCCTGCTCCGATTATGGCGGCTAAAACTGCTATAATGATCAGCATGGATGTGTGCTTTCTGGCTATTTTCATCCTCTTTTCCACCATGCGCACCAGAGGGCTGGCGATCATGGCGATGATCCATCCGATGACAAAAGGCATAAAAAACCTGAGGAATTTAAGTCCCAAAACAATGACCAGTATAACGCCTAAAACTGTAAACAATGCTGCCAGAATACCTTTTACATACTTCTTCCACTTCATATATAAATATCTCCCATGCCTGCCTGTTTTGACTGCTGTCTGCGCAATCTGACAGTAGCCGGGGCAGATTTTGCCTGCACCGGCTACCTTAAGTATACTCTCATCCGCCCGGGATACAATGCCTATCCCGTTAATTTTTTATGAAAAATTTGCGAACGGTTTCTGATCTATAATTGATTCTGTGTCTTAGATTTCCTTCAGAAAAGCAAACGGCTCATCATCATGCAGAAAATGCATCAGCATATAAGCCGTCATGATCGCTGCTTTCTCTTCCCTCAGGATTCTTCTGACCTCTTCCCTGTCAGCCAGCACAATCTCCAGCTCCTCGGAATCCTCCAGTCCATCCCCGGACACCTGGCCGGAAGCATAACCGTATACACTGGCGCAGGATTCATCGGTCATGCCAATGGTAGTAAAATACGGTTTCTCATATGCCGGGTCCACATCAAGAGGAGTAAGTGTCAGGCCGGTTTCCTCTTTCATCTCTCTGATCGCGGCTTCTCTGTAGTCCTCACCGGGCTCTACCAGGCCTGCCGGGAACTCATAGATATAGCTGTCAATAGCATAACGGTACTGACGTACCAGCACGACCCTGTCTTTCTTCTCCCCATAGAGGCTGTAGATAATAACTCCATCCGGGGTGTTTTTCCTTGTTTTGATCTTCAGTTCATTCTCAGTCTTTGCCCGTGACGCCACATAGTAATGTCCCTTTCTTCCTGTCTTACTCTCCACATCCAGGTGGTAGAGATTTACATGGGGATTCTCTGTGAGCGGCGTCACCTTTTTTATATCCGGCATCTTTATTCTCCTCGCAGTAATACTCTGATTCTCTTATAAATAAGCAGTGTTACGGCAGAGATGATACATCCCTTCACCAGGTTAAACGGCGCCACTGCCAGCACCACAAAGGTAAACAGGTTATTGATTCCTGCATTGATAGATGTGCCCATCTGAATAAAGGCGCTCACCGGCATCCCGAAAGCTGCCCCGTATGCGGGGAGCAGGATAAATGCATTCACAACACAACCCACAACAGCCATACAAATGGTTCCGATCACCATTCCAATCACTGCAAATTTTTTGTTCCTGCGGTATTTATAGAAAAATGCTGCCGGAACGATAAAAGAGCATCCCATCAGGAAATTGGCGATTTCACCCACACCCGCTGTGGCGGAGCCGTGGATGACTGCATACAGCAGTACCTTCAGAAGCTCGATCATAATACCTGCCACCGGTCCCATAGCAAACGCGCCGACCAGCACGGGTACTTCTGAGAAATCCATCTGATAGAAAGGCGGTGCGATCACCGGGATGGGAAACTCAATCATCATCAATACCGTAGCCACGGCTCCAAGCATGGCTACCTGTGCCAATGTCCTGATTTTAGAACGATTCTGTGCACCTGCAGGTCTTTTGTTTACAATTGCTTCATTACTCATTTTTATTCTCTCCTTTTTATGATGGTTTCATAAAAGGAAATTCTTCTTTTTCCGCTGCCGCTTCCGCGGCTGAAACGAAAAAACGCCCTGAAGATCAGGGCATTGATGAAATCTGCATTATGAAATACATTTTCTTCTCTCATCCAGACTTTAACTGTCGGTACCGGAATCACACCGGTTCAGCCATTTACATGGGTCGCGGACTATACCGCCGGTAGGGAGTTGCACCCTGCCCCGAAGAATTTTCTTTTATCTGAGAATTATTATAAACCTTTAAAGGCTTGATTTCAATGGGTTTTTGAAGATTTTTAAAATTGTTTTCTTCATAAATTCGCATAACTTTCCGTATTTACCAACAGATTTCTGGTAAATAATTGGTGAATTCAACCAGCTCTGAACCTATTAGAATCAAGCTTTTTCAGTTATTCCCTTACTCTTTCCTGGGTCACATCGTCATAAATCCTGGATATCATCTTGTAATCATAGCCCGCTTAGAGCTTTTACCTTCCGGATAATCCCTGCAGCATCCGTCTGATGGATTCACGTTTATGACATGGTCTTCCACAGCAAGTCCCAAAACGGAATGAATCATTTTCTGAAAATTTACCATAATCAGCAATACAGGATAATAAAAATATAGTATACTTTATGCATAGTCATATTCTCCTTTTGTCTAAGCGTAGAACAGAATAACCACCCGAAATGTTCCCTATAATATATAATGAAAGGAGTGTTCATTATGGCATCAGCACAGGAAAAAATATATACTATCAACGATATTAACGCCCTTCCCGAAGGCACAAGGGCTGAGCTTATCGACGGTCAGATTTATTATATGACTCCCTCTACCCGGGCACACCAACAACTTTTGCTTTCCATAAGCAGACAAATCGCAGATTACATTGACCGAAAGGGCGGTCCATGTGAAATTTATATTGCTCCCTTTGCCGTATACCTGGACAAAAGCACACATACCTACGTAGAACCGGATATTTCTGTTATCTGTGACAAAAATAAACTGGATGATAAAGGCTGCAATGGTTCTCCTGACTGGATTATTGAAATCGTCTCTCCCAGTAGCAGACGGATGGATTACTCTGTCAAACTATTCAAATACCGTTCTTCCGGCGTACGGGAATACTGGATTGTAGACCCAGAAAAACAGAGGGTAATGGTTCACGATTTAGAGAATGAAGATATCGATGAATACTCCTTCTCAAATATAATCAGCGCCAAGATTTATGATGACCTGTCCATAGATTTTTCGCACTTCAGGATATAATACTTTCATATTATATGAGCACTCTCCCGAAACCTCTATCTTCTGGCACTCGGTGGCAACTATACAATATCGGGTGCCAAAAGGTTCTCTATTATTTTTCGTACAATGCACTATAAAAAAGCCTGTAATCCATGCCTATCCGGCTGAACTACAGGCTCTCTCAGAGCTCTCTTATAATTAACTTTTATTCAATACCTTCACCTCATCAACCGCATGCTGTCCACCTAGTGCATACCAGTTTTCAAGTAGTGTATCCCACTCTTCCACTGCATCTCCTGTAATGATTTTTATGATGCTTTCCACTGTAAGGTTTTTTAAGATTCCCGCAGTTTTGGTAACCTCCCTGGATGGCAGAGAGGAATAGGCCGATTTTACAAAAGCATTTGCCTTCATCATATTATCAATGGTAACCCAGGCACACTGCGGATCTCCGTACACTGTATAGAAGGATATTCCTCTTGCCTGCTTCTGATCCCAGGGATCAAATCTGTCCTCTTCTACTGCGTGGAGATAGGATGTCATAGAATCCACATCGTCTATCTGGGAGTATGTAAGTCTCTCTGTCTTACCGGTCTTCAACGCATAACTCTCTGCTTTCCAATCATCATATCCTCTGTTTACAGGCTGCAATCTAAGAAGAGATGCTTTCCAGCCTGAATAATTCGTTCCGTCCCCGCTATATTTCAGGAACTCCTCCGTATTCTGGGGATTACATATTTTCTGTACACTCAAATTCATCATCTTAATCAGAGTTTCCGGTCGTTCACACTGACTGCTGATGCAATGTACCTCCAGTATAGACGGCGGAAGATACGCCTTTCCCCTGGCCTGGTTCGGAGCTGTCGGTATGGGCGCTGCCACAATATGTGCATTGGTATCCTTCCTGGCTGCATCAATAGCAGGAACCATACCAGCCCACCTTGGTCCAAACCAAATACCACACCTCCCTGAACCTGCTGCCTCGAAAATGGCATCACCATCCATTGTCAGAAAATCTTTACACAGAGAACCATCCGCGTAAAGCTCCTGCAGAAATGAGAGGGCGGCTTTCATACCTTCCGCATAAGAACCTCCCCACACAACCTCTCCCTCTTGATTCTCGACCATAGCCATTCCATCCGAACCAAAATAAGCCCCAAACGCATTAAATATCGGGTCGCCATTACCTATCGTATCAGTGAATAGCTCAACACCATCCAGAACCAGCCCGCAAGTGTCATCCACACCATTCCCATCCGGGTCATCATAGGTAAAAGCATGTGCGGTCCTCTTCAGTTCTTCTGTCGTCTCCGGCACTTTCAGTCCCAGATGATCCAGCCAGTCCTGGCGTATAAACATCATAGAATATTCTTCATAGGGATTTCCAAGCCTCGGCAGCCCGTATAGCCTTCCATTAACTGTCAGCATATCCAGGGCCTCGCCGCCGTCAGACATCAAGTATTCTTTCAGTTCATCACTGGCATAAGTTTCATATGCTTCTGTTATATCAGCCAGTACACCCTCATTTACGTAATTCATATAATTAAGAGTACTGGTCTGGAATATATCAGGATAGTTCCCTGATATGATTGCTGAGGAGAGCTTACTGTCTGCCTGTGATGTGTCCACATTGTACATGATTTCCGGATATATATTATGTTCTTTATATAAATCCATCCAGGAATTATCTGTAAGGCTTTCTTTCCCCACCCATTCAAAATCTCCGGCATAAACCACCCCTGCCTTAACCCTGACAGGCGATTCAAATCCATACAGATCCCTGTCTTCTGTAGATGGCGCATCCTCTTTTGCCATCCCCCTGCTGTCCGTTTCCCGCTCTTCTCCACTATTCCCGCAGCCTCCTGCAACTGCGGCCGATATCAGAAACACAGCAGCTGCCATAATCTTCCTCTTCATGGACTCTCTCCTCCCCGGTCGGTTTCATTCATCCTCATTTCCCTGTATTCTTTCGGTGAAACCCCGGTCTCCTTCCGAAAAGCCCTTGTAAAAGAATGGGGGGAAATATATCCGGTTTTTGCCGAGATATTCTGTATCTTCTCATTGGTTTGGGCCAGCAGGTATTTTGCCAGATTCATCCTTTTATTCAGGATATAATCGCTGAGCGTCTCTTTCTTCACCTGTTTAAACAGGCGTGACAGATAGCTTGCATTAAATCCACCCACTTCCGCCAGTGCAGTAAGCGACAGTTCCTCTGCAAGATGTTCATCAATATACGTCACGACCCGCTTAAGCGCTCTCTCTGTAAGAGTATTTTCATTGATATCCATCACGGAAAATATAGCTTCCGAGACATCCCACAGATACCTGGCCGCGTCATTCCAGTTGTCATGGGCATCTGCCTTTGTCAATTTGTACAGTGCTGTTTTGAAGGCCATCTGCCCGCTTAAATGGTTTTCATTTATAAACTGAAGCAACAGGACTGCAACACTGTAATATATTTCTAGTGCCCTTCCGTCGTGAAGACTGCATTTTTTCGTCATCTGTTCCAGACAGACACAAAGGCAGGCAAAATATTCCTTTTTCTTTCGAAGCTCCAACAGTGATTTCAGAGATGGTATTCTGGCCATAACACTATGCACAGCGCTCTCTCTGTCCGCATCTTCCTGCTTTTCCAGATAGATTAAGGCACCCTGGTCTTCACCCAAATACTGTATCATATGCTGACGCAGAATGCGAATCCGTTCCGGATACTCCATAAGAACCGCCGGAACATTCCACAAAACCGCCGAGAATGAACCGCCGCATGCATTGCCGAATATCTCCTGGCTGTATTCCACCGCACCTCTGGCAACGACAAAGACTTGTTCCCAGTTCACCTCATCTAAGCTGGCAGGCTGGAGAAAGAGCACCCCCTGACGGATATCTGTCATGTGAAGATAAAATCTCAGTTTACTCGGCATATTTTCTTCAAATATCTGTGACAGGCACTCTGCCATATAATAACCGTCACGCAGCGGCTCGTCCTCCCCGGCGCCTTCAATCCTGATCCAGAACAGCAGTGACGGGGACTTTGCCAGAAATCCGATTCCAAGTTCATTCATACTTTTCCCTATATCCGGTTCCAGTATATTCCCCGACACGATTTGATCCAGCAGGGATTTTCGGATCCAGAATTCTGCTTTTTCCAGAAGCTGCTTCTGCTTTTCCTGAAGTTTCTCCTGCTCCAGTTCTTTTTGTCCTTGTTCAAGCAGTTCCTTCACAGCCCCCATGATGGCTTCGTCTTCCTCACTTTTCAGAACATACCTCACATCCCTGTCATTGATCACCCGGTACATATCGTCAAAGTTCCTGTACCCTGTGAGAAACACTGTTTTACATCTGGGCCAGTTTTCTTTAATCCGTTCAAACAGGGTAATTCCATCCATCCCTGGCATTTTAATATCTGTCAACACCACATCAAATCTCACACGGTCGAGAAGTTCCAGCGCCTCATAAGCAGAATTGGCTGTATATACGTCCACCTCCAGGTCAAACTCATACCGAAACATTTCTTCCAGCCCCAGCAGGATTTCATATTCATCATCAACTATCAGTAAATTCTGATTCATATCTTCACCCCTCCTTCCCGTCCTCTCTTCTAAAGGCTGCCTCCGTCAGAATCCAGATTGTGACAGACACTCCCCCAAGCTCACTTCGCCTTACAAAAATACCTGCTTTTTTATCAAAGTAAAACTGCAGCCGCTTATGGATATTAATGATTCCTGTCACCTCATCTGACTCCATCTCCTCTATACTTCTCTGCATCTGCTCAATATCAGAATCCTCTGCCTCCTCTCCATTGTCCTCTACTGTAATGTGTATTTCTGAAGGAGTCTCCGTAAACGATATACGCAGCAGACCGTCTTTCACCCGGTTCTCAAGCCCATGTTCAAAGGCGTTTTCAAGCAGTGGCTGAAGGATAAGACGAGGGACTATCACAGGCGCGAACCGTTTTGGCAGTTCTTCAAATTCAATACTGAGACGTCCGGCAAACCGTACTCCCTGTATAGCGGCATAGCTTTTTGCATGGCTGACCTCCTGATCCAGGGTAATATAGTCTGAACCGCTTCTGGTCAGATATCTGAAATAATTTCCCAAATGCTTTGCAAACTCCTCCGCATTCTCGTAATCCTGCCTCTTGATCCTGCGGCTCAGTGTAAAAAAGCTGTTATACAGAAAATGAGGATTTATCTGAGCCTGAAGCTGCTTTAGCTGTGCTCTCTGCGCCAGATTAGTCTGAATATAGACTTCGTCAATCAGATGTTTCAACCGGTCCTCCATGTCATTAAAACCACTATATAGATAAGAAAATTCATCCTCTGTATTTCTGTATATATGCTGATTCAGATTTCCCTCCTTCACTCTTCCAAATGCCTCCAAAAGCAAACCGATAGGTTTATGTATGGTTCTGTTGGTATATATAACAAAGAATATAGATATTCCCAGCAAAATCAACAGGCCAATAGACAGGTAGATCCAGGACTGTTTGATATATCCCATGACAGCCCCTTCTTCCGTATATTGGACAAATGTACCCATACTGCCGTTTCCCCCCACAAACACCAGATAATTTTCCCCACCTGCCTTCACTTCCTGCACCTTCACATACTCCCCCTGTTCATCCTTCTTCAGTTCACTGAGGATTCTGGCGCTGGAACAGTGGGCTGTGCTGCTCTGTACCATTGCATGGTATTTATCGCTGTAGATAAAGGCTCCGCTGTTCGCTGTGGTATTCAGCAGGGATAATTTGTTTTCAATCTGCCCGCCGGAAAATGTAAGGACAAACATAAAATTAAACGCCTCATCTTCATCTCCTCTGGTCTGCCCCATCTCAACAGAATAAAATTTTTCACCATCATAGCTGATAGAACCATTTTCATAATCCACAAAGCTCCACATCTCTTCAAAATCATCTGCGTTCATTCTCCTGACAGCGCTGTCAGTAATCTTATATTCACTTTTCGGCATATAGATCGTACAACTTTCCACAAGGTTGCTGACTCCCGCTATACTGCTGAGTTTTTCCTTCACAGACAGCAGCGCATCCCTCTTCTCGAAATCATCCAAACCTGCTTCCGGCTGTGCCAGGAATGCCAGCTTTCTGTCGTTAAATATTTCAATCTGCAGATTGATAGCATGGCTTACTTCCATCTCAAAACTTTCCAGATAATATTCTGCCTGAGCGCGCATTTTATCATATGTCATCTCACGCACAGTCTTCAAAGTCCTGATATGCAGGAAAAACATAATTGCCATAAAACTGACAATAATCGTCGTAAATGCCAGTATCTGCTTTGTCTGCAGAGAGGACCGCTTCCACCTTTTGCGCTGTTCTTTGTCCATATTCCGGCTCCTTCTTTCGGAAATATTTCACCGTATTTTTATACTCTTTATTATAACAGACAAGTATGATTTTTTTAACGGAATTCTTCTGCCGCCTTCACAGAAATAAGACTGCAGGCCCTGTCTTCTATGAATACAGGACATTTTTCAAGAAAAATATCATCCTCTGCGAAGAGGGAATGTACAATCACTCTGAGCTGTTTTGGAAAATCAAAATACCCAAGGCTGAGAGGTACTTTCTGTCCGGTATAGAAATGATCATTGAGCTTCTCCCCATCTGCATATATCTCCAGACTCTCGCCCGCATATTCCAGATATAGGATCGTATCGCGCCCTTTCCGTCGGTCCTCCCTTTCCCCGTAAACAATCTGTATGTCATAGACTCTGTTCTCCCGGTCTTCTGCTGTCAAATTCACTTCTATTTTGGGACTTATATACTCCGCTTTCCGTCTATAGACAGTAAATTCTGCTTCCTGCCGGTATTTTACAAATCCTGGAATTCCCTCTTCTGCCTCCGGAAAACAACGGATCTCTGTCTCTTCTGCCCCTGTTATCTTCAGCACGCCATCCTCTTCCCAGACATAGTTCTCTGAAAGGATTAAATAGTCCTGGTCAAGTGTAACCTTCCAGGCATTCAGAGCCTGCTCTCTGCTAAGAGACAGCACCCGGGCCTGTTCCTCTCCCTCCCACTGATACTCTGGCTCCTGTTCACCGTAAAATACAAAGATATCTTCTTTCTTTGTATGCAGGCAGCACAGAGGGGTAGCCAGCGCTGACCTGAGCACCGCATTTCCCAGCCTCATCCGGTACGGAAAAAAGCCGAAAGCACCTTCTCCAATATCTACAGGCGGAAAATTTACAGGCTGACGGCACTTTCCAATCAGCATGGTCCTTTGATGGGCGTCCATCACTCTACGGCGCTGATAATTGTTGTAAAATACATATCCATGTTCATCGTCATGCCTGCTGGAAAGACGCAAGGTCTTGGTATCTTCCGGTTTTACCCCTCTGGTAAGGATATCCGTCTCCAGAGCAGCCATGTCATCTCCGAAGTCTTTCAGGAAATAAGCCAGCAGCTTAATTTCACGATAACTGTCTGAAATTGCTCCATACTGCCGAACAGGTGCATTAAAATCATAATTAACCTCCGGAAGGTCATTTAAATACCCTGTCTCACGGCTCTCCTGCAGGGTGGAAAGCTTTCCCTTCGGGTTGCTTCCCCCGTGATACATATAATATCCCAGCAGCGCCACCCCGCTTCCAAGTTTCGTCAGGGACATAGCTCCGATATCTTTTCCGTGAGCTACCGGCCTTCTGTGTTTTGTAACCTGAAGGCCGCCTCCCAGCTCTGCTGTCAGAAACGGAAACCTGGTCTGGTCAAAAGTAACCTGGTCTCCTACATGATGATCACAGGCAATCAGTGCGTCATTTCGTTCACTGCTGAACACATAATTGGCATTGGCCTCCAGCTCTGTAGTCCTCTGGTCCCAGGGAGCCTCGCAGTATCCGCCCATGACTGGAAGTAAATCTCCGATACAAGCCCCGCCCCATCCTGTCGCTGTGTAATAAGGCACAATAAAACCCAGTTCCTTTGCCAGCGATGTCAGTGTACGCATATGGGTTTCCCCCGCCTCTCCTTTCAGTCCTCCAACATGCCCATACTCATTTTCTATCTGGACTCCCATAATCGGGCCGCCATCTTTATGGAAATATCCCTCTGCCTGCTCATACACCTTCTCCCAGAAGCGCCGGACATATCTCAGATATCTCTCATCATTGCTTCTCAATATGACTCCCTCCCGCTCCTTTTGCTGCAGCCAGTCGGGAAAGCCTCCGTTTCTCACCTCGCCATGTATCCAGGGTCCTAAGCGCAGAAACATGGAAAGTCCTACTTTCTTACAAATCCTGATAAACCTTCCCAGGTTACGGCAGCCTGTGAAATCAAAGCTATCCTCCTCTTCCTCATGATGTATCCATATCACATATGTGGACAGGACAGTAACTCCTCCTGCTTTCATCTTTCGTAAAGATTCCTCCCACAAATCCTCCCTGTATCTGCTGTAATGCATCTCTCCCATCACAGGAAACCACGGCAGTCCGTCCATGGTAAGATATTTTTCTGTGTAACCGTATTGTCTCATCTCTGTCTTCCTCCTGTCAGTCCCTTCACCTAATGGTGCTTTACCTGCCTTCTGATTCTTATCTCTGTATCTTAAAAGGGCTGCCGCAAAAATGTGGCAGCCCTTCCGACTCAATATGTTACTGTTTTCCAGCTACGTAATCTGCTGCCTGTTTGTCTAATTCAGTCAGTATATCACGGATTCCTGCGCTCTCCAATGCCGATTTCATATCTTTAACAGATTGATCCACATCATCAACCAGACCATTGATCAGCGGTTTATAGTATGTATCAACTGCTGCTTCCACTGCTGCAACCTGTGAGGTTACATTTTCTGTGTTAAAGTTAAATCCGTCATAGGGGTGGTCTTCTCTCTGATTATTGGTGAAGCTTTCTTTCACAGCATCATAGGTATCATCCAGAGCTGTTCTGTTCTCTACATATTCTGTTCTGTAGATTTTCTCATTTTTCCATCCCCAGTTACAGTTATTATCCAGACCATATCCACTCTCGTCAAGCAGTTTATACTGATTTTCTCCCACTGCTTCCCAGTGTTTTCCTTCGATTCCCAGCATAGTCAGATCCTGAATCTCAGGGTTGGTGTAGAACTCATTTAAAGCCATCATGGCACGTTCCGGATTCTTACTGTTTTTGTTGATGGCAACGCCATTGTTGATGTAGGGATTAGCATGCTTGGGATGGTCAGATACCGGGTCAACAAGTGTTGTATTCCAGTCCGGATTCTCAGTATTAGCCTGTCGTGCGTAAGTAAGGCAAGTGCCCATATTCCATACCATTGCCGCTGTTTTGCCAGTGAGCAGTCCCGTCTGCCTGTCCTCTTCATTGCTCAGGACATCGGGAGACCAGCAGCCTGCATCGGCCATCTCTTTTGCCTGCTTACAGTAATCAGTAAATCCATCCCAGTCAATAATACATCTGAAATCCAGGTCTTCCGGGTCTTCTGCATTGTACAGGATCAGCTCGCCGCTTTTCGGCGTTCCGCCTACCAGGCCCATTCCCTGGCTCTGGAAATACTGGTACCAGGGCCCATTCTGTACTGCATAGATTCCGTTTTCAGCACATCTCTTGAAGAACTCTGTCATCTCATCCCAGTTGCTGATACTCTTCACATTGTACTCTTCCATCAGATCCCCGCGGACTGCCAGCACATCCTGCCCAAATTCTGTCTGGTTGTTGGGAACCATATAGATTTCCCCATTGATTTTCGCCTGCTCCCAGGCAACCTCAGGAACAGTCTCCCAGGTCTGTGGGGCATACTTCTGTATAAAATCCTCCGCCATGGGATAGAATCCACCCAGCGCTACAGTCTGCTCATAATGTCCCCAGCTTGTAGCTGTGAAAATCAGATCGAAATCTTCCTGTGAGGAAAACAAGAGAGAATATTTTTTCTCATGTTCACCCCAGGAAAGGAAATCCACACTGACAGAACAGTTTAACTTGTCCTCCAGGATTTTGTTGATCTCATCATAGACTGCATCGAAATCCGGGGTACGCTCTCCCAAAAGGTACATCTTCAAATCCACATGCTCCGATACATCAACGCCGTTATAGGTCTTTCCTTCCACATTCTTTGCGCTCTCTTTCCTGTCAGAACCTCCCTTGTCAGAATCAGAACCGCATCCTGCAAGCATTCCTGCCGCCATTGCTGCGCTGAGTGTCAGCGCACACACCTGTTTTGTTTTCTTCTTCATGATAATAAGTCCTCCTTGAAATATATTTTTCATCTCAGCCCTTCACTGCTCCAATAGTGATACCCTGGACAAAATACTTCTGTACCATAGGATAGGCAAGAATGATAGGGCCGGTTACTACAATCGTCAGCGCCATTTTTAAAGTCTGCGTAGGCAGCGATACCGCAGTTACCACCGCACTGCTGACTGCGCTGTTGGCTATCAGCTTCTTATAAGCTTCAATGTTATTGACCTGCTGATAGAGAAAATACTGAAGCGGGTATTTGTCCTCTGTGTTTATGTACAGCATGGCATTGTACCAGTCATTCCAGTATGCCAGTGCAATGAACAGTCCCACTGTAGCCAGCGCCGGCTTGATAAGAGGCATGACAATCTGGAACAGTGTCCTTACCTCCCCGCATCCGTCTATCTTCGCTGCATCTATAAGGGAATCCGGCAAAGCAGTGATATAACTCTTCATAATCAGAAGGTTATACACATTGAATAACAGCGGCAATAAAAGCGCCAGATAGCTGTCTTTTAAATTCAGCGTCCGTGTCATCAGTACATAGTACGGTACCAGGCCTCCATTGAACAATGTGGTGAAGTAGAAAAAGAATGAAAACTTATTTCTCCACTCAAAATCTTTTCTGGACAACACATAGGCTGTCATAGTCTGCAGCAGAAGGCCTATCATAGTCCCGCCTATGGTCAGGCAAATCGTGACCGCGTAGGCACGGAATACCACAATCGGTTCTTTGAATACCGTCTTGTATGCCTGAAGACTGAAGTCCTGGGGCAGAAGGCTGAAACCGTTTTTGGTGATTGCCGCCTCTGATGAGAAAGAACCTGATATTATCATCAGAAAGGGAATCAGACAAATCAGCGCTACTGCAATACAGAATGTGTAAGCAATTATATTCAGCTTCCTCACATCCGAACTCATTTTTTTCTTTGTCGCTCGTGCGTTATCTCTCACCTTAATCCCCTCCTAGAACAATGTATAATCTTTGTCATATTTGCCCACCAGTTTATTGACCACAATGACGGTTATAAAGCAGAGCACCGACTGGAACAGACCTATGGCCGCTGCCATTCCAAAGTCATTACTTCTGATCAATGCCCTGAATGTCAGTGTGTCAATTACGTCTGTATAGTTGAACAGCAGACCGTTATTTCCCACCAGGTTGTAGAACATATCGAAATTGCCTTTAAAGATACCTCCCACTGCCAGCAAAAGCAGGATGATAGTTGTCGGCATAATCATGGGAATCGTAACTTTTCTGATTCTCTGGAATACATTTGCCCCGTCTATGGCCGCCGCTTCATACACTGAAGTATCTATTCCCATGATCGCCGCCAAATACATGACCGAGCCATACCCGATGTTCTTCCATATATTGAAGAATATCAGGATAAACGGCCATGCCTTCGGATTTGTGTAGAATGGAATCCTCTTCCCGCCCAGGCCGGTGATCAGTGTATTCAGAAATCCGTAATCGGAACTGAAGATGTTGAAGGCCATGACACCGACGATTACCCAGGAGATAAAATACGGAAGAAACATCAGTGACTGGGCTGTTTTACGAAAATGTTTGTTATTGATCTCTGTCAGGAAGATGGCCACTGCAATCTGGAAAATCGTGTTAAAAGCAATAAAAACCAGATTGTATAAAACCGTGTTCCTGGTAACCAGACCTGCCTGGCCGGACTTGAAAAAGAACTTGAAATTATCCAGTCCGCACCAGGGACTTCCCAGAATACCGTCCGCGTAGTTATACTTTTTGAATGCCATCACAATTCCGGTCATAGGATAATAGCTGAAGATCAGCGTATAGACCACTGCCGGTAAAAGCATCAGCAGAAAAATCCGGTATCTGTAGAGTTTACTGAAAAAACCTTTTACTCCTTGTTTTTTTTGCATCTTTCTTTTCTCTCCTCCCCTGTTTGTGTTATCTGTTATCTTCTTGCTTTGTATGATTTTATTATAAGTTCTGATGCTTTCTTTTTCTATGTGCATGTTTTTACATCGGTAACCTGAAATTACTTATTTGCTGTTTTTCAATTCCCGCACTTCTGCACCATCTTCATGACAAACGCCCTGCAGAGGAATAACCTCTGCAGGGCGTCTGTCTCAAAATTCGCTGATCTTCTCCGCGGTATACTGGAGAATCACTGCTGAATCTGTTGCATCTGCCTCACCGTCTCTGTTCACATCTCCGGTTTCTACCTGCTCCTCTGTAAGCTCCTGCAGCTCTGCAGTATACTTCAGTATCTCCGCCGCATCATCAGACTCGACGATACCATTCATGTTCACGTCTCCAAGCAGACGTGCTTTCATGATAACAGGAACCAGAGTTTCCACAGCTCCATTGATTTCCTTCTGGGTTGCGTCAATGTTATCATAGACTGTCTGTGCTTCAGCTGTCGCCGCCTCCAGATCTGACACTGTGGACGCCACATAGCGGTTTCGCTGAGCCAGAATTTCATTTGCTTTTGCCAAAGCCACTTCCAGTTCCGCCTTATTTCCACGTTTTGCCATGGAAATCAGGGCATCGAATAACTTATCATATGCAGCATTGATTTCTTCTTCTGTGGCATTTTTGTTTCCGGCCACTGCCTTTGCCTCTTCCAGTGCTTTCTGAAGTGCATCCACGCTGCCGGAAGTATAACTATCGGCATCTGTCAAAATCTCTTCTGCCTTCTGGATCAATGCATCCAGCCTGCTGTTGTCTATCCTCAGAAGGGAGGTTACTGCATCCATCAGAGATTTCAGCGCTGTATTCACAGCTTCCTGTTCTGCTGTTTCATCTTCGTATACGGTCTGCGCATTGGTAAGCGCCAGACGGACATTTTCCACGCTCTCTTCTGTATAGCCGGCAAGGGCTTCTTCATCTGCAAGCACTTTTTCCGCCTCATCTATAGCAGTCTTCAGACCAACCTTAGGAATCTTTTCCACCAGTGCACTGCACACGCCGATAAGAGTCAATGCAGCCCCGTCAATTTCTTCCTGGCTGGCATTCTCATCCGCAAGTACGGCTGACGCTTCAGCAAGTGCTGCCTCCACGTCTGCCCAGCTAGCCTCAGTAAATCCCTGTTCTGCCTCCTGCTGTGCTTTCAGACCTTCCGCAAAGGCAATTGCCTTCTCAAGTCTTGTGGTGGTAACAGGCATCCTCACTGTAACCTCAAATTCACATTTCAGAGTGACATCACCCTCCGTGTAAGCCACAGTCACAGTCTGGCTGCCCAGAAGACTGCTGTCATAGCCCTCAATCCGGTACTCCTGTGCCTTCAGCACTCTTGAATCTCCGTTATCATATCCTGCTGTCAAAGTCAGACCTGTCAGATCCAGTTCTTCACCGTGATCATAGACCGTCTTATCCGGGCCGCTTGTCAGCTCCAGAGAATCCAGGGTACGCTGTGCTTCCGGTTCAAAGGCGCCGTCCACTCTCATGATTGAAATTCCGACCCAATCAGTACTGGTCTTTACTCCAAGGGTGGTAACACGCACAAACCGCGCACTGGTGTTTTCCGGAAATGCCTCGGTAAACACCTCATTCCCTATGGCTCCGGCAAACTCACCGGAATGGTCCATAGTCATATTCCATGTAATACCGTCATCAGAAGTCTCTACTTTATATTTCATCTGCTGCCAGAATGACGTGGTGAGGCTCTCCAGGGATGTCCTTGTTTTGAAATCAACAGTCAGACTTCCCATGTTAGTATTTGAGCCCGTTGACCATGCATCGACAATTGACGAAGTCCGTGCATTAATAAACGGCGTTGTATCTTTATATTTACTGCCGGTTCCCACACTGCTTATGGTGACACCGTTATCCTGGAACCAGGATGTCAGGTCTTTTGTAACTGTAATTTTCTTTTCAGCCGACGCACCGCTTGATGCCTCTGCACGGATTGTTGCTGTTCCTTCGCTGAGAGGGGTGACCACACCACTTTCATCTACCGCTGCAACTTCGGGATCTGACGAAGTCCATGTCAGCGTCTCTGTGGCATAAGCCGGTTTAAGTTCCGCTTTCAGGGTTGTTTTCTTGTTAATGGACAGCGGGTTGTCTCCTCCGCCAAGTATAATACTCTCTGCAGGTATGTTGTCTCTTATGGCAAGCCCCTGAACTGCCTGATCCAAATCCTCTGTAATCTTGTCTATCTCACCCTGCTTCTCCGCCTGCCATCTCTCGCTCCGGGCAGTCTCCAGAGTCTCTCTTGCTTTACTCAGGGCATCTTTGTATGCTTTCAGGCTCTCCTCGGTATAACAGTCCTCCGGATACTCCATTGCCATTTCACCTGCTTTGACTGCCTCTTCCAGAGCTCCTGTATCTGCTAGTTCTTCACCATCAACCTGACAGTTTACTTTCAGTGTCAGCGGAGTTCCGCTATAGAAAGATACTTCCACAGTCAGAACTGCCGTACCCGCCTTTTTGGCACGAAGCTCACCCGTTGCCGCATCTACTGCGACCACATCTGCATCATCTGATGTCCAGCTGATCCCGGCAATATCTGATTCGCCATCTCCGCCGCTGACAATCACATTCAGCTTTTTCTTATCTCCTGTCTGAAGTTTTATGGCATCTGCCTCATCGCCAAAGGGAATTTCATTTCCTTTTTCATCACTGATACTCCAACGCTCAACTGCGTTCGGGGTGTTGGTAACTTCTACCTCTACTTCCGCCAGAATAGATTTATCTGCAGTGGAGGCTGCCGTGATGACGCAGGTTCCGTTTTTAATGTCACTCAGGTTATCGCAAATCTTAGCTGCTTTCACCAATCCGTTTTCGTCCACAGTTGCCACTGTCTCGTCAGAAGATGACCACACGATTCCCTGGTCTGCAGATTCCGGCAGCACTTTGGCATTTAGCTGATGCTGTATTTTCAGTGTGTCTTTCACAGGAAGCAGGCGTACAGACTTTGTATCCACCACCACACTCCTGGGAGATATTCCGACAGCATAAACATTGAAATTATCAAGAGCCGGATTCCAGTCCAGATTTCCCGCATCCCTGTTCCTGGTTCCCATGAACTGAATGCTCCCCAGATCATTGTTGTACTGGATTCCCTCCCCGAAAGCAGCTTCCTGTGTAGCTGTAACAGACGGATCATCCAGACTTGTGACCGTAAACCGGGACATGTTTGCCTTCATATCAAGTTCAATATCCATATGATACCATGTATTCTCTTTGTCAAATCCCTGTCCTATTACAGTGCCGTTCACTAAAGGCTGGTTATTCACAAGCTCTTCACCGGCGCTGTAAACCAGTTCTGTATTCTTATTTGTCTGAATCGCCAGATATACATGATTGCTGCTGTCTGTGACAGCCAGGTAATTGCCGTTGGAAGCTGTGCTTGTACCTACGTTGTAATCAAAATCAAGGATTATCTTGTCACTTGTGATCTCCGGTGAGAACCTGTGCTGTGTACTCCTTCCACCAGAACCGCCTCCGGCAATCTGAAGCACCTTGCCGTCATCCGTCTCATTGACACCGGAACCCAGTGCGCCTCCGCCTACAGAACCAACTGTCATATCCCAGCCTGAGCCTGTCTCCCTGTTGTCAAAGCTTTCGCTGACTGCCGGTACATAGACCATTGCAGAAGCAGTATGGTTTCCATCCACAGTTGCTGCCGTTATAGATGCCACCCCGCTGCTCACAGGTGTAACGATTCCATATTCATTGACCACAGCCACCTCAGGCGTGTCAGAGCTCCAGACAACATCTTCCTCTGTAGCCATATCCGGCTCTACGGAGGCGCTGAATCTGACAGTTGGAATCTCCTCTAAGGGTTTGGTGTCCGAAAAATAATCAGATGCAAAACGGTAGCTCTCCTGATCCAGGCTGACACCTGTAACAGAGACTGCTTCCTCCTGTACCGTGACCTGGCACTCTGCAGTGAATCCACCGTCTTCTGTAGTAACTGTAACCTTGACCGGACCGCCAATCTGCTCACCTGTAATAACACCATTTTCATTTACGGACACAACAGACTCGTTTTCTGAAGTCCAGGTAAGCTTTTTGTTAAAGGTGTCTTCAGGCATAACAAGTGCCTTCAGTGTCTTGGAATGCCCAATCTGAAGTGTGGCTGTCTCTTTGTCCAGCACTACTCCCTCTGCCATTACCGGCACCACATGTACTTTGCAGACAGCAGAAACATCCGGGTTGTCATCAGATACTGCCCTGATTTCTGCATCGCCTACACTTACAGCAGTCACCAAGCCGTTCTTATCCACCGCTGCTGTCTCCGGGTTGTCCGACTCCCAGAGAATTTTGGAAAGTGTGGTATCTTCAGGTTCCAGAGCCGCTTTAAGCTGCAGCTTTCTGCCATTGCTCATTGTCACTTCTGTCTGATCCAGGGTAATCTTGCCGGCATCCACCTTCTCTGCTTTCAATGTAAAACTCAGGGAAGACTTTCCGTCCTGAGTGGCTGCTGTAATCGTGGTGGTACCTTTTTTCTTCACATTTAGCTGTACATTCTCGGTCTTATCTGACTGCTGGCGCATATATCCCCTGGGTGTCTGCCATGTCTCACCGAAGAAGGATGCCACTTCAGGGTCTGATGATGTGTAGATGACCACTTTATCTGTGACCTCATCCGGCAGTTTTGCGGCAAGCTGGAGTTTAGAGAGGACCTGTACAGTTATCTCCTCTCCATCACTTACAGGCGTTTTGTCAATTGTCGAATCTCTGCCCAATTTAAGAGTCAGATCGTCTTTGGCTGCTTCTTTTGGCTCTCCCACTGTCACATTTACAGATGCTGCCAGTCCCTTTACCTCCGCGGTAACTGTAGCTGTGCCTGCTGCCACGCCCCGGACAAATCCCTTCTCTGTGACCTCAGCCACCGAGGCGTCAGACGTAGAATAGCTGACCGCTCCGTCTGTCAGAACCTTGTCCGCAGGAGCCAGATTTACTTTCAGTCTCTGGGTATCTCCCGGCATCAGATCGATCTCACTTTGCTCCAGACTGATTTCAGATACCTGACCAGCCTCCACTGTATACTCTCCGTATCCTCTCAGGGGAGAAAGGGTTGACGCCGCCTTTTCTTTCACACAGCCTCTCATCAGATAGGCATACATGCTGTCCATCATATCTCCGGCTTTTCCCGGCTGGCTGCTTCCCATCTCCACGATGCCCATATCTCCGTTGTTGAACATAGTCCTGCCGCTCACGCTGACAGATTCATGATAACTGCTTCCAGCCCCTGGCGTGGGTGTCCAGTCAGTTTCCCAGTAATAAAATCCTCTGAGCTGATTATGAGGATTGGGAATATCAAAGGGAGCCTGCATATAGTCAAGCAGCCAGTTATACTGACCATTTCCGCTTGTCCTGTAGTAAGAGGATTGGCCCATGGCTGACCCCTCCGCGTTCCATGTCGGTCTGTACCTGGTAAAGGAAAACCCTGTCTCCACATTCACATAATCTCTGTATTTCAAACGCTCATTAGTCAGTGAGTTAGATGCCATATTGAGGATATTATCTATTCCCCGTCCGCCGTACAGAGAAAATGCCGCACCATCCATCTTTGCTCCCATATCCAGCAGATTTCCGAAAAAACTGTTTGCATCTGCCGGGCTGTATCCATTATTCGTATGGATGAATCCGGGCACTCCTCCCAGCACATCCTCCGCAGCTTCATAGGAAGCTGCAACAAGCTCTGCGTGCCCTTTACTCTTGGAGCCTTTTCCAACCGGCCAGATGATTCCCTGGTTCTGCTCATTTCCATGTTTTACACCGATAATGTCCACACCGCCGTCTCTCATGGCTGTCAGTGTGTCATATACATAATTGTATACATTGGTTTTCATATGATCCAAATCAGAGTTGCTTAAGTTGCCCTCATAATCTACATTCAGCCATTCCAGAGGCGTATTTGCCTTTCCGGCGCTGATCCACGCATCGCTGTACTGGAAGCCCGGCATATAGCTAAGCCCCAGATCCGCTCCTCGTTTTCCCACAGCCACGAGATGTTCTTTGTCGAAGTAACCCTCCTGCATAAAGTACGGGTATGGCTGTCCGTCAGGTCCAATGTTATAATCCTGGAAGATCTGCTTCAGCCCATCATCCGGGTTATAGATTTTATTTCCTGCATGTACAAATACCATGCTGATGAGTGAATTGACACCATGATTGGAAAGGATTCTCAGACAATCCTGCTGGACTCCATTGGCAAAATATTTTCCTCCGTTGTCCTCAATCAGAGGCAGAAAAGAGACATCTGCTCCCCGTATGTAATTCTGGTCTTTGAACGCAAACAAATCAAAATTGTCCACATAGGCAAAATCCTCTCCGTTTCCCTGCCAGTCGTCTGCCAAATGTGTCTCATAATCTGACCACACTGTAACAGATTCCTTATAAGCCTCATCACAGATGGTATTCGCATAAACTGTCACCTCACTGTCATTCGCTCCTGTTGTGAAAGTCAGAGTCACAAGTGAATAGTCCTCTGTCCCTGACGGCACCTGGCGGAGCACCGTGCCGTCTGCAGCTTTTACACCCAGATTCAGCCTGTCCCCAAGTGAGGTACGATCCACAAGTTCACCGATTGGACGTTCTATCTCATCCGTATATTTTGTAGTTGCAAAAGTATCCTGTTTATCAACCTTTGCCCGCACCGTCAACGCATATTTCGTATTCGGCTCAACTGCCACCTTCTGCTCCACCTGGCTTCCTGCTGCCAGACGGACGGCCTGTTTCCCCGTATCAGCGGAGTCAGTGACCACCTCTGCCGTACCTGCAGATGACCATTCTGTAAGTCCATCCTCGAATCCCCAATTGGAAAGTCCGTTTTCATCCTGCGAATCCAGAGTGAGTTCCAACTGATCTATATACAACTCGGTGGAATTTCCTGCACTGATATCAATCTGGGCCTGACCGTTGTACACCAGCACATTTCGATGGGCCATCTGCTGCCATACACTTTTATCCCCGTCCAGGTATGTATCCACAAGTGCAACTGCATCCGGCGCTCCGGTTCCCCTTACCACAAGCTCCGCGCTGTTGCTGCTCTTAACGCCCCTGACCCATGCTGTCAGAGTGTAACTCCCCTGGGGAATATCCCCCACCAGCAGAGATATTTTAGAGTCTTTTCCCATCCTGATACACTTGCTTCCCTGCCTGACATTGGATTCCTCAACCGTCACATCTCCTTCTGTCGTCCAGCCCTCTGTACCAGCTTCAAAGTCCATATTAGTTCCGTAGCTGTCTTGTGAGGAACCCACTGTCTCCGCCATTACAGGCAGACTGCCCGCGCCAAAGGTCTGGGCTGTCATAGCTGTTGCCAGCGTCATTGCCAGCATTCTTTTCTTTTTCAACTGTTTCACTTTTCTGCCTCCTCCTTTTTCTTCCTTCTCACCATCCAAACAGACACGCCTGCAGCGGCGCCCCCTGTCAACACAAATGGTATGATTCTTGTTTCATCTCCTGTCTTGATATTTCCTTTGGGCCTGGATGTACTTTTTTTGCTGGTGCTTCCCTGGTTCTTACTGCCTCCCTGGTTTTTCTTATCACCATTCCCTGAACCATTACCGCTCTGCCCATCATGATCCCCCTGATTCTGATCGTCTTTCTTATCATCATCCGGGTCTTTCTTATTATCATCGTCTTTGTTGTCGCCGTCCGGATCATCCGGATTGCCTTTCTCTGATCTGATTATCAGATTTTCTGTATTGACCTGCACAGTCCCTGCATCTCCACCAATCTTCTCAGCGACCACTGTCACCTCCAGCGCCCCCTCGTCAGGAATTCCCTTGGGCAGATTAAAATTCAGTTTCACAAGGCTTCCTTCCTCCCGGATACTGGATGACGAGGCAAATGCCACCACTATCTCCCCTTCCGGTTTATTGCCTGTCAGACAATCATTTACCTCACATAAGGCACCGTCTAACGCCTCATCAGCTCCTGTATCTGTCAGCTTCATCCATTGAGCATCATACATAATACGCAATTTGCCGTTAGTAATTCCATCCCCGTTTTCAACAACACAGACAACCTCCATCATTTTATCCTCTGTCAGCTCGCCCAACTGTTTCATCAGAATCCTGGGGCCTCCTTCAGCCAGGACCGGGATTGTCTGTGTGAACATCCACAAGACTGTAAATATTATCAGAATGATTCTCCCATTCTTTTTCATCCGTCTATCCTTCTCCTAATATCTGTTTTTCAGCCTGAGATATTCTTCATTAGTAATTTTCAGAATACATCCATGCCGTTTTTTTAGTTTTCCCAAATCATACTCCTGATGCGAAAGCACTTCAAAATCGCCCTTTTCAAGCTCACTGCACACAAGCGGCAGATACCCCCCGCCGCTGGCAAACTGGTCCGCGATCAGGCACCACCGACCGTCTGGCAGTTCATACGCCTCCGGGCCCTCCACTCCAAGAAGTTTTTCAAGAATCTCAGAGTGGATGGATTGTGCACTTTCCCCGCAAAGTTTCCTTACCCGGTCCGCTTTGATCCCTTTTGTTGTCTCATCCTTGACAAAACGATAATACCATCCCTGGTCACGGACAATGTTCATATCAATTACATGGTTTCCGGTTTCCAGATAAATAAATGGTTCTGTAAAGTTCTTGAAATCCCGGGTATAGGAACCATAAATCCTCTGCTTTGGCTCAGATTCTCCCACAAGCTGTACCATAGATGCCCAGAAGACAAAGAATGCTTTTTCATCCTGGTCATATACGCTCTCCGGTGCCCACACGCATCCAGCTTCTGGTACCCCCACCGTACAGCTTCTCGGACCGCTCCAGTCTGCAAGATTTTCAGATTCCCATATGATCAGATTCCTGCTTCCCCTGTACTGCGCTTCCTCCCAGCCCTTTCCTGCTCCAATTCTGAGGTCTGTGGCCATCATATAGAATCTGTCATTCTCCGGGTCCCGGACCACAAACGGATCCCGGATACCTTTCTCACCAACACAAGACCGCAGCACAGGTTTCCCCTGATTCAGATCTTCCCAATGTAGTCCATCGCTGCTGACTGAAAAATAAACCTGTTCTCCATCTTCCTGTTCGCCAATAAAGTAGATAAACAGATATTTCATCACACGCCTCCTCACACTTTTTGTTTTATTATAGTGTTAAATCAGTCAGATATTCTATGTGCATGTTTTTACTTTCTTACCTGTAGTTTACTAATTGGTTACTGTTTACACCCAATGTCATAAACTTTAAGAGTGTTCTTGCCAAAACAGTGCTGCAAGGGGTATTTTCATAAAAATCCTTTCTCTCATGCCTCTTGTATTTAAGCATACAAAAAGCACCTCAAAACAGAGATGCCGGATAATCCATATTATGAAATTGCAGGCTGCCCAAACTATTGTCTAATATTATGTACTCCAAAAAAGCCTGTAATTCATGCCTATCCGGCTGAACTACAGGCTTATCCAGATTTCTCCTCATTTGACTATGTTTTCAAGCGTTTTCGCAGATGTTATATCAACCTTTCCACTATTTAAAAATCTTCTTCGCAATATATAAGAAAATGCACGCCCCCAAAACAGATACCATAATATTGGCAAGAAAACCGTACGCATAAAATCCCACTAGCGACATGATTCCTCCGCCGACAAAGGAGCCTGCGATTCCAATTGCGATGGTTTTTATGAAGCCTCCCTTTTTTACGCCCATGATTCTTCCGGCTATCCAGCCTGATATGATTCCTATAATTAATGATGTAAGCATTTTTATCTCCTTTATGATGCCTGGTTCCGCAAATTTTTCACTATTTTTTGATTTTGGCTTTCTACCTATTATACCCCATTCCATCTACTTTGTACATCTGACTTCCTAAAACATAGGCCAAAGCCTGTCTACATCTGCTGTTCACTCCGGGCCCGGAAGCACGCTTTGCAATATACAGATATGGAACATTCTGCTCCTTATCACGCTGGCAGCTCCCAATCCTCTGTACACAAGATAAATTAAAAAATCCTTCTGCCGGAAACATTTCTGTTATCCGGCAAAAGGATTTGCATATATCAGAAGATTTCTCTTCCCTGTTCGTCGGGAATCATGGATTTTCTGTAGAAGAAGCTGTTGATCACATCGCACCATTCCCGGCTGTTTTCAGCCTGGCGCGTGAACCGTTCCTTAACTCTTAAGAAAATGTGCTGCGGGATTCTGCCCTCCAAAAGTTCCCAGTCTTTCTGCATCTGCAGGACCTGTTCGTGTCCCTCAAAATGACTGTCATAAATGTGCTGTATCAATGTCTTTCCGGAATGCAGCCGGTATGTGTAGGGAACACGGTGGAAAAACAAAAGCAGATTTTCCGGGCAGGTTCCCTTTTCTCTGAACAGGGCAGCATTTTTCTCAAAATACTGTTCGCTGTATCCGGTCCCCCCTGCGCTTCTGTCAACGCCCACTGCCAGGTGATCGGCTCTGTGGTAGGTACCCCATTTGGAATATTCGTATCCCTCGGGATTGGGACCGTAATGATGTGCGGGGTTCACCATAAAACCGATTCCAAGAGGCGCAGTGTATTTTTCATAAACCTCTCTGGAACGAAGAAGGATATCTGAAATACTCCTGTTCACGTCGCTGTCTCTGCTGATCTGCAGGGAAATCCACTCGCTGGCGATCTCCTCTGCGGATAGCTGCGGAGCAAAGGCCAGACGTCCGAATCCGTACAGATTGGCGCCTGCCAGGTCATGGCCTGTCCAGTTGGCATCCCTTCCTGTGTTGGCTACTGCTGCCATACCGCATCTTTGCTGTCCGAATGTCCTGCCGGAAATGATATCCGCCACTGTGTCCTCCGGTTTTCCACATCCCGTGGAGAAATCCAGCACTTCTTTCCACATGGGAACCAGATAACACACATCGATCTGCTGTCCTGTGTACTCCTGGGCGATCTGAACTTCCAGCATCTGGTTTGTATGCTGCAGACCCCCGAAAAGAGGATGGACAGGTTCTCTCACCTGGAAATCAATGGGTCCGTTTTTAATCTGGAGAATGACATTATCATCGAATTTTCCGTCCAGAGGCATGAAGTTGTCGTATCCGGCACATGCCCGGTCTGTCCTGCGGTCACGCCAGTCCTGCTGGCAGTTGTACACAAAACATCTCCATATGATGGTCCCTCCGTACGGTTTAACCGCGCGGGCCAGCATATTGGCACCGTCTGCATGGTTCCTCCCGTAGGCAAAGGGTCCGGGACGTCCTTCGGAATCTGCTTTTACAAGAAAGCCTCCCATATTGGGAAGCCGTCCGAAAATTTCGCCGCATTTTTTCTCCCACCAGTCTTTTACTTCTTCCTTCAATGGGTCTGCGCAGGAAAGCCCGCCCAGAGTCATGGGTGCTGCAAAATCAATGCAGAGATACATGGAAATCCCGTACTGTGCAAAAATATGGGAAATCTGCTCCAGTTCTTTATAATGCCTCTCTGAGATAAGCCATTCTGCACCGTTACGCACATTCACATTATTAATAGAAATTCCGTTGATTCCAACAGAGCAGAGCAGTCTGGCATAATCTCTGATCCGCTCAGTCACACAGACTTTCCCGTTTTCATAAAAAAAGGATCTTCCTGCGTATCCCCGCTCAATGCTTCCATCTATGTTGTCCCACTGATTCAGCATCCTTACAGGATTCGGCGGTATCTCCCGAATAGAAATGCCGGTGATCTCTTTTCCGGAGGATACCATAAGAAGAAGGCGGAATGTTCCGTATAAAAGCCCGTTTTCTTTTGCCGCGCGTATATAAATCCTGTCTTCTTCCTCTGTGATCTGATACCCTTCTTTTCCCAGATTCAGGGCCGGATTCAACTCTAATATAAGCCCCGCTTCCTCTCTGTTTTCTCCTCTTCTCACTGTGATAGAAAACAGTTTTTCGGCTGCTGTCTTTATTTCTCTGAGTGCGCTTTCAACCAGCACTCCGTTCTGCTGTGTATACACAGATTCAAAATACTTCTTATCTTTTTGATTTTCTATCAGTTCATATGCAAGCCATGCCTGCTCCCAGTTGCACATAGTTTCCTCCTAATCACTCTTCTGTCAGGTAATGTTTTAATCTGTCTGTCTCCACGCCTGCCAGCATAACGATACCGATTCCATGAGTATCGTTGAAATTCCATTCCAGGGCTCTGTAATACTCCCGTTCATAGGACCAGCCCGAACCCTGGCAGACACCGTATAGATTTCCCTTCCTGTCTATGGCCTTTTTCGCCAGACCGTTCCAGGCCCTGAACACAGATTCGGCAAAATCTGCCGTCCGTTCTTCCGGCAGCAGCCCATAACGAATCCCTCTGGACATGGCGCAGATGAACATGGCTGCAGCAGATGTCTCCTGGTAGGTATCCCTCTCGTCCAGAATCTGATGCCAAAGACCGTCCTCATCCTGGAGCTCCAGATAGCCTTCACACAGATCATGGAAATAAGACACAAGTTCCTCCCGCATAGGTACATCCGGATTCTCCCTCATGAGCAGTTCACTGAGTGAAAAAACTACCCAGCCGTTTCCCCTGCTCCATGGGATCATATTCGCATGTTCAAATTCCAGTTTATACATGTGGGACAAAATGTGCCCGCTTCCCTTCACAGCACGCGGTTTGAAATAAAAATGCTTCTTATATAAGAGCAGTTGTCTGACAGCTTCCTCTATGGCATTGTCATCATGAAAAACTTCTGCGTACCTGATCAAAAAAGGAACACTCATATACATATCATCAATCCACATGCTGTTGTCTCTTCTCTTAAAAGAGCCGTCCGCATTTCGGATCTGTTCTTTTAAAATATATCTGCCGATTCTGCCGGCAATCCTCTGTACTTCTTCTTTAAAATATCTGTCTTGTTCCCCGGCGTATGTTTGAACATTGCTTTTGCCTATGCCGCAGCGGGGCGCACGCCGTATGTCCGGGAAAGTTTTCTGACATGCTTCCATGCAGTTCAGAAGGTATTCCAGCATACAGGAACCGAATGAACCACAGTCATCCAGGGCGTCCATCCAAAGAAGCTGCTGGTTGACACCGGGAAATCCGTATTTTTCCCGGTCATAGACTGCATAACGGTCAGCCATGACCACCATTTCTATGGAATCACGCACGTATTTTATCAGTTCCTGCATCTCATAATACAGACCTGTCTGCAGCATTCCGTACAGAGTCACCCCCAGGGGATATGTCCAGCGGCCGAACAGACAGCTCTCTGCAAAGGGACGGATAACAACAGATGGATATTTTGTTCTCCAGAAAACACCGGAATCAGATATCCGGAAGGGCTTTGTAAGAAATTCCCGTCTGTCGGGGATCCAGGTCATCAGTGCCTCTTCCGCCCGGCAATCCAGAGGCCCCAGAAAGAGAACATCACCGCAGTTTCCCTTTGCCTCCACCGGAATACGACATTCCCAACGGTTGTTTTCCCAATCAGGACAGGCCATCCCGCATGTTCGTTCCTCTGTGCGGATCAACCAGGATATCTGGCAGCAAGCGCGGAAGTGCTCCTGATATGGTTTTCTGCAGCATCCCGATTCCTTATCATCCGCATCCATCCTGCATCCATCTATCATAACTGCTCTGATACACGGATTCTTTTCTTTTTGCTCCCTCAAAAAGCGTATCAGCTCTTCCCACGCCTTTTTCAGGTCCGTACCCGGTACAGCACGTACCTCTGTCCATGCAAACCATATCTGGCCCGCTTCCTTCCAGGGTAATCTGGGGACGTCTGCAGCCGGCAGCCAAACTCTTTCTGTCTCCTTCTCCGTTTTTTCCCAGAAGGATTCCCTGAGAAAAAAATTCACGGCTGTTTTCTCATCCGCCTCCTCTGCTTTCAACAAAGTAAAGTTAAAACCAGCCTCTCCTCCCCTCTCCTCAAAGGGCATAAGATAAGAACATGGCTCCCACTGAGGCATTTTATTGGTCAGCGTACAGCAAAATCCTGCTTCTTTTCTGGAAACAAGGAAAAGCCGGTTCATCCCTTCATGCAGTTTGGCCGTCAGTTCATATTCTCCCGCTCCCGGACAGAGAAGTATCAGCTCCCGGTTGAGATATACTAATGTCCGGCTCTCACACTTCACCAGGAAACGGCTCATTTTCCCTTCCGGGCACCACATTTCACCGGCTGCTGCCCCCCAGTCCCCCAAAAGGGCCCCGGGAAACTGCTGCTGAAAATCCAGGACTGCGTCCCCGTTCTTTCTCCTTCTGGCCCCATTTTCATGGAAAGCCCTGAGAAGAAAGGGCATGGGCGGATGATTTCCCATAAACCGGTACGCCATTGTGCGCAGCACGGCTTCTGTGTCATCGCCGTATATATAATGCATGCTGTCTGTTTCGGATATGTAGCTCTTCATATATTATCATCCCTTTAATCCGGAGGTTGCAATTCCGTCTACCAGATATTTCTGGAAGAAAATGAAGATCAGTACAATAGGCACGATGGAGAGAGTCGCCATTGCGAACATTGCGCCATAGTCCGAGGAGGAGCCGGGATCGCAGAACAGTTTCAGCGCCAGGGCAACCGGATACATGGCAGCATCATTGATATAGAGCAGCGCTGACATAAAGTCATCCCATCTCCACATAAAGGAAAAGATACCGCCTGTGATCAGTGACGGAGCCATCAGCGGCAAAATAATACGGAAGAAGATCCCGTAATAGGAACAGCCGTCAATTTTGGCTGCCTCATCCAGCTCTGTAGGGATACCCTCTATAAAGTTCATCATAAGATATACAAAAAATCCCTGGATGGCAAAGAAAAACGGAATAATAAGGGGAGAAAAACTGCCGACCCAGCCCAGTTTTTCATACCACAGATACTGGGGCACCATAAGGATCTGTCCCGGCAGCATCATAGACGCCAGCATGGCGCCGAATAAGATCTTCTTGCCCCTGAACTGACATCTGGCAAATCCGTATGCCACACATGCGGAAGATGCCAGGGTTCCTATGGTTCCCACAACTGCTATGAAAAGAGAGTTTTTAAAAAATGTGCCAAAGGATACGCCTGCAAATCCTCTCCAGCCATTGGCATAATTCTCCAGTGTGAATTTCTCAGGGATCAGGCTTCCCGCTGTTGTAAATATGGTACTGGTTTCCTTAAAAGAGCTCATGAACATCCAGCAGAGCGGATACAGCATGGCTAATCCGAAACCGCAGACTAAAACATGATAGACAACTGTTCTTATATTCTTCGTTTTCACAATCTCACCCCTGTTCATATACCCAATATTTTTTGGTCTTAAATAACACAAATGTTATCACTGCAATAATTCCCAGCATAACCCATGCCATTGCGGAAGCATAACCGGATTTGCTGAAGGAGAAGGACTGCTGATACATGTACACCGCGTAGAATAAAGTGGTATCCATTGGTTTTCCCTGTGTGATGATCAAACTCTGTGTAAATGCCAGGAATCCGTTGATCATCTGCATAACCAGATTGAAGAAGATCGTGGGAGTCAGAAGCGGCAGGGTAACACGGAAGAACTTTGTCACCTTGCCCGCGCCGTCCACGTCTGCTGCCTCATACAGAGATTTCGGAATCTGTTTTAATGCGGACAGGAAGATCAGCATGGAAGAACCAAACTGCCAGACAGCCAGCAGAATCAGTGTCCAGATCGCTGTTCTGGTGTCACTGAGCCATGCAAAGTTGGTGTCAATCCCGAATATTCCGAGAATGCTGTTCACAACACCGTCGGGTGCGAACATTCTCTTCCATAAAATAGCTACAGCCACTGAACCGCCGATGATGGAGGGCAGATAGTAGGCTGCACGGTAAAATCCCGTAGCCTTTGTGGGTTTCACCAGTATCATTGCCACCAAAAGGGCAAAAATAAGCCTCAGCGGCACAGACACCAGCGCGAAATAAAGGGTGGCCTTGATGGAATGCCAGAACACTTCATCATTTGTAAACATATCTATGTAATTTTTCAGTCCCACAAACTCCGGCGGTGACAGAATGTCGTAGTCACAGAGCGAGTAATAAAAAGAGATTCCCATAGGTATGATCAAAAACACCAGAAATCCTATAATAAAAGGAAGACAGAACACAACTCCCGCTGTCTTTTCCTTATTTAAAAACTTATATAATCTTTTGCTAGTAGGTTTCAAAATCTTCTCTCCTTTCCAAAGGCAGAAAAAGGGCTGCCGCCGTCCAAAAGACTACAGCAGCCCTGATTATTTATTGATGTTCCGCGTAAATTTCGTTTGCGCTGTTGAAATATTCCTCCGCAGCCTTCTCGGAAGTATATTCCCCGTATTTCACCTTCTCTTCCAGTTTCCTTAACAGATCCTGGGCCTCACTGGTTCCCTCCGGTGCCAGAGGAGGCAGTGCACTGGAATTCGGAGTGATGACATCTGTGATGAATGCAGCATTTTCCTGGTCTTCCTGGCTCAGCAGAGGCATGATCTCCTCAGCGATCTTGCTGGATACCGGGATACCTCTCTCTGCAAGAAGAATCTTGTAAGCTTCTGAAGAGTTTGTAAAGTAATTCAATACCTTCACTGCCTCTTCCGGGTTCTTGGTATCAGCGCTCACACAATAATACATACTGGGTTTTACATAGTTTGATTTTTTCGGGTCTGTGGAAGGAATTGTTGTGATGGCTATATCGGTTCCCTCCGGAGCTGCTGTCTGGTAAGCGGTCAGCATGGCAGAGCCGTTGATGGTACACCATGTCATGTTATCAGGATTGGAGCCGTATACCATGGGGTCCTCCTCCACACTGGCTGTATCGGCAGCCTGACTCGGGGAGATGTGCCATCCTTCTTTTACACCGTTCTCAGAGATTTTAAAGTAATCCACATAATCCTCTGCGCTCTTGCCGCCAAGCTTGTCAACCACCTGGATATCATTTGCCCTTGCGTAAACTTCCATGTACATTCCGTAGTGGATCAGGTTTGCACGGTAGCCTGATTTCTCATAAACCTGTTTCGCGATCTCAATGAACTCATCCAGAGTCATATTGTCCTTTACAGTAATCCCCAGTTCATCAAGCAGTGTTTTATTATAGAACATACAGGAAGAACTGGTTCCGGATGCAACACCGTAAATCTTGTCTCCTACCTTGCCCATGTTGATCGCGTCCTCAGACAGATTGGAGGTATCCAGGGTTCCGTCTTCAATATATGGTGTCAGATCTAATAGCTGGCTCTTGTCTACGTACTGCTGCAGGTATGACATATCCATCTGAATGATGTCCGGCATTTTTTTGCCTGCGGCTGAAGTAGCCATTTTACTCCAGTAATCGTCCCACTGGAAAAACTGTCCTTTGACTGTGGTTCCCTCTTCCTCTTTATATTTATCCAGCACCTGCTGTGTACGCTCATTTCTTACCTGGTTTCCCCACCAGGCCATGGTCAGTTCCCCTGACGCTGCTTCCTCTTTACTTCCGTTTCCGCCCTTATCTGATCCGCATGCTGTCATGGAAACTGCTGCCAGCGCACATGCCAGTGCCACTGCTGCTGCTCTTTTTAAAAATTTCCTCTTCACCTGTTTTTCCTCCATATTTTCTTTTGAGAAGCTCCTCTTGATGTAACCCATTATATAATGGTTTCCCCCGGATGAAAATTGATAAAACTTACTTCTGCGCTCAAAAAACATACCTGCGTCCGCAAAAAAATTACTTTACCTGTAAAAAATTGACTTCCCACATTTTTTCCGGGCAAATCAATTGCGCTTTTACTTTTATTTTAATATAATTTTTTTATCATTACATATAAGAAGGGCGTAAACCATGAAAAAAATGGGAAGATTACAAAGCATGTCCCTGAAACATAAAATTCTGGCTGTTATCCTGACAGGATTTCTGGTCCTGTTTCTGGCAGGTATTGTCAGTCTGGAGTTTGTATCCAATTCTTATGAAAAGAAACTGTATAATTCCATAGCGGCTTCCCTTACAGACTCCGCCCTGGAGATTTCTGACCAGTTAAAATACATAGATACGATCGTAGACTCCATACTGGCCAACCAGACCATACAGGAAAGTCTGGACCGGTCAGGCAAAAGCACACAGAATTCGGAAAAACAGCTCTGTTTCAACCAGGTATATTCCACACTGTGTGATTATTTCTTTATTTTCAACAGTGACGCCATCTCTTATATTTCCGTGATGCAGGGGGATGACGTTATCAGTACCTCCAACCGGAAATTTCAGACAGTGCCGGATTCTGTGCGCAGTAAACTGAAGCGGACAGCCTATGACAACCAGGGCGCAACGGTGACTGTCACGGACTACGGACCTGACCACGGTATTTTCTTAGTGAAAGAACTGCGTAAAATAGAAGGGCTCAGCCTGGATACTCTGGGTGTACTTATTATAAATATAGATATGAATGCGTTCATATCCGCAACCACGGAGGCCAGCACGGAATTTGAGGATATTTCTTATTATCTGTACGATGACAACAGCCTCATCTTCAACGACAGTGCGCTGTCCCGCAAAGAATCCGCAGAGCTGTATGAAAAACTGCGGGGGGATTATGATGTGGTCACCCTGAAACATGAAAAACTGTTTGCGGTAAGCGGTCTGATCCCCACCTATGGATGGAATTACATCTGTACTGTCTCCTACAATTCCATCTACCAGGCTATCACCCTTTCCAGCCAGTCCTTTTTCCTCATCATGGTATTGGCTGTGATACTGGTGGGGATTTTCAGCACCAAACTGGTCTTTGCCCTATTCAGGCATTTTGACCGGCTGATCGAGAATATGAAACAGTTCGGAGAAGGAAAATATGAGATTGCCGTGCCCCCGATAGAATACCGGCAGGACGAGATAGGGCTTCTCTACAAAAATTTCGACACCATGGTGGAAAAGATCAATACTCTGATCAATGAGAATTACATCAACGAACTGCTGAAAAAAGAGGCGCAGATCAAGGCAATGGAGAGCCAGATGGACCCCCACTTTCTGTACAATACCCTGGATTCCATCAACTGGCGGGCACGCATGATCAAATCAGAAGAGATTTCCCGAATCACCACAGCCCTCGGCAATCTGCTGCGCCTGTCCCTTGGCAACAATTCCAGGGATTTCACACTGCGCCGGGAACTGACCCTTGTGGACAATTATATTATCATACAGAAAATACGCTATCAGAAACGGCTGGATTTCTCTGTGGATATTCCTGAGAGCCTTCTGGACATTCCCATTCCCAAATTTACTCTGCAGCCGCTGCTTGAAAATGCCATACGCTACGGACTGGAAGAATCCTCCGAAACCTGTTATATTACCATCACTTCACGGACAGAGGACGGCACATTGATTCTGAAGATCATGAATACAGGTTCCTCCTTCGAGGAAAATTTCATGGAGAAGCTGCTGGACGGAGAGATACAGCCCCATGGATTCGGAATCGGAATCCTGAATATCCATAAGCGGATACAGATGACTTACGGCAGTGCCTACGGACTGCGTTTATATACGATAGAAGACGAAGAGACTTACGAGGAATGCGCGGCAGCGGAGATACGCATTCCCTGTACACAGAAAGAGGAGAGCAAGCCATGTTAAAATTACTGATCGTGGACGACGAGGAAATGATCTGCCAGGCCATCGCCAATATCATTGACTGGAAATCTTACAATATCCAGCTTGTCGGAACCTGTACCGATGGTGTGGAAGCCTATCACACCATTCTGGATGAATGCCCGGATATCGTGATAACAGATATCCGGATGCCCGGTATCTCAGGCCTGGAACTGATTGAGAGGATCAACCGCACGGATTTATGCACACAGTTTGTGATCCTCTCCGGATACGGAGAATTTGAATATGCGAAAAGAGCTATGAAATGCGGCGTCCAGCACTATCTGCTGAAGCCCTGCACGGAGACGCAGATCATTGACTGTATTCAAGAGGTCACAAAGGATTACTATAAGATTGCATTTGCAGGGGATATAAAGCCGGAGCATGACAGTCGGGCCTTCCACAATCTGCACAAGACCTTGATTCGGAATATGATACGTGAAGGGATCTCCAATACGCAGGTGGCAGATACCTTTTTTGACCTGTACGAGCATTACATCAACCTGACAGATGTACCTTATCAGTTCTGTAGCGTCTATTATCTAGAAGAGAAAAATCTGGCAAGGTGCCTGGAACGTTTCGATGACTACTGCCGGGAAAATATGCCGGAGGTGGAGCGGTACGCTGTCTATATTCAGAATGTCCTGCTGGTCTTTTTCCCTAATTTCGAGACCTCTTATGTGCAGCTTGACAGCTTTTTCAAGACTCTGGATTTTCCCGGACAGACTGTATCTGTAGAATACAGCCGTATGAGATACACGGACTTGAAAACACTGCTCACCGTGCTGATCAAAAAGCTGAAACGGTATGACATCCTATATTTTATAGACGGCACGGATGCGGTTCCCAATTTTAACTACGGACAGATCGTAGACCGGGTAAATCGTCTGGTGCCTGTGCTGGCGGATAAAAATGCCATGGACAGGGAGGAAACCGTGGCGGAACTTAGGAAAATCCTCTCCGCCATCTCCAATAAGGACTTTCTGCTGCAGCTCTGCGATAATATTATTATTTCCCTTGGAACACAGCTGCCCTCCCACACACTGCCGGAGATCACGGATTTCCTGTATCAGCTCCACAAGGAGGAGGATACGGTCAGTATAGCGGACGCAGTGCTCGATTATATCAATAAACTCTCCGAGGTGCAGTGCTTTAACACCAAGCAGTACAGCCCATTTATTTCACGGCTGATCGACTATATCTATGAGCATTATTCCAATCCTGATCTGACGCTGAAATGGATCTCTGAGAATTATTTGTATATGAATGTAAATTATGTCAGCCGGTGCTTTACAAAGGAGACAGGGGAAAAGTTTTCCGGATTTCTTATGAAACTGCGGGTGCAGAAGGCAAAAGAAATTCTGGCCACACGGGATAATGAGCAGATTCAGAATGTGGCGCAGCTTGTGGGGTGCGGGAATACGCCTTATTATTTCAGTAAGATTTTTAAGAAGTGTACGGGGCTTACGCCTTCGGCTTATGTGAAGAAGATGAGTAAATAATAATGATTCAATTACGGAAAAAAGGGGCTGTCGGGAAATCAATGTCAATAAGTTAAAGTAACATCTTCAAGAGCAGATTATACAATGTATGACCTGCTCTTTTTTTGTAATAATTCAAAAAAAGCTTGACAAATCACTCAAATTTTGCGGCGAAGCCACTTAAATATACGTTTATTTAAGGAGATATCTGTTTTATTTGTCGTGCAAAAAAATGGTCAAAAGCTTAAAAACTACTTTTGACCATTTAATCAGTGAGGCTTGAATCAATATCTGTAGGCTTAACTTATTGACATTGGTCGGGAAATAGACAGCCCCTTCCAACTACGCCTCCGTCCCATACACCTCCAGCTGAACAAGTGCCGGAAATGGGGATGGTTCCTCTGATTTTATCAATTCTCCTATCTGCAGCCATTCTATTTTCTTTTTCTCAAAAGTAAATTCCTGGGCTTCTCCTGTCTTTTTCAGCTCCAGTTCCATGGTGCTGCCGTCAGAAAAGGTGACTGTGGCCTTTTTCCACCAGTTATCGTGGGGATAGTCCGCTCTTGTGTAAAGAATGATGCGGTCAGCTTCCACCGTCCGTCCAAACTCCAGTTTTATGGCAGCATCTGCACGCTGGTTGATTCCCCAGGACTCATACGGCCATTCTCCGTGGCAGGCCGCTGCAGTGATTCCGTCAATGGCGTTCATGGCAGCGAAGACGGACTCGCCTCTGGTCTCCACATTGGCTGACGCGTGGGGGTAGCAGTTCGTCTCCCCGTGGCAGTCATTTATATTCAAAGCCAGGTTCCTGTACGCCTCATACTCAAAGGAATAGGCCTTGCGGATGTGGATCAGGTGTTTGCTGCCGGAAAAGGTCTTGGGTGACATATTGACACGCTTTTCCCCAAAAGGTATCTTATACCACATATTCCCTGTCAGGTAAACCAGGGAGTGCCCTCTTGCATCATCCAGGGACAGCCAGTAAAAGGCCGGCAGTTCAGCCGCTTCCACAACGATCTGGTCCCCTTCTCTGTATTCGGCGGAGTAGGGAAGGTTTACTTCCCTCTCCCCACGGGCTACTGCCAGTGTGAAGCCGTTTTTATCCTGTACTTTTAAACTTATTGACATCTCATACCTCTGCTTTTTTTGTTCAGTCCAGTATCTTCTTTACTGCATCTGCAATCTTGTCACACTTGCAGTCTGCAAAGAAATATTCCCGGAATTTCTCACCGCCCAGGGCTCCTCTTACAAGCTCCCGGTCCAGATTCTCCAGAATTTCGGGAAGGTCTCTGTATGTGACTTCTTTTACCTTGTCCAAAATCTGTTTGTTGCGTTTTTCCGGAACTGCCCGTTCTCTCGGGTATCCCTGACCGCTTTCCTCCACAAAAAGCTTCTCAAAAATATACTGGAGATTCAGGTCACCGCCCCATCCGAATCCCTTTGCAAACGGAATGGCAATGGCATTGCCGTCATTGATCTGGGCAAAGGTGTATGCGTCCAGAGCGTCCTCCACATGGCCGCAGATGACTCCCGGGAAGGAATTGCAGGCCAGCATGGCCCCCTCTCCTGTGCCGCAGCCTGTGATGACATAATCAGCCGCGCCGGAATTTAACAGAACCGCCGCAAGGATTCCCACCTGCACATAGGTGAGCTGGCAGTCATCCTCTGCGGTATACATACCGTAGTTACGGACTTCATGGCCCATTGGCTCCACTACTGTTTTCAGCGCACTGCAGATCATTCCGTTTTTAGCTGCCTGGCTGTTTTCATTTATTAATGCGATTTTCATGATTTTTTACTCCTCACTTGATGAATGGTTCGTAACGATTGAAATTTATCTGTTTTCTGTCACGGCTGTTTTCCAATGTATGCCAGAATGCCGCCGTCCACATAGAGAATATGGCCGTTTACAAAGTCGGACGCATCAGAAGCCAGGAAAATAGCAGGCCCCATCAGGTCCTCCGGGGTTCCCCAGCGTGCCTGCGGTGTCTTTGCAAGGATGAACTGGTCAAAGGGATGTCTGCTTCCGTCCGGCTGTGTCTCTCTTAAAGGTGCTGTCTGAGGTGTGGCAATATAACCGGGGCCGATGCCGTTGCACTGGATATTGTATTCGCCGTACTCGGATGCAATATTTTTGGTCAGCATTTTCAGGCCGCCTTTTGCTGCAGCGTAGGCGGAAACTGTCTCGCGGCCCAGCTCGCTCATCATGGAACAGATGTTGATGATCTTGCCGTGTCCCTTCCGGATCATACCGGGAATCACCGCCTTAGACACAATAAACGGGGCGTTTAAGTCAATGTCAATCACCTGGCGGAACTCCTCTGCTTTCATCTCTGTCATGGGAATCCTCTTGATGATACCGGCATTGTTCACAAGAATGTCAATGGTGCCCAGTTCTTTTTCAATGTCAGCCACCATATTTTCAACCTGTGCCTCATCTGTCACATCACAGATATAGCCTCTGGCCTCAATGCCTTTTGCCTTATAGTCCGCCAGCGCCTTATCCATGTGCTCCCGGCCCCTGCAGTTAAACGCGATCTTGGCGCCGGCTGCCGCATAAGCCTCCGCAATGGCAAATCCTATGCCGTAAGCTGCTCCTGTCACGAGGGCAACTTTTCCCTCTAAAGAAAATAATTTATTTGTTTCCATATGGAATCTCCTTTCTGTTTTCCGGTCTGCTTTCCTATCTGTATTTTCAGCCTGCTGTTACAGAATGTCCTCATTTCTGATACCGTCCATGTCATCAAAATCCTGGTTTTCGCCCACCATTCCCCAGATAAATGTATAATTCCTGGAGCCCGAACCTGCATGGATAGACCAGCTGGGGGAGATCACAGCCTCCTCATTTCTCATGACAATATGCCTTGTCTCCTGTGGTTCTCCCATATAGTGCATAACAAAGGCATCCTCCGGCATATCAAAATACAGATACACTTCCATCCTTCTGTCATGGGTGTGGCAGGGCATGGTGTTCCACACACTTCCCGGTTCCAGGCTTGTCATTCCCATTTCCAGCTGGCAGCTCTCCACCTGTCCCGGAAGAATATATTTGCAGATGGTCCTGTGGTTGGACTGCTCCAGACTTCCCAATTCCACCTTGTTCTCCTCTTTTATGATTACCACGTCTTCCTCCAGCGTTCCCTCACGCTTTATGAGCACTGTGGGATAAGAAGTGTGGGCAGGCGCACTGTTGATGTAGAACTTGGCGGGATTTTCCTTATCTGTACTGGAAAATGTGATATCTCTTTTTCCCATGCCAATGTACATGCCTTCCCGCGGTGCCACTTCAAAGGTTCTGCCGTCAACACAGATGCGGCCCGGACCTCCGATATTGATCACGCCCATCTCACGTCTCTGAAGGAAATATTCCGCTCTTAACTCCTGGCCTGCCACCAGCTTCAGTTCTTTTTCTGCCGGGGTGGCGGAACCTGTGATGATCCTGTCAATGTGGCTGTATACCAGTCTGATCTCATCGGGTACAAATACATTCTGTATTAAAAATTCTTCTCTGAGGCGCTGGGTTGTATAGTGTTTTACATCTCTTGGTGATGCTGCTGTTCTGAGTTCCATTGTGATTCCTGCCTTTCTTTTGCTTTCCCTGGAGCGTGCAGATCGTCGGAATGGATTTTCAGACACGCTCTGAATCTTTATACCCATCTTATCATGACAGATTTTCTGTTTCCTGTGTTTTTCTTTCAGAAATCTTGCAAATCTTACACTGATATCTTATACTGGAAGATATTAATGATCAAAGGAGGAACCGTCATGAAACTCTGCAGTTCCTGTAAGGAGGGCATCCGCTCCTGTATTGAAACGCAGACCTTCTCCGCTGCGCATCTGTACAGCTATGAAAAGCCCATGGATATCCACATCCACGACTGCTATGAAATCTATTATTCTGTCTCCGGCGGAAAACAGTTTCTGATTGATAACCGGTTTTATAATTTTAATCCCGGAGACATTTTTTTCATTAACCAATATGAGAGCCATTACCTGTCCCAGGTTGACAATGTGAAGCATGAACGGATCATTGTATCCATCTATCCCGATTACCTGAAACGATGCTGTACCGGAAAGACAGACCTGAATTACTGCTTTACCTGCAGAAATACCAACTTCGGACACAAGATATCCCTGTCCCCGGAAGAACAGAAACGTTTCCTGTATTTCATACATAAACTGTCGGAGAACGAAGGCTATGGACAGGATATCCTGGACCATGCCGTCTTTCTTCAGCTTATGACCTTTTTAAACGGTATTTTTTTGCAAAACTGCGACCATGACCTGCCCAGGCATGAACCTGCCGGAAGCCATCATGAACAGATGGACGCCATCCTTTCTTACATTAACCAGCATATTGCGGAGGATCTGAGTATTGAGCGGCTGGCAAAACATTTTTATATCAGTACCTCTTATCTGTGCAGGATATTCAAAAGTGAGACGGGTACCACTATCAACAAATACATCACAGCCAAACGTATCACTCTTGCCAAATCATACCTATCTGAGGGGTATTCCGTCACAGATGCCTGCATCCGCTGCGGTTTCGGGGATTACAGCAATTTCCTGAAATCTTTTACAAAGGCAGTGGGTATTTCCCCGAAAAAATACGCTCAGTTTTCTGCGTAAAAAAGCCCTGCCTGCGCAGCAGCAAGGGTCAGCCCCTTGCCTACTTGACAAGGGGCCAATCAAACTGCTATGCAGACAGGGTTATTTTCTTTTGCGGGACAAGGGGAATCTCTCTATTTACGCAGCATACGTACGGATCAACTGCTCCAGATTTCCAATTCCTTCATCTGAATAGATTTTCAGTTCTACTTTCTTTCCTGCACCGATCGCCATCATTCCCATAATGGATTTGGCATCTACCATATAGCTGCCACAGCAGGCATCAATCTGGAAGGGCGCCTCAGATACTTTGTTGACAAACTTCACAATTTCGTCGATTTCTTTAAAACAGACCTGCACACACATAAAATCATTCTCCTTTTTTTAATCTTTATATAATCCGTGTTTTTTCTTCTTTCTTTGACTGAGTACATTATAATCGAATCATCCCTGAAAAAAAATGGATTATTTTTCGATTTTATGTGATATTTTTTTCTTTTTTACGCCTTTTTTCTATTTTTCCTGTCTGACCCAAACGGTCATTTCATTTTCTCCCCGGTTTGCCCAGACATAATATGGTATGAAACGCAGCTTAACCGGTTCCTTCACAGCCGTTTTCAGAGGATGGTACAGGCCCTTTCGTGAAGTCTGTACCTGCTGCCTGAACCCATCCATGACAACAGCGATCACCTGCTCCCCGGCAACTGTAAATTCCTCAGTCTCTGCCTCTTTGCCGCAGTCCAGCGTCAGCAGGTGCAGGTCCGTACCATTGTCAGCCTCCTCCAGACAGTATACCATGGGGCCTCGTGTCACAGCCACTTTGCCGATATCCTCCCTGACTCTCGGGTCTGCCTCCATGATCTTCACATCCATGGCAAACTTAAGGGATAAGCGCTCTTTCGGCTGCCAGCATCTTGTCACATACAGATATCCGTCTTTTCTGGTACACTCACTGTCCCTCACCCCTTTGATGGAGAATCCGGTATCTCCCTCCCCGCACCAGTCCGGGATACGGAGGGCTATGGTAAATGGTACCGATTCCCCGCTCACCTCTATTCCCACCTGCCCGCTTTTGGGAAGCTTTGAGGATACTGTAATGGTGAGTTCTTTTCCGTTTACCTGTTTTTTAATGATACTTCCCATGTAGAGGTGCACGAACAGGGTATCCTCTGTCTCCGTGTAGGCGTAAGAGCTTATGGAACTCAGCATTCTTGCCAGGTTGGGAGGGCAGCATGCACAGCCGAACCATTTCTGACGCACCGGCTTTACATGGGCTTTTCTTTCATCCATGCGGCAGGCCTCCGGATTTACTTCCAGCGGATTTACATAGAAGAAGCTTCTGCCGTCCAAAGCCATACCGCTGAGCACACAGTTGTACAGAGCGCGCTCCATCACATCCGCATATTGTGAAACAGGCTTGATCTCCAGCATTCTTCTCGCCAGAAATACAAGGCCGATGGCTGCGCAGGTCTCCGCGTATGCAGTGTCATTCGGCAGGTCATAGTTAAAGGAAAACGCCTCCCCTATGTGTGTGCCGCCTATGCCGCCCGTAATATACATCTTGCGTTCCACCATACTGTCCCATAATTTTTCACAGGCGTGATAAAGGCTTTCATCCTGTGTTATCCTTGCCATATCCGTCATCCCTGCGTAGAGATAAACCGCGCGCACCGCATGCCCCACAGCTTCGTCCTGCTCACGTACCGGGATGTGTGCCTGATTGTATGCATAGCGGAGGCCGTCCGGAGAATTTTTGACGCACTCCGGATGCTCTTTATCGAAATAGTATGGTCTGGCTCCTCTTTCATCTACAAAGAAACGTCCCAGGTTGAGATATTTTTCATTTCCTGTCGCCTCATATAGACGGACAAGGGCCATCTCCGCTATTTCATGCCCCGGATAGCCCTTGCATTTTCCTTTCTCCGGTCCGAAATGTGCTGCGGTATAGTCCGCATATCCCATGGCCGCTCTCAGCAGCTTATCTTTTCCTGTAGCCTGATAGTAAGCCACTGCCCCTTCTATTAAATGTCCCAGACAGTAAAGCTCATGGTGGTCTTTCAGATTTGTAAATATTTTATCCCTGCCGTTCAGGATATAGTAGGTGTCCAGGTAGCCGTCCTCCTGCTGGGCCGCGCAGACAATGTCAATGGCAGCGTCCGCTGTCTTTTCAAGCTCCGGGTCCGGGTGCTGGGTGAGGGAATATCCCACCGCCTCGATCCATTTATAAAAATCACTGTCCTGAAATACAAATCCGTAAAATTTATCTTCCAGATGCTCCGGGTCCTCGGGAAGCGCCTCAAAACCGCGGAAGGTGTAGGACGGCTCCTGATACGCATCCCCCATCTCTTTTCTTTCCAGATTTTTCTTTCCGGCTGTTTTAAAATTTCTCATGCAGTAGCTGGGTGCCGCACCCTCCACCCGGTCATTCAGGGCATCCCACTGATAAGGAAGCATTTGGGTCCTCACCAGCTCCATCTCTTTTTTCCAAAAATCATCGGTTACCTGTACACTTCTAAGGGAAAGCGGTCTGCTGAAATCCTGTCTGTTCATGTGATTCATCCTCCATCTGTTTCTGTTTTTGAATCCCGGCATGGAAGCGCGGCCCCCAAATAAATTTTGGGCCACGCCCGGGAATGTACCGTATTGTTCTTGTCATGGTAAGTGTATCAAAACTACATTCCCATATCCATTGCCAATGAGGAACATAACATGTATAATATGGAAAACGTCATCGAAAAAGGAGGGAGTCCCATGCTGCTTTTAGAAAAAATGGCACATCGCCGGATCACCAGCGCCAACTATATCACATCTGTAAACGGTATGGTCCACCCTGACCGTATTCTTGCAGAACATGATTTTCTCTATATGCTGGATGGAGAATGGGAGATCATAGAAGACGGGCATATCTATGAAATGCACCGGGATGACCTGCTGATTCTCAGCGCAGGAAGGCATCACCGGGGTGAAAAACTCTGTAACCCCGGAAACAGGCACATGTATTTTCACGTACTTCCCACGGCTGCTGAAACAGGCGAAAAAAATGACATGGAAGAAATGGAATCATCCAAGTTTCTTCCATGCCATACCCTGCTGCACTGCCGGCACCATCCGCATATCCGCATGTATTTTGAGGAACTCATATCTGTCTTCTGGTCAGACAGCCCGGAAAAGCTCTGCCGCCTCTCCCTGCTTTTCAACCTGCTTTTGTGTGAAATCGCAGAACTGCATACAGTTTCCGGGGACAGGCAGCCCTCTGACCCGCTGGTAGAGGAAGTATGCAGGCAGATCCAGTCAAATCCTCAGACTTTTTACACTGCCGGGGAAATGGCGGAGGCGCATTTTATCTGTGCCCGCACCTTGAACAACCGCTTCCGGAAAGCCTGCCAAAAAACGTTCTACGCTTACCAGATGGAGACCAGACTGGAAATGGCTGGGCATTTCCTGACGCACCAGCCGGAGGCTACTCTCCATGAGGCTGCCGTCAACTTTGGATTTTATGATGAATTCCATCTGAGCAGGGCCTTTAAAAAGCATTTTAAAGTATCTCCCTCGCAGTTTCGGAAATCTCATGCCGTGGGCCGTACCAGCCCTTTGCCGTAAACTGCCGTTATGGGCTGAAATAGGCATCGATACCGTCCGCAATCCCCTGTACCATATTTTTCTGCATATCAGGGTCCTGCATTTTCTCGTCATCGCTCTGGTTGGTCATGAAACCCATCTCCAGAATGGTGACCGGTACTGTGCTCCAGTTGATCCCTGTCATATTGTCATAGAGTCTTACGCCGTTGTTCCTGATTCCCGTTGCCTGGCAGTAAGCATTGATGATATTTTCACCCAGCCTGCTGCTCTCCTTATGAAGCTGCCCCACATATGGGTTCTCCGCAGATGGAATCATGGTCATGGCACCGTTTGCGCTGTTGTCCTCGCTGCCGTCCGCATGAATCCTGACCAGAATCTGGGCTCCGTTTTCCGTGGCAATCTGCGCGCGCTCCACATTGCTTACGGCTGTGTCGTTGTCCTCCCTTGTCATGATCACCTCATATCCCCGGCTCTGAAGCTCTGTCTGAAGCTGTTTGGAGACTGCCAGGGTCAGCTCATATTCGGGAACTCCGGTGTAGACGCCCTGGGTACCTGACGCGAATTTATCCTTCATCTCTTCAGAACCCGGGCCAAGGGGTTCTGTACCGCCTGTATCTGCTCCGGGGCCCTGGTGCCCGGGGTCGATGGCTACTTTTCTTCCGTTACTCCTCGGTTCTGCGGCGGATAACGCTGCTGTATCATCGGCATCCCGGGCATTTTTTCCGGCTTCAGCCGACAGGCTGTCTTCTTTTGTTTCCCCGTTTTGGCCCGCTTCTGCGGTATCTCCTTCAGCCGCCTCCAACGCGCGCTTTTCGGTTTCCTTTTTCAGTTCCTCCAACTCCTTTTCCATAGATTCGGAGGATTTCTGTATTTTGCTTATCTGTTTGTCCATGCGCTTCATCTCCTGCTGAAGTGACCTGCTTTTCTGCGCACCGGTTACGGCAAGGACCGCCAGCACGGCGGCCAGCACAAAAATCAAACTGCCGAAGATCATTCCCATTTTCTTCATTCTCCCATTCCTTTCCTGCTGTATTTACTGCCATTGCTCTCCCTGTAACTGCCGGGGCTTATGCCGACATGTTTTCTGAATATTTTGGCGAAGTAATTCCCATTGGAAAACCCGTTTGTTCTGGCAATGCTGTCAATGCCGTGCTCCGTTCCCAGCAGGTCATTCATAGCTGACTGCAGGCGAAGCCCTGTAAGATAAGCCAAAGGTGTTGTCCCCATCTCTTCCCTGAATGCCCTTGAGAGATGTGCCGGGGAGATATCCAGCCTGGCTGCCAGCTCCTCTATTCCGCCAAGCCTCCTGTACTCCTCCTCCATAATCTCCGCTGCCTTCTGTACAGAGGAGCTTTTCTTCTGCGTAACCGGATGCTCCGTTTCCCTTAAAAGGGCGCAGAGAAAACGGTACAGAAACTCACCGCCTTCGTATTTTTGCAGACGCTCCCCGCTTGTCAGGCGCTTCTGCAAATGCAGGGCCATGCGGACAGGGGGACTGTTCTCATCCAGGGACATGATATCCGGACATATGTGTTTTATTTTTCTTATAAAAGGCAGGGCCGTGTTTCCCTGAAAATGCAGATACAGAAACTCCCACGGCTCTTCCCTGTCATGTTCCAGAAAGTATCTGCTTTTTTCCGGGAACTGTATGAGAAATCCCCGGCCGCGTCCTACGGTGTGCCTGAACCCGTTTTTCTCATACACACCCTCCCCCAAAAGCGTGTACTGGAAAAGAAAGCCTTCGTACCCCGGCCTGCTGTCATTTATAAAATCATATGCCTCCCCGCACCGACGCTCCACACCGCCGTCCAGAAGGACAAGCGGCTGTTCTTCCATGTCATCCTGATTCAGGACACCGAAGATACCCCTGTTGTACTCCATCAAAAATTTACCTCTTCATATCAAATTTCTATTCTTTTGTTTTTTGCACACTCTTATTATAATTACTGATATAGGATAAGTCAAAGGAAACAATAGAAGTCAAATTTCTACCTGTTTTCGCGTATCACCAACATCAGGAGGTTCTTATGAATAAAAACAGTTTCGCCAAGGTTCCGCCTATGGGCTGGAACAGTTATGACTATTATGACACAACGGTAAATGAGGAACAGGTAAAGGCCAATGCCGATTATATGGCTGCTCATCTGAAGGATTTCGGCTGGGAATATATTGTGGTTGATATCCAGTGGTATGCCCACAAAGCCGGTTCGATGAGGGAACAGTTCCAGTATATCCCGTTCTCGGAGCTGGAGATAGACGAGTATTCACGCCTGCTGCCTGACCCGGAGCGTTTCCCCTCTTCTGCAGACGGAAAGGGATTCGGCCCTCTGGCTGAATATATGCACAGCTTGGGACTGAAATTCGGCATTCATATCATGCGGGGAATCCCCCGTATGGCAGCCCAGAACCATATGAAAATAAAGGGGAGTGACGTGACCGCCGATATGGCTGGATATCAAAAAAAAAAAGGGGGGGGTGCCGCCCCCGCCGATATGGCTGCCAATCCCTCCTCCATCTGTCCCTGGAACCCCGACATGTACGGACTGTATAACTCTCCCGCAGGACAGGCTTACTATGATTCTCTGCTGGAACTGTATGCCTCCTGGGGGGTGGATTTTATCAAATGCGATGATATCTGCAACACCTGCAACCAAAGCCCCCACCGGGAAAATCAGTATAATGCTGCCCATGAAGTGGAGATGCTGGCGAATGCCATCAAACACTGCGGCCGCCCCATTGTATTCTCCCTCTCCCCGGGCCCCGCTCTCATAGACAGGGCATGGCATTATGAGAAATATGCCAATATGTGGCGCATAACAGATGATTTCTGGGATGAATGGAAATACTTAAAGGATATGTTCCGCCGCTGCGAACTGTGGCAGACACAGGTTTCCGAGGGATGTTATCCTGACTGCGACATGCTCCCCCTTGGCTGGATCGGAAAAGGATTCGGAAAGGAACGGATGACAAACTTCACCAGAGAAGAGCAGCGTACCATGATGACACTCTGGTGCCTCTTCGGTTCGCCCCTCATGTTGGGCGCAGAGCTGACCAAAATGGATGACTGGACACTGTCCCTGCTCACCAACCGCAGAGTTCTGGCACTTCTGCCGCCCTCCTGCCGACCCAGACAAATTTGTCTGGATGAAGAGAAGGCTGTCTGGACTGCCTGTGATGAAAAGGAAGGGACTTTATATATTGCTCTGTTTAATTTAGGAGACAGGGAGGCTTCTGTCTGTGCCAGCCTGGATGAAATCGGAAAGGAATTTCATGGGGACGTGGATCTCACCGATTTGTGGGATGGAACTACCCGCAGGAGTGTAAATCAGGAAATAAACGCTGTGCTGCCTGAACACGGGTGTGCGGTGTATCAAGTTTCTATGTAAGACTAAAGCTTAACAGGACAGCAGTCAAACGTGAAAATTAAATTTTATGTTTGGCTGCCGCCCTGTTTTTCATATGCCTTGATTTCTACTTTGTTTGACTGCACTTCTTTCCGTCTTTGAAATTATTTGTTTCATTAAGATTCTGACTTGAATTTTGGGGGTACTCAAACGTACTTTCGGCTGATGAGATTTTATTTCTTCTGGTTGGTAGAGCCTTATCTGTGTTTTCATTGTTTCCGGCATAGATTTTTTCCTGTTTACCTATAATTTCCTCCTAGTGATTGCTCTTTATCTGCTTTTCTAAGTTTCCGGCATGGATTTTTTCCTGACTTACCTATAATTTCTTCCTGGTGATTGCTCTTTATCTGTTTTTTCTTAGTTTCAAGTCTGCATTTCTTCCTGATTTACCTATAATTTCTTTCAAGTAATGGGATTTTATCTGTTTTTGCTTAGTTTCAAGCCTGGACTTCTTCCTGATTTACCTATCATTTCTTCCCAATAATTGCGCTTTATCTGTTTTTCTAAGTTTCTGGCATGGATTTCTTCTTCATTTACCTACAATTTCTTTTCCTTTTTTAGTCGTTAAATATATTCCCAGAAATCTATGCTCTGATTGTCTTTTCGGTTTACATAAGATCCCAAACAATTTCTCAAACCCACTCCCCAATATAAAGCAGCCGGGCCCGGCCATCCATTTCTCTCCTTCTGTTCACACGGAAGAACTGATGGTCAGGCCCGGCATCTGAAAAGTCAGTACCACCCGGCTGTGCTTTATAGAATAAAACTTAATACAACACTTCTGTCTCTATCTTATTTATCCCTTTCTTAATCTCATATCTCACAACCGGGATCACTGTCTTACTGTGGATCAGATTCGTATTCGGGTCCGGCTTTACCAGCATAGGTTCTCCGCCACCCAGCAGGCAGCGCACCTCACATCCCTCCTCTTCTCCCAGAGGCAGCGCAAAGCCGGCATCATAAGCTATGCACTCATATTCACTCTCAATCACATGTATCCTTTTATGTCCCTCACGGGCAGGAAGGATTTCAGACTGTACACGAATTCCCGGGAATGGGGACCAGACGGAAACCACATGTTCTTTTGTCACCTCATAATTCTTGGCCTGCCCCCGGATAAATATGTGCCCCAGCACTTCAAAAGACAGCACACTGTCCGGTGCAGCCTCCTGGAAATTTACCGGGGAGCGCATGACACTGAATCCGTATTTGGTGGAGTAAGCAAACTTTGCATACTTTTCCTCCGTATGTCCATGCACATGCCCAAATGTCCGTCCCCCGGGAAGTGCCACAACATTGCCGTCCGCCCTTCTCTGTATGATCATATCCGCCTTCTCCAGATATTTTTCTTCTTCCAGCTTCGGAAGCGGCGCTGCCTCACAAGCCCAGAAGGGGTCATCCTCAGGGAGGGCAAGACACGCAAAAATCTTCATGGCCCAATAGGGCGACTGCGGGGAGTTATAGCTCTCTGTCATCAGCAGATTAGGATAACAGTACCCGATAGTCATAAGACCTGTATGGTCAAAAATAGGCTGTTTCATCCAGTATTCCAGATGACGGACAATGATTCCCTTCATCACCGGCAGCGGCAGCGGCTCAATGTGTGCCATGATACAGGCGGAATAAAAAGCCGCCTGCGCAAAACGGTAAGTCAGGGATCGTCCATAGGGAAGGGCACTGCCATCCTCTGCAAACCAGTATACAAAGTCCTTTCCAAACGCCTCTGCCCGTTCCAGGTAACGCCTGCAACGCTCCGGTTCTTCCTCCTTCATGACCATTGCATATACGATCCCGTAAAACTCCATGGCAAAAGGAACATAATAATCCGCCTGCCCGTTCTCACCGTCCAGATACCATCCTCCGCCGATATAACAAGATTCAATAAACTCCAGGCTATCCTCCATCCCCTTCTTATCATACGGCATTCCGGCTTTCTTAAGCGCCGCATTCACCAGAATATGAAAGAAGCGCCAGTTACAGTCACAGCATTTATTGCGGTTGATCTCCCAGAGCCACACACTTACCTGTTTTTTCTCTTTTTCTGTCAGCGGCTCCCATATTTTCTCACGGGCAAATAAAATAGCAAAAGCAATAGCTGCCATCTCAACCAGCTTCTGGTCATAATCCCCGCATTTTCCCCAGTATTCCGAAGACGCAGGGTCTGTGCCGGATACAAGCCCTTCTCTGTATATTTTTTCAAATGCGTCATCACTTCCGCCCCCTGCCCAGAAAGCAGCCAGTCCCCAGAGTGGGCGGGAAAATCCCTCCATCCAGGCACTTTCATCCGGGTAATGGGCACTGGTGCATCCAATGTTCAGGCGTGCCTTTCCTGTACTGTAATACGGTTTCAGCGGTTTTAAAATAGTAAGCATCAGATCTGCAAAATCCTGTCTTGTGTTCAGCTTTCTCTCTACCATTACTCTCCTCCTACCAAATCCAGAAGTCTTTTTCCATCAGCCGCAGCACCGCCTCAAGAAAGAAATAATCACCGTAAATAATAGGCACCTGACGGTTTTCTCCCTCGTCATGATACGCCACTTTTCCCATGCCCAGTACTCCGTCCTCCTCAGGATTCCAGTTACAGAAATGCTGCTCCATTGCCTTAAGAATCCGAAGAGCACTCTTCTCATACAGGGCTTTTTCATTCTCCGGCACGTGTTTTGCTATCTCAAGAAGGCCGCAGGCCGCACAGGCACCTGCTGTGGAATCGTAATACAGCGGTTCTTCCGGCGCTCTGAAATCACACAGCGGAAGATACTCCGTAAGGGAGACATTGGCAATAAAATAGTGGGCTGTCTGCTTTGCCGCATCCAGATATTTCTGTTCCTTTGTGTGGGCATAGCTGATGGCAAAACCATAGACTGCCCAAGACTGGCCTCTGGACCAGGAAGACCCCTCCGCGCAGCCCTGCCCTGCCGGTGCCTCCAAAAGCTCTCCTGTCAGCGGATCCAATATGGCTATGTGATTACAGGAGCCGTCCGGACGCAGTATTTTCTCCATGGCCGTGTCCGCATGTCTTCTGGCAACAGCATCAAACCGAGGGTCCCCTGACTCCTCAGAAGCCCAGTAGAGAAGGGACAGATTCATCAGGCAGTCTATGATCATCCACCCGGTTTTATCATCATTCCAGGCCCGGATAAAATTGCCCAGCACATTGAACCTTCCTGCCAGCAGATTAGCTGCATGCTGACCTCTGATATAGGATGCATGATTCCCTGTGAGCCTATAATCTGCCACTGCTGTGTGCATCCACATAAATCCCACATCGTGATAAAGTCCCTCATATTCTGCCAGGGCCCGGTCCAGCCGTCTCTCCGCGTTTTCAGCCTTTTGGCGGTAGATTTCTTTCCCCGTGGCGTGATACATCTGCCACAGGATACCGCCCCAGAAGCCGTTGGTCCACCAGGCAATATCCCTGTCTCCCCAGTCCTCCTCATAGTGTCCGTTCTGTGGAATGTAGGGAATTTTATCTCCCAGTCTTTCACATTCCTTTTCTATCTTTATATCAAATTTTGCAAAGGTCTCCTCCAGCCATTTACAGTCTGATTCTGATAAAAATTTCTGCATTCCTCTGTTTCCTCCATGTCTCTTTACAGCCCGCTGTCTGCAATATAATTCTGTCAAAGCAGTATGTCTGAATATCTCCCGGTCTTATAAATCAGCTCTACGGCCGTACCTGTACCGGCTTCATTCTGCCGTCCGTTCCGAATTCCACCCGGTCAATACATGTCTCGCGGTGATACCCTTTGCCCTCAGGATAATCACTGACTGGAGTGGCAAAACGGTGATACGCCATATAATAAATATCCTCCTGCGGCTCCCTGAAAATGCAGTGATGGCCTGTTCCCAGCACACCGGCTCCCGGCCTTTTCTCCAGTACCGGATACAGGTATTTCACAGGCCCGTAAAGGCTGTCGGAAATACCGTAATTTACATGGTAATCCTCACTTCCCGTATCGTCACACGACCAGGTAAAATGATAGATGCCTCCTCTTTTCAGAACTGTCACAGCCTCCCTGAAATCCTCTGCCCCTTCCAGGTTTTTCATGGTTTCCGGGCAGATATGAAGCAGGTCTTCACTTAACTTTACAACAGCCGGACTGCCGTTTCCGAACAGCATGTACACCTGTCCATCCTCCTCATAAATGGATGGGTCTATCACCTGGCTCATCTTTACACCTGCTGCCTGTACCATTTCGGGAGTCAGCAGAGGTTTTGGCTGTGCCCGGTATCCGGATGCGGGAGAACTGCTTACCGCAGCACCGATACAGGATACTCCATCCGGCCTTTTCGCGCAGAAATAAAAGTAAAACAGACCGTCCCTCTCAAAGACAGCCGGGGCCCATGCTGAGCCTGCCGACCATGGAACCTGCTCCGAGGCAGCATCCAGAATGACGCCCTCATCTTTCCATTCCCTCATATCCCGGGATGAGAAGGCATGGAACTGTGTTCCCGACCAGTTGGCAAAACCATCTGTTGTGGGGTAGAGATAGTAGGTATCTTGATATTTCAGCATATCCGGATCTGCATAAAGTCCGGGAAGTACAGGGTTTTGTCTGCGGCAAAGCCTTAAAATACACAGAGACTCCGGTTTTATGTCAACTTCAAATATGGGACTGTCAAACTCAGCTTCCGCCGCATCAGGTCTCACCAGATCCGGGTGTTCAAAGGTATTTCTGTCATCCCTATGATATCCTTCTATCCTGTATATACGCCCTGTAAAGCGGCTGTTTTCCTCACCCTCCAGACAGATCTGCACCTTCTCTTTTCGGGGCAGGACATTTACCATTTTTACAATAATATCGCCTGATTCCCTCTCCCGGCTGCTGGTGATATAGACCGGCTCTGCAGTAACGGGACGCACCTCTGTCTCCTGCTCTGCCGCGCCGTCTACATAGGTCTCCACCCTTCTGCCCCGTACACGGATCTCCAGGTCATAATTCCTTCCGGCTTCCACGCTTCTCGTGCGCTGGACCAGACAGGAATTCCTGCCGTTTATATCCTCCCCGATTATAGAATCCTCATTGGCCCATCCGCCAAGTCTCCAGAACACACGGTTTTTCTCATCCTGTTGTCCGAAACTGATGGTAAAGCCTTTTTTGCCGCTCAACTCCCTGGCACGGAGACGGATGGTATAATTCCGGCTGTCAACAGATGTAATTTTTTCCCTGGAACGTTCAGGACTCAGCACGGTTCCCCGGCAGGTATGCTGTTTTTCTGTGTCCTCCTCTGTGATCACAATATTCTCAAATGCCACCCGTGATTCATTGGCCTCCAGGACAATATCGCCCGGAAGGCTGTCAGGATACCGGCTCATCATTACAGAAGGGCCTTTCTCAGATATTTCCTGCGCAAGAACCACATCCCCGTGATGGTTCATGAAGAGTTTCTGCACATGATAACTGGGCGATGGCACTGCCGTGCAGTTGTCCAGCCATATCATATCCGGTCTCCAGTTTTCATAATGTAAATGGCAGAAAAGCGGCGCATAACATGCCATTTTTACCGCATGGGCGGCGTTCTGCATCCCCACCATATAAGAGGCTTCGGCCAATGCATGAAACCAGGTATTATCCTGAGAAGCATATTCCCCTAAAAATACTTTGGGGCCGTTTTCCGGAAATGCATCATAGCGGTGGTGATTCGTAATAAACCACTCCGGTGCCTGGTAATAATGTTCATCCACCAGGTCTGCCCCCACCTCCCTTGCGGACTGCCATCCTCTGTCATATTCCTTTCCCGCCGCGAACGGGCCGCTGGTTCCGATGATCTTTATCTCAGGATATTTCTCCCTGAGTGCCCTGTGAAAAAGAGGATACCGCTCAAAAAACGGTTCTCCCACCTCCTCATTCCCAATGCCGATATATTCCATATGAAACGGTTCCGGATGACCCATAGCCGCACGTCTGCTGCCCCAGTATGACTCCGCATCTCCGTTGGCAAATTCAATGAGATCCAGTGCATCCTGAATATATTCTTTCAGCTCATCTCCCACAGCCGCCTCATGGGTGTGGGGATTATAACCTCCCGGAAGCACCGGAACAGGCTTTGCGCCCAAATCCTCACACAGCAGAAAATACTCATAATATCCCAGACCCATGGTCTGATTATATCCCCAGTTATTTCTGCAGGAAGGACGGTTTTCCACAGGACCGATGGTGTTTTTCCACCGGTACAGACTATCTCTGTCCCCTACATGAAGGGAACCGCCATGGACCAGACAGCCTCCCGGAAAACGCAGAAATTTTGGATGCATTTCTTCCAAAAGCTGCACCAGATCTCTGCGCAGACCGTTCTTTCTGTTCTTATATGTATGTGCCGGAAACAGGGATACAAAATCAAGCTCCACACACCCGCTGCCCTTTGCCGTCACAGCAAGTCTCCCCTGTCTGTCATCAAAAGGAGCCCGGAACGTGAGCTGGTATTTTTCCCACTTATCCGTAATATCAATGGCCTGGGAAGTATATATGTCTCCTGTCCGGGAACGCAGAGATATCACTAACCGATCACAGTCTCCCCGCTCCTTTCTGGCATAACAGGAGAAGTTATAACATGCTCCCTTTTCATAGAAAATCCCCGGATGGAATCCGTGATTACACACACCTGTGTCCTCTCCCTCTTCGAGTATTTCCATCACCAGATAGTGCGGATTTTCGGGGAAAAGACCATGTTCCTTCTCCACGCGAAGCTCTGTCTTTCCTCCCTTTTCTATCTTCTCCCAGGCAGTCAGTCCGTGATAGTCCGGATTGTCCACAGAGCAAAATTCAAATGCCCGGTTTTGGATCAGTTCCGCGTATAATCCTCCGTCTGCCGCATGGTTTAAATCCTCAAAAAAGATGCCGAACAGGTCCTGCATATCCGCCTTTTCTGCCCTTGTATTAATCTTTACCTGCATATTGTATTCTTCCTTTCCTGTAACCTTCAGCCAGGCAAATAGTTACCCTGTTTCATTCTGTAACTGCCCGGTCAGATACCCTGTTTCCAAAACAGGTATGCAGGCGCTCATATTCTTCTTCCTCCAGAACCAGGACAGAACCATGGCGTTTGCAGACATTTCCCATATGGCAGTCTCCGGGTTCTGCCACCTTAAAGTCGCCTTTTTCCAGACTTGTACAGATAAGGGGAAGATACCCCAGCCCCTCCGCAAACTGATCCACCATAAGGCACCATTTTCCTTCTTCCCCCATGGGGAATGCCGCAGGGCCTTCCACTCCCGTCAAAGCACTTAATGCCTCTGCCTCCATCTCTGTAAATTCCCCCTGAAGACTGGTGCCTCTGTCCATACGTACCTTTTTCGTAGTCTCATCCTTTGAAAAACGGTAGAAAACACCATTCTTCTCCACTATAGTGGTATCTATCACATGATGCTCCCTCTCAATGTATTTTTCCGGTGATGTGAACACTTTAAAATCTCTTGTATAGGAGCTGTAAATCCTCTGTTTGTGCGCGGTATCGCCTGCCTCTTTTGTCATGGAAGCCCAGAACACAAGATAGGCTTCCTTCTCCGGATCGTATACTGCCTCCGGTGCCCAGGCACAGCCTGCCCCGGGGACACCGGTTTCAAAGGTCCAAGGTTCTGACCAGTGTACCAAATCCTTGGAACACCAAATCACAATTTTTGTACTCCCCTCCATCTGTGCCGCGGTCCAGCCTTTGCCGTTTGCTATCCTCAAATCCGTTGCAATGATATAAAATTTTCCGTCTATGACAGACCTTACTATAAACGGATCCCTGACTCCTTTTTCCCCGTCTTCCCAGCGGATCACCGGATTTTGTTCATTTAGATCCTGCCAGTGCAGCCCGTCCCTGCTGAGTGCAAAATACACCTGCTCCCCTTCAGGGGATTCCCCTGTGAAATGTACAAATAAATAACCTCTTTTTCTATTCCCCATGCAGCTTTTTCCTCCTTAGCTGTACTCTTTTCCCATTCCTTGAAATCGGTTTCAAATTTATTTCATTCTACTACACCTCGCGTATTTTTACAATGCTTTTCCGTAAAAAAGTCGCTGATTTACAATAAGTCTCTCTTAATTCCATTGTTTTCCCCGGCGGGTTCCCTATAATATGTTTTAGCAGAAAAATGGAACCAAAAGGATGACACTGTGTGGGGACAAAACAGTTGCCAAAAATATATATCAGGAGGTATTTCTATCATGAATACAACATATTATCCCATAAACAAAAACTGCAGATTCCACCTGGGAGACTGCCCGGATGCCTGGCAGGCATGGTACGATGATTCAGACTGGGAGAGTGTTTCCCTTCCCCATGACTGGTCTGTCACCCTGCCCTTTTCCAGAGAGTATTCCAGCGGGACCGGGTATCTGGCAGGAGGAATTGGATGGTACCGTTTCCGTATCACGCCCCGGGAGTCCTGGAAAGGCAGACGCCTGTATCTGGCCTTCGACGGCGTCTACAAGAACAGCCGTGTCTGGTGCAACAGCTATTACCTGGGAAACAGGCCCAACGGATATATTTCCTTTACTTATGACATTACGGAACAGTTCAGCTTTGACCGGGAGAATGTCATCTGTGTCTGCGCAGACCACAGGGATATTGTGGATTCCCGCTGGTTCACCGGTTCCGGCATCACCAGAAAAGTACAGCTCCTTGTGCAGGAACCCGTACATGTGATCCCCGGGAGCATGGCCTTTGAAACCCCTGAAGTTTCTTCCCAAAAAGCTCATTTCCGCGCTTCCTGTGAAATAAAAAATGACACACAGCAGGATGTACAGATTACAGCAAAGTTCAGACTGGTAAAAACTGAAAGTACAGAGTCTGCTATAGAAAACTGCAGTTCCGCAGCCGATAAGATGCAGGCTGAAGTCTCTGTAAATATGCACATCCCTGCCGGTACTGCATGCAGGGCCAAAGCCACAGGTGAAGTTCTTTCTCCCGCCCTGTGGTCCCCTGATTCACCGGATCTATATACCCTGGAAACCCGGCTCTGCCCTGCAGACGATGTTTCCGGCGAAGCCTGCTGCGGCAAAGAGTACATGGCTGACAGCCGCAGGGTCGGCATCCGCAGCATCCGTTTTGATCCGGATACAGGCTTTTTCCTGAACGACAAAAACATGCTGATAAAAGGCGTCTGTGTTCACCACGACGCGGGCTGCCTGGGCGCCGCTGTACCCGTACCCGTGTGGGAAAGGCGTCTGAAAAAACTGAAAGATATGGGCTGCAACGCCATCCGCATGAGCCACAATCCCCATATGCCGGAGCTTTATGACCTGTGTGATTCCATGGGATTTCTTGTTATAGATGAGGCTTTCGACGAATGGGAGGGGCCAAAAAACAAGTGGAGCACAGGACATAATGTGTATCCGCCAAAGCATCAGGGGTACTACCTGGATTTCCCCAGGTGGCACAAAGAGGACCTGACGGACCTGGTACGCCGGGACCGCTGCCATCCTTCCATTATCATGTGGAGTATCGGCAACGAGATCGACTACCCCAATGACCCTTACTGCCACTCTTCCTTCACCACCATGACCGGCAACAACGATGCGGATAAACCGGCAGAGGAACGGCAATATAATCCCAAAAGGCCGGATGCCGGACGCCTGGCTGTACTGGCCGGGAGACTCACAAAAATCGTAAAAGAGATTGACACGACACGTCCTGTCACCCTGGCGGCTGCCTTTCCCGAACTGTCCTCCCGGCTGGGATTTCTGGATTCCCTGGATGTGGCAGGATACAACTACAAGGAGCATCTCTACGAGGAAAGCCACCGCAGGTTTCCGGATAAACCTTTCATCGGAAGCGAGAATGGACACAGCCTGGAAGCATGGGAAGCCGTGACAAAGAATCCCTATATCTCAGGACAGTTTCTCTGGACCGGAATTGATTATCTGGGGGAAGCGAAAGGCTGGCCCATCCACGGCTCCGGTGCCGGTCTTCTGACCCTTGCAGGATTTGAAAAACCGGGCTATTACCGCAGACAGAGCCTCTGGTCCTCCAAACCTATGGTACATCTGTCCACAGCCCGTCCGGATGCAGACCGTGGGGAATGGACTCCTGTATCTGATACCTGGAACTACCCGGAAGAAGAGGAAGTGCTTGTGAAATGTTATACGAATCTGCCTCAGGCTGAGATATGGCTGAATGAAAAATGTCTGGGCACTTTTCAAAAGGACCCGGCCCGCGACGCCATTATACTCACCACTGCCTATGTTCCCGGTACGCTGAAAGCCCTTGGAAAAGCTTCGGACGGTACAGAAGTATCCCATGCTCTGACTACCACCGGCACGGCCTGTAAGATATCCCTGCACTGTTATGAGGATACACTTCCTTCCGCCACGGAACCGGCGTTTCGTCAGATTGAAGTGCACATGAAAGACACCTGGGGAAATCCTGTTTTATCGGACACCTCACTTTTACATGTGAATGCGGAAAACGGCAGAATACTGGGTCTGGAAAATGGAGATCTGGCAGATGTGACAGATTACTGCGCCGCCTTCAGACGGGTATATCACGGCAGATTGTTGATTTATGTAAACTATATAGATGAGGAAAAAGAAATGACCATTACCGTTTCCGGTGATGCGGAGGCAAATATAAAAACGGCTGTCCTGACTCTTCCCCCCTTAAAATAACACAGGGAAAAACAGGAGCACAGACAGGACTGCGCCGTTACCCGCGGCCAGACAGCCAAAGGCCTTCAGAAAGGAAATTCCATGAAATTCTTTCATTATGACAAAACACTCAGCATTATGAAGACACCCCAGGGCACGATGACCCTGTCCCGTATTTTCGTTCCGTTTTTTACGGAAATGCTGCTGCTCAACATGATGGGCACCATCAATACCCTTATGCTCTCCCATTACTCAGATGACGCGGTGGCTGCCGTCGGCTCTGCCACCCAGCTTCTGGGGATGATACTCACCTTTTATACCGTGATCGGCACAGGTGCCTCCATTGTGATCAATCACAATCTGGGCGCGGAAAATACGGAAAAAGCTTCTGATGCAGCTCTCACTTCCATTATCCTGTGCGGTTCCCTGAGCCTTGTTCTCGGCACCTGTCTCTCCCTGGCTGCAAAGCCGCTTTTGGGTCTTATGCATCTGGAGGGACAGGTATTGGATTATGCGGTCACTTATTTCCGGATTGCGGTGCAGTTTTCCTTTTTCCAGGCAGTGACCTCCAGTATCTCCGGCATTTTCAGAAGCTACGGTAAGCCTAAGATATCTGTCTGTGTCTCCCTGACCATGAATGGCATGAATGCAGCACTGGCTTATCTGGTCATTTTCCGGCCTATAGAACTTCCTGTCTCAGGGGTAACCGGTATTGCCGCCGCCTATGTGTGCAGCCAGCTTTTCGGACTGCTCCTGATCCTTACCTTCCTGCGGAAAATACCTCTTGGGCTGCATTTCAGACAGAAAACCCCTGCCTCTCTGAAGATTGCCGTGACCATGCTGAAGGTAGGAGTTCCGGGCGGGATCAGCAGCATATCCTACAACCTCTCCCAGGTGGTTTCCACCTCCATTATCGCCATTTTAGGGGTTGCTGCCATTTCCACCAAAATCTATGTATCCAATATTGTCTTTTATGTATATGTGTTCGGCATGAGTCTTGGGCTGTCCACCTCCCTGATGATCGGCTGGCTTGCCGGAGCGGGGAAGTATGAACAGGCATACCGTCTGAACCTGCAGAACCTGAAACTGACCATAAGCGCCAATGTGATGCTGTCCTTTCTGATCTTTCTGCTGGCGGAACCACTGCTTGGATGCTTTACCTCAGACCCGCAGATCATTTCCATGGGCAGGCATCTGATGCTCATCGATATACTGGTGGAGATAGGCAGAGGATTTAACCATGTGGAGGAAAATTCCCTGCGCGGTGCCGGTGATGTGATCTACCCCATGGCAGTGTCCATGATATCCTGCTGGACCATGAGCATTCTATTTTCCTACATTCTCGGAATCCGCATGGGGCTTGGGCTGACGGGATGCTGGATTGCCTTTGCCATGGATGAATTTTTCCGGGGCACCGCATATCTGATACGCTGGAGATCAAGAAAATGGACCACGAAAACAGTCGCGGTCCATGTCTGAAAAAGCCGTTTTGCCGGCTCTCCTATTTTCTCTGTATGCGGCCCGAATCCATCTCGTATACGAAGTCGCACAACTGCCGGATATCTTCCTGGTTATGGCTGGCAAGCAGTATGGCAGTTCCTTTTTCTTTTAATTTCAGCAGTAATTTACGGATATCTTCTACTCCCTGATTGTCCAGGCCATTCATGGGCTCGTCCAGAATTAAAATGTTCTGTTCCTCCATGATGGCCTGGGCAATTCCCAGTCTCTGGCGCATCCCCATGGAATATTTGCCGACTTTTTTATTCTTCTGCTCCGCAAGGCCCACCAGGTCTAAGACAGCATTTATCTTTTCCCTGTCAGCCTTACCGTTCAGTCCCATTAAAAATTCCAGGTTTTTGTAACCGCTGTAATGCCTCAAAAATCCGGGTGATTCTATGATGATTCCCAGATTTGACAGGGTACTTTTATCCTTTCCCACAGCTTTTCCTTCTATCTGTATCTCACCCCTGTCTGTCTGCAAAAAGCCACAGATGCATTTAAAAAGCACCGTCTTCCCGGAGCCGTTTCTTCCTATGATTCCGCAAATACTCCCCGCATCTACCTGCAAGCTGACATCATGCAGAACCTCAATATTTTTAAATGATTTGTAAACATTTTTCACTTCTATGATATGGTTCATTCTTCAACCTCCGGAAGATCTTTGTGCAGGATACCGTATATACATCCCAGGAACAATATGGTGATCAAGACACCCAAAATAAGGATTTGCTGTATGGCGTCAGGGCCTCTGTAAGTGGGACTGTAAAACAGATACGAGGGGTCCAGCCAGGCTGCGGTTGCCAGATAATGAATAGGGGTCGGCATAAAAGAAAGGCGGTATGGAGCCAGGAGCACCAGCATTGCGGCCGCAATCCCTGCCTCACGTCTCAGGAACAGATTGCAGAAAAACAACACCAATCCAATCAGAACCGCATTTAAAATTCCCATCAGACAGGTCCAGCCCAGGGCCTCCATAGGCTTAAACCGATTCAAGATATCTACAGGCACCAACAAAGGGATTCCGCTGTTAAGTCCCGCATCTGTCCGTGCCAATGTATTCCAAACATTACCCCACTCATTTCTGAATGAAATATGGGGAAACAGAAAAATCAAACTCATAAGGTAAAGCATAAGAAAATATAACACGCTGCCCAAAACAATATAACATATCTGTCCCATTGCCCATACGATTTTTCCGGTTCTTATGGTCAAAAACATTTGGGAGCGGTTAAAAAACGGTGCATTGCTGAACAACAGAGCCACCCCTGCCAGAAAACAGAAAATAACCGATGGATGGATAAATAAAAAGCTGAATAAAAAAGGAGTTGCTTTCAACTGATGCATTTCCAAAAATGTGCGGAGGGAAGACATCAATGTACTTAAAAATATGAAATTACAGATAACGATCATATACAGTCTGGGATTGCGGATCAATTGTATTAACTGATATCTGGTTATCCGCAGAATACGATGTCTATGCTTCATACTCGTACCTCCTGATTCCAAAATACAACAAAATGCAGGAACCTATGTAAAAACAGAGTGCAAATATGGCAATATACAGAAAGAACAGAGTACAGGGTTGATTGGTACTGACCACCCAAAACATACTTTCTACATCTGCAGAAAATTTTATTATATAATTGGAAACAAAAATCAAGATAAAAAATAAGACAGGCGGTACACACAATACCAGGAAGCCATCTCGTATATAAGCAGACAAAGCCAAAGATGCCGCCGCCATACAACTGCAGCAGATTCCATTCACCAGCGTTTGAAGAAAGATAAATCCCATTGTGTGCTCAGGAAGCATAAATCCAAAGGTTGTAATCTCTTTTAAATTTTCCACAGCCAGGCCGCTGTCTGATACCAGCGGATACTGGGTCAATTCAAAAGCCAGGTACAAAAAAGTTCCCAGGCAATAGACTGCAATAGTTCCAATAACACAGACCAATACTTTGGATATTACATATTTTTGAAGTGAAACCCTGCAGAGTATATTTTTAATTTCATGGTCCTGCATATCTTCACATACGCTTAATCCATAAACACCATTACAGACTGCCATAGTAATATATACAACTGTACTCCGCCCCACTGTTCCAAAGAATATCCCCAAAACATCCATTTCCAGGAAAAACCTCCGGCTGTTCCAGTACCATAAAATCGCTGCTGCCAGAACGATCAGTACAAACCTCTTATTTAGAAAAGCCCTCTTCATATCCATTCGAAAAATTCCCATATAATTCTCCTGTTTTATATAAACTCAGAGTTCTAAATATTTCTTCTATGCCCGGGAGGTTGAGTGCAAAAGCCGCCAGAGCTGTCTGCCTCAACCTCCAACTGAGCAGTCCGGTTAAACTGTCAATTCCTGACCATTCACAGCATCGATAACTATTTTACTTTCAAAAGAATAATCCTCACCCGAAACTGTTGTGTCAAAAACCCATACTGGCCTTAGTTCTGCCCTGTAATCCTTCCCCGGAATTATATCCATCATGAAAGAAATCCGTTTTACCTCATAGGAAGTACCCACAAGGCCCTTATAGTTTTGAAAAAATGTGTCGGCCGCTTTATCAAGTGATATTAAATCCACCGCATCCGTCTGTGTCCACGCATAACATCCTTGAATACCAGCCCCTACTATGCCGGATGGATTCAGCATAACTGTGGCCTCCTCCCCGTCTTCAAATCCCTGACCCGTGTAAAGATTATAGATAATAGGAATCCCGTTATATTCCTGCCGAAAATAAAAATAATAGGTATCATCTGCCGAAGACCAGGATTCTTTTTTCAGGGAGGGGTCTGCTTCTCCGCTGATATCTGTTGTATCCTCTTCCTGCTGCATGGTCTCATGATCCATAACATAAGCAGTTACCACCTCGCCCAGATTGATGCCATACTTTTTAAACAGCCGGCGGACAGTATCTGCAGCATCTGCCTGGCTCATGAAATCCAGATTTTCTTTCTTCTGGTATAAATCTGCATTATATTCTTCTGCAAAGGTTTCTGTGACAATGCAGTTGGAGTAATGCTGATATAATCCGGAATTTACTATAAATTCACAGGAATTATTATAAGCAAGGACAAATGCATTATCTATATCCTCTAAATTTTCCAGAGAAAAAAAGGCGCTGTCGTCTTCATGATCAAACTGCAGGGAAATATCGGGCGGAAGCAGATCATTTCTTATCTCTTCACTCATTTCACTCAAAGGCAGAGGTTCTCCCGATGCACAGTAAACCGTGTTTTCCTTTACTGCATCCGGAATCACCACATCAGCATCTATACTGATGTTTTCTTCTTTTCTTGTGAATGCAGTAACCGATGAATCAAAGAATGCACTGTTTGACTCTTGACTGGCTTTTGTCTTTGCTTCTTTTTCTGAATCCACTGAAGAGAGCTGTTCCTTACTGCCACAAGAAATCAGTCCCACTCCCAAAATCGCATATAATATGATAAATCTTAAAATCAACTTCTTCTTATTCATGGATTATACTGTCCTCTGATCGTTGTGCCCACACCGCCCATGGGATCGTAGTGAATATAGAACGTATCCTTCATATTGGCATATCCCATATATCCTAATTTCTTTGATTTCGTAGGAGACGAAAAAGACCAACTGCCTGTCGCCACACCATATATACTGCCGTTATCAACATTAATCGCTACGGATTTATTAGTAGAATGATATGTCGTGGTAACATATGCTGCTTGTTCCAAATCACTCTTTTTCCCCGGCGCCGTTCTTTTATCAACAGCATTCGTTGTGAATGCAAAATATTCTTTGCCTGCATATACGGGGATGGAACATGTAAATACCGTTGAAAGCAATAACCCGATTGCTATGATTCTTTTGGCACGATTCTTCATAATGTCTATCTCCTTTCGTAAACGATATCAGATATATATTGGTTACTCACTTAAATACTATATACTGTACAATGGAATCCCCTCTTTCTCGAATATATTAAATAATCCGTTTTACATATAATCATGTATTGACAATACCATATTAATAGCAACTCGTCAATATTAATATAATGTAATTAAATTACCTTTATAAACTTTGTATATTTTTATCAATTTTTATATTGACACTTTATGCAATATATCTTATTCTTATAAGGAAAGGAGGATAATATGATATCACTTTTTGAAAAAGAAGAAGCTGTCATGTATACAATCTGGGGTATAGGGCACCCATGCGTAATTTCTGACATCTTAAAGACTAATCCGGAATTGAACAGAAACACGGTTGTAAAGGTTTTAAAAACACTTACATCAAAGGGGTATATTAAGGTAGACTCTATTATTAAAACAGCAACAAGAACAGGGAGGGGATATATACCCATAATACAACAAGAAGATTATGAGGCACAAAAACAATTAATGCATATGATTATTGAAAGTCCCACCCCTCAAGATGGGATTTTACAATACTGTTCTACACTAGCTAATGGCAAACATTTAGATGCTGCGTTTATAGATGAGATGGAAAGACTACTTGATAATCTTAAGTCAAAGGAGAGCTAAAATATGGAGTTATCGTTACCTGCATTAATAACGTGTTCTATATCCATGTCCCTTCTCAGTATTATCCTTTACATTGCATTAAGATGGAACTATTTATTAAAAAAAGTGGGGATTCTAAGTGTTTATATATTAATGATTTTAACCATCATAAGAGGGTGTTTTCCACTGGATATATATAAACCCGGACTAACTAAGACATATGAATCATTAGTGATAATACCGGCAATACAGAAAATAATTATGACCCCTGTCACTTATGAGAACCATCATTCTTTTTCTGTCTTGGACTTAATAATCATCATGTGGATTGTTATAGGATCATTCTTATTTATCAAAAAATCCGTTGGGTATTATCGCTTAAAACAAAAAATTTCTCAAATGCCCAGATTATCATCAAATAATATCAACCAGGTGTATCAAAGAGCATTTCTAAATGTTTTTAAAAGTAAAAATCATAACATTGAAGTGATCAAAATGGAAGGGATATCCACCCCTGCTGCTTTCGGCCTCTTTCATCCGGTAATATTACTACCTAACATTGAGTTTACAGAAACGGAACTTTACTGTGTTTTATTACATGAATTAATACATATTAAACATCGGGACTGGGGGATAAAAGTCATTATGGATTTTATTTCCTGTATTCACTGGTGGAATGTATGTGTATCCATTTTGTTACCATCCATGTTACAACAAATTCAGGAATTATATGTAGATCATTCAATGGAAGCTATAGTTCCAACCCAAAACAGACTTGACTACGCCAACAGTATATTAAAAACATTGAGACATGCCCAAAGTAACAGAAAACAAGTGATGGATCAAACTTCTTATTACGCCTTATGTAATTTGTCGAATAAAAAGAACCTTCGGCAAAGATTTTATTATATAGAAAAATGGAAACATAAAAAAAAGTCAAATACCTTTATTGCATTTGCAGTAATACTCTTCATATTTTCCTTCACTTTCGTTTTTGAAGCGCGTAATTTACCGGAATACGACCAGAATGGAGATGATGTATTTTATTTAGAAAAGGACAACTCTTATTACTTAAAAAATGGAAATTTTTTTGATTTATATCTTAATGGAGAATATTTTTATACTACAGAAGATTTAACACAAGTTCCAAATGATTTTAAAGACCTGCCTATTTATGAGAAAGGGGATTTTAAATGAAAAAAAGAATACTTATTTGTTTAACAAGCTCTATGTTTATCTTGTCAATTTGCCCCGCCATTAATAATTCTTCTTATGATTTCTCAATAAATACCGCGTCATCAATTGATAGTACCGTGTTACCTAAAAAAGATATTATTGGATATCAATATAAAAAAGTCAATAATATAATTTATAGGCGATTATATAATTTCTCTGCCAATAAACCCTTAGGTGATTGGGAACGTATTTAATACCATTGTTAAGTTCTTATTCCTGCTCGCTGAATAACTTAAAAACTAATCCTATATAAACAGCAGGACATCGCCTTATCAGCGATCTCCTGCTGTCTCTTTCTTCTTCCCCACACACTGCCGCACCCCCGCCATAGTCCCATACTGCCCCGGTGATATCCCCGTATATTTTTTAAACACCTTGCAAAAATACCCGTCGTCCCTGAATCCCACCCGGTATCCCACAGCGGATATCTTCATGGATGTGGTTGCGAGCAGTTCCATGGCGCGGTGTATCCGTATCTCGTTGAGGCAGACGAAAATAGTTTTTCCGATATTCTTTTTGAACACCCGGTTCAGATAATCAAAATTACAGGAAAATTCCTCCTCGATTCCTGCACCGGATATCTGCCGGTGGTAATTTTCATTGAGATAATTCAGCAGCTCATGGACTCTGTGATAGGAGGATGGAATCCCATGAGTGGGCCTGACCGTCCAGGAAGACAATGCCTCCCTGGAGATTGTCACCAGTGCCTCCATAAACCTGCATTCACAGGCTGTCTTGTAATTTTCCATCTGGTTCCTGTGCTGCTCCATGGCTTCCTGAATCAACTGCAGCACCCGCAGATAGCCGCTCTTTTTTCCCAGGGAGACGAATTTCGGCAGCCAAAGGCAGTCATCCCGGTACCTTTTGTAGGAACCGCTGTCCTGCTGCAGACAACTGCCCCGGATTTCCAGAAGATTTTCCATAAACTCCTGGTCCTCATCCCTTCTGCATATCTGCGGATGGCGGAAATGGATATAAAAATACTCGCATTCTGAGGCCTTAATCCCCTCATGCACAAAGTCTGTATCTAAAAGGAGTATGTCTCCTTGCCGAAGCTCATACTCCTTTTGGTCTTCCTTTAGATACAGCACTCCCTGCTTCATGATATAAAGAATATATTCATCCGGCTGCCGCCTTCTGTGCACATAGGGCGGTTCCAATACCGCTGTGTCCACCAGGCGAATCTGAGGCAGGATATTTGCGTTGATCTCATAATACATTTACTGCAGGCACCTCTTTTTGTCAGCCAAGATCCGGTTCTTCGCAAAGGGCGATCGTACCCGGCGCTTTCCCCTCTGTCTCGAAAATAAGGATGGTATTCTGTCCCTTTTTCAAAAGCGGTCCCGGTATATATAAGCGCTTCTGCGGACCAATCTCCCAGAAACGGCCTATATTAAATCCATTGACCAGAACACAGCCTTTTCCCCATCCTGAGAAATCAAGGAAGGTATCCCCTGTCTCCTCCGCCTCAAATGTAAACTCATAGAATCCCGGCTCTCCTTCGTTTACCGGAACATCAAAGTCCAGCCCGCTTAAATCCTCCATGGGCAGGCAGTATTCTGTCCAATAATAGTGCTGGTGTCCATTGATCTGCACACTTCTGTCAATCCCCTTGCGCTGCTGTTCCAGCGCGGGTCCGAAATTTACACGCCCCATATTTTCCATGAGAATAGAGATTTTTTCTCCCTTCTGTATCGGGCTTTCAAACTCATATTCTGTCAGCAGCTCTCTGTCATACAGTGTCAGTACCGGCTTCTCATCCACGAACATATTTGCCCTGTCGTTTGCGCCCCAGAGACGTATCTTCTCGATTGGCCCCTCGTATTTCAGAGGGCTTTCATACATGATATATCCGTATCCCTGTCCCAGTTTTTCCATGGACCGGGGGTATACACTTGCAGCAGGTTCTGCAATATTTTTCAGATTTCCGAAGAGACCTGTCTTTCTGGATACTTTCAGAGTACCGTAATCTTTTCTTTTTATCTCTGTGCTCAGAGCAACTTCCGGAACCTCTGCATATTTGCTGATCACCTGGCGGAATGCCTGGTATTTCGGCGTGATCCTGCCATCCTCAGTCAGCAGTGCGTCATAGTCGTAGGAGGTTACATCAGGGGTCAGTACATCGTAATAATTAGAGCCATTGGTAAAACCGAAATTGGTGCCGCCTTCAAACATGTAGATATTGACATGACCCTCCGATAAGATTTCATCCAGATCCTTCACATGTTCCTCCAGATCTCCCGTCTGGTGGCACTCCACACCCCAGTTGTCAAACCAGCCCACCCAGAATTCCATGCACATAAGGGGCTTGTCTCCTATTTTCTCCCGCATAATGGAGAACTGCTCTTTTCCCTTTGAGCCAAAATTTCCGGTCTGCAGTACGCCCTCGACTTTTCCGCAGTCAAAGGCATCCCCCCACGGGCCGTCTGATGTGACAAGGGGTACCTCACATCCGCAGTCGATCATAAGGTTCTTCATGTACACCAGGTATTCCCTGTCATCGCCATAGTAACCGTACTCGTTCTCCACCTGCATCATGATCACCGGTCCGCCCTGGGTGATCTGCAGCGGTGCGATGACCCGGAAGAGCTTTTCGTAGTATTCCCTCACATGCTTCAGATACGGTTCATACATGCAGCGCAGACGCATGTTGTCCTCTTTTAAAAGCCAATAGGGAAGTCCGCCGAACTCCCACTCCGCGCAGATGTACGGGGACGGCCTTAATATCACCATCAGCCCCAGCTCCTGCGCTGTCTTCACATAGCGGGTAATATCTAAAATACCGTCAAAATCAAACTGTCCCTTCTCCTTCTCATGCAGGTTCCAGGGAATGTAGGTCTCCACTGTATTGCATCCCAGCGCTTTTAATTTTTCCAGTCTGTCCCTCCAATATTCAGGTACCACACGGAAATAATGCATTCCTCCGGAAATGATCTTGATCTTTTTTCCATCCAGATAAAAATCTTCTCTTATCTCAAATTTTTCCACTTCCTGCTCCTTTCTGAACTTTGCATTGTTCATACAGCAAATGGGAATGCCAAATGCCGGGCACTCTCAGCTGCGTCGGTATTGGTATTCCCATGCTTATTTACAAAAACTTCCTGCTTATGATTTTATCACTTTTCTGCTTTGAAATCATCAATATTTTTCTGGATTGATGCTTTTACTTCATCATAACCGGCTGCTTTCAGTTTTTCTCTCATCTCGTCGATCGCCTTTGCAGGATCCTCATATTTTCCGTATCCAAGCTGCGGAAGGTATTCGGACAATACGTTTGCGATGGCTGCCTGCTGTGTCTCGATGGCGTTTTTGTCAATGATCAGGTTCTCAAATTCATAGTCATATGCAATCTTGTCGTAATTGGCGATCATATCCTGCGTTCCGTCCCACCAGCTCTCATTTGGCAGCTCCAGGTCGTCGTTACGTCCGCACCAGAAGTTTGCGTCCAGCTTGTCTGTGGCCTCATCCCATCCTTCCGGGTATGACAGTTTGCCGTCATCTGTTACAATATAGTCGGTTCCTTCCACACCATAATTGATGTAGCGATAACATTCCTCATCGTTGCGGAGCAGATCGTAAACCATGAGAGCTCTCTCCGGATGTTTGGAATTGGCGCTGATGGCTGCGGCACCGTGGGTCTTGATGGGTTTTGCCACATTGTTATTTTCCTGTCCCCAGTAATACATCTTCACATCAGAACCCGGCTGTTTTACATCCATGTTGGGTTTTACCTGTGTATAGTAGGTCTGGCTGTGGTGCTGGTCTGCTGCACAGGTACCTGCATACATTTCTACTCTGGTATCCCCGTCATAATTCAAGGCATCCTCACGCCATACGCCGATCTCATTCCACTCTTTCATCAGCTCCGCTGCTTCATAGATGGTGTCATCCTCCATATACGGAGATGAAACAGTATAAGGATCTTCTTTGGATGTAAACCAGAATTCATAGTTACCTGCATTACATCCTACAAGCTGGCGGTAATTTGTGTTTGATAAGATGTAAGGCTCCAGAAGGCTTCCCAGATTGTTCTTTCCCGCATCCCACGGAACCACATCCGGTTTGTTCTCTTTTACCCATTTGAAATATGTAGTCATTTCATCGAATTTTGTGATGGTGCCATCCGGGATTCCGGCCTCTTTTGCCCAGTCGCCGCGGTACATCATTCCATGGTTTGTGTACTGGGTGTAGTTGTCTTCCGGAATGAACATGATCTCACCGTCTAATTTACAGATATCCCAGTCACCGTCTGCCTCTACCTGCTCATAGGTCTTGGGCGCATAGGTCTTCAGCATGTCATCTGTCAGCGGCAGGAATGCTCCCTTCTGTGCGTTTTCCCATCCATACAGCCAGTCTGTGGCGGTTGTGATGATATCAAGAGAGGCATCGCCGCTCAGAAGCTGGGTATTATACTGTGTCTGCCAGTCAGCCCATTCTACATAAGTCAGCTCCAGCTCTGCATTTACCTTGTCGGTCAGAACTTTATTCAGTTCCTTTAACATTTCCTCGCATCTGCCGTTGGACGGCTTGTTTCCCAGAACCAGCATGTTGATCACCTCATGGCTGGAAGTGTCAATGGTTCCGTCCTCCTTTACCTTGGAACTTGCACCCTCACTTTTGCTTCCGCAGCCAGCCAGGCTTGCTCCCATCAATACTGCCATTGTCAGGGCCAGAGTACGTTTTACTGTCGTATTCTTTCTCATTTTTGATCCTCCACTCATTATAATTGATTCATATAAATCCCTATACGGGAAATTCATATCATACATATAATACTGTCATCCTTTTACAGCGCCTACGGTGATACCGGAGATAAAATATTTCTGCACAAAGGGATATAAAAATACAATCGGGCCTGTTGCCACCACTGCAGTTGCCATTTTCAGCGTATTGGACGGAAGGTCCGCAACAGTGACGGCTGCGCCGGCCATGGAATTCTTAAGCGCGGCTGCCTGGTTAATGATATTGTACAGATAATACTGCAGCGGTTTGAAATCCACCTCTGAACCCAGATACAGGGAGGAGAGATACCACTCGTTCCAGTATCCCAGGGCCAGAAACAGGCCAACCGTTGCCAGCGCCGGCTTCAGCATGGGCAAAACAAGGGAAATGAAGATCCTGAAATCCCCGGCTCCGTCGATCTTGCCGGACTCTGTTATCTCAAACGGTACTGATTTTGCAAAGTTCTTCATTAGAATGATCAGCCACGGTGTCATGAGAAGCTGGAAGAACACGGCAAAATAGGTTCCCTTTAACTGCAGGTACCTGGATACCCAGATAAAAGTAGGCGCCATACCTGCGGAAAACAGGGTTGTAAAGTAGATAAAAAAGGATATCGCATTTCTAAAAGGAAAATCCTTTCTCTGCAGGGCATATCCGGTCATGGCAATGACGAACAGCCCCACCAGGGTTCCGCAGACTGTAAGCAGAATGGTAACTGCGTAAGAGCCCAGTATCATTTTCGGGAAACGGAACACCCAGGTGTACGCATCCAGCGTAAACTCTTTCGGAAGCAGGCCAAAGCCTTCCTTCATAATGACGCTCTCCGTGCTCAGTGAAGCCGATATGATCAGAATAAACGGCAATAGGCATATCAGCGCAAACGCTGTGATCACCAGATACGAAATTATTTTCACAACCAGGGTACTGGTGTCCTGTTTTATCTTTGTCTTATTTTGATTCTGCACTTAACCCACCTCCTAGAATAATGCGTAATCCGGATCGATCCGTTTTACCAGCCAGTTGCTGAACATAACAAGGGCAAATCCGAAAATGGACTGGTACAGCCCCACCGCAGATGATGTTGAGAAGTTGTTCTGCGTCGTCATGGTCCTGTAAACGAATGTCTCGATAATATCCGTTGACTGGAAGAGCTGTGAGTTATTGCCCACCAGGTTCCAGAATAATCCGAAGTTTCCCTTCATGATACCGCCCAGGGCAAAGAGCAGAAGAATGATAAAGGTAGGTTTCAGGCTTGGCAGGATGATATAGCGGATTCTCTGCCAGCTTGTTGCCCCATCCACCTCGGCAGCTTCCATCATACCGGAATCAATTCCGCAGATGGCTGCAAAATAGACGACGGAACCGTATCCTGTCTGCTGCCACATCTGGCAGAAGATAATGATGAAAGGCCATATACCGGCCATACTGTAAATCTTGACCGGATCACCGCCCGTCTCGCGGAGCAGGGTGTTCAGCGCACCTGTGTCATAATTCAGGATGTTAAACGCAATGGCTCCGATCAATACTACGGAGATAAAGTACGGCAGGAACATGATCGTCTGGGATACTTTCTTAAAATATTTATTGCGCACTTCATTCAGCATACCAGCCAGTGTGATCTGCACCACATTTCCCAGAACAATAAAGACCACATTATAAAGCAGGGTATTTCTGGTCAGTTTCCACAGTTCTCCTGACTGGATCAGGAATTCAAAGTTCTTCAGCCCCACAAAAGGACTTCCGAAAATCCCATCACGGAAATTATAGTTCGTAAATGCTATGTATACACCCGGCAGGGGGCAGTAATTAAAGACTATAAAAAACACCACGGCAGGAAGGCACATCAGCAGCAGGGTCCTGTTATCTTTTACCTTTTTCCAGAAAGGCTTTTTCCTGCCCGCCATAACTGCTGTTCCTGTTTTATTTTTCGTTGCTTTCACATCATTCTCCTCCTCTTTTTGAAATCGGTTTCAATAAATGGCTGATTTACTGCTTTTTCTAGGTTGAACGCACGTAGATTTCCTCCTGTTCTTGTTATCTTTTATTACAACTGCTCCTTTGCAGCAGATGTTTTTATGTAACTCAACGAACCTCACACCCCTCTTATTGAAACCCGTTTCAATAAGATTATTATTTTACCACTGTATCCGGTGAGTATCTTATGCTGTCTCTTAATCTGTTATCTCTCTGCTGTGGACTCCCTGATCATCAGCTTAGGCGGTATAAGCTGCATTTTCGGCGGATTCTTTCCCTCTATGGCCAGAATGGCAGTATCCACCAGAGTGTTTGCAAATCTATCGTAATTATATCCCACACTTGTCAGACGCGGTGTCTCGGCCTCCGCAATAAACGTGTCGTCAAAGCTTAGAATCGAGATATCTTCCGGTATTAAAAGCCCATGGCGGCGAATCGACTGCACGATGCCCATTGCCATAAAATCGTTGATCGCGATAACTGCGGTGGGAAGCGGCTTCCCGCTGTCAAAAATCCCATCCATCACCTGCAGTCCGCACTCTACGGAATACTCCGGTGTCTCCACAATATCATCCTGAGAAAATTCGATTCCATGCTTTCTCAGGCAGCTTCTGTAAGTGACCCGTTTCGTATAAGTGGAATTTACATCTCTGCGGCCTCCGATGAGGGCAATCTTCTCATGCCCCAATGATATCAGATGATCCACTGCGGTCTCCATTGCCTTCTTCTGATCTATATTAACCTGATAGCAGTCACTGCCGTCCAGTTTACCTGTGATCACCACGGGGATCGTGTCTGTGATCTGGTTGATTTTCTCCACATATTCCTCGTCTGATACCATCTCGTCCACTTTGCCTCCGATCATGATCAGTGCATCCACCCGCATCTCGATCATCTTCTGCAGGTTCTGCTCCTGAAGCTCCATATCATTCAGATAATTGCTTAGCATCAGACTGTATCCTCTCTCGTTGGCAGCCCTCTCACAGGCCACGGCAAGTGTTGCATAAAAGGGGTTTCTGATATCCGGGATCAGGAAACCCATGAGCTTCGTCTTTGTACTGCTCAGACTGCGCGCCATGGCATTCGGCCGGAAATCATACTTCTTGATCAGAGCCTCCACTTTGATCCGCTTTTCTGTGCTGACATTGGCATTGCCTGTCAAAACCCTGGAAACGGTCGCCGGGGATACTCCTGCTTCCTTTGCGATATGATAAATACTTACTCTTTCTTTTCCCATTGTCTCACCTGTTCATATATTATTAATAGGTAACTGCCGGATACCTTTTCGGGCCATGGCATATTATGTTCAGTATAATATATGAAACCGATTTCTACAAGAAAAATCTTTTCGCTTGCTGCTTTGTCATATTCACCAATCGATTTATCTATATTATAAAGTGTGAATCACAATATGCACATGTAAATATTTTTTTATTTTGGTACTTTTTTTGGTTCCCGGTAAAAATATTGTCATAATTTGTCCATTCCTACAGATTCTTCCTGTATTTGCTGGGGGAGATTCCTGTGTTTTTCTTAAACACTTTAATAAAATAGAAGTAATCGTTGTATCCCGTCTGCTCTGCAATGGACTCCACGGAGAGACTTTCATCCGCCAGCAGTTCCTTTGCCTTCTGGATACGTTTTGAGGTAATGTATTCCGAGAAGGAGAGGCCAAGCTCTGCCTTTAACTGGCTGCTCAGATAGCCTGTACTGATTCCGTGTGCTTCCGCCAGACCGGAGAGTGTGATGTTTTCCGTATATCTCTCCTGTATCTCCCGGATTATCTGATTCATCATTGAGGAGTTGATGGGTTCCTCCGGGGCAGTCTCCTCCTCCTCTCCTCGCTCCCGTCTGAAGGCGGCAAGCAGCCTTATCAGAACCTGGTTTAATTTCTCCTGTTCCACCGGTTTCAGCAGATAGTCAAAAGACCCCATTCTGAGCGCGGACTGGGCGTACTCAAACTCCGCATAGCCGCTGATGAAGATCACCTTCACAGCGATTCCTTTTTCCCTGAGCTTTTCCAGTAACTGCAGGCCGTTCAGTCCCGGCATGCGGATATCCGTTATCAGAATGTCAGGCTTTTTCTCCAAAATTTCCTCCATGGCCGCCACCCCATTGTTCGCCTCACCGATCACCTGAAACGGCAGCCCTGATTTCTCAATCTGCTTTTTCAGACCGATCACTACCCATGTTTCATCATCTGCCAGATAAATCCTGTACATATTCCCTTCTCCTTTCTTCAAACAGGCTCAAGCTCATCCGGTATTATAATTGTGATCCTGGTTCCTTCTCCCAGTCTGCTCTCGATCTGAAAGACCACATCATCCCCGTAAAACAGTTTCAGCCTCTGATAGATATTGGCCACCCCGATTCCCTTCTGTCCCGTGGGTCTGCTGTCCAGGTTGTCACGCATCCACACAAGCCTTGCCGGTTCAATCCCACAGCCGTTGTCTTCCACCACAAACATAATATGGTCCTCTCCATGCATGTGTATGGATACATTCACCTCTCCATCCTCCAGCTTCTGTTCCAGGCCGTGGAACACTGCATTTTCCACAAGAGGCTGCAGCATGAGTTTGATCACCCGCTTTTCCTTCACCGCGTCCTCCATCTCAATGTCCACATCAATCTTTCCCATGAAACGGTAATCTATGATCTTGGCATACTCCCGTATATAGCTGACTTCCTCCTCCACACTGACAATGTTCTCTCCTTTTACGGCAAAGCGGAAAACCTTGGACAGCGCCATGGTGATCTCCGCAATGTCATCCACCTCATAGTAAAGCGCCATAGAGCAGATGCATTCAAAGGTATTATACAGAAAATGAGGATTGATCTGATTGCGGTAAGCCAGGACCTGAAGCTGCTTTTTGGCGATCTCCGCCTCGTACATTCTCCTCTGGGACTCCTGGATCTCCTGATTCATTTTCTGCCTGGCATCCAGCATATGGTTCAGGCTTTGCACCACCGTGCCGATCTCATCCTCCCTGCCGATCTCCATTCTCTCCTCCGGCCTGTCTACTATCTTCTGGATAAACAGGTCAACCTGGTGAAGAGGCCCCACAAACCGCTTATAGCAGAACCATACCAGCAGTATCAGCAGCGCAAATGCCAGCACATAGGCTATGGTCACGAATTTCTTGCCGTCATCCATGCTGCTGTTCATTTCACTCTCCGGTATGCGGCTGACCACTTTCCACCCGTCCATGCGTACACTGCGCACTTTTACATAGAATTCGTCCGTGCTCCTCATCATACTTCTGTCCAGTTCTTCCAGGCCGTTGTTCCCTCTGGACGCTATGATCTGGTAGTTTCCGTCAAGCAGAAACACCTGTGTATTCTCTGTGGCCTGGGAATCCTCCAGAAGCCCGGACAGATTATCTGTCCGCATCATCATAACGCACATTCCGGTCTGAATGCCGTACTGCCTGTTGTTCAGATCATAGACGGGAAAATAAACCGTATAAAAGGGAACCCCCGCCTGATTCAGATAAAATATATCGCCAAATTCCATCTGCTTCTTCAGCGATTGGACAAAATCCGGGTTATCTGCCGCCTTTCCCATGGCAGCAATCTGATTCAAAGAAGTATCATAGAGATAGATCCCGGCTATGTCACTTTCCAGTAAAACCGTGTTGGAAAATATCTCTGACAGATCCTCTGAGACCATGACTCTTGCCACCGGGTCCATAGTAAAATAATCGTATGTTGTGGGCGCATAGGCCATGGATGTTGCCACATGGTTCAGTGTATCATGGAAATCCTCCATTTTTCCTTCTACCTGGAGCAGTATCTTATCATTCAGGTCTATGGTCCGGTCCCGCAGTATCTTGCCGGAATAGCTGTCGGTAATCGCGTAGGCTGCCAGTAAAAAGAACATAATAAGAGCAGTGAACGCGATAAGCTGAAGCCACAGACTGTCCTTTAATCTCTTCCTCATTGCTGTTCTCTCCCTCATTCCACGTTTACTTTCTCTATTCTACCGCCGTATTCCCGGCAGTTTTTCTGATATATCTCATTCTTATAGGCGTCCAATGTCTCAATCCCCATACGCTTCAGGGTCTCTGTCATCTCGCTGTACCGGGCCGCTGCCTCCTCCCGGCTCCCTGCCAGGATAATACGCGGTATCTGTTCTTTTTCATAGGCTCTGATCTTTGCATCCAATATCCCTTCGTCACTCTCCGGAGGAATATCTTCTGCGGTTAAAGGGAGCAGGGACTCATCATAGGACACGGTCCTGTCATGACTGCCAAAGGCTGTATATACCTCTTTTTCCGCTGCCGTACTGCTGTCCTCCTCCGGTTCGGGCAGTATGCTTCTCTCCCAGGAAAAATTATCGAACATCCACCAGGCTCCCTGCCCGGTCTGTCCGTAATCAAGAGACGCGGCTTCCCCTTTTTCACTCTGTACCACATAGCCGTCATCATCCAGGCGGTAATCGCTGCCTTCGTATCCAAAGCTCCAGAACAGCAGTCCCTCATCGCTGGTCATATAATCGATCCATGCCGCTACCTGTTCCGGGTTTCTGCAGTCTTTTGATACAAATGTGCTCAGCCAGCCTGTAGGTGCTCTCAGATTTTTGCCCAGCACCGGTGTCTCCCCCCCGGAGGATAAGACAGGGCCTGAGGAAACCCATTTTGTAAAATCAATCCCGCTGTTGGCTACATTTCCTATGAAACAGAACACGTTTCCGCCAGCCATCAGGCTCTTTATCTTGGTATTTTCATAGGTAAGCTGTTCCGGGGCTGCATAGCCGTTCCGTATGGCTTCATTTAAAAACAGCAGTGCATGCTCTGCCTGAGGCTGCAGCAGGATATCCCGGTAGTTTCCATTTTCATCCACCCGCTCGGCGCCAAAGGTATATTCCAGGAATTTCACTGTGGGATCAATGTAGCCTTTTCCGTCCACCAGAAGAGGGATCACCGCTTCTCCGTCCACATCCAGATGCATATTTTTCATTTTATCCCAGGCTGCCAGAACCTGCTCCTCTGTCTGTACCTCTTCCACGGTGAGTCCTGCTTTCTCCAAAAGCTCCCTGTTCCAGATGATTGCGTTATTGTCATTATAATTGGTCCAGTCCTCGTAAAACTTTGAACTCGGCTTCCAGATCTTTCTGGAATCCTGGGAATTCATATGGGATGGATAGGCATACCAGCCCCCGTCCCGTTTGATCAGCTCTCTCTTAATATCCTCCGGAAATGATTTCAGAAGATGGGACTCCGGGCAGTAACGCTTTAAAAACTCTTCCAGATCCCAGACTTTCCCTGATGTGATGAGCTGGCTGATCGTGGTCTCATTGGTAAGGGAGATGATATCCGGCAGATCATCGTTGAGAAGCATCAGGCTGAGCTGGGCATCCGCGTTCTGGGGTGGTACGGTAATGTCCAGGGCAAGGCCCGTCTTTTCGGTAATATCCCCGGTGATGGTTCCCTCCTCTGTGCTCCAGGAAGGAGGTTCCCAGAAATTCACATCACAGAACAGGGAGGCTCTGGCATAGGAATCTTCTCCCTCTTCTGTAACTGTAGGATTCTGCTCTGCGCCGCACCCGGAAAGCAGGATAAGGCCTGCTGACAGGGTGATCAAAAGTAACTCTCGTATTTTCATCTTTTCCTCCAGGTGGTGACACATACCTGTACCGTTTTGGTGGTTGGGCGGCGGTACAGGGTTCTTAAAAAACGCCTATATCCATAACCAAATACAGATATAAGCGTTTTATGCTCTACTTCATTTCCCACATCGCTTCCACACTTTTTCCACGGTGTGCCAGTCCGATGCACAGCACACTGCCCTCCAGTCCAAAGGTATAGTGCCTCCGGTCAATCTGCTCCAAGGCTTTCGCTGCCAGGCATTTCAGATCACAGGATTCATCCTTTGTGTACTTGGCGCAGTGCACCGAATAGATTGCTGAAAGAACCTTCCTGTATCTGCAATGCGTATTCTGTCAGGCCGATAAAAGCTGATCTTACCTCTTTGTTCGGTATGCGTATCTGATAATATCCCGGATCCAGCCGTTTTACGATCGTGATCATTCCCGAATTCAGCAAAAGCCCCCACAGTGAGGATGTACCGGGCATTTCATAAAATGAATTCTCTGGCTGAACCGAGGCTGTCAGCGTTCCTGTCTCAATCAGCTTATCATAATTCCTGAAAAACAGTTTATCGCATTGTTCCATTGCTGATCGGATCATTTTATTCTCGCTCGTATTAACCCAGTAGGGTTCCAGTATCCTGCGCTGTGCATAATTGAGAACAGACCAGGGATTATAGATATCTACTCCGGAAAAGGAATATCCGTTATACATTGCCTTCACTTCATCATCCAGTTCCAGACCGTAATAATGCAGAAGAGATACTGTTTCCGCAGTCGTAAATCCAAAACAATCAGCAAATTCAGGATCCTTGACCGTACAAACAAGAAGATTGTTCAGACCGGAGAAGATATTTTCTTTTGCCACTCTCTGAATCCCTGTGAGCAATGACAGGTGCAGGTACTCGTTGCCCTTCAGTGCAGAAGACAGCATAACTGCAAGTTCACTGTGCACCTCCTGATAAAAGCCGTTAATATGCGCCTCCAAAAACGGGGTATCATACTCATCGATCAGAAGGATCACAGGTCTCTCATAATAATTACAAGCGGTCTTTGATAGAAAATACAGTGCATTGTCTATCCCTGACAGACTTCCCGTATTATAATCCAGCAGTTCCTGAAGTGTCCTCTCATATATCACCTGTTCAATATGGGGAAGATGGGTAAATATACAGGAAAACCTCTGGTATTCAGCCAGCAGTGCAAGTTTTACCTGTTTTACCAGTAATTTTCTATTGCCTTTTGCATCCTTAAAGGATAAGAAAATCACAGGATACTGATTCATTTCCTTTGCAAAACAGGTCTGCATAATTTCTGTATTTTCAAAAATCCCCTCTGAGCTTTTTGTAATATCCAAAAATTCTGCCAGCATAGACATATTCAGCGTCTTTCCAAATCTGCGCGGACGCGTAATCAGAGTGACCTCTGCCCCACGCCTTAAAAATTCGCCTATCATACGTGTTTTGTCTACATAGTAGTAATTATACTCCCTGATCTTGCGGTAATCCTGTATGCCAAGTGCAATATCCTTTACCGGTCCCATAATCTCACCTCAATCCCTTAAATCTCAGCCGTAGCCTCCCTCAGCCACTCACGCTCCTCCTCGCTGTCAAGAAGCGGCGCTATGGTTTCATACACGTGTTTGTGGTAGGCATTCAGCCATTTCAGTTCCTCCTGGCCGAGAAGTTCCGGAAGAATGGCTTCCCGCTCAAAGGGAACCAGTGTCACGACCTCGAATTCCATGAACTGACCGTAGGCATTCTTCCCGCCCTTGCGGCACATGAGCAGATTTTCACAGCGGATGCCGTATCTGCCTTCCAGGTACAGTCCCGGTTCGTCGGAAATCAGGACGCCCTCCTCCAGTGGTACATAGCCGCCCGGACGGATGGCGCTGTTCCAGTTGATGTTCTGGGGTCCCTCGTGTACGTTCAGCAGGAATCCCACACCGTGTCCTGTGCCGTGGTTGAAGTCAAGACCTCTCTCCCACAGAGGGCCTCTTGCCAGACAGTCCAGATGGGCACCGCCCATTCCATACATGAATTTTGCAGTTGCAAGACGGATATTTCCCTTGAGCACCAGTGTGAAATGCTCCTTCTGCTCCTGTGTCAGCGCTCCAACCGCAATGGTCCTTGTGATATCTGTGGTCCCCTGCCAGTACTGTCCGCCGGAGTCAATGAGGAAGAATCCTTCCGGCTCCACTTTGGCGCAGGCATCTTTTGTCGGCGCATAATGGCACATGGCTGCATTAGGGCCGTAGGCACAGATGGTGCCAAAGCTCAGATCCAGGAAATCAGGGTCCTGGGCACGCAGCTCGTAGCTCTTTTCTGCCGCGCTGTATTCTGTGATCTCCTCTTTCCCCACATTCTGTTTCAGCCAGTAAATGAATCTGCACATGGCCTTTGCATCCTTGATATGGGCTTTGCGCACATTTTCCTGCTCCACCTGATTTTTCATGGCCTTCATGGGCTTGGATGGATTTATGCAGTTCACAGTCTTAACGCCGGACGGAATGTTTTCAAAGAGAGTATAGTTGACAACTGCCTCATCCAGCAGCACGGTATTTTCCTCAGCAAACTTCTTCACATCCTCATATACCTGATAATACGGACGGATCGTGATTCCCGCTTTCTCCAGTTCACTGCGGATCTCAGCGGAAACAGCCTCCTCCTGCACATAGAAGAATACATCCTTCTCTGTGAGGATCACATAGGAGAGGATCACGGGATTGCATTCAATATCATTACCTCTGATATTCAGAAGCCATGCAATATCGTCCAGACTGGAGAGAAGATGGATGTCAGCGCCGTTTTCTCTCATGATGCTGCGGACATCTGCCAGTTTTTCTTCTCTGGATCTGCCCACATATTTCACATCCACAAGAAATGCCTGCTCTTTTGACATTTCCGGTCTGTCATTCCAGATTCTGCCTCCCAGGTCATCCTGGCACAGAAAACGGCCCTGTTTCTTTTCCATCATTTCCGCGTAAGCCTTTCCCTGGCTGACGCTGATGGTCCTTCCGTCACATCCCAGGCAGCTGCCCTGCAGAAGATTTTTTTCCAGGAACTCGTCCACTGTGGGGACGCCCTCCTCCCTCATCTTCATAAGGGTCACTCCGGTGCCCTCCAGCTCTTTGCCCGCCTGGATAAAATACCGTCCGTCTGTCCAGAGATACGCGCTGTCCTTTGTCACCACCAGGGTTCCCGCGGAACCGGTGAATCCTGACAGCCAGGCCCGCACTTTAAAGTATGCTCCCACATACTCAGACTGGTGAAAATCCGCGGTGGATACCAGATACATGTCCATGCCCGCTGCTGCCATTTCTTCCTGCAGCTTTTCAATCCTTACTCTGTTTGCATTCATTCTCGACGCTTCCTTTCTGTTTTCCTCAGATTTTACTGTTCACTCCATGTCCTGCAGTACAGCCACGTGTAAGAAGTAATTCTCAGATACCTTTCATGGTAAGGGAAATTCTCTTCTTTTTCAAGTCCACACTGAGCACTTTCACATCCACCACGTCACCTACGCTGACTGCCTCAAGCGGATGTTTGATAAAGCGCTCTGTCATCTCGGAAATATGCACCAGACCGTCCTGATGCACACCTATATCCACAAATGCTCCGAAATCGATCACGTTTCTCACCGTTCCTTTGAGGACCATGCCCTCTTTCAGGTCCTTCATATCCAGGACATCTGTGCGCAGCACAGGTTTCGGCATCTCCTCACGGGGATCACGTCCCGGCTTGGTGAGCTCTTTTACAATGTCCCGCAGGGTCATCTCACCCACGCCCAGCTTTTCCGCCATCTTTTTGTAGTCTTTCACATAATATACCGCATTGCCGCCAAAGATATCCGCAGGCTTCATTCCCATACTGTCCAGGAATTTTTCTGCTGCTTCATAGCTCTCGGGATGGACACTGGTGGCATCCAGAGGATTCTTCCCGCCTGTGATGCGCAGGAAGCCGGCACACTGCTCAAAGGCTTTCGGCCCCAGCTTGGCTACTTTTAAAAGCTGTTTTCTGTCCTCAAAACGGCCGTTTTCCTCCCTGTAGGTCACGATATTTTTCGCGATGGCTTTGCTGACACCGGACACGTATTCCAAAAGCGAAACAGAGGCGGTGTTCAGATCCACGCCCACCTTATTTACACAGTCCTCCACAACGCCGGACAGGGCTTCGCCCAGCTTCTTCTGGTTCATGTCATGCTGATACTGGCCTACACCGATGGACTTCGGATCGATCTTCACCAGCTCTGCCAGAGGGTCCTGAAGGCGTCTGGCAATGGATGCGGCACTTCTCTGTCCCACATCGAAGTTGGGGAATTCCTCTGTAGCCAGTTTGCTGGCAGAGTACACGGAGGCTCCGGCCTCGTTGGTGATGACATAGTGCACGTTCTCGGTTATCTCCTTCAGCATTTCCACAATCACCTGCTCAGACTCTCTAGAAGCGGTGCCGTTGCCCAGGGAGATCAGTGTGATGTTGTATTTGCGGATGAGTTTTTTCACAGTCTCTTTTGCCGCGGCGATTTTTGCCGGGGTTGTGGGGGCTGTGGGATAGACAACTACCGTGTCCAGCACTTTTCCGGTGGGGTCTACCACTGCCAGCTTACAGCCGGTACGGAAGGCCGGGTCCCATCCAAGGACGACCTGTCCTACAATAGGAGGCTGCATGAGGAGCTGTTCCAGGTTCTTCTTGAACACCTTGATCGCTCCGTCCTCTGCCTTCTCTGTCATATCATTGCGGATCTCCCTCTCAATGGCAGGGCCGATCAGACGGCTGTAGCTGTCCTCCACCACGTCCCTTAAAACAGGTGTGGTGTTGGGGTTACTGCGGGTGATCACCTGTTTTTCCAGGTAGCGGATGATATCCTCTGTGGGAGCTTCAATTTTCACGGTGAGGATTTTTTCCTTCTCCCCGCGGTTCAGGGCCAGGACTCTGTGGCCCGCCACCTTTGCAATAGGCTCCTCATAATCATAGTACATCTCATAGACAGATGATTCTTTCGGGTTCTTGGCAGCGGAAACCACCCTTCCCTTCTTCACCGTCATATCCCTGATGCGAATTCGGTAGTCCGCCTCATCGGAAATGCTCTCTGCCACTATGTCTTTTGCCCCTGCAATGGCATCCTGCGGGGTTTTGACCTCTTTTTCCTCGGATAAAAATGCCTTTGCTTCCTCTTCCAGGGACTTGTCTGTCATCTGCAGCAGAATGATATTTGCCAGGGGTTCCAGGCCTTTTTCCTTGGCAATGGTGGCTCTTGTGCGGCGCTTCGGACGATACGGGCGGTACAGGTCCTCCACGACCACCAGGGTCTGGGCTGCCAGGATCTGCTTCTTCAGCTCCTCTGTCAGTTTGCCCTGCTCCTCAATGCTGGCGAGCACCTGGTTCTTCTTATCCTCCAGGTTCCGCAGGTAATTCAGGCGTTCGTACAGATTTCTCAGCACCTCGTCATTCAGCGCGCCGGTGGCCTCCTTACGGTAACGGGAAATAAACGGTATGGTGTTTCCCTCATCTATCAGTTTAACGGCAGCTTCCACCTGCCCCCTCTTCCCCTTTTCTTCTGTTCCTGACAGCTTCCCCCTGCCACTTCTCCACTTTCAGTTCTTCTGTCAATGCTAAAATGATATCCATGTATTTCTCCTTTTTTCCTTGGCAACAATTCAGACAAACTGAACTGTTACTTTCCTTGATCCAAATCCGGCAGCTGTTCAGCCAGTTGAACCGCTTACCGGCCGGTACTATAACACCTTATCAATAGGAAGGGGATTTGTCAAGAAAACAGCGTTTCATTCTTCTGATACAGCTCCTGAAAACGTGCAAAACATTCCCGGTATATTTTAACACGCTCCTTGTCAGGAACCGTCACCTCTGTCCCCGGACGCAGCAGTGCACGGCACGCCTCCTCGTAGGAGGAAAACGCACCGCAGCCCACAGCAGCGGTCATGGCAGCGCCCACACAGGCCTGTTCCGCCTCCCCTGCCGTGTGGATCTCCGCCTCAAATACATCTGCCTGGATTTCTCTGAAAAGCCGTCCCCTGGCACCGCCTCCGGATGCTGTCACCCTGTCAAACCGGATGCCCATGCCTTTGAATATCTCCAGGGATTCCTTCAGCCCGAAGATCACACCCTCCATGGTGCTCCGTATCAGATGCTCCCGGCTGTGATACAGACTCATGCCGAAATAGATTCCCCGCGCATTTGGATCATTATAGGGGCAGCGCTCCCCGCTGAGATAAGGAAGAAAAAGAAGCCCGTCACTTCCCGCAGGTGCTGTCCCGGCAAGGTCTGCCATCTCCTCAAAGTCTGACATATGCAGTATGTTGTCCCGAAGCCATTTCAGCGCCACGCCTCCGGTCAGGGAGGAACCCTGTATCTCCCACAGTCCGCTGCCTGTATGGCAGAAGGTATTGGTCCTGAATTCTGTGTCGTGTATGGGTCTGTCCAGGGCACAGGCCACCTGGCTTGCGGTCCCGATATTACAGGAGAGTATCCCCGGCCTGATGATTCCGTTTCCGGCGAGCTGCATCATGGAATCGCCGCCTCCTAAAAATAAAGGGGTTCCCTCTGCAAGCCCCGTTTCCCGGGAACAGGAACCGCTGACGCGGCCTGCCTGCTCATAAGATTCCCCGCAGAAGGGAAACATTTCCCGCCTCAGGCCCAGTTTGTCGATCAGCTCCCAGGCCCACTGTCTTTTTTCCACCTCAAATATGCCTGTGGAGGAGGCATCCGTCACATCTGTGGCGATCTCACCGCACATGCGGAACCGGATATAGTCTTTTGGCAGCATGACACGGGCGGTTTCCGCATACCGCTGCGGCTCATTCTCCCTCATCCAGAGCAGGGATGCGATGAGAAATCCTGTACAGAGTGTGTTTAAAGTAGTCCTCTTCCACTCCTTCTCAGATATGGTATCCCAGATATGCCCTATGGCATCCCCGGAGCGCTGGTCAGCCCAGATAATGGCGTCCCGCACCGGCTTTCCGTTCTTATCCACTGCCACCATGCCGTGCATCTGCCCGGAAAAGCTGATACCCCGGATATGAGCCGCGGCCTCCGGATATTTTCCAAGCAGTGCCGCTATGCTCTGCCTTGTCCGCTGCCAGAGATATTCCATATCCTGCTCTGCCTCACAGGGTGAGTGTTTCCTGATGTCATATCCTGCCGACTCTGTGCCCGCCACAGTACCGTCGGCGCCCAGAAGCATGACTTTTACACTGGAAGTGCCCAGGTCTATTCCGCAATAGTATTCCATTTATAACCTCCCATTTTTATCCGGTATACGGAACCGTTACTTTTATTTATCATATCATGCGTCATACGAAATGGAAAGAAAATCTGCTTCATCAGTAGAAACATGGTGAAATGCGCTTCCGGATACGGAAGGAGCAGCAGCATATAAAAAAAGGCGGAGGATCTATTTCGATCTCCCGCCCGGTCTGCATTCCCACAGGCCGCATCCCTTCCGGATAAATGCCTCCAGTTCCTTCTGCAGTTCTTCTTCAAATTCTTCCCATATAAGGTTCAGGCTGGACAGGTTGACCACGTCCTCCTCCAGTATAATGGACGGCAGGTAGCCCAGGTTCTCATAGAGCGCAGCCACCACCTCGGCGCTTGCCCTGGTATTTCCTTTTTCGATCTCCCTGTAGCGCTTCACGCTCACATCCAGCGCCTCTGCCATCTCGCCCTGGGTCATTTCATTTGCCATGCGGATTCTGTACCAAACCGTATGTTCTGAAGTGTGGGGGAAGACCTGATACCTCAGAAGCTCAATTTCCCTGGTGCAGCGCACCGCCGCACTTCCTCCGATCTGTGCGTTTTCCATTCCCTGCTGTATGGTCCACACGATAAGTTGAAGCAGCTCCGCCTTTTTCTCCCTGCCGCAGGCTTCCATCAAATCATCCAGGACTGTGCGTGGACTTTTTATACCGGAGACCAGGTAATCTACATCAATGCCGTTCATATCCAGATTATGCAGCTCCTCACCGGAGATGATCTTCTTTCCGTTCTCCACCTTGCTGTAATGACTCTGCGTAATTCCCATGACACTGCCCATGCTCTCCTGGCTCATGTTCTGCATTTTCCTGTACGCATTCAACCGATTTAACAATTTATCATAAGCACTGCTCATGGTTCATCCATTCCTCACTTTACATATCGCGCATCGGATAGTTCCATGTTCAATTGTAAAGTGTTTTATCCTGCCCTTTTATATCCTATTTGTGACTACCGCTTATATTTTCCAGCAGCTGTGTACAATAACCCAGTCTTGCCCAATTCTCCTATCCGTGATAGAATGTAGTTTGACAAACGAGAAAAATGTAATGATACAATTGAAAATACATGAAATGAGGTTTGACTATATGAATAATCCTTATGACGAAAATAACCAGCAGATGGGATACGGACAGGAACCCTCACAGGGGCCGGTCATCTACCCGGAACCGCCGGCAGAGCATATCTATCAAGGCAGTCCCGGTTTTGCCTCCGCCTCCCTCTCCATGGGAATCCTCTCCCTGGTATCCATGTGCTGTTTTCCGCCTCTGGCACTTCTGTTCGGAGGACTTGGCATTTTATTCGGTGTGATATCTAAGGGCACGTATGCACGTCCCGGTAATGCGAAGGCCGGTATGGCGCTTTCCTCCGCCGGAATTGCTATTGTGGCTGCCATTATACTTTTCTTTGCGTCCACCATGCTTTCCACTGTGGAAGGGCGCACTTTTGTCAGCCAGTATCTGCATATACTGACTCATCCGGAGCAGTATACAGAGGATGACATTTATAACTTCCTGCAGGATTATCTGTACCGCAACACCAATCCGGGCGGCGGTTCTTATGATAACAGCACTTCCCCCTACGGTGGAGAAGACCTGCCTGATTCCGGCGGGGACCAGGATCACTATTATCCGGCACCGGATGAGGGTGATAATTTTATCTGATGAAATTGTTTGCATGAAAAAGCGTCTGACCGGAGCCTGCTCCGATGCCGGACGCTTTTACAATATGTAACTGTTCCGTACCTTCACAGTTACTACAGGATATCAATTCCCCATATCAGTTTCAGGAGATTCCGCACTACCCACTGTATCAGTATGATGGCGGCTGCTAAATAGAGATACAGGTCGCGGTACCGCATCCCCGCCGCCAGCTTTCCCCTGGTCAGATATTCTATTGTATGTGTGATCATGTACCAGCCATAGATGACAGCCGTGTACAGCACCACAGGATGGCAGAGAAAGGATTTCACGATCTTTCCCTGCAGAAGGGCAGCACAGGCCCTGGTGCCCCCGCAGCCCGGACAGCAGTAACCTGTCAGCTCCCGAAAGACGCAGGGAAGGGAAAAGATTTTCATCTGCATATGTAAACCCTTTGTGATCCCCAGAAGAAGTACTGCTGCTGCGAGCAGCATCCATCCCAGGATATAGAGGCTTTTTTCTTCTTTTTTACTCATTCGCGGTTCCATTTTACCCTCTTGTAACCTCGTTTAGTTATGTTATAATAGTCATGACAACGTGCCGGAACAGCCGGCCATTTCCTTAAATACGAAAGAATGGAGATTTTATTTTATGAAAAGAAATTCTGCTGCTATAAAGCTTATCGCCCGTGAAAATCTCTCCGGAAGATACGGCACTCCCATGGCTGCACTGCTTCTGATGGTTCTGTGCAGTCTTCTGCCTTCCATGCTGATCGTGAACACCATGAGCACTGCCACCGTTCTGGGGATCGTGACTACACAGCTCCTGAACTATATGGTCTCCCTGCTGGTAGCGGTTGTGGGCGCGGGTTATGCCAAGCTGATGCTCAATATCAGCCGTCAGGAGCCGTTCGCGGTGAAGGACCTGTTCTTTGCCTTCTCCCATCACCCTGACCGTTTTATCATCGTACATCTGATCCTTCTGGTGATACAGTTTATCTTTGCCCTGCCCTTTGACCTTCCGAATTATCTGAATAAGAATATGTCTGACAACGGGGTTCTGCTCCTTATGCTATTCGGCAGTCTGGCGAATATGGTTGTGAACATGATACTGGGCCTGTTCTTCGGCCTTGCAGACTATCTGCTCCTGGACAACACCGAGATGAGTGCCATGGAGGCAATGAAGGAAAGCCTGCGGCTTATGAAGGGAAACAAAGGACGCCTTCTCTGCATGGACTTAAGCTTCATTCCTCTTATGCTGCTGTGTGTGCTCTCCTGCTATGTGGGATTTCTGTGGCTGACACCATATATGAGGGCCGCCGGTACTGTATTCTACATGGATGTGACCGGAGAACTGGATGCTCCCAGACCGGAACCTGCCCCACAGCCAAATGACAGCTTCAGCAATCCTTTTGGGCGCTATTAGGCTCTCTGCAGACAGGCGGGCTTATGGTATATATCATACCGCTGATTTCGGAAGATAGCAATATTTATCAAATTTATTCTCTGAACAGCAATTTTTGCCTGTAGGCAGTGTTGTCTGCATGGATGGTTATATTCGGTACACGGACAAAAGCGTGAGATCCTGGTTGTGGTCTCACGCTTTTTTTAGATTGGAAAATGTTTGAAAACTGCTTTCGGCAGGCTGTGTGTCACATTCTGAGTCCGGCACTTAGCAGACTGTTTTTGAGGGCGTCCGCCGCTGATTTTCCGTGTAGTTTTATGTAAACCTTTTTCACCTGGACATTCTGCCCTTCCGCTTCCAGAAGCTTCCTGCCGCTCTCATAAGAAAGATAGATCTGCCCATCCTCTCCCCTGACACGGGCGGCCAGGATTCCTTCCGTCCCTGCGGGGACCTGCCGGTTCTGTTCGGTATTACCGCTGCTGTCTGAAGCAGCATCTTTCACCGGGCCGGCAGCGGCTCCGGCTATACAGACAGTCATTCCAAGCGCACGGTTCTGCAGTTCTTTTTTTCTGCTTTTTGTAATGGCATAGGAATATCTGTCCGTCAGGTTATCCAGACTCCGGGCAGTGAAAAAGACAGGTATTTTACTTCCGGTCTCCAGCCCGGTCAGGCATTCCTCAATGTGAAGCGGAAACGTCTCCATATCCACGGCTTCTGCTGTCACCTCCATCCGGTATCCCTCTATCTCTAAACGGACAGGCACATCCAACACTGCGGAAACAACTGTCACGCCTCTTCTCTCTGCCAGCTCTTCTAAAAATTCCTGCGGTATCTCCTGCTCTTCGCTGACTGCAAGAAATTCATAATCCTGCTGCTCCTCCAAGCCTGTCTTTATCAGCCGGTATCCGCACCAGATCAGCAGCAGAATGCCGGCAAAAGCCATAATCTTTATTTTAAAAATACTCCCCTGTAATTTACTGCTTTTCACCGGATTCCCTGCCCTTCTAATGTGTATTGAGATTGTTCTTTTTCAGCCCTCTGATCCTTAATGTCTGAATCAAAAGAATGCCCAGCAGGCCCGCACCGGCCAATACAAGGACAGATACCCACCATTGATTCGTCTCCTGTTCTTTTTTCTCCGGTTTCAGGCTGAGAATTTTGGGCGGCTGTATCTCTGTTTTATAGTTTACCTCCTGGCTGTAGGTCTGGCCGTATACATCCTCGTACGCAAGTACCAGGGCTCCGTCTACTTTCCCGTACTTTTCCTCATCTGTTCCCGCGAGTGTATCGTTGATGGATTCCATATTTTTTGCCCCTGCATAGAGTTCCATGCTGCCCTGTATGCTCTGTCCTGCCTCCAGAGTACCTGCATAAAACGTCTGCAGCGCGAAAATCCCGGCCCCCTTTGCCGAAACTCTTACATTATATACAGGAGCTTTTCCCAGGTTCAGAATCTGCATGTCCGTGGAAATGGTATCTGTGGAATATACACTGGAGGGAATGCTGCAGTTGGACAGCGACACCCTGGCGGGCTGCCTTATCTGCAGTACAAGAGATTCCGTACCCATGTAGGCAGTTCCTTTTTCATCTTCATACTCAAAAGAGAACTTCACCGGCACATTTCCCTGGGGGGCATTTGTCTGTATCCGGAGTTCCTCTGTAAATGTGATAGCTTTGCCGGGCTGTACTTTTTCAAAATATTCGGATGTACGGCCAAAGGTCAGATTACTTTCCTCCCCTTCGGCTGCCAGAGAAACTTTCACGTTGCAGGCAGCAAATTCGCTGCTTTTGTTGCGGAAAGTAACCTGCATCTCCCGGCTGCTGCCGGCATCTAAAACGATACCGTCAAGGCTGCTCTCTTCCAGGATGAATTTGGGCTGATGTACTACAGATTCCTCTCCGTTCCCTGCGGAAGGTGCCATGGTATCTCCACCGACTTCAGGCGGCAGTATTTTGCCTTCTCCGCCGGTTTCTGCCTCCGGAGTCTCCTGGTTTTCCGGATCTTCCGGATGTTCTTTATCCTGCTGATTTCTTCCGGCTCCTGTTACATTCGTAAATATCACATATTCCAGAGTGACCTGATTTCCTTCACCGTCAATCCCCCGTGCCTGCACACTGACAGGGTACTGGCCTGCATGCCGTTCCTCCTGCAGGAATAAATCCACTGTGTAGAGGTAGACATCTGCCTGTTCCTCTTTGAAGGTGACGGTCTGCAGTTTAACATCTGCCTGATAATTCTTTAATTGAAATGGCGTCTCTTTTGTTTCTTTAAATCCGACAGTCACTGTCAGGGTATTGTCTTTGAGGGCACCGTCAGCAGTGAAGGGAACAACAAGGCTTATTTTATTGTCTGCTTCGGTTGGGACGTATCCTTCGCCATATGAATGTTCCATGCCTGCATATACATGGGTGTTGTCTATTCCCAGATGAACCTGTTGGGCCGGGTGGCCTTGCTGGGATGACTGACTCTCCTGGGACGACTGACCCTCCTGGGATGACTGCCCCTCTTGGGACGACTGACCCTCTTGGGATGATTGACCCCCTTGGGATGATTGACCCTCCTGGGATAACCGGTCCTCCTGGGATGACTGGCTCTCCTGACCGTCCGAGCCTGATTGTCCTTTCTGCTCTATTTGCCGCGCCGGCTCCGGCGCAGTTTGATCCGTCCCGGCGTATGCTGTCCGGCTGTTCTGCAGCATCATACAGAAAGTGAGCAGAAACACTGCCGATTTCCGTATTCTCTTTAACATACGCACACCTCCCCATTTTTCTCTTTTCCTCCCCGCACACGCCGGAGGACACCTGCATCCATCTCATAGACTTCGTCGCATAAAATATCAATATCCATACTGTTATGACTTGCCAGCAAAATTGTTTTGCCCTGTTTTTTCAACTCCAGCAGTATGGCCCTGATATCAGCCGTCCCCTTTTTATCCAAACCGTTAAACGGCTCATCCAGAATCAGAAATTCCGGATTTTCCATTATTGCCTGTGCTATCCCCAGTCTCTGCCGCATACCCAGGGAATATTTCGACACAGGCTTTTTCAGATCCGGGTCAAGCCCTACCTTCTGCAGGCACTCCCGAATGCCCTTTCCGGAGACTTTGCGTTTCAGATCAGCCAGAATTTCCAGATTCTTTCTCCCCGTATACTCTGTCAGAAATCCGGGTGTCTCAATGATCAGACCCAGACTTTCGGGAAAATCCGTATCTCTTCCTATATATTTCTGCCCCACACAAATGCTCCCCGATGTGACAGGCAGAAAGCCGCAGATACATTTCATGAGTACAGTCTTGCCGGAACCGTTATTTCCTACGATCCCGTACACCTTTCCCCGCTTCATCGTCATGGTCGTCTCCTTCAGAACCATTTCCTCACCGAATCTCTTTGTCACCCGGTCTATCACTACATAATCAGAGTTCTCTGCATCTGCCATATAACAGTCCTCCATACAATGCCGCTGTAAGAAACACCAGCAATATTAAAAACAGCCAGATCCCCATACTGTCCTTTCCCCAATCCCCTGCCCCCTTGATCCAGGACTGTGGGTCTATGACATAGACACTTTCCAGATAACGTTCATGAAGAATCGTCAGAAGGTAATATCCTGCAAACGGAATCCCATATGCCATATACACAGAGCCGGACACAACCGCCATGATTCCGCTCAGATCCGCCAGTACAGCAGCCACCAGAAGCAGTCTTGCCGCGGACTGAAGAAGCGGAAGAAACATCACCCATTTCCACTCAGATTTCACCTCCATGGGATAAAAAAGCGCAAAATAAAACAGCAGCGTTACAGCAATCGCTGATGTCCATGCAAAACAGCTGCTGAGTATAGTTGTAAACAGCCTGTCAGCCGTATATTCCTTTTTCCCTTTCCGGGTCACATAGAACCGCAGAAAACCTGACGTTTTCTCCCCAATCCATACATCCCCATACGGCAGAACCGCCACTATGGGCACAAAAAAGACCACAGTTTTAGAGGTAAGGGCTTTCTCCGCCATTTTATACCAGCTCCCACCTGTCAGAGGACTGTCAAACTCAGGGAATTTCGTCCCTATGACCAGTCCCATAACGCCCAGGATCACAGCCAGCCAGGTGGTTCTGCGCCCTATCATACGTTTCCCATCCATATTCAGTACCCCATAAAAGTAAAATTATAGCTTTTCAGCGCCCTGCCAGCCAGCAGAAATAACAGGACCAGAAAGGCCAGGAACAGCGCACCGGACTGGAAGACAGAGGGCAGATTATCATAGCCGAACGTATGCCCCGGATAGGTCGCGTGATTTAAGGGACTTATCCAGCCTGCCAGAATATTGACCTTGTAGCGCTGCTGCTTCTCCAGCCCCAGTATACCCGCAATGGTCTCCGGTTCCAGAAGAAATCCGTACAGACTGTAGAATATTCCCGCAAACATTCCCCGTGATCTGCCGAACCTTATATTGACTGCCAGCATGAGAAAGCAGAGGGTCCAGGAATAGAGGAGCATAAGACAGACAGTCTGCAGCATACATCCATATGGAGTAATGCTCTCCATGGCCTTCACGCTTGCAGGGATTCCCAGGGAATCTCCCAGCCCGGAATATGCGATTCTCACTGCTGTCTCACTCCATACATTTCCCGGATAGGTGTATTTCTGGCACAGAATGACGGTTACGAACATAATGAATGCCACATACAGGGCAGTTCCCGCTGCAATATAGAGAAACTGGGATATCATCCACTGCATCCGTTTCATTCTGGACAGATAGAAGGGAGTCACCGGGCTCAGCTTCGGAACATCGGAAAACATTAAAATCAGCAGCAGAGAGGCCAGAAGTACATTTGTACCGTCTCCGAACGTCCATATGAACGGCTCCGCTCCCTGCATGGTTGTCTCAAAATGCGCTGCCACCCGAAGTACCCGGTCACTGAGCAAAAAGCACAGTACCACAGCTAAAAGAAAGGTGATAAGAATCCGTGGATTTTTCCAGAAACCAAGAAAATGAAAACGCACCATTGCTTTTATTTTCCCCAAGTCTCTCATCAGTACCCCAGTCCCCTGTCTATCACAGTACCGTCCACAGCGTTTATAGTGAGAAGACTGTTGTATCGCTCCGTATCCGTATCTGCCGGGCCCTCCCCCTCATTCAGTGTCCTCTCATAATTGCCAAAGAAATCCCACACAGGGACCAGCACACCGCTTCGGTTATCCTGGGTCGGGCTGTAGATTCTGGAATATCCCAGTGTTACCCTGTTCACATTCACTTTACAGGATTTTATGTATCCGCCCTCCAGTTCCCCTGATAATTTATACTGCATCATCTGGGAGTAGATCTGCGCAATCTCCTCAAAGTCCAGCAGCTTTACATTTTCCACCTGCACCTCCCCCAGTTCATAGGGGCTGCCATATGACAGTTCCTCCAGTCCCTCCTTAGAGATGACAATACTCAGATGTTCATATGTCCAGGGCTCAATGGTGCTGTCCATATCCTCAAGGCCTCCCCCGATCGCACTTGTATAGGTAACAGGGCAGCCGTCTATCTTCCTTGTATAATAAAATACAAACCCTGTTTTGATAACCTCGTCACTTCTTTCTATATCACGGCATATGGCATAATCCCATGCGTCAGCGGACATATCCGAAATGCCTATGGACGCAGCTTTTTCGTCTGCGGTCTTCTTTGCCTCCTCATAGGAAATACCCACAGCGGATTTTATTTTCTCCTCTGTTCCCAGCTCCTCCGGGACATACTGAGACGCAGGTGTATAATCGCTCCATAATGCCTGGTCAGATGCGTTTTCTGTATCTCCAAGATATTTGACCTGTACACTGACCGGTTCGTCCGCTGAGGCTTTGACAAAATAACTGTACGGCCGTCCATTTTCATCCTCCGCAACACCGCTGAACCTGGGGTCTCCCGTGCCGTTCTCGGTCAGCAGAGGGGCCGTCTCCTTTTTTTCCAGGCTCTTAGGTGCCTCCGCATATGCAGCTTCGTATTCTTCCAGCATTTGCTGCAGATCTTCCTGTGTGAGTGCCTCCCCGGATTCCGACTCTGCGCTGTCCTGCGCCATAAGGGCCCTCACTTCATTGATCTTGTTTTGGTAGTATTCTTTTGTCATTCCGTAATAGTATTCCGGTTCATACATTTTCTTCTCAGGGAACAGGCCGTTTGTAATGGTATCCATGAACTCCTGTGTCAGCGGCACAGCCTTTACTTCCACAGTGGAAAATCCTGTGGTGTCCGGCAGTTCCACCGCAGCATCGGTATGGATGATGATCTTTCCGTCCTCCGCTGTTATGTCCTCACTGAAGGTTTCCGGCACACTCAGTTTTTCCCTGATATTCCGGGATGCTTCGCCGGAAGATGTATCTGTTTTCTCTTCTTCGTATTTCTCAATTGCCTTTTCGCCCTTTTGTTTTACGATCACAGAATCGGGTGTTTCCCGACAGCCGGTCAGCAGCAAAGCCCCGGCTGTTATACCAGTCAATATGCAGACTTTAGATTTCTTCATTGTCATTCCTCCTGCTTGTCTCTGCTTCCTAACTCCATATTAACCTGCTTCATGTAAAAAAACCGCGCCGATTTGTAACCAATTTGTAAATCTCTGGTAACTGTTCAGTCAGGTCTGCGCATTTACTGCGCTGACCGTGCAAAAGAGTAGTGGCGGCAGGTATTCGCCCCATCGCGAAGCGATTTTTAATGGGCGAATACCCGTAACGATTCAGCTGGCTGAATAGTTACAATCTCTGCTTATTTCCACAAAATGCTGACTTTTGTCCCTTCTCCCTGCCTGCTCTCTATCCTCATTTCCGCATGGTGCAGCTCTGCGATCCTTCTGCAGAGGGCAAGTCCCAGGCCGGAACCTCCTGACGCCCTGGCTCTTGATTTGTCCACCATATAAAAGGCATCCTCTACTTTTGTCAGCTCCTCCTCGGGAATGCCGATACCGCAGTCACTCACATAGATTCCCCGGCTGTCCGCTTCCAGATATATTTTCTGTCCCTCATCAGATGCCTTGCAGGCATTGTCCAGCAAATTCAGAAGAAGGCTGGTCATCAGATCTTCATCCATATCATGACACAGTGCATCATCTGCCAGGCGGATTTCCAATATCTGTCCCCTCTCCTGCAGGCGGAAGGATATGAGAGCTTCTGCCCGTTCCAGCAGCACTTTTACAGATGTATGCCTCATTTCCAGACTTTCGGGCTCCTCCTCATACAGACCTGTAAGTTCCAGCATTTTGGCGGAGAGCCTGGACAGACGTCTGGATTCACTTCCGATATACTGCAGGGCTTTTTCCTTCTGTTGTTCCGAAAGGCTCATTTTCAGGAGAATGTCAGAATATCCGATGATCGGAAATCCGCCCGCCTTCAGCTCATGCGCCAGGCTGCCGAGAAGCTGCCTCTGTTTCTCATTGGTATCGGATAATGTCTCCACATGCTCCTCAATTTTCTCTGCCATGCGGTTGAAATTCCCGCTGATCTCCCCCACCTCATCCATCTTTTTTATTGGTATACGGAACGCGTAATTTCCTCCCGCGATTTCATTTGCCGAATCTCTCAGACTGTACAGAGGATGCAGAATGACACGGATGACCAACACCATGCCCGCCGCAATAACAGCGGTGAAAAGAAATGCGGCTGCCAGTCCTTTCAGAAACATTTTCCAACTGTTTTCATGGATGCCTGTCACATCATTAAAATGCCAAATGTCGTAGGTATTTTCCCCACCGGGATCGTATGTGCTGCCCATGATCAAAAGATAGCGCCCGTCTATCTGTACTTCATAATAGGAGGGATAGCTGTCGCCGTTTTTCCCGAAATCATATGGCGTGGGGTTGTATATTTCCTCTCCGTCCCGGTAAACCGCATATTCCAGTCCCAGATAGTGCCTGATGCCATCCTGCATGATTTTCTCCTGTATCTCAGTGTCCGTCTCAGCAATACCAAAATTCCGCATACGGGTATCCAGTTCTTTCAGCTTGTTATGAAACGTATTGCTCTCATACGCATAAATCTGCGCAAGCTGAGTCTTCAAAGAGACATGGAGCATAAATGCAGAGTAACACTGAGACATAACCAGCATGGCAGCCACACAGACCAGACAGATTTTTGTCCGAATCTTCACTCTGTCACCTCCAGCCGGTAACCGATTCTGGGAACTGTCCTGATGATATCCTGCCACCCCAGTTTTTTGCGGATTCTGGCCACATGGACATCCACGGTCCTGGTCTCCCCTTCAAAACGGATGCCCCACAGCTCATTCAGTATCTGATCCCTGGTAAGCGCAATGTTTTTATTTTTCACAAACAGCATCATACAGTCAAACTCCATAGGTTTTAAGACTACTTCCCCGCCGTCCCTTACCACTCTGCGCTCCCTGGGATAGATGATCACACCGCCCATATGGATCTCATCCTCCTTCTTGTGGCAGCGCTCCAGGATCTTTTCTATTCTCACCAGCAGTTCCAGGATTTCAAAGGGCTTTACTATGTAATCCTCGGCACCTTCTCTCAGGCCCTTCACTTTATTGTTTATCTCCCCCTTGGCAGTGAGAAAGATAACCGGTATTTTTCTCTGTCTGCAGAGGGGCAGAAGTTCAAACCCATCCCTTCCCGGCAACATGATATCCAGCAGTGCCAGATCGCAGTCTTCTGCATGGCAATCCTCCAGAAACACTCCGGCCTTCCCTCCATCCCGGAAGGATACCGTTTCATATCCCGCGGTTTCCAGGCTCAGGCAGATCAAATCGTTGATCGCCGCCTCGTCTTCTACAACTAATATTTTGGATCTCATGGCTATCCTCCGTGTCTTGTTATGTATATTTATAGTATACCACAAGGTTTGTATATAACAAAATCCGCTGTTTGGCAAATGGGCAGGGAAGGGGCCTAGACAGCAGAATAAAAAACATATTGACGCTTTGAATCTTGACAGATATACTTGAATCTGGATAAGCAAATAATTATATAAGGAACATACATATGATATACGCAATCATGATTTACACTGCAGCCAGCTATTTTACGGAGGTTGTCATCCATTATCTGAGCTGCAGAATACTCGGGCGCAGAGTCCCCTGGCCAAAGCTTCTGCTTGCTGCTCTCATCCTGGACCTGCTTGTTTCCCCCATGGTTTATCTTGGGGCTGCCGGACAGATCTTTACTTTTATACCGATCACAATATTGTCTTATTTCCTGGATATGACAGCGTTGCTGTTCAATCTGATCTCCATTTATCTGGTCATTGAGCGCAATATTGCGAAAACGGCCATTGCCGGGACCTTTGCATATTTTATTTACTACCAGACGTATCTGATCACTTTCTTTTTCATTCCGAAGCAGTACGCACTGGGTTCCCTGGAAAACCAGTGCATCTCCATCACACTGCTGATTATCTTCACCTATTTTATAGGAAAAATAATCACGAAAATAGATGCCTGTTCCTTCATTGAACGCTGCCTGAAAAAGAAACGGTACTGCGTTATGGCAGCGCTGATCGGATTCCTTCTGTCCGGTTCGCCGCATATTCTTCTTATATTTTCAATCCTTCATCTGGATTATAACAACACGCTGGCGGTTGTGGGACTTGGTCTGCTGTTTTTGTCCGCCGCATTTTTCCGCTATCTTACCAAAAACATCATTCATGATGAAAATGAAAAGGCACAGCAGAGCATCATTGCCCAGCAGACCGCCTATATTCAGAACTTAGAGGAAATCCAGAAAGATGTGCGCCTGTACCGCCACGATTTTAAAAATATGATGTCAGGCATGTATCTTGACATAAAAGAGGGAAAAACAGAGGCGCTGGAGCGGTATATGCACAACATGCTGGACGAATTTGATCAGAGCATTGGTGCCAAAATACAGTCTGCCAACCAGATGATGAATATTGAAATCATAGAATTAAAAAGCCTGCTCATGACAAAAATCTCCCAGATGCACGCTCTTAACATTCCCTGCCATGTGGAGGTTCTGTATCCTGTCAGAAGCTGCCACATGAAACTCCAGGATCTTCTGCGCTGTGTGGGCATTCTGACTGACAATGCCATAGAAGCGGTGAAAGAAACCCGCGGGGACATTGACATCATACTCACCGCCCAGAATCACCAGGTGGTTTTCCTTATCAGCAACCCAATATCCGGGGAGATTGACATGAACCGTATTTCTCAAAAAGGATATTCCACAAAAGGAAAAGGCCGTGGACTGGGACTTTACAGTTATCAGGAGATCACACAGCCGTATCAGAATGTGAGCTGCGCCGCATTCTGCAAAAGCGGACGTTTTTACCAGGAGATCAGAATTGGAGGATATCATTCATGATTCAGATATTGTTATGCGATGATGACGATAGAATCCGTAAGGAGATAGCCAGACATATTGAGAACCAAATACTCATCATGCAGTATGACATGCAGATAGCACAAAGCTGCGACAGTCCGGTTGTCCTGCTGGAGGAACTGAGACAGATGCAGGACAAACGAAATATTTACTTTCTAGATGTGGATTTGAAGCATCCGGAATATGACGGTTTTCTTCTCGGAAAGAAGATTCGGGAGCTTGACCCCAATGGCACCATTATCTATATCACAAGCTTCGGTGATCTGGCTTACAAGACCTTTCAGTATCATGTGGAGGCCTTTGACTATATTGTAAAAGACATGACAGACGGGCTTTCCGCCTCCATTGCCCGCTGCCTGTCCTCCATCCAGAGCCGCCTTGTAAAAGAAAAAGCTGACCCGGTGGAATACTATACCTTTAAGACAGGCGATACCATCCGGCATGTTCCGCTTAAGGATATTTATTTCTTTGAAACTTCCTCCAAACCGCATTTTGTGATTCTGCATGGAAAGCATGAACGAATGGAGTTTTTGGGAAGTCTGAGCGATATTGAAAAAGAGCTGGATGACAGGTTTATGAAAATCCACCGCTCTTACCTGGTGGCAATCGATAAAATCGAGAAGGTAGACCTGCGGCACAATACTGTCACAGTGGGCGGAGAGATCTGCGCAGTATCAAGAAAAGAAAAGTCAAAATTACTGGGACGCATGAATTGATCGTGCGTTCTTTTTTTGCGGAATCAGCACAGTTCTGCCGTTTGGGAAGCAGCGGATACCATTTAGGAAGGAAAGGACAAATCCTCCCCCGGAAATGATATTCCCGGAACAGAAAACAAGGAGGAACCCATATGAGTAGAGAATATATCAGACTGGAACACATTTCAAAAAAGTATAAAACAGAACCTGTGCTGAAAAACATTGATGCCAGGCTGCACGAAGGCGAAATCCTGGGATTTCTCGGACCCAGCGGTGCCGGCAAAACCACCACCATAAAAATCATCACCGGACAGTTAAAACAGACCTCCGGCGAAGCCTATATCTTGGGGATCAATTCCAGAGACATCGATGAAACCATTTACGAACAGATTGGAATCGTCACAGACAACAGCGGAATCTATGAATATCTGACAGTCTATAAAAATCTGGAGTATTTCGCAAAAATACTGAGAGTAAAAAAGGATAGGATTGACGAAGTGCTCAGACAGGTTGGCCTGTACGAACAGAAAAACAAGCCTGCAGGCAAGCTTTCTAAAGGCCAGACCCAGCGTCTTGTTCTGGCAAGAGCCGTGCTGCACAGCCCCAGGGTACTGTTTCTGGATGAACCCACCTCAGGCCTGGACCCGTCCACAGCCATAGAGATACATAAAATGCTGCTGGAATTAAAAAGACAGGGCATGGCTATTTTCCTGACCACCCACAATATGGAGGAAGCCACAAAAATGTGTGACCATGTGGCACTGCTGAACGAAGGCGTTATCGTAGAATACGGCACGCCGAAAGACATCTGCCTCAAACATAATAAAATCAAAAAATACGCAGTGCGGCTGCATGACGGAACGGAACATCTGCTGGAACAGAACCAAGAGAACATAGGCCGGATCCATAATTGGATGACAGAGAACCAGGTGGAAACACTGCACTCCTGCGAGCCGACACTGGAAAGCGTATTCTTAAATGTCACAGGGAGGGAGTTATCATGAAGACTTTACATATGAACAAGATCATGGCCATTGCCCAGGTAAAGACAAAGGCATTTATGGGAAAAAACTGCATCATCATGCCGTTATTCGCACTGGGCTTCACATTGCTGATGCGTATCCTCTATGGAAAGATGGCAAACGGAGGCTCCTCTGCCGACTCCATGAATGCCTATGCGCTGAGCATGGGACTGGTGATGAACATCGGTATGTGCGGCATATATTGTACCAGCCTGCTGCTGGCCGAGGAAAAGGAAAAGAAAACACTCCGGGTCCTGATGACCTCCTCTGTAAACGGAATGGAGTATTTCATCGGCTGCATCCTGCCCGTGTTCACGGCAACCGTCATTCTGAACTATGTGCTGATGCCGGTCAGCGGTTATATTATCAGCGGTAAAAACCTGGTGCTGTATTCCGTGGTGACGATCTTATCTTCTCTGATCAGTTGTATCATCGGTATGCTGCTTGGTATTTTTGCCAAAAACCAGGTGAGTGCGGGTACGATCACCACACCGGTCCTGCTGGTACTCATGATGGTTCCCATGTTCTCCAATTTTATTGAAATTCTGTCCACCATTTCCAAATTCTTCTTTACCGGGATACTTATGGATATGATCATGGATATTGCCGCTGATAAAGGCAGTGTGCTGCAGGCGGGGAGTGTTGTGATCATGGTGGTGGAGGCTGTGCTGGCTGTTGGGTTATTTGTGGTATGTTACAGAAGGAATGGGTTTGAAAGGGATTAAATTTATACAACAGGAAACGGCCTGACGGAAAATATCCGGCAGGCCGTTTCTTATCTGAAATGGTGTTATCCATTCTGCTCATTTACAATCCTCTACACCTCAAGCAAATAACCCATCAGCTCATGCCCTTTTTCCACCAGTTTTCCCCCCGCCATGGCCTCTTCTTCATTATATTTCCAGTCATGAGACTCTTGTCTCCGGCTGTCATACAGAAGATAAGGAACCGGGTTCGATGTATGTGTCTTCACACAGATTGGTGTCGGATGGTCCGGGAGGATCAACATGCGGTAATCCTCGCCGGAAGCATCCAGCGCTGCTTTTACCGGGGCGATCACTCTTGCATCCAGGTATTCGATTGCTTTTATTTTCTTTTCCACACTGCCCTGATGGCCCATCTCATCGGGAGCCTCCACATGGATATATGCAAAATCATATCCCTCTTTCAGCAGTGCGTCCACAGCCGCCTGGGCTTTTCCTTCATAATTGGTATGCAGGCCGCCGTTGGCACCTTCCACGGTTATGTTGTACATATCCGTGCCCACAGCGATTCCCTTCAGCAGGTCAACCGCAGAGATCATGGCGCCCTTTTTGTGGAATTTCTCCTCAAAGGGAGACAAAGCAGGTTTTGTTCCTGCACCCCAGAACCACAGGCTGTTTGCCGGATTCAGGCCTTTTTTCCTCCGCTCTTCATTGAGCGGGTGACGGGCCAGGATCTCGTAACTCTTTTTCTGCATATCCAGAAGCTGCTGCTCTTTTGGCAGGTACTCTTTGATCTCTTTTCCGCGGATATCATGGGGCGGTGTCAGAGGCACCACATCGCCTTTTGCCCAGATCAGGCAGTGGCGGTAGCTGGTTCCCACATAGAACTGGAAAATCTCATTCTGCAGTTCTTTTTTTACCGCTTCCAGTAACACTGCGGCATCCTCTGTGCTGATCTCATCGGAGCTGTGGTCTAATATCCTCTTGTCCTCGTAGTTCTCCTCTTCCTCGGAGACTGTGACAATGTTGGCACGGATAGCAACATCCCCGTCCTTCATATCCACACCGATATTCAGCGCCTCCAGAGGAGAACGTCCTGAATAATATACTTTCGGGTCATAGCCCAGAACTGACAGGTTAGCTGTATCACTTCCGGGATTCATGCCCTCCGGTACGGTTTTCACCATACCGATCTCCGACATGGATGCCAGTTCATCCATTGCCGGAGTATTGGCATAGGCCAGAGGTGTCCTGCCACCCAGTTCCTCCAGGGGCTCATCTGCCATACCGTCACCTAATATTAAAACGTATTTCATTTTTAACACCTCTATGCACGCATACGGATTCTTGTGATGATATCCGGAAGCCCGGCAGCCTTTTCTTCGAATTCCGCCTCGCTCATGGGAGCCGTGACAAAACCGAATTCACCTGCAACGTCAGGCACGCCCACAGTCTTCACTTTTCCGAATACTTCTTCCACGCTGCCGATATCGCCTGTCATGCTGCCCTTGATGCGGACAAAGAAGGGATGCTCCACATCCTTGATGTCCATCAGTTCCAGACGTTTGCTGCTCCAGCTCATCATGATATTTCTGTGCAGATGCTTTGCACAGTCAACCACATCGCCCACCACTGCACTTGCAGTGGGGAGCTTGCCTGCGCCGCTGCCGTAGAACATGGCGTCACCCAGCACATTGCCGTGTATGAAGATGGCGTTGAATACACCGTTTACGCTGTAGAGCGGACTGTCCTGGCCTACAAGCACCGGGCTTACCATGGCATAGAATCTGCCGTCTTCCCTCTTGCTGGTTGCCAGAAGCTTGATGCTCATACCAAGACCTTTGGCATATTTTACATCCTCCACAGTGATTCTGGTGATTCCCTCTGTATAAATGTCCTCGTAATCCACATGGCATCCGAATGCCAGTGAGGAGAGAATCGCAATCTTCCTGCAGGCGTCATAGCCTTCCACATCCGCTTCCGGATTGCGCTCTGCATAGCCTTTCTCCTGCGCTTCTTTCAGCACATCCTCAAAGTCAGCATTCTCCTCTGCCATTTTGGTGAGGATATAGTTGGTGGTTCCATTTAAAATACCGGAAATCTCGTCAATCTCGTCCGCTGTCAGAGAAGAGTTCAGTGGACGGATAATGGGGATCCCGCCGCCGCAGCTTGCCTCAAACAAATAGTTGATGTCCTTTTCTCTGGCGATTTCCAGAAGCTCCAGTCCGTGTCTTGCAACCAGCTCCTTGTTGGAGGTGCAGACACATTTTCCTGCCTCCAGCGCACGCTTTGTAAAGGTATAAGCAGGCTCCACGCCTCCCATAACCTCAACGATGATCTGTACTTCCGGGTCATTGATGATCGTCTCATAATCATGCACAAGAACATCTTCCACCGGGTCCCCCGGGAATTCTCTGAGATCCAGCACGTATTTGATGTTGATCTCCTCGCCGGCCTTTTTGTTGATGCTCTCATGATTGGTGTTGATAACTTCCACTACTCCTGAACCTACGGTTCCGTATCCTAATACTGCTATCTGTATCATGCTTCTACTCCCTGCCTAAGATTTTCAGATAATGTACGCCCTCAATGTGCTCTATTTCATCCACCATGGTCTCCGCATCCCCCTGTGTGGGCAGGATTTCCACGCTGATGGTCAGACTGGCAATCCCGTTGATCGGAATACTCTGGTGAACGGTCAGAATGTTGCCGTGATACTGGGCAATGGTCTTCAGGACCGCAGAGAGCAGCCCGGGTTCGTCATCCATCTGAAGTATGAATGTAATGTTCTGTCCTTTGGTTTTCTCTTTAAAAGGAAAGATATCATCCTTATATTTATAAAAGGAACTTCTGCTGATACCCACAGCTTCCACTGCTTCCTGCACCGTAACAGACCTCTTGGATTCCAGTAGTTTCTTGGCTTCCACTACTTTCAGGAGGACTTCCGGCACTGCTTTTTCTGTTACTACAAAATACCTTTTATTGTCCGACATTTTCTTCCCCTTTGTTTGTTCTTGAAATACATTTGTATGTCTCCAAAAGATATTAGCACATTCAGGCAATTTTATCAACTGTTTTTCTTATTTCCCAAGGCAATCCACTTCAAATAAGCATTGATAAAGTTATCAATGGCACCATTCATAACCGCATCCACATTGCCGGATTCCTCGTTTGTACGGTGGTCTTTTACCATGGTGTACGGCTGCATGACATAGGAACGGATCTGGCTGCCCCAGCCGATATCAGACAGTTCACCCTGGATGCCAGAGAGCTTCTGTTCCTGCTCCTGCTGCTTCAGGAGATACAGCTTTGCTTTCAGCATCTGCATAGCCTTGTCTTTATTCTGGAACTGTGACCGCTCATTCTGGCACTGCACCACGATTCCTGTGGGAAGGTGGGTGATTCGTATGGCGGAAGAGGTCTTATTGATATGCTGTCCGCCTGCACCGCTGGAGCGGTAGGTGTCTATCCTCAGATCATCATCCTTGATCTCAACGTCCACATCCTCCTCAATATCCGGCATCACATCGCAGGACACAAAGGAAGTCTGCCGTTTTCCCGCCGCATTGAAGGGTGAGATACGGACAAGGCGGTGTACGCCCTTCTCGGACTTCAAATAACCGTAAGCATTTTCGCCGTTGACCTGGAAGGTTACGGACTTGATCCCGGCCTCGTCGCCGTCCAAATAGTCCAGCACTTCTGTACTGAAACCGTGACGGTCAGCCCACTTCATATACATACGGTACAGCATGCTGGCCCAGTCACAGGACTCGGTTCCGCCTGCACCTGCGTGAAGGGTGACAATAGCATTGTCCTTGTCATATTCTCCGGACAGCAGTGTTTTCACACGGATATTTTCAAAGTCTGTGATAAATTCATCCAGCATTTCCTGGATATCAGGGATGACAGAGGCATCGTTCTCCTCGTATCCCATCTCTATCATCAGCTCGATCTCTTCCTTCTGGTTCTGGAGCTTGTTATAAATCTCTATATCTTCTTTGAGGGTGCTCAGCTCCTTCATCATCTTCTGGGACCGCTCCGGGTTATCCCAGAAATCCGGTGCCTCCATTTCCCTCTCTAATTCTTCAACCCGCTTTTCCTTATTAGCCAGGTTAAAGTGAATCCCTCACTTCCACTAATGGTCCTGTGTAGTTGTTCAAAGTATATTTGAACTGGTCTAATTCTACCATTTAGCTTCACCTCTTTCTGTGAATATTTTTTTATATTTTATTCTTCGTCGATCTCCACAGTCACCATGTAAATGGATACCTGCTGTTCGACCCTGCGCACAGTGCCTGCAAGCTTTGTGAGCGGCCGTTTCAGATTGCTGGACATGGCAATGGCATCCTTGATGGTATAATAATACATCATACCCGACATGGTGCTGGCCCTGTCTTCCTTCAGCTCTACGCGGTCGCCGGGTTTTACCAGACCCTCGCGCTCCATGGTGAAATCCACCATCTGTCCCATTTTCTCACCTTCCTGCTCACATAGGATGTATTTCATACATACCCGTGTGCTGACATATACCGGGGCCGTTGCAGCCCGGATAATTTCCGGATGTAACAGCCCCGTATCTTACTGTGGTCTTTTGTGCGTACTGTTTAAACCGGCTTTCTGCCGCAGCACTGTTTGTATTTCTTACCGCTTCCGCAGGGGCAGGGATCATTTGGATATACCTTTTTCTCTGCGCGCTGCACCGGTTTCTTAGGACCTGATTCGTCCTTGTTGGTACCTGTCACCTGGGCAACCTGCTCTCTCTCCACTTTCTGCTCGATCCTTACGTGGTACAGCAGACGCAGGGTGGTCTCCTGAATAGCGGAAATCATGGTGTCAAACATTTCATAAGCCTGCATCTTGTACTCTACCTTTGGATCGCGCTGGCCGTATGCCTGCAGGCCGATACCCTGGCGGAGCTGGTCCATATCATCAATGTGATCCATCCATTTCTGGTCGATCACCTTCAGAAGGATGACACGCTCCAGTTCACGAAGCTGCTCCGGTTCCGGGAACTCTGCCTCTTTCTCCTCGTAGAGCTTGACTGCCTCTTCTTTGAGATTCTGTTTTAACTGGTTCTTCTTCAGACCTTTTACTTTCTCTTTTGTGATCGGCTCCAGCGGAATTGTGGGAAGAAGAACGCTGTCCAGTTCTCCCAGATCCCATTCTTCAGAATCCAGGTCATCGGAGATACACATGTCAACCGCGTGTTCCACGGTATCGGTGATCATCTTGTAGATGGATTCCCTCATGTTTTCTCCGTCCAGAACCCGGCGTCTCTCTTTGTAAATGATCTCACGCTGCTCGTTGTTAACCTGGTCATATTCCAGCAGGTTCTTACGGATTCCGTAGTTGTTGCCCTCGATCTTCTTCTGTGCTTTCTCGATGGCACTGGAGAGCATTTTGTGCTCAATCTGTTCATTTTCCGCAACGCCCAGGGATTTGAACACGGACATCAGCTTCTCGGAACCGAACAGACGCATCAGATCATCTTCCAGGGAAATGTAAAAGCGGGATTCACCCGGGTCTCCCTGACGTCCGGAACGGCCTCGTAACTGGTTGTCAATTCGTCTTGACTCATGGCGCTCTGTACCGATGATCTTCAGACCGCCTGCCTCTCTGGACACATCGTCCAGCTTAATATCCGTACCACGGCCGGCCATTTTGGTGGCAATGGTAACCGTACCCGCCTCACCGGCATGGGCTACGATCTCAGCCTCCATTTCATGGAACTTGGCGTTCAATACCTGGTGCTGGATGCCTTCGCGTTTCAGCATGCGGCTTAAAAGCTCGGAGGTCTCGATTGTGATGGTACCCACAAGCACCGGCTGCTTTTTGGCATGGGCTTCCTTGATGGCCTCCACAACGGCATTGAATTTTTCTTTCTTAGTCATATAAACAGCATCGTCATTGTCGATACGGGCCACCGGTCTGTTGGTGGGGATCTCAATAACGTCCATGCCGTAAATGTCACGGAACTCTTTTTCCTCCGTGAGGGCAGTACCGGTCATACCGGATTTCTTGTTGTATTTATTAAAGAAGTTCTGGAAGGTAATAGTGGCAAGTGTCTTGCTCTCTCTTCTCACCTTCACATGCTCTTTCGCTTCAATCGCCTGGTGAAGACCGTCTGAATAACGGCGTCCCGGCATGATACGTCCTGTGAACTCATCTACGATCAGGACCTCGTCATCTTTTACCACATAGTCCTGGTCGCGGAACATAAGGTTGTGGGCACGAAGTGCAAGAATAATATTATGCTGGATCTCCAGGTTCTCCGGGTCAGCCAGGTTTTCAATGCTGAAGAATTTCTCCACTTTGTGGACACCCTGCTCGGTCAGGTTGACGATCTTGTCCTTTTCATTGACAATGAAGTCTCCGGTCTCGATGATCTCCTCGCCCATGATGGCTGTCATCTTCGTCATTTCCCCGCTGGCCTCACCGCGCTCCAGCTGTTTTGCCAGAATATCGCAGACTTCGTAGAGACGGGTAGACTTTCCGCTCTGTCCGGAAATAATAAGAGGTGTTCTGGCCTCATCAATCAGCACGGAGTCAACCTCATCGATGATAGCATAGTGCAGATCTCTCTGTACAAGCTGCTCTTTGTAGATCACCATATTGTCACGAAGGTAGTCAAATCCCAGCTCGTTGTTGGTCACATACGTGATATCACATGCATACTGGGTACGTCTCTCGTCATTTTTCATGGAGTTCAGAACCACACCTACGGTCAGTCCCAGGAACTCATGCACCTTGCCCATCCACTCCGCATCACGGTGTGCCAGGTAATCGTTGACGGTTACAATGTGTACGCCTTTGCCTTCCAGCGCATTTAAATATGCGGGAAGTGTGGAGACAAGGGTCTTACCTTCACCGGTCTTCATCTCGGCTATACGGCCCTGATGAAGAATGATACCGCCGATGAGCTGCACTCTGTAGTGCTCCATGTTCAGCACACGTTTTGCAGCTTCTCTCACCGTGGCAAATGCTTCCGGCAGCAGGTCATCCAGTGTCTCTCCCTCTTCCAGACGTTTTTTATATTCTCTGGTCTTACCGCGCAGCTCGTCGTCACTTAACGCCTGCATGGTGGGGCGCAGAGCTTCGATTTTGTCCACAGTGGAAGTAATACGCTTTAATTCCCTCTCGCTGTGGGTTCCAAACATTTTTTGAACTAAACTCATGTTTTATGCTCCTAATTTTCCAATTTTCAGACTGCAACAGATTTTCCGTAAATTAGGGAAACCTATTTTCGTGGATATTATTCCACATTACTTTACATTGTAACACTTTCTTTCTTTGAAAACAACAAAAAAAAGCGGGTGCTCAATGGGACTGCTCCATGTCCCGGCCCAAATGCTTTTCTTTCAGGACTGCCGTTATCCGCTCCTCCAGATAAATCAGACTGCCATTGTCAATCAAATAGTGAAACGGTATGACCTTTCCGCCTTTCGCAATATACTGTTCCAGCAGCCCGTCTGTTATCCGCTGTTCCAGCAATATGGAATCAGGATTAATGACAATGGCATCATATTGTCCCAGCAGCATGCCGTCTGCCTCCACGGACAAGGTGTTCTCAAAGTGGGTGCTGACAGATTTCAGTTTTGGCAGGAAATAAGCAAGCTGATCTGTAATAATCTGTGCAAACTTATTGGTTCTGCAGAAAATACCAACGGATGAAGAAGGATCCAGTCTGGAAATATTCACGATGGTATCTCTGCTGGGTGCTACGGCGACCTTCACCAGAATATTTTTCTGTTCTCCAATGTGCTCCGCCACCTGTTCATAATGTGTGGTTGTCGTTAGAATCAAATCATAACTGGACAGCAGTGCCTGCGGGTTATCATCCAGCAGAATTGTCTCCACTAAAAAAGCCGATATGCTGATATCCGGTATGTAAAGAAGCTGCTTTTTGAAGATTTCCAGTGACTCCGCATTACAGTCAATCACTGCCACACGCAGTCCTCCGTTTCCTCCCTCCCTCTTTGCAAGGCTTATATTCATCAGATTGAGGATTTCCGAAATTGAAAAATTCCAGTCTTCCAGTGTATCAAGAAGGTCATCCAGCAGCTCAATTGCGGCCATCCTTTTCTCATTCCCAGTCATTATTGTATTATTATGGATATACGAGCCGCTTCCCTGTATTACTTCGATCACTCCGTTATCAGCCAGTTCCTTATATGCTTTTTTAACTGTTCCCCTGGAAATCCCCAGTCGTTCGGCCAATTCCCTTTCTGTAGGCAGTTTATCCTCAGGATTTAATCTTCCCTGTTTAATATCTTCCAGAATCTCATCCACTAATTGTTTATAAATTGGTTTGTTTTTATCTTTATCGATCATCTAAGGTCTCCTTATTCATTTTCCATCTATCATTTCCCAAACATGGTCCTTTATTAAGTATTATACCAATAATGTACCATATTAAGCAACAGCACATTCTGTTTTGACTGTTATATGTTACAATTAAACAATTTTTTGCCCACACTATTGGTACATATTTTATAAATATTTGGTTGATTTTTATCTTCATTGGTATTATCATTTTAGTATACCAATTAATAAATGGTACACCAAAGAATCATATTCCATCGTAAAAAGGAGGAGAAAATTATGTGGTATGGAGGAGACTATAATCCAGAACAATGGGAACCCGAAACGATAGAGGAAGATATCCGTTTCATGAAAGAAATGCATGTAAACTGTGTTACATTGGGTGTCTTTGCATGGCCGAAGCTGGAACCGGAAGACGGTGTATTTCAATTTGAATGGATGGATCGAATTCTTGACAGATTATACCAGGAACATATTGATGTTATTCTTGCAACCCCCACAACAGCAATGCCTTACTGGCTGGAACAAAAATATCCTGATATTATGCATGTGGATATTGAAGGACGCAGAGTCCAGGGTGGATCCCGTGAAAAGATCTGTCCCAACAGCAGCGTATACAGAAAATATTCTGCCAGGATCGCCGGTGAATTAGCAAAACGTTATGGGCATCACCCTGCCGTAAAACTGTGGCACATCAATAACGAATACCATTTTTACTGCTACTGTCCGGCCTGCGCAGAGGAATTCCGTAACTGGCTTAAAAGGAAATATGAGGACATTGATGCTGTCAACACTGCATGGAATACTGCATTTTGGGGACATACATATACTGATTTTTCCCAAATACTTCCCCCCAGCTATCTCACAGATATTAAAAAGAACCAGCTGGCAGGGCGGGATGTGGCCTGTTTCCAGGGACAGTACATTGATTACATGCGTTTTATGAGCAGCAGTGTCCGTTCCTGTATTGAAAATGAGAAAAAAGAGATACGGAAGTACTCCAGCCTCCCCGTCACCAACAATTTTTCTGATTTGGTAAAGACTTATGATTACTGGGAAGTTTCCAAAGCGATTGATGTAATTTCCTGGGATAACTATCCCACGATCCATACTCCCATGTATAAACCAGCCTTTATCCACGACCTGATGCGCTCCATGAAATCACAGCCCTTTTATATGATGGAACAAAATCCGGGTAATATCTCCTGGGAAGATTACGGCCCTGTGAAGCGTCCCGGAGAAGTTGCCGATATCTGCTGGCAGAGTACGGCCCACGGCGCTGACAGCAACCTATTCTTCCAGTGGAGACAATCAAGAGGCGGTGTAGAAAAGTTTCACGGCGCCATGGTTCCCCACAGCGGAAGACTGGACACCAGAATGGGAGCCGAACTGATTCGTCTTGGTGAACAATTTGAACGGTTGAAAGATACTGTGGAGGGCGCTATGCCGGATGCCAGAGCTGCAATCCTGTTTGACTGGGAAAACTGGTGGGCCATCGAGGGGTCAGCGATCCATAACTGCCATCTGAAGTATTATGACCAGGTTTTGAAATATTACCGCGCGTTTTACGAAATGGGTATATCCGTAGATATCGTCTGTGAATCTACCTGCATGGACAAGAAATATGATCTGATCGCCGCACCGTGTTTTTACATGTGTTCCCCTGCATTTTCCGAAAAAGTAAAAGACTATGTAAACACAGGCGGTACCTTCATCACCACTTTCCTGAGCGGTATTACAGACAGAACGGACAATGTAATACTGGGCGGCTACCCGGGTGCTTTCCGCGATATTCTTGGTCTTTGGGTTGAAGAGATAGACGGTATGTACCCTGATATGAAAAACAGTATCGTTTTAAATGATGGTTCCAGATACGAATGCGGAGAAATCTGTGACCTCATCCGCCTGGAAACGGCAAGCGTTATTGGTCTTTACGGAGATGATTTTTACCGTGACACACCATGTGTGACCGTCAACGCTTATGGTGACGGACATGCCTATTACATTGGTACAAGTCCGGAGCATGCATTTATCCGGAAACTGCTGACAGACATCTGCTGCAGTCTGAACATTCCAAAATACAGCCTGCCTGAAAATGTGGAAATAGCCTTCCGCGCCAAAGAAGGAAAAAAGTATACATTCCTCATGAATCACAATAATGAAGCCGTAAATGTAAATCTGGATAGATTCTATTATGACATCATAAGCGAATGCAGAAAGTCAGGCCTGGTTTCCATGTCTCCCCGCCAGTGCATGATCCTAGAAGAGGTTATGGAGGCAGAATAACTAAAAACGGATATTTGTTGTAGAGATAGGAGGTTTTTACAATGAAAAGAAAAATAATCGCAGTCATACTCACCGGTCTTATGGTTTTTTCAGCATCATCCTGCGGCAAAAAACCGGCTCCGTCATCCGCCCCGGAAGAAAACACTTCAAATAGTGATACCCCGGAAGAAAACACTTCAAATATTTCTGCTGACAATACATTGACAGTCTGGACATGGGACCCCAACTTTAACATTTACGCCATCAATAAAGCCGCCGAATTATACGCAGCAGACGGACACGAGGGTTTTCATGTGGATATTACAGAAATTGAGTCCCAGGATATTGAGACAAAACTTACCACTATTGCTAACGCAGGGGAGCTGGACGCTCTGCCGGACATATTCCTGATTCAGGATGCCTCTTTTCAGAAATTTGCACAGAATTATCCCGAAATTTTTACCGATTTAACAGACTCAGGTATTGATTTCTCCCAGTTTTCCGCAGCCAAGACCTCTTACTCCATAGTAAACGGAAAAAATATGGGAATCCCTTTTGACAGCGGAACTGCTGTTAACTGCATACGCACGGATTATCTGGAACAGGCCGGATTCACAGTGGAAGATTTTACAGATATTACATGGTCTGATTATATGGAAAAAGCTAAAATAGTAAAAGAGAAGACAGGACAGCCTATGCTTACGGCAAAATCCGCAACTCCTGATATCATTATGATGATGCTGCAGTCCTGCGGAGCCTCGCTCTTCCTGGAAGATGGAAGCCCGAATCTGGATCAGAATGATGTCCTAAAAGAATGTATGTCAATCTATGTACAGATGGTAAAGGACAAAACCCTGGAAGAAATGCCCGGCTGGGACCAGTATATTGCCTCCATCAACAACGGCACTGTTGCAAGCGCCATGAATGGCTGCTGGATCATAGCTTCCGTTGAAGCCAAAGAAGACCAGTCAGGAAAATGGGCTGTAACCAACCTTCCGCGCCTTGACAGCGCACCAAACGCAACTAATTATTCCAGCAACGGCGGTTCAACATGGGCGATCACCTCCCAATGTCAAAACAAAAAACTGGCTCAGGATTTCTTTAAATCTACTTTTGCAGGAAGTCAGGAACTTTACGATGACATCCTGTCCAAAGGCGCTCTGTCTACATGGCTGCCTGCCGGGGAATCATCAATTTATGAACAGCCTGTTGACTTTTTTGGCAATGATGCTATTTACAAAAAAATTGTTGAATATTCCTCTGAGATCCCATCCAGTGTAACCAGCCCCTTCTACTACGATGCCAGGGATGCCATGTGCACTGCTCTTTCAAATGTCATACAGGAGAACGCTTCATTGGATGATGAACTTAAGACCGCTCAGGAGACGGCTGAATTTAATATTTCAAAATAATCTTACCAATGTTTCCGTCAAAAAAGGCTTCGGATTTCTCCGAAGCCTTTTTATTACTTACTGATCATTCACTAAAATCCGGCTCGATCAGTCCGTAAGTATTTCCTTTTCTCTTATAGACAACATTCACTTCTTCCGTCTCAGCATTCAAAAATACGAAGAAGTTGTGTCCCAGAAGTTCCATCTGTACACATGCGTCTTCCGGATACATGGGTTTGAATCCGAATTTCTTGGTACGGATGATCTTAATCTCATTGGTGTTCTCATCTTCAAAATCCTTCTCGATAAATGCCTGCTGGAAGGTTCCTGCGTTTTGTTTTTTGTCGATGATTTTTTTCCTATATTTACGTAACTGTCTTTCGATGATTTCTTCTACCAGGTCGATGGAGACATACATATCGTTGCTCACCTGTTCAGAGCGGATGATATTACCTTTTACTGGAATAGTCACCTCAATTTTCTGACGTTCTTTTTCTACGCTCAGTGTTACATGAATCTCGGTGTCATCTGTGAAGAATTTTTCCAGCTTTCCAAGCTTGTCCTCTACCGCACTTCTTAATCCGTCCGTAATATCGATGTTTCTTCCGCTTATAATAAACTTCATGATGTCCAACCCCTTTAACGTGTATTTTACAGGACCTTTACTCCTGTAATGTATTCTTATTATATCAATATTCCCGCGTTTGTTCAACAGTTTTTAGAAAATTTTAACCTTTATAAGTTTTTTGTATAGAGTATTGTTTCCTTACTTTTCCATATACTATATGTAGTGGCAGATACCCGGTTTCCCGGTGTATCTGCCGCATACAAAGATTACGGAGTGTTTGTGGTCGTATTGTTGGTATTATTTCCGGTATTGTTGTCTGTGGCATTGCCAGCGTTATTTTCCACTGCATCGCCTACATCCTCTGCTCCGTTTCTCACATCATCGCCCAGGTCTTCCACACCGTCTTTGATGTCTTCTCCCAGGTCGCCTACCATGCCGTCGCCTGTGCCGGCCTCTCCGCTTCCTGTACCTGTGTCATTGGCTGCGCCGTTATCATTGGTATTGGCGTCCTTGTTTCCGTTCTTGTTGTCGTCTGCCTTGTTGTCGCCTGCCTTGTTGTCACCGGCTTTGTTGTCACCGGCGTTATTGTCACCGGCTTTGTTGTCACCGGCTTTGCTGTCCTCTGTGGCTGCGT
>OATT01000057.1_pt1 | contig 120911 bp, 104 predicted proteins | sample 1476071 | NCBI WGS metagenome assembly OATT01 (sample SAMEA2579989, study PRJEB22360) | human gut metagenome | biome: human gut; feature: human-associated habitat; material: faeces | place: Denmark | collected 2008/2010 | reverse complement strand
GCAGCCAATATTGACGAATTTCTGGGATATAACCATACGATCACAAGCGGTGTGGAGATTCCAAGGGTCCGTCTCCATGACCGTCCCACCTGCGGCCGTGTGAATATGAAGGAGCGCGAGGCATCCGTGAGAGTGAAGGATATGGAACTGATCGAATGCGGTATGACTTCTGAGGAGGCTTCCCAGGAGGCAAGACGCTGTCTGCGCTGTGACCACTTCGGTTTCGGTGTGTTTAAGGGAGGCAGGGTGGAAAAATGGTGAATACAGAGAGAGTTAAACTTACGATTGACGGCATACAGATAGAGGCCGACAGACGCAGCACGATCCTACAGGCGGCTGCCCTTGCAGGAATCCGGATTCCCACTCTGTGCTATCTGAAGGGTATCAATGAGATTGGAGCCTGCCGTGTCTGTGTTGTGGAGGTGGAAGGCTACGCAAAGCTGGTCACGGCCTGCAATAACCGGGTAAAAGAGGGAATGATGGTGCATACGAACAGCCCCAAAGCCCGGAAAACCAGAAGAACGAATGTGCAGCTTATTTTATCTCAGCACAACAGCAACTGTGCCTACTGTGTCAGGAGCGGGAACTGTTCCCTGCAGAGCGTGGCAAACGATTTGAACATCATGGATGTTCCTTTTGTTAAGGAGCTGCCGAAAAACTGCTGGAATATGGAGTTTCCGCTGATCAGGGATTATACGAAATGCATCAAATGTATGCGCTGTGTACAAATCTGTGATAAAATCCAGTCTGTTAATATCTGGGACGTGGTGAATACAGGCTCAAGAACCACAGTGGATGTGTCAGGCAACCGGAAAATTGAAGAATCGGACTGCGCTGTGTGCGGCCAGTGCATCACCCACTGTCCGGTGGGGGCGCTTAGAGAGCGGGATGATACGGAGCATGTACTGGATGCCATTGCCGATAAGGACAAGATCACAGTAGTTCAGATCGCGCCTGCCGTGCGTGCGGCATGGGGAGAATCCATTGGCCTGGCGCCGGAATTTGCAACCGTAAAAAGGCTGGCCTCGGCTCTGCGCAAAATGGGATTTGACTATATCTTCGATACGAATTTCAGTGCGGATCTGACAATCATGGAGGAAGGCAGTGAGTTTCTGGAGAAACTGAAGAACAGAGAAAATGAGACATTCCCTATGTTTACCTCCTGCTGTCCGGGCTGGGTCCGGTTTATGAAATCCCAGTATCCGGATATGGTGGACCAGCTTTCCACAGCCAAATCACCGCAGCAGATGTTCGGGGCTGTGGCAAAGACCTATTATGCAAAGCTGCTGGATGTGGACCCGGAGCGGATCTTCTGCTTGTCTGTGATGCCGTGCGTAGCCAAGAAACAGGAATGTGCCCTTCCGACCATGAGGGATGCGGGTGCAGGGCAGGATGTGGACGCTTCTTTGACTACCAGGGAAATAGACCGGATGATTCGTATGTTCCATATACTTCCTGAGACGCTTAGAGAGGAGGAGCTGGATATGCCTCTGGGCGTGGGCTCCGGCGCAGGCGTCATTTTCGGCGCCACAGGCGGTGTTATGGAGGCTGCACTGCGCAGCGCGTATTATCTGGTGACCAGTAAGAATCCCGAACCGGATGCCTTCCGGGCAGTCCGGGGCATGGACGGCTGGAAGGAGGCAGAATTTAATCTGGCAGGCACGATTTTAAAGGTGGCGGTTGCCAGCGGACTGGGCAATACCAGGAAATTGATGAAAGCGCTAAGAAAGGGCAGGGTTTCCTATGATTTTGTGGAAATCATGGCATGTCCAGGCGGATGCGCAGGCGGAGGCGGCCAGCCTATCCACGACGGCCGGGAGCTTGCCGGGGACAGGGGACAGATCCTATACGGCCTGGATAAGGTCAGTCACATCCGGTTCTCACATGAAAATCCCTCTGTGATAAAATGCTACGAAGATTTTTTGGAAAAACCATTGTCCCACAAAGCCCACGAGCTGCTGCATACAGACCATCACGGATGGAAAATGCCGGGAGAAACGTGAGCTTAAGCGGCATACATAAAAACCATAGCCTTTGGGAATACTGAAGTGTAAGAATAATATGTAAAAACACTTTAATGCCGAGGTGAATAAGATGGATAAAAAGCAGCAGGAAGCGTTAAACAGAAAGAGATCAAACGAGACTTTCAACAGCATTACCCAGAAGGTAAAACCGGAAAACCAGAATCAGCAGCACAATGCCAGGTCTGAGGCCGTGGAGCCGAAGATCAGACAGGTATAAAGAGCTGTCGGCAGGGGCGGAATGCCGCCCCTTTCACAAAGCAGTGTCAAACAATTATATCTGTGACAAAAAGTCACTGAAAATATTATAGTGCAGTTTTTCATCGAGGGCCAGTCTTGCCAGCATTTTTGAAACAAGAGGATCTTTTATTTCTCTTGACTGTTCCAGATATGCTTTGGCAGCAAACTTCTCTGATTTAGCGTTAACTGCAAGTATGGTGTAAATATCAGGGCTGTAATCCACCATATCCCCGCACCAGAAAGATTTGGATTCTGAAGAACGGCATTCCGGCTGTCCGCCGAGAAGGGCGATCAACTGTCCAATGACAGAGAAATGGTGTTCCTCGACCACGGCAATGCGTTTGATTATACGGCGGATATTACCGTATTCGTTATTGATTGTCCAGGATTGGAATAGATATTGATGTACAGTTGTCATTTCACTGACCGCAGATGCAAGATCCGGCATGAGCAGCTGTGCGTAATCTGTATTTTTTTCAGTGACTTTGACCGGGGGATACCAGTTAGAGTATTTCACTGGTATGGAATCGGGATTGGCATGGATATTATACTGGTATTTATTCATATTTGATTTCCTAAATGGGATTAATAATTTTTATGTGGGAAGGTTCCGGGATAGAACTATATTTGCAGGTAGTTCCGGATAGCTCAACAGGCAGTATAAAAACGGACTCAGCAAAATTGCTGGGTCCTCTGTTTTTATTTGGCTATAAATCCAATAGGATATTTAACGGAATTACATTAATGAAGAAGCAAAGAAAAAGCAGTAAAAACCTTTAAATTCAAGATTTTTACTGCAAACACTTAACAGCAGATAACGGGAATCGAACCCGCCTCTCCAGCTTGGGAAGCTGGCGTTCTACCGATGAACTATATCTGCATACATGTATAATTGAGGAACCTGAACATTTCCAGGCATGCACCAGCCTGCGCGTGTTCCTCCGGGATATTCATATGTGTGAACCGAGACACCGCAGATACGGGCGTAACCGCACTCCTCCCGGAACTGATGCGTTGAAAATATTATAATCCAAATTATTTTTATTTGCAAGAGGGTTTTTAAACTGTTATAGCTTATATAACGAAAAAGAATAGCAGACTGCCTTATTATGCCTTGAAATATAAGCGAAAAAGGATTATCATAATTAAAATACTATAATGCGATAACATACGACAACTGTACGACAGGAGGAGAATCTCATGAACTATAAAATTGCATTGATACCGGGTGACGGAATCGGACCGGAGATTGTGGCAGAGGCCAAAAAAGTGCTGGATAAGGTCTGTGAAACATACGGACACAGCTTTTCCTATGAGGAAGTGCTGCTGGGCGGGGCATCTATTGATGTACACGGTGTACCGCTGACAGAGGAGGCTGTGGAGACGGCAAAGGCTTCTGACGCAGTGCTGATGGGTTCCATCGGAGGGGATGCCAAGACTTCTCCCTGGTATAAACTGGAGCCGTCAAAACGCCCTGAGGCAGGACTTTTAGCTATCAGAAAAGCCCTGAATCTGTTTGCCAATCTGCGCCCGGCGTATCTGTATGATGAGCTGAAAGGTGCCTGCCCCCTGAAAGAGGAAGTCATCGGAGACGGATTTGACATGATCATTGTCAGGGAGCTGACCGGCGGCCTGTATTTCGGTGAGAGAAAGACTGTGGAGGAAAACGGTGTAACTACAGCCGTTGACACACTTACATATAATGAAAATGAAATCCGCAGAATCGCTGTCAAGGCATTTGATATTGCCATGAAGAGAAGCAAAAAAGTTACAAGTGTGGACAAAGCCAATGTACTGGACTCCTCCAGACTCTGGAGAAAAGTAGTGGAAGAGGTGGCAAAGGACTATCCGGAAGTGACACTGGAACACATGCTGGTAGATAACTGCGCTATGCAGCTTGTCCATAACCCGGGTCAGTTTGATGTGATCCTCACAGAGAACATGTTCGGCGACATTCTGTCTGATGAGGCCAGCATGGTGACAGGTTCCATCGGAATGCTCTCATCAGCCAGCTTAAATGAGACAAAATTCGGCCTTTATGAACCAAGCCACGGTTCAGCGCCTGACATTGCGGGAAAAGGCATCGCCAATCCCCTGGCAACCATTCTGTCTGCGGCTATGATGCTGCGCTATTCCCTGGACCTGGACAAAGAGGCAGATGCCGTGGAGGCAGCCGTACAGAAAGTCCTCACAGAGGGATACCGCACAGTGGATATTATGGCAGACGGTATGAAGCAGGTGGGAACCAAAGAGATGGGAGATTTGATCGCAGAGCGGATCTGAGATTGGAATGAGATAGATAACGGACAACAGAAAGGATTGTGAATGATATGAGAAGTGATGCAGTAAAAACAGGTATGCAGCAGGCACCGCACCGTTCCCTGTTCAATGCCCTGGGAATGACAAAAGAGGAACTGGAACGGCCGTTGGTAGGTATTGTGAGTTCCTACAATGAGATCGTGCCGGGTCACATGAATCTGGACAAAATCGTGGATGCCGTAAAATTAGGTGTTGCTATGGCAGGCGGAACGCCCATTATGTTTCCGGCTATTGCTGTCTGCGACGGCATTGCCATGGGACATACGGGAATGAAGTATTCCCTGGTGACAAGGGATCTGATCGCGGATTCCACAGAGGCTATGGCTATGGCCCATCAGTTTGACGCCCTGGTCATGGTGCCAAACTGTGATAAGAACGTGCCGGGACTTCTGATGGCAGCAGCCAGGATCAATGTCCCCACTGTATTTGTGAGCGGCGGCCCCATGCTGGCCGGCCGTGTGCATGGCCAGAAGAGAAGTCTCTCCTCCATGTTTGAGGCCGTGGGCTCCTACAGCGCAGGAACCATGACAGCGGAGGAAGTGGAAGAATTTGAAAATAAAGTCTGCCCCACCTGCGGCTCCTGCTCCGGCATGTACACTGCCAACAGCATGAACTGTCTGACAGAGGTGCTGGGCATGGGATTAAAAGGAAACGGCACTATTCCGGCTGTATATTCCGAGAGAATCAAGCTTGCAAAACACGCGGGCATGCAGGTAATGGAAATGTACAGACAGAACATCCGTCCAAGGGATATCATGACAAAAGACGCCATCATGAATGCCCTGACCGTGGATATGGCACTCGGATGTTCTACCAACAGTATGCTGCATCTGCCGGCAATTGCCCATGAGATCGGATGGGATTTTGATATTACATTTGCAAATGAAGTGAGCGCAAAGACACCGAACCTGTGCCATCTGGCACCGGCAGGCCCCACCTACATAGAAGACTTGAATGAGGCCGGCGGCGTGTATGCGGTCATGAATGAACTGACCAAAAAAGATCTGCTGAACCTGGACTGCATGACAGTGACAGGAAAGACAGTGGGTGAAAATATCAAGAACTGTGTAAACAGAAATCCGGAGGTGATCCGCCCTGTAGAAAATCCTTACAGCCAGACCGGCGGCCTTGCGGTTCTCACAGGCAACCTGGCTCCGGACGGCGGCGTGGTAAAACGCTCCGCGGTCTGTGAGGAGATGATGGTACATGAAGGCCCTGCAAGGGTATTTGAGTGCGAGGAGGATGCCATTGACGCCATTAAGGGCGGTAAGATCGTGGCAGGCGATGTGGTTGTGATACGCTATGAGGGACCAAAAGGCGGCCCGGGTATGAGAGAGATGTTAAACCCCACTTCCGCCATTGCAGGTATGGGACTCGGCTCCAGCGTGGCACTGATCACGGACGGACGTTTCTCCGGTGCATCCCGCGGAGCTTCCATCGGACATATTTCCCCGGAAGCAGCCGTAGGCGGCCCCATTGCCCTTGTTAAGGAGGGAGATACCATCCGCATCAATATTCCGGAAAACAAACTGGAACTGGCCGTATCGGATGAGGAGCTGGCAAGGAGAAAGGCTGAGTGGCAGCCAAGAGAGCCTAAGGTGAACACAGGATACCTGGCACGCTATGCGGCTATGGTGACCAGCGGCAACAGAGGGGCTGTTCTGGAAATCCAGAAATAAAAAGAAAAAGAAAAGATAACGGTTGGGAGGATTTCAATATGCAGTTGACAGGAGCAGAAATAGTAATCGAATGTTTAAAAGAGCAGGGTGTAGATACCGTTTTCGGTTATCCGGGCGGAACGATTCTGAACATTTATGATGAGTTATATAAACACAGCAATGAGATTCATCACGTACTCACATCCCATGAGCAGGGTGCAGCCCATGCAGCGGACGGCTATGCCCGTTCCACAGGGAAAGTGGGTGTGTGTTTTGCAACCAGCGGCCCCGGCGCCACCAACCTGGTAACAGGTATTGCCACAGCACATATGGATTCTGTGCCTGTGGTTGCCATCACCTGTAACGTAGGTGTTCCTCTTCTGGGAAAAGACAGCTTCCAGGAGGTAGATATCGCAGGTGTGGTTATGCCGATCACAAAACACAGCTTTATCGTAAAAGACGTGAAAAAGCTGGCGAAGACCATCCGTCGTGCTTTTGTCATTGCAAAGAGCGGACGGCCCGGCCCTGTCCTTGTGGATATCACCAAGGATGTGACTGCAGCCAAGACAGAATTTGAAACTACAGTGCCAAAGCCGGTGAAACCCTATGTGGCTGAGATTGAAGAAGCAGATCTGGCTAAAGCAGCAGATATGATCCGGGAGGCAAAACGTCCCTTTATCTTTGTGGGCGGCGGAGCCATCGCGTCCAACGCCTGGGAGGAGCTGCGCACACTTGCACACAAGATCCAGGCTCCTGTGACCGATTCCCTTATGGGAAAAGGCGCATTTTCCGGCGAGGATGAGCTGTATACCGGTATGCTGGGGATGCACGGAACCAAAGCCTCCAATCTGGGTGTGACAAAATGTGACCTGCTGATCACCGTGGGTGCCAGATTCAGTGACCGTGTGACCGGCAATACCAGAAACTTTGCCAGAAATGCGAAGGTGATCCAGATAGATGTGGATGCAGCGGAGATCAATAAAAATGTGCTGGTTGACTGCAGCGTTGTGGGTGACGCCAGAGAAGTTCTGAAACGCCTGAATGATATGCTGGAGCAGAAAGAACATAAAGAGTGGCTGGGATACATAGAGGAGCTGAAAGAAAAATATCCTCTGCGCTACAACCAGGAGGGCTTAAGCGGTCCTGCCATTATCGAGGAGATCTACCGCCAGACAAAAGGCGATGCCATAATTGTAACAGAGGTGGGACAGCACCAGATGTGGGCTGCCCAGTATTACAAATATAAAACACCCCGCACCTTCCTGTCCTCCGGCGGCCTGGGAACCATGGGCTACGGCCTTGGGGCAGCCATCGGCGCCAAGATGGGCAATCCGGACAAGGTGGTCATCAATGTGGCAGGAGACGGATGTTTCCGTATGAACATGAATGAGATCGCAACAGCCACCAGAAATGATGTACCTCTTATCCAAGTGGTCATCAATAACCAGGTGCTGGGAATGGTACGTCAGTGGCAGACGCTGTTCTATGAGGGCAGATATTCTAATACAGTATTAAAAGACAAAGTTGATTTTGTCAAACTGGCAGAGGCCATGGGAGCAGTGGGTATCCGCGTGACCACAAAAGAGGAGCTGCAGGAAGCCCTTGCAAAAGCCATCCGGTTAAATACAACGGTGGTTCTGGACTGCATGATCGACAGTGATGATAAGGTATTCCCAATGGTACCGGCAGGGGCCAACATTGAGGATGCGTTCGACGAGGAAGACCTGAAAGCAAAACAGAAATAATATGTCTTTTGTAGAAAGACAAATGTTTTTATTGACAATAATATAACAAAGAGGTAGAATACTTCTTGTCAAGCAATTTATGCCACGTGTCCCCAGAGGGGGCATGTGGCGTAACCGTTTTGAAGAGTAAATCAACAGAGGAGGAAACAACAAGTGAGCAGAGTTTATAACTTTTCAGCAGGACCGGCTGTTCTGCCGGAGGAAGTGCTGCGGGAAGCGGCAGAAGAGATGCTGGATTATAAAGGAACAGGCATGTCTGTTATGGAGATGAGCCACCGTTCCAAAGCATTCGAGGATATCATACATACTGCGGAGGCAGATTTGAGAGAGTTGCTGCATATTCCGGATAACTATAAAGTATTATTTCTGCAGGGCGGTGCCCATCAGCAGTTTGCCATGATCCCCATGAACCTGATGAAAAACAAAGTGGCTGACTACATCGTAACAGGCCAGTGGGCGAAAAAAGCATGGCAGGAGGCACAGAAGTACGGGACAGCCAACAAGATCGCGTCCTCTGAGGATAAAACTTTCTCCTACATTCCGGACTGTTCCGACCTTCCCATCAGCCCGGATGCGGATTATGTGTACATCTGCGAGAACAATACGATATACGGAACAAAATTTAAAACACTGCCGGACACAAAGGGCAAGACCCTGGTGGCGGACGTTTCCTCCTGTTTCCTCTCCGAACCGATGGACGTGGAGAAATACGGTATTATTTACGGCGGCGCGCAGAAGAATATCGGCCCTGCAGGTGTGGTGATCGCCATCATCCGTGAGGATCTGATCACAGAGGATGTGCTTCCGGGAACACCGACCATGCTGACCTATAAGACACATGCGGACGCGGAGTCCTTATACAATACACCGAACTGCTACGGCATTTACATGTGCGGCAAGGTATTTCAGTGGCTGAAAAAACAGGGCGGCCTGAAAGCCATGAAAGAGCACAATGAGAAAAAAGCAAAGATCCTGTATGATTTCCTGGATGAGAGCGTAATGTTCAAAGGTACCGTGGAACCGGCTTCCCGTTCCCTTATGAATGTTCCCTTTGTCACAGGAGATAAGGATTTGGATGCGAAATTTATCAAAGAGGCCCAGGCGGCAGGCTTTGTGAATCTGAAAGGCCACAGAAGCGTAGGCGGCATGCGTGCCAGCATTTACAATGCCATGCCCATAGAGGGCGTGGAGGCTCTGGTTGCCTTTATGAAAAAATTTGAAAAGGAGAATGCTTGATCATGTACAGATATCACTGTTTAAATCCCATTTCCAGCGTAGGACTGGAGCATTTCCCGGCAAAATACGAGAGCACGGACAATATGTCTGATGCGGATGCCGTGCTGGTGAGAAGTGCAAACATGCATGAGATGGAGCTTCCGAAGAATGTGGTTGCCATTGCCAGAGCAGGTGCCGGCGTCAACAATATTCCGCTGGAAGAGTGCGCAAAGGACGGCGTGGTAGTCTTCAACACACCGGGAGCAAATGCCAATGGTGTAAAGGAGATGGTCATTGCCGGAATGCTGCTGGCATCCAGGGATATAGTGGGCGGTATCGAGTGGCTGGAGCACCAGGAAGCCACAGAGGATATCGGAAAGCTGGCTGAAAAGAAGAAAAAACAGTTTGCCGGCTGTGAGATCAGCGGCAGAAAGCTGGGTATCATCGGTCTTGGCGCCATCGGTGTAAAAGTGGCAAATGCCGCGGTACATCTGGGAATGGAAGTCTATGGATATGACCCCTTCATCTCCGTGGATGCTGCGTGGAACCTTTCCAGAAGCATTCACCACATCAATGACCTGAATGTGATCTACAAGGAATGCGATTATATCACCATTCACGTGCCGCTGATGGAATCCACAAGAAAGATGATCGGCGCGGATGAGATCGCCCAGATGAAAGAGGGCGTGGTTATCCTGAACTTCGCAAGAGATCTTCTGGTGGATGAGGAAGCTCTGGCGGAGGCCCTGAAAGAGGGAAAAGTGAAAAAATACGTGACAGACTTTGCCAACCCTCTTGTGACCAGTACCCCGAATACCCTGGTAACTCCTCATCTGGGAGCATCCACAGAGGAATCCGAGGACAACTGTGCTGTCATGGCTGTCAGACAGCTTATGGACTATCTGGAAAACGGAAATATCAAGAATTCCGTAAACTATCCGGATTGTGATGCAGGAGCCTGTGTGGACGTGGGAAGAGTGACGATCAACCACAAAAATATTCCGAACATGATCAGCCAGTTCACAAAAGTGCTGGGTGATGCAGGCGTGAATATCTCCAACATGACCAACAAGAGTAAAGGCGATTTCGCCTATACTATGATCGACGTTTCCACACCGATTTCCGGAGACGTGGCAAAAGAACTGAAAAAGATTCATGGTGTTTACCGCGTGCGTATTGTGAAATGACCCTTTTAAAAGAATAGACGGATATGGGCCTGTCCTGAGACTTTGGTTTCAGGGCGGGCCCTTTTGTGGATATTCCGGAAATTATATATATTATCCTGTCGTTACCACTATGGAGATAAATAAACCAGGGTCGAAAAAAGCACCAGCGGGGAAAGAGTCAAGGCAATCCCCGTCTGGTGTTTTTTTAATACCTCTGTCAGTCATAAATCCGCCGGAAAGTGTGCAAATTATTGTGCCTATTTCATTGTATTTTAAGACTATATACGGTATAATTTTATTATGGCGTTATAAATAGGCATCAATATATTTGGGGTGTGAAAATGAGCAGAAAAATAAAAAAACCGAAAACATTCATACAGAAGAGAATCCGCAGTGCAAAGCGGATGAAATCTTTTTTTGGCGCGCTTGGCAGAAACCGCAGGCGGCTGGGAAAGGTATTCAATGGTGTCTGCGAAGTTGCTGCCCGCGTTATGGAGAAAAAACTATAAAGGAGATTTGATAATGGCGGTAGTTAAACCATTTTGTGCAGTGCGTCCCCAGGAGAACCTGGCATCTAAAATTGCCGCACTGCCATATGATGTATATAACAGAAAAGAGGCGAAAGAGGAGACCGAAAAAAATCCATATTCCTTTCTGAAGATTGACCGTCCGGAGACACAGTTTCCGGATGATACGGATATGTACGCTCCTGAGGTGTACAAACAGGCCCGCAGGATATTCTGGAAGATGATGGAGGACGGGGACTTCCTGCAGGATGTGGACCCCAATTTTTATCTCTATGAGCTTACCAGAAACGGGCATGTGCAGACAGGAATCGTGGCATGTGCGTCGATTGACGATTACTTAAACGGTGTCATCAAAAAACATGAGAACACCAGAGTGGAAAAAGAGCTGGACCGCATCCGCCATGTGGATGTGCTGGAGGCGCAGACAGGACCTATTTTCCTGGCCTACCGTGCCAATGCGGATTTTAAGCATCTGATGGATGTGAAGAAAAAGGATTTTCCCATTTTCGACTTTGTATCAGAGGACGGCATCCGTCACAGAGGATGGATGATCTATGAGTCAGCCATGATTCACAAGATAGAGAAGACCTTTCAGGCCATGGACAGCATATATATCGCAGACGGCCATCACAGGGCGGCCTCAGCCATCAAAGCAGGTCTGAAGAGACGCCGGGAGAATCCCAATTATACGGGCAGGGAGCCCTTTAATTACTTTCTGTGTACCCTGTTTGCAGATGAGGAGCTGGAAATCCTGGATTACAACCGTGTGGTAAAAGACTTAAACGGATATTCCGCGGAAGAGTTCCTGGAAAAAATAAGGGAGCGCTTTACCGTGTCCGAACCGGGAACAGAGGCAGTATCGCCCCGGGAAAAAGGCGAATTCGGTATGTATCTGGAGGACAGATGGTATAAACTTAAGATAAAGGAAGAATACCGGGCTACAGATGTGGTGGACGGACTGGATGTGGCATTGCTTCAGAATAACCTTCTGGAACCTGTGCTGGGGATCCGGGAGCCGGCAAAAGACCCCCGGATTGATTTTATCGGGGGAATCCGGGGACTGGGTGAGCTGGAAAAACGTGTGCAGACAGACTGTAAGGCAGCCTTTTCCATGTATCCCACTTCCATGGCAGAGCTTTTTGCGGTTGCGGACGCAGGAAAGCTGATGCCGCCGAAATCCACCTGGTTTGAGCCAAAGCTGAGAAGCGGGCTGTTTATTCACAGGATATAGACTATGACAGAGAATTTATTTGATAAAATTGACCGCTTAGAGGCAGGAGAGTCCCTGGACAGGGAGAGCTATACCGCGCTGATCGAAAAGCGGAATGAGGAACTTGCCGGATACCTGTTCGGCAAAGCAGCCGGGATGCGGGAGAAATATTACGGAAACCGCATTTATATCAGAGGGCTGATCGAGTTTACCAATTACTGCAAAAATGACTGTTATTACTGCGGAATCCGAAAAGGAAACCGAAAGGCAGAGCGTTACCGCCTAGGCAGGGAGGAAATCCTGGAGTGCTGCCGGAAAGGTTATGTTCTTGGGTTCAGAACTTTTGTGCTGCAGGGCGGAGAGGACCCCTGGTATACGGATGACAGGATCGCAGAGCTGGTCCGGGACATAAAAAAGGAGCACAGCGACTGCGCAGTGACGCTCTCCGTGGGGGAAAAGGAGAGAGAAGCTTATCAGAAGCTTTTTGATGCAGGGGCAGACAGATATCTGCTCAGGCATGAGACTGTATGCGAGGAACATTACCGCACGCTGCATCCCCCATCCATGTCTTATGATCACAGACAGGAATGTCTGAGAAATCTAAAGGACATTGGATTTCAGACAGGATGCGGATTTATGGTAGGAACGCCGGGGCAGACGGCTGAGAACCTGGCTGATGAACTGCTGTTTTTGAAAGAATTCCAGCCTGCCATGGTGGGAATCGGGCCTTTCATCCCCCACAGGGACACTCCATTTGGAACAAAGGCCCCGGGGAGTGCAGAGCTTACTCTGTATCTTCTGGGACTGATCCGCCTGCTGCTTCCGAAAGTCCTGCTTCCGGCCACAACTGCCCTTGGAACCATTTCCGATGACGGGCGGGAGAGAGGCATACTGGCAGGAGCCAATGTGGTTATGCCGAATTTATCGGCTTCACTGGTACAGGGGAAATATGAACTGTACGACCATAAAATTTATACCGGCGCAGAAAATGCCGCCGAACTGGAACTTCTTCGCAGCCGAATGAAGAAAATAGGCTGTGAAGTGACTGTAGACCGGGGGGACACCAAAATGTACACCCGGTAAAGAGAAAAGGAGAGGGTAAAAATGAATTACAATCCGAAATCACTGAAAGCAGAGGAATTTATTTCCCATGAGGAAATCCAGGAGACACTTGCCTACGCTGAGGCAAATAAGCACAATGAAGAGCTTATTGACCAGATCCTTGAGAAGGCAAAGCTCAGAAAGGGACTCACCCACAGGGAGGCATCCGTACTGCTTGACTGCGACATAGAGGAGAAAAACCAGGAGATTTACAAACTGGCTGAACAGATTAAAAAGGATTTCTACGGAAACCGGATTGTTATGTTTGCGCCCCTTTATCTGTCCAATTACTGTATCAACGGCTGCGTGTACTGTCCTTATCACAGAAAAAACAAACACATAGCCAGAAAGAAACTGACGCAGGAAGAGATCGTAAAAGAGGTAACCGCTCTGCAGGATATGGGCCACAAGCGCCTTGCTCTGGAAGCAGGGGAGGACCCGGTCAACAATCCCATTGAATACATACTGGAGAGCATTAAGACCATATACAGCATCAAACATAAAAACGGCGCAATCCGCCGTGTCAATGTAAATATCGCGGCCACCACAGTGGAGGATTACAGGAAATTAAAAGACGCCGGCATCGGTACCTATATTCTGTTCCAGGAGACCTACCATAAGGAGAGCTACAAAAAACTGCATCCCACAGGACCGAAGAGCAATTATGATTACCACACAGAAGCCATGGACAGAGCCATGGAGGGCGGCATTGACGATGTGGGACTGGGTGTACTGTTCGGGCTGGAGATGTACCGCTATGAATTTGCCGGTCTTCTCATGCACGCGGAGCATCTGGAGGCGGTTCACGGAGTCGGCCCGCATACCATCAGCGTTCCGAGGGTAAAACACGCAGATGATATCGATCCGTCTGCTTTTGACAACGGTATTGATGATGATATTTTCGCGAAACTGGTTGCCTGCATCCGAATCGCAGTGCCTTACACCGGTATGATCATCTCCACAAGAGAGAGTAAGGAGTGCAGGGAGAGAGTGCTTCACCTTGGCATTTCCCAGATCAGCGGTGCTTCCAGGACAAGCGTGGGCGGCTACAGCGAACCGGAACCGGAGGATGAGAACTCCGAGCAGTTTGATGTGTCAGACAAGCGAACCCTGGATGAGGTGGTGCACTGGCTGATGGACATGAAATATATCCCCAGCTTCTGTACTGCATGTTACAGGGAAGGAAGAACCGGTGACCGTTTCATGAGCCTGTGCAAGACAGGACAGATTCAGAACTGCTGCCACCCCAATGCCCTGATGACCCTGAAAGAGTTCCTTATGGATTACGCAAGCCCTGAGACAAGAAAAATCGGAGAAGAACTGATCCGGTCAGAACTTGTGAACATTCCAAGGGAAAGAACAAGAGAGATCGTGGTGGAACGCCTGGCAAAGATTGAGAACGGGGAGAGAGATTTCCGTTTCTGAGAGGAGGATATACATGAGCCTGAACGCAGCACCCTCTGCAAACAGGGTACATATCAGCTTTTTCGGGCGGCGCAACACCGGAAAGTCCAGTCTGCTCAACGCAGTCACAGGGCAGGAGATGGCAGTGGTATCGGATGTGAAGGGAACCACCACCGACCCGGTGCAGAAAGCCATGGAGCTTCTGCCCATAGGTCCTGTTTTGTTTATCGACACGCCGGGTATGGATGATGACCAGGAAGGCCTGGGCGCTCTCCGGGTAAAAAAGGCGGAGCAGGTGCTCCACAAAACAGACGTGGCAGTCCTGGTGGTGGAGGCGGGAAAAGAACTGGTCCCCATGGAACTACAGCTCATAGATCTCTTTGAAAAGAGAAAGCTGCCGTATCTTGTGGTATACAATAAAATGGATCTGCTGGCAGAGGAGAGAGAACCGAAGACAGACCATGAAATCTACGTGAGTGCCGGACAGGGTGTTCACATTACTGAACTGAAGGAAAAGCTGGGAAGCCTTGCAAAGGAAGGGCAGGAACGTCCTCTTGTAAAAGACCTGGTGTCACCGGGGGACTTTGTGCTCCTGGTGATCCCCATTGATAAAGCGGCACCGAAAGGGAGGCTGATCCTGCCTCAGCAGCAGGTGATCAGAGAACTGTTGGATACAGGTGCAGTTCCCCTTGCCGTGCAGGATGACAGGGTGGAGGATGTACTTGGACGTCTGGGAGAAAAACCGCGGCTTGTCATTACAGACAGCCAGGTGTTCGGGAAGGTGGACAAAGCGGTTACGGCTGATATCCCTCTTACTTCCTTTTCCATACTGTTCGCACGGTATAAAGGGATCCTGGACGGCGCGCTGGAGGGTGCCTATGCCCTTGACCGTCTGGAGGACGGGGACAAAGTGCTGATCAGTGAGGGCTGTACCCATCACCGGCAGTGCAATGATATCGGTACGGTGAAAATGCCCCGCTGGATTGAGGCGCATACCGGGAAAAAGCCTGACTTTGCATTTACCTCAGGAACCGGGTTTCCGGAGGATCTGACACCATATCGGCTGGTGGTACACTGCGGAGGCTGTATGCTTAATGAGCGGGAGATGCAGTGGCGCAGGAACCAGGCTGGCCTGCAGGGTGTGCCTATGACAAATTACGGTATAGCCATTGCGCATATGAACGGTATTTTGCAGCGGAGCCTGGAAATATTCCGGTGATCAGTAAATATGCGGGAGGGCAGTTTAATGGAGTATGTTCCAATTGATGAGACAAACCGGGAACGCGTCAATGAATTCATAGAGAGCCAGTGGCTCACAACAGAGATGGTCATTCGCGGCAGAGTTGTGGATATGACCGGGACAGACGGCATTGTTGTCTGGGAAAAGGGAAACATTGTGGGCCTTCTCACATACCTGATCCGGGACGGTATCTGTGAGATCATATCCCTGGACAGCCGTCAGGAGGGCCGGGGGATCGGAAGAAACCTGATCGAAAAGGTAAAAGAGACAGCAGAAAAGAAAAAATGCAGAAGGCTTGTGGTGATCACCACAAATGACAACATTCAGGCCATCCGCTTTTACCAGCGCTGCGGATTTGATATGTCACATCTGTACCACAATGCCCTGAACTTTTCAAGAAAGCTGAAACCGGAGATTCCTCTGATTGGGGCAAATGGAATTTTGCTGATGCATGAGATTGAATTTGCGATGGATCTGCAGCCGGGAAGGAACAGATAAAGAATCCGGCAGCAGAAAGGAAGAAAGAGGAGGATAAAAATTGTTTGCAGATTACAGCAATAGCCTGGTGAATTTATCCTGCTCTGTATTAAAAAGATTCGGCGCAGAATACGGTCATAAGACTTTGCCCTGTGCGGATGAATGGATGGGAAAGGGATTCAGGAACGTTGTTGTGGTCCTGCTGGACGGAATGGGATGCGAGGCGATTGACTTCCATCTGAAAGAGGATGGATTCTTCGATTCTTTATACAGATGCGGGTTCTCCTCCGTCTTTCCGCCTACGACAACGGCTGCCACCACGACTATGGAGAGCGGTCTGACACCGGCAGAGCATGGATGGCTGGGATGGAGCCTGTATTTTGGGGAAATCCATAAAGTTGTGAATGCTTTTACCAATCAAGACCAATATGAAAGGTGCGCAGCGGAAGATTACCATGTTGCCAGCCGTTTTATCCCTTACACAAAGATATATGACAAGATAAACCGGGCGGGAGTCGGACATGGATACAGTGTGTCCCATTTCGGCACAAATAAAATAGAAACCCTGGATGAAATGTGTGAGGAGATACAGAGGCTATGCGGGCAGGAGGACGAAAAGTACATCTATGCCTATTGGGAGGAACCGGACAGCACCATGCATGACCAGGGATGCCACAGTGAATGTGTGACAAGGGAATTAGAGTATCTGGAAGGGAAAATCGCCCGGATGTCCGACAGACTGGAGGATACACTTCTGATCGTGACAGCAGACCATGGGCATATAGATCTGTCGCATTATATTCTCACAGACTATCCGGACATATTGGAAATGCTGAGGCTTCCCATATCTGTGGAGGCCAGGGCAGCGGCCTTCTATGTGAAGGAGGAATTCAGGGAAGAATTTCCAAAAAGATTCCGCAGACATTTCGGAGAGGAGTTTCTGCTTTTCTCCGCCAAGGAGATGCGGGAGAAGCAGATATTCGGTGATGGGACACCCCGTGAAAGGTTTCGTGAACTGGCCGGTGATTTTCTGGCTGTGGCAACTGCGGATAAGGGATTTGCCTGGTCCAGAAATCTGCCCATGTTTCGATCAAACCATGCGGGCATGACAGAACAGGAAATGATGGTACCGCTCATTGTAGTGGAAAAGCAATAATTTCTGATATAACAGGAAAAAGGACATGCTGATGACCCAAAAAACGTTGTCAGCATGTCCTTTTTTTGCTGCTGTGAAACCTTTCCGGATCTCACAGCAGCCATTTTTATACAGCAGCTTTAATAGCTGTCATTGTGCAGCAGTTCGTGCTCTTTTCCTTTTAACAGAGTATCATACAGAGACATAACCAGCGGGTTCTCATCCGCCTTGCGGATACTGGTCACATTGTCTGCTTTGTAGAGGCCGTCTTTTCTGGCCGCTTTTGTGCGGTCTCCGGCTCTCGGCGGCTGTCCGCCTCCCATGATACATCCGCGGCGGCATGCCATAATCTCCACAATGTGGTAGTGGGCTTCGCCGCTCTTGATCTTTTCCATAACCTTCTGTGCATTGGCCAGGCCGCTGGCAACACATACATTCAGCGGAATACCTTTGTAGGTGACAGAGAATTCCTTGATACCCTCTTCACCGCGGGCACCTGTCTCAGCTACGGTATCCATGGTTGCCTTGTCGTGTTTGTCTGCAAAACGGCGGAGCATGGCTTCTGTCACACCGCCGGTTACGCCGAAGATAACACCGGCGCCGGAACCAAAGCCGAATGGCATGTCGCAGGCTTCCGGAATCAGAGTCGGGAACTCAATGCCGGAGTTTTTGATCATACGGATCAATTCTGTTGTTGTGATGACAATATCCGTGTTCTGCTCTCCGTGGGTAAAGCTGTTTGGACGGATGGCCTCCATCTTCTTGGCTGTACACGGCATGATGGACACAACAACGGTCTTCTTGCCCTGGTTTTTCTCATATCCCCTGTAGTATTCCTTGATGACTGCGGAGAACATTTCCTGAGGAGAACGGCAGGTAGAAAGATTGTCTTTGTATTCCGGATACTGGTCACAGAGGAATTTCACCCATGCCGGACAGCAGGAGGTGAAAAGAGGAAGCTTGGAACTGTCTCCCAGACGCTCCAGGAATTCCTTGGATTCTTCCATGATGGTTAAGTCCGCACTGAACGCGGTATCGTAAACTTCATCAAATCCCATGCGGTGCAGAACGGCTACCAGTTTGCCCATAACACTGTTTCCCTTGTCCAGGCCAAAGGCATCGCCGACTGCCACACGTACGGCAGGCGCTACCTGAGCCACAACTCTTGTATTCGGATCAGCAATCGCTTCCCATACTTCGTCCATATGGGTCTTGATGCTGATCGCGCCGGTAGGACAGTAAATACGGCACTGACCGCAGCTTACGCAGTCGGTCTCTGCCAGAGTCTTGTTAAAGGCCGGCATTGCCATGGCGTCTGTTCCTCGGAACGCGAAGCCTAAGACGCCCAGTCCCTGAATCTCGGAACAGGCACGCACACAGTCGCCGCAGAGAATACATTTGTTGGGGTCCCTGACAATGGAGGGAGAGCTGGTATCCAGCGGACGGATTTCCCTTGTGTTCTGGAAACGCACATCCGTAATATTCATTCTGTGGGCCAGATCCTGCAGTACGCACTCGCCGCTCTTTACACAGGTGGTACAGTCACGGCAGTGGGCGGAGAGCAGAAGCTCCACAATCAGTTTTCTGTATTTTTTGATCCTTCCGGAATTGGTATAGATGACCATTCCATCTCTGGGAACCTCTGAGCAGGAGGCAAAGGTACGTCCCCTGTCATCCTCCACAGTACAGAGCCGGCAGGCGCCGAAGGTGGAAACCTCAGAGTGATAGCAGAGTGTCGGAAGATTGATCCCGGCTTTCCGGATGACGGAAAGCACATTTTTTTCGTCGGTAAATTCAACTTTTCTACCGTCAATCGTCATAAATCCCATATTAAAACCCTCCTATGCTTCCACGTAAATGGCATCAAAGGCACAGTTGTCTTTGCAGGCACCGCACTTGATACACAATTCGTTGTCAATATTATAAGCTTGCTTGCGCACACCGGTGATGGCACCAACCGGGCAGTTCTTGGCACATTTACCGCAGCCTTTACAGAACTCAGGATTGATGACAAAGCGGCGCATAGCAGTACAGCATTTGGCAGCGCATTTGTGGTCTAAAATGTGCTCCTCATACTCATTTCGGAAGGTCTTTAATGTGCTGATAACAGGAAGCGGAGCACTCTTTCCGAGTCCGCACAGAGCCATATTCTTAACCATGGCTGCCAGCTCTTCCAGGGTATCCAGATCCTCGATGACGCCTTTGCCGTCTACGATGCGTTCCAGGATCTCCAGCATACGTTTGGTTCCTTCACGGCAGGGAACACACTTTCCGCAGGATTCCCTCTGGGTAAAGCTCATGAAGAAACGGGCAACCTCTACCATACAGGTGTTCTCGTCCATGACAACCAGTCCGCCGGAACCCATGATGGCATCGTATTTTTTTACACTGTCAAAATCCAGACCTACATCCAGATGCTCCGCCGTAAGACATCCGCCGGAGGGACCGCCGATCTGTACGGCTTTGAATTCTCCGCCTCCCTTGATGCCGCCGCCGATATCATAGATCATCTCGCGCAGGGTAGTTCCCATGGGAACCTCAATGAGGCCTGTGTTCTCAATGGAGCCGGTGATGGAGAAGGTCTTCGTTCCGGGACTTCCCTCTGTTCCGATGGTGCGGAACCAGTCAGCACCCTTCATGACGATACCGGGCACATTGGCGAAGGTCTCCACATTGTTCAGGACTGTGGGTTTGGCCCAGAGTCCCTGGTCTACGGTTCTTGGCGGTTTAACACGGGGCATACCTCTGTCACCTTCGATGGAAGCGGTCAGGGCAGAACCTTCACCGCAGACGAATGCACCGGCACCGCGGTTGATATGCATATGGAAGCAGAAATCTGTTCCCAGAATGTTATCTCCGAGCAGGCCCTTTTCCTCAGCCTGTGCAATGGCGTGGGTGAGCCGCTCTACAGAGAGGGGGTATTCCGCACGTACATAGATATAACCGTCCTGTGCATTCACTGCATAGGCGGCTATGGTCATACCTTCGATCAGACGGTAGGGGTCACCTTCCATAACGCTTCCATCCATGAATGCGCCCGGGTCACCCTCGTCGCCGTTACAGACAACATAGTGTTCTTTTACATCTGTGTGGGCAGCTACCTGTTTCCATTTCTTTCCGGTGGGGAATCCGCCGCCGCCTCTTCCGCGCAGGCCGGATTTGTCCACTTCGTCGATGACATCTCTCGGAGACATGTCAAAGATGGCTTTTGACAGGGCACTGTAACCGCCGGATGCTATGTATTCGTCCAGAGACTCCGCGTCAAAACGTCCGCAGTTTTCCAGAGTGATCCTGGTCTGCTTTGCAATGAAGGGGATGTCATCCGGTGTGGGGAAGGAGTCCTCGCCTTTTTTGTAGAACAGGCGTTCCACAGGTTCTTTGTTCAGGACTGTGCGTTTGAAGATCTCTTCACAGTCGTCCATCTGAACCTTTACATATTGATAATGCAGGGGCTCGATTCTCATCAGGGGTCCCAGTTCGCAGATACCCTGGCAGCCTGTCTTCACAACTCCGATGTGAGGAACATGGCCGTCAAATTCTACGGAAACACCGGGCATGTCTTTACAGAGTTCCTGCATTTTTTCGTAGATTTTCTGTGAGCCGGTAGCAACACAGCCGGTTCCGGCGCAGATCAGGATACGGCATTCATAAGAATCAATCTGTTTTTGTGCAGCCTCCTGCTCTCTTTTCAGAGCCTCTCTGTTTTCGATAATCATACGCTATCACCTCTCAATTCTGTGAGTAATTCCAATGCTTTTTCCGGCGTCATAGTGGGGTGTACTTCATTGTTCACGGTGAGTGTAGGAGCCAGCCCGCAGGCACCCAGGCAGGAAACAGTCTCCACAGTGAAAAGCATATCGTCTGTGGTATGTTTTTTCTTGCTCAGGCCCAGCTCTTTTTGAAGGGCTTCCAGAATGGGCATGGATTTGCGGACATGGCAGGCAGTTCCGTCACAGACTTTGATAATGTATTTTCCCTTGGGTTCAAAGGAAAAGTTTTCGTAAAATGTGGCAACACTGTAGGCTTTGGCCTCTTTTACCCCAATCTCTTTTGCCACGTAGGTCAGTAGTTCGCCTGGCAGATAACGGTATTCTGCCTGAATGTCCTGCATGATGGGAATCAGTGCACTTGGCTTGCGGCCGTAATGGCTGATGATTTCGTCCGTCTTCTGGTAGTAGCTCTTGTCAAGCATTCAGATACCTCCTTTAGATTTAATCATTCATGACAACAGTAAATTCACCGCAGGTGATTTCTGTTGCCTACAGTACACTTCCGCATGTGCTTTGGGTATTTTTGCACATATACCTGTTCCCCTAATTATATAATGCCGGGAGGAAATACACAATAAATATTTTGAAAAAAACACGGAAATATACAAATTGGTTAATGGTAATATCCGCGTCAGCGCATATTTTATATTTTGCAGCGGCAGGATGTTCGGATGATCCAAATACGGAATGTCTTTCAGGCTGCTCCGTCAGGGATTAAAAAGGATCATATGCAGTATTGCGGTCTCATTGCCGGTATTTTTATAGGAATGGACAGTATCGGCCCTAAATCGTATGCTTTCGCCCTTTTCGACCATAAATCTCTGGCTGTCAGCATGAATTTCGATTTTGCCCGAGAAGACAGTGATAAATTCAGTGGTTCCCTTTAAGTGCGGTTCGGATTCCCAATAACTCCCCTGGTCTAATTCCAGATAATAGACTGCAAATCTACGGTTCTCGTTATCCGGGAAAAGGGAGTAGTTTTTTACTTTTCCGTCATCTTCAAGCAATGGCTGCACTTCAGATGTTTTTACGATCTCATATGGACTCTTTGGGCGAACGGTCAATGCGTCAAATGGTACTTTCATTCCATTTGAAATTTTCCATAATGTAGAAAGCGTCGGGTTTCCGTCACCGCGTTCGATCTGCGCAAGCATACTCTTACTGACACCGCTTAATTTTGCAAGCTCGTCCATGCTTAATTTCTTTTCTTCACGCAATCGTTTAATATTTTTAGCAACTATTGTATTCATTGAATCCATGATATGGTTCTCCTCTCTTGACAATATAATGCACATGATGTATTATTATATCGTACTAGTGCGATATAATAACTGTTTTGTATCATTATACGATTTCAGCTTGGGCTTGTAAAGAGGAAAGGAGATATGTCTATGATTCTAAATCTTGAAGAAGAAGGTGAAATGTTCAAAGAATACAACAAAGGTGACTGCTCAAAATGCTGTGAGGTTCTTCTGCGGACATACGGTAGAAATGAGCAATAGAAAGGATGCATTATGTTCCGTTTATACGATTTTCTGATTTATTGTTTTATTACGGCTTACACACCGGGTGCCAACAATCTGCTTTCCATGAGTAATGCCATACGGCTGGGATTTCGCCGAAGCATTCGCTTTAACTTGGGCATACTGGCCGGATTTGCAGTCGTTATGTCTGTTTGCACCGTCTTCAGCGCAACACTCTATTCCTTTCTTCCTAAGGTAAAGATGGTCATGCAGATCCTGGGCGCTGCTTATATGCTGTACCTTGCATGGAAGGTCTGGAAGAGTTCTGCGGAGGTAAATACGGAAGGCGGGAAGGAGGCTGGTTTTATTTCCGGCATGGTACTGCAATTTATCAATCCTAAAATTTACATTTACGCAATCACGGCAATGTCGCTTTATATCCTGCCGGTTTATCATTCCGGCACGGCACTGGCCGGATTTACTGCCGTACTGTCTCTGATCGGTGCTTCCGGTTCTTTTATATGGGCGCTTTTCGGGGCGGCATTTTGTAAATTCTTCTCCAGACATACGAAGCTGGTAAACGCTGTTATGGCTCTTTTACTTATTTACTGCGCTGTTTCTTTGTTTCTTTGATCCTTTGTCCGTGGTCCCGATGAGCAAATATCCGTGAAGAGGAAGAGATGCGAAAAGGTTAAAACGGAGCGGCAAAATGCAGTGTGGCAGGGGCACCGGACGGAGGGAAAAGAGTGCGCCTGTTTTCATTGACAAAGAAGAACTGCCTGTGCTAGTATCAAACATAACCAGTTACCCTTTGGGCATTCCCAGGCGCCGGGAAGCCGCAGGATTTTTGAAAAGGTAACGAAATACGAATTGCAGTCGGAAAACCAGCAGTCAGAAAAGGAGAATTGACATGGCATTTTATTATGAGGAGCCGTCCAGAACATTTAGCGAATATCTTCTGATTCCGGGGTATTCGTCCACACATTGTGTGCCGTCCAAAGTGGATCTGAAAACACCTCTGGTGAAATACAAAAAAGGGGAGGAACCGGCACTGACTATCAACATTCCCATGGTCTCTGCAATCATGCAGTCTGTCTCAGATGACAATCTGGCCGTAGCCCTTGCCCAGGAGGGCGGTATTTCCTTTATCTACGGTTCCCAGCCGGTTGAAAAGCAGGCGGAGATGGTGGAAAAGGTAAAACGTTACCGTGCCGGTTTCGTGGTCAGTGACTCTAACGTGTCGCCGGAGATGACCCTTCAGGATGTGCTTCGTCTTACGGAACAGACGGGCCACTCTACCATAGCTGTCACGGAGGATGGTTCACCGGGGGGAAAGCTGCTCGGCATTGTCACCAATAAGGATTACCGGGTAAGCCGCATGAACCTGGACTTAAAGGTAAAAGAATTTATGACAAAACTGGACGACCTTGTATATGCAGACGAGGAGACGACTCTGAAGGAGGCCAATGACATCATCTGGGAGCACAAGATAAACTGTCTGCCTCTTGTGAATAAGAACCGGGAACTGGTGTATCTTGTTTTCAGGAAGGATTACGATACACACAAGAAAAATGAAAATGAACTGATTGACAGCCATAAGCGCTACATGGTAGGGGCAGGAATCAACACCAGGGATTACGAGACGCGTGTTCCGGCACTGATCGGGGCGGGAGCCGATATTCTGTGTATTGACAGCTCGGAAGGCTTTTCAGAGTGGCAGAAGATCACGATTGACTATATCAGGAAAAATTATGGAAATGATGTAAAGGTAGGTGCCGGAAATGTGGTGGACGCGGAAGGATTCCGCTTCCTGGCTGAGGCAGGGGCTGACTTTGTCAAGGTGGGAATCGGCGGCGGTGCTATCTGTATTACCCGCGAACAGAAAGGCATCGGCAGAGGACAGGCCACTGCATTGATCGAGGTGGCAAAGGCCAGGGATGCGTATTTTGAAGAGACGGGAATCTATATTCCCATCTGCTCTGACGGCGGAATCGTCCACGATTATCATATTACCCTGGCGCTGGCTATGGGTGCTGACTTTATTATGCTGGGAAGGTATTTTGCCAGATTTGACGAAAGCCCTACCAAGAAGGTTAATATCAACGGCAGCTATATGAAGGAATACTGGGGTGAGGGCAGCGCGCGGGCCAGAAACTGGCAGCGGTATGATATGGGAGGCGAGAAAAAACTTTCTTTTGAGGAAGGTGTGGATTCTCTGGTACCCTATGCAGGAAGTCTGAAGGATAATGTAAACCTGACTCTGAGCAAGGTCCGCTCTACTATGTGCAACTGCGGAGCGCTCACCATTCCGGAGCTTCAGGAAAAAGCTAAGATCACACTGGTTTCCGCTACAAGTATTGTTGAGGGCGGCGCACATGATGTGTTGCTGCGGGATCAGAGATAAATTTATGAGACAGATTCTGTAAAAGAGGGGGTTCTGATGACGGAACCTGCTTTTGCGGAATCTGTTTTTTTCTGGTATCGCGCGCCGTTTTCATCCAAGGTTTACTTTTTAACGCTTTAATGATAAAATGTAACAAAAGGAGGGTGTTTTATGTCTGACAAATTATATGAATTGATGGATTGGCCGGAAATAGAGGCTGTTGTATATTCTGAGGAAAGCGAACCGCGCCGTATTTTGGGACCGAGAGTGACAGAAGACGGTATTTTGATCCAGTGTTTTGTGCCGGGCGCTGTGCAGGCAAGAATTCTGCTCACAAAGGAAAAAGAGACTTACGATATGGTCATGGAGGATGAGGCAGGCTTTTTCGCTGTGCTGATTCCGGGAAATAAAATACCGAAATATAAAGTGGAAATCCAGGATGGGGAAGGAAACAAAAAACAGTTTTATGATCCCTATGCTTTTACATCTAAAATCAGCCTTGACGAGGAACAGCAGTTCTGTGCAGGCATCTGTTATGATATCTATGAAAAACTGGGCGCGCATACCATGACGATCAATGGTGTGTCCGGTGTGTATTTTGCAGTCTGGGCACCGAATGCGATTCGTGTTTCCGTGGTTGGTGATTTTAACCACTGGGATGGCAGGGCGCATCAGATGAACCGCCTGGCTGTGTCAGGGATTTTTGAGATATTTATACCCGGGATCAAACCGGGCGCCTTATATAAATATGAGATCAAGGCAAAAGGTTCCCTGGTATACTTAAAGGCAGATCCCTACGGAAACCAGGCGGAGCTGCGTCCGAAAACAGCCTCCATAGTAGCAGATCTGAACCATTACCGTTGGCAGGATGACCAGTGGTTAAAAGACAGGAAACGTGTCAATGACGAGAAGAAGCCCATGCTGGTCTATGAGATGCATCTCGGTTCCTGGATAAAACCTGAGGAAGAGGGAAAACTGTTCTGTAATTACCGGGATATCGCGCCAAAGCTTGCTGAGTATTTAAAGGATATGGGTTACACACATGTGGAGCTTATGCCGGTTATGGAACATCCCTTTGACGCCTCCTGGGGATATCAGGTGACAGGATATTATGCGCCTACCAGCAGATACGGCACCTGTGAGGATTTTATGTATTTCATGGATTATCTGCATCAGCAGGGCATCGGTGTGATCCTTGACTGGGTACCGGCACATTTTCCGAAAGATACCCCGGGACTTCCGAATTTTGACGGCACCTGTCTGTATGAGCATTTAGACCCGAGACAGGGTATGCATCCCCATTGGGGAACACTGATCTACAATTACGGAAGGCCGCAGGTTAGAAATTTCCTTATTTCCAATGCACTTTTCTGGGTAGAGAAATTCCATGCAGATGGTATCCGTATGGACGCGGTGGCTTCCATGCTGTATCTGGATTACGGAAAGAATGACGGGGAATGGGTTCCAAACATTTACGGCGGCAATGAGAATCTGGAAGCCATAGAATTTTTAAAACATTTGAATTCCATTTTTAAGAAGAGACATCCGGATGCACTTCTCATAGCAGAGGAATCCACGGCATGGCCTAAGATCACGGGCAGCATTGAGGATGACGGCCTGGGCTTTGATATGAAGTGGAATATGGGCTGGATGAATGACTTTATTGACTATATGAAAAAGGATCCGCTGTTCAGAGGCGGTGCCCACGATGAGCTTACATTCAGTATGGTGTATGCCTACAGTGAAAAGTTCCTTTTAAGTCTGTCACACGATGAGGTGGTGCATTTAAAAGGCTCCCTTCTTATGAAAATGCCGGGTGACAAGGAGCAGAAGTTCGCGAATCTCCGTGCTGCCTATGGATTTATGGCTGTTCATCCCGGCAAGAAGCTGTTGTTCATGGGACAGGAGTTTGCCCAGGAGAGAGAGTGGTCTGAGGAGAGAAGCCTTGACTGGGAGCTTCTGGAACAGCCGGATCATCAGCAGTTTAAAAATTATGTGAAGGCACTCTGGAACTTCTATAAGGAACAGCCGGCTCTGTATGAGATGGATTACGATACAGAGGGATTTGAGTGGATCAACCACATGGAATCCGAGAAAAATATGCTGACCTTTATCAGGAAGACGAAAAAGAAAGAGGAGCTGCTGGTGATCGTGTGCAATTTCTCACCTCTTTCGTACGAAAAATACCAGATGGGCGTTCCGTATCCGGGCAAATATAAAGAAATCTTCAACAGTGATGCCGCAGAATTCGGCGGAACCGGCGTGAGAAATGCCAGAGCAAAATCCTCCAAACGGGCAGAGCATGACGAGAGAAAGAATTCTATCGTTATTGATGTTGCGCCGTTGTCTGTACAGATATTCTCCTACATAAAAGAGGAGAAAAAGACGACAGCAAAGACCGGTGCAAAGAAAACCGTGAAGGAGACAACGTCTGCAAAATCTGCGGAAAAGGGTAAAACCAGGGCTGCCAGAGCAGAAAAGGCTGCTGAGAGCCGGGAAAATCCTGCAGTTTCAAAAGTCCGGGCAGAGTTAGAGCAGAAGATCGAAGAAGAGCGTAAAAAGGAGCTGGAGCAGCAGGCGCTGAGTATCGCGGCGGCAGCAGAGGCTGTCAAAGCGGATGCGGTATCCAAAAAGGAGACAGGAACAGGCGCCGAGGCGGAAAACACCGGGACGAATGCAAAGAGCAGTAAGGCTGAGGCAGGAAAGAACGACAAGGCGCTGACAGCAAAAGCCGGGGCTAAAAAAACAGCATCCAAGAAGACAGCAGGAACAAGAGCAAAAAAGGCGGCAGCCAAAACGGGAACAGAGAAGGCAGCCGGGGCTAAGGCTAAAAAAGCTGCAGTCGGGACAGCGGCTGAGAAAGTAGAAGTGAAAGCGGAAGCTGAAAAAACCATGGCAAAGCCGGAGAATGAGAAGATAGAGGCAAAGCCGGAAGCTAAAAAGATAGAGGCAAAGCCAGACGCTAAAAAGATAGCGGCAAAGCCGGAAGCTGAAAAAATAGAGGCAAAGCCAGACGCTAAAAAGATAGCAGCAAAGCCGGAAGCTGAAAAAATAGAGGCAAAGCCAGACGCTAAAAAGATAGAGGCAAAGCCGGACGCGGAGAAGATAGAAGCGAGGCCGGAAGCTAAAAAGATAGAGGCAAAGCCGGACGCGGAGAAGATAGAAGCCAAGCCGGAAGCTAAAAAGATAGCGGCAAAGCCGGATGCAGAGAAGATAGAAGCGAAGCCGGAAGCTGAAAAGATAGCAGCAAAACCGGAAGCGGAGAAGATAGAAGCCAAGCCGGAAGCTGAAAAGATAACAGCAAAGCCAGAGGCCGAGAAAATAGCAGCAAAACCGGAAGCCGGCAAAACAGCTTCCAAAAAGGGAACAACGAGAAAGACGACCGGAAAAAAATAAGGATGAACTAAATGACAGGAATTTTGGCAAAAAGCATTAACCTAGAAAAAATCTGGAACCACATCAGTGCCCAGATTCCCGCTGTGGAAGCTTTCGCATGGAAAGTGATCCTGGCGATCGTCATCTATTTTATAGCCAGCAAGGTGATCGTCAAGATATGTGCCTTTATACGGGCAGCCATGAACAAAGCAGGTGCAGACACCGGCGTAATCCAGTTTTTGACTTCTTTTGTAAAAACGGCCCTGTATTTCCTGCTGATCGTAAGTATTGCGGTCCGTTTTGGAATTAAGGAATCCTCCATTGCGGCATTACTGGCATCCGGAGGTGTAGCGATTGGTCTGGCACTGCAGGGCGGTCTGTCAAACCTGGCAGGCGGAGTGATCATTATGCTTCTAAGGCCCTTTACAGTGGGAGACTACATTATAGAGAACACCAACAGCCAGGAAGGGACCGTGGTGAAAATTGATCTGTTTTATACCACACTCTCTACCGTGGACAACAGAAGGATTACCATACCAAACGGAAACATTACCAATTCCAGCATTGTGAATGTGACATCTCAGGACAAGCGGAAACTGGAGATCAAGGTGATGATCGGCTACCAGTCGGATCTGAAAAAGGCTAAAGGAATACTGGAAACGCTGCTCCATGCAGATCCTGCCATTATGTCGGAGCAGGAGATGCTGGTGTTTGTGGATGAACTGGCAGATGATGGTGTGATCCTGGGACTCCGGGCATGGGTGAAGACAGAAGACTACTGGCCTGCAAAATGGAGGCTGAACGAGGAGATTAAACTGACATTTGACGAGGAAGACATTGATATTCCATATCCGCAGCTTGATGTGCATATCAAGTCCGGATTGCCGGAAACTTTCGGCAGAGAGGAGCGCAGCCTATGAAACACAGAAAAATATGTCTTGCCATCCTGCTGGGCGCTGTCCTGATATTTGGCGCGGCCGGATGCAGCAATGCCAAGGATACAGACGCGAAAACCCAGACAGAGGCAAAAGAAGAGCAAAAGGACAGCGGCCAGGAAAACAAAGAAACCTCAGATAAGGAGTCAAAAAAAGAGGACACCAAGACAGATAAGAAAGAAAATACGGAAGCAAAAGAGAATCCGGATGAGACAGCAAAGAAAGACACAGAAAAAGATGCGGATAAGAACAGTGCTGATACACAGGAACCTGAGGAGGAGAACACCCCGGTCCAGGCAGGCCAGGCTTTTATCTATGTTCCCGATGACAATGCAGAGGGCTGGAATGTCAATCAGGTAGAGATTGCACAGGTGACAGCAGATGCCCTGATTGGCCAGCTTGTGGGCGCCGGCGTTCTGACGGACAGCATTACAGTCCAGAATTTTGAGGAGACAGAGGAGGAGGGGCAGTATGTCCTGAAACTGGATCTGTCCTCCAATTTTAAAGACAGTGTCCGTTCCATGGGGACTGCCGGAGAGATTCTTACCATTGGTGCAGTGGTCAATTCTTTTCTGGACACCTTTCAGGCGGAAGCAATCCAGATTACCGTGGACGGTGGTACACTGGAGACAGGCCACGAGGTTTATGAGGGCTATATGACACATATGGATTATCAGTAACTACAGGTGCAGCGCCGGGGATATTCCGGCTGCTGCATTTTCAGATTGGATGGGAGTGGTTGGCTATGAAAAAACTATTTGAACCATTACAGATAAAAAATGTGCAGATAAAAAACAGAATTTGTTTTCCGCCGGTGGTATGCTATGCCTGGGGTTCCCGGGACGGCTATGTGTCACCGGAAAATGTGGAACATTACAGAAATGTGGCAAAAGGACAGACCGGCCTGATCATACAGGAGGCTACCTGTGTGGATAAGAACGGAAAGCTTGCCGAAAATCAGCTGGGCATCTGGGAGGACGGCCAGATCCAGGGACTTTCCCGGATCGTGGACGCAGTACACGGGGAAGGATGCCCCATCTTTATCCAGATCCATCATGCCGGTGTCTCAGGTCTGGATGGTGAGCTTGCCTGTCCCAGTGACTACAGCTTCTATAAAGATGGGGTCAAAAAAACAGGAAAAGAACTGACAACCGAGGAAATACATAAGATTCAGCAGGAATTTACAGACGCGGCAGTCCGTGCCTGGAAAGCAGGCTATGACGGTGTGGAACTGCACGGATGCCATCAGTACCTGATGTGTGAATTTTTTAACCGCTGGGTGAACCGCAGGCAGGACGCATACGGGGAACACGGAGAACGGTTCGCAGTGGAAATCCTGCGGGCCATTAGGGAAAGGGTGCCGGAGGATTTTGTGGTGGGAATCCGTCTGGGCGGATTTGAGCCAAGGCTGGAGGACGGAATCCGGCATGCCAGGATACTGGAAAAGGAGGGCATAGATTTTATTGATGTGTCCTATGGCTTTTCCGGTGAAGATGACCCGAAAGCACCGGTGGATTTTCCATATGAAAAATGTATCTACGCGGCAGCGGAGATCAAGCGTGCCGTGTCCGTTCCTGTATTTGCGGTAAATGGTATCACAAGCCCACAGATGGCCCAGGACGTATTGGAGCGCACCGATGTGGATATGATCGACATTGCGCGGGGGATCATTGTGAATTATAATTGGGCTAAAGATGCCATAGAAGGCCGGGATACAGGGAAATGTCTGCACTGCAGGCGCTGTCTGTGGTGCGAGAATCCGGAAACCTGTGCCGGCAGAAAAGTCCTTAAGAAAAATCTGAGAAGAAAAAAGGAATTTATAGACAATTTATAATTTTTAAGAGTCAGGAAATATCTATTTGTCTGTCATCGTGCTATTATTAATATATCGTAAAAATGAGAGAGGATGATACCACATGAAGACGCAGGTATTGTATAAGAGCAGAACGGGCAACACGGAAAAGCTGGCAAAGGCCATATTTGCAGCAGTTCCGGGCTCGGATAAGGACATTGCCCGGCTGGACGGGCAGACAGACTATGATATGGCGGACATTTATTTTATCGGTTTCTGGACAGACAGAGGAAGCGCCAGCGTAGAAGTGCTGGATTATCTGGGCTCCCTGCAGGGAAAGAAGATCGCATTGTTCGGCACCTGCGGAATGGGAGAAAGCCCGGAGTATTTTAAGAAGATTGAGGAGAACATCCGGGTTTTCATAGAGGATGACAATGAATATCTGGGCGCATTTATCTGCCAGGGCAAAATGCCGATTCAGGTCAGGGAAAAATACAACCGTATGAGAAACGGGGATAATGACAGGCAGATTGACACCATGATACGGAATTTTGATATGGCCATGCTGCATCCTGATATGGATGATCTGGAGCATGCGGCACAGTTTGTGAGCAAAATATATGAATCATTAGAGAAGGATGGGAATTAAGAATCATGAAAGAAAAATTTGCAAGGTTTATGGCAGGACGCTACGGCACAGACAGGCTGAACCAGTTTATGCTGATCGTACTTCTGGTCTGTGCTGTCATCAATATGTTCATCAGAAATGGATATGTTTCCATGCTGCTGACTTCCTGGGAGATTCTGCTGATCGTTTTTATTTACATCAGAATGTTTTCAAGAAATCTCACGAAACGTTATGCTGAGAATCAGAAGTATCTGGCTGTGGAGAACAAGGTACGCCATTTTTTCGGACAGAAAAAATATATCCAGCAGCAGAGAAAGGATTACCACATTTATTCCTGCCCAAACTGCAAGCAGAAGATTCGTATTCCGAAGGGAAAAGGCAAGGTAAGCGTGCGCTGTCCAAAATGTGGGACAGAATTTGTAAAAAATAGTTGAAATTTTCTCAAAATCGTGTATAATATCACTTGTGTGTGAAACACAAGCTGGAATAGCTCAGTCGGTAGAGCACTTCACTCGTAATGAAGGGGTCGTGAGTTCGAGTCTCATTTCCAGCTTTTCAGAATCCCGCAGATATGCGGGATTCTTTGTCTTTTCAGAGCTAAAAGCGCAAGGTCCTATAGCAGGACTTTACGCTTTCTTTGTTTTTCAGCGGGTTACACATTCGCCAATACTGCTCACAGCCAGCCGATATTTTAATAACAGAGAATAAAATGGATAAAATACATCTGAATTGCCCGCCGGGAATTGACAACGCCGAACATTTGTGCCATTATATACCAGAGATAGTTTAACAAATAACAATGTTAAGATTAGAAAAGGACACTACATGAACGATATACGACACCTGCAAGAAACTCCCGCGGATTCTGCAGTGGCAGATGCGGGAAAAGAGACGTTACTGGAACTTAAGGGGATAAGCAAGAGCTTCGGGACCACAGACGTGCTCAAAGATATTGACCTTTCGATAGAAAGAGGAGAATTCATCACATTCTTAGGCGCTTCCGGCTGCGGAAAAACCACAACTCTGCGTATCATTGCCGGGCTGGAAATGCCGGACAAAGGCCAGGTGATTCTGGAAGGCCGGGATGTGACCATGCTGGAACCCCATCAGAGGGATGTGAATACAGTGTTTCAGAATTATGCCCTGTTTCCCCATATGAATGTGGAGGCAAACATCGGCTATGGCCTGAGAATCCGTAAGGTTCCAAAAAATGAAATCAGGGAAAAAGTAAAGAAAATGCTGGATCTGGTTCAGCTCTCCGGCTATGAAAAGCGTATGCCATCAGAACTGTCAGGCGGGCAGAAGCAGAGGGTTGCCATTGCCCGCTCCCTGATCAACAGCCCAAAACTCCTGCTTTTGGATGAGCCTCTGGGCGCCCTTGATCTGAAGCTCAGAAGGGCTATGCAGACAGAGCTGAAGCGGCTTCAGAAGAAGCTGGGCATTACCTTCCTGTACATAACACATGACCAGGAGGAGGCAATCAACATGTCAGACCGTATTGTGGTCATGCGTGACGGTCAGTTTGAACAGATCGGTACCCCGGATGAGATCTATAACCGCCCGAAGACCAGCTATGTGGCTGACTTTGTGGGCAATGCCAATATAATCTCCGGTGTTGTGGAGCATATAGGGGAGGAGCTTACGGATATCCGGGTGAACAACTGCCTTATCACAGCAGGGACGGCGGACGGCCTGAAAAAAGGCGGCAGGGCTGTGGTAGCTGTGAGAAGGGAAAATATCAAAGTCTGCCGCGAGTGTAAAAAAGGCCTTCCTGCAGTGATAACCGATAAATCCTTTAATGCAGGACAGCTCCACATGGCCTTTAAACTGGAGGACGGCAGGGAAGTGGTTGCCAGCCATTACGGCATAGATACAGATCTGACGGTGGACCAGAAGGTCTGTGTGGGATGGGAGCCGCAGCACGCTGTCTTTGTGGATCTGGAAGATACACAGGAGGCGTGAGGATGGAGAAAAAGAAAAGATCAGGACTGTTTCTGACGGTTGCACCCCTCTATATCTTCACCCTTGTCTTTGTGGCAGGACCGCTGCTCTACATGATAGCCCTGAGCTTTGCCACAAACAGTGACGGATGGGGGACCCTGTGGAAATTTACCCTGGAAAATTATAAGAAGATCGCAGATCCTGTTTACCTGAAGAGCTTTTCCCAGTCCTTCCAGCTTGCGTTTACCAGCACCATCTGTATCACGCTGCTGGGATATCCCTTTGGCTATTTTATGGCAAAACAGTCGGCAAAATGGAAGAAGAGGATCATGCTGCTGATCATGGTGCCTTTCTGGACCAGTTCCCTGATCCGTATGTACGGATGGATCATCCTGCTCCAGGCAAAAGGCGTGTTCAATACGCTGCTTGTGAAGCTGGGCATCATTGAGGAACCGCTGAAAATCCTCTACTCCTATCCTGCAGTTGTCATTGGCATGATTTACGCGCTGCTGCCTTTTATGGTGCTCTCCGTGTATTCCAGCGTGGAAAAAATGGACTGGTCTTTGGTGGAGGCTGCAAGAGATCTGGGGGCCAGCCGGGCCAAGGCATTTTTGACGATTACGCTGAAGCTGACGCTGCCCGGACTTTTGACGGGTGTGATCCTGTCCTTTGTGCCGTCCATGGGACTGTTTTTCATTGCGGATATTCTGGGCGGAAATAAAATCGTTCTGGTGGGCAGTGTGATCCAGGATCAGCTCACAAGAGGAAGCAACTGGCCCTTTGCGGCAGCGCTTGCCGTGGTACTTATGGTCCTGACTTCCATTATGATTTATCTGTACCGGAAAATTACCCACGTGAAAGATTTGGAGGGATTCTTTTGAGAAAAAAACATAAGCTGTCAGGCATTTATCTGGCCGTCCTGCTGCTCGTCATGTATCTCCCCATTGTGATGGTGGTGATATTTTCCTTTAATGAGTCCAAGCTCACAGCCAGCTTTACAGGATTTTCCCTGAAATGGTATGAAACACTCTGGCATGACAGAGATATTAAGGAAGCGCTGTTCAACAGCATACTTCTGGGCGTTATAAGCTGCGCCATCTCTGCAGTCATCGGAACTCTGGGTGCTGTGGGCATGGCCCGGGCGGATTATAAGACAAAAGGCATGATGGAGTATCTGTCCACAGTTCCCATCATGATACCCGAGATCATTCTGGGCATGGTATTTCTTGCCTTTTTCTCCTTATTAAACCTGCCTTTTGGTATGACAACCCTGGTAATTGCACATACTACTTTTTGTATCCCCTATATATTTATGATGGTAAAGGCCAGGCTTGTGGGAATTGACCGGTCTTTGGAGGAGGCAGCCCGGGATTTGGGCGCATCCCAGATCAGGACGTTCTTTGACATAACGCTGCCGCTCATTATGCCGGCGGTTCTGTCCGGAAGTCTGCTGGCGTTTGCCATGTCTTTTGATGATGTGGTCATCAGTATTTTTGTAAACGGTCCAAGGCTCAATACGCTTCCGGTAAAGGTTTACACCCAGCTTAAGACAGGGGTGACACCGGAGATCAATGCGCTTTGTACCATAATTTTAGCGGCCATCGTACTGGTTCTCGGCATTTCTTCCCTGGTGCAGAAACGGCAGGAACGCAGGCGGGGAGAACTTTCAGAAAGATGAGGTAGAAATATGAAGAAAAGATTAGCAGCCCTTACACTTTGTTTTGCAATGGCAGCCTCCATGCTTGCCGGATGTGGTGAAAAAGAGGAAGATGACAACAAAGAACTGGTACTCTACACCTGGGAGGGACTGTTCCCCCAGGAAGTGCTGGATGGCTTTGAGGAAGAGACAGGAATCAAGATCATCAGCTCCAACTTCGACACAAATGAAACCATGCTGGAAAAAATTCAGCAGACAGACGGAAAAGACTACGACATTGTTGTGGGCGATGATTATATCATTGAACAGATCGTGAAGAACGGTCTGGCAAAAAAACTGGACAAGACACAGATCAGCAATTTCGGCAATATCAATCCTCTGTATCAGAGCCAGTTTTATGATCCGGACAATGAATATACCGTTCCGCACGGGGCAGGTATTCCTCTGATCGTGTATGACCCTGCGCAGGTTGACTTTGAGATCAAGGGATATGAGGACCTGTGGAATCCAAAGCTTGAGGATAAGATCGCCATGATCGGCAGCTACCGGGCAGTCAATGGATTTGTGCTTCAGACTATGGGAAAATCCATGAATGAGGAAGATGTACAGGTCATCGAACAGGCAGGGGAAAAATTAAAAGAGCTGGCGCCGAATATCCGTATGATCCAGGACAGTGATACACAGAACGCACTGCTGAACGGAGAGGCCAGTGTTGCCTATCTGTATACTTCCCAGGTGACAGCAGCCCTGGCAGAGAATCCGGACCTGAAGGTGGTCTATCCGGAAGAGGGACTGGGCTTTGGCATTATGAACCTGTTTATTCCCAAAAACGCACCGGATGAACTGAACGCCTATAAATTCCTGAACTATATTCTGGAGCCGGAAAACGCGGCGAAATGTTTTGATGCTCTCGGATATTACTGTACTACAAATGCGGCGGATGATCTGGTAAATCCCAACCTGGTAGTGCCGGATTCCGTGAAAAAGGGCGAGATCGTACAGAATGTAAGCGCAGAAGCCAACGAGGCATATGAGAAAAACTGGACAGAATTCAAAGCTGCATGTGACTAAGGAAAAAGGAGGTACATACAATGCAGACAAAAGTGACAAGAGAACAAGCGCTGGAGCTTCTGAAAAAATACAACAAAGAGGAATTCCATATCCTACACGCTCTGACCGTGGAAGGCGTTATGCGCTGGTATGCCCGGGAGATGGGATACGGCGATGAGGCAGAGTTCTGGGCAATGGCAGGCCTGCTTCACGATGTGGACTTTGAGCAGTATCCGGAGGAGCACTGCAAAAAAGCGCCGGAGCTTCTTTCTGAGATCGATGCGGAGGAGGAGCTGGTACACGCGGTTGTGAGCCACGGATACGGCCTCTGCTCTGACGTGGAGCCGGAGCACCTGATGGAGAAAATCATGTTTGCTTCCGATGAGCTTACAGGCCTTATCTGGGCAGCGGCAAAAATGCGTCCCTCCAAAAGTGTCATGGACATGGAAGTCTCCAGTGTCAAGAAAAAATTCAAGGACAAGAGATTTGCCGCAGGCTGTTCCAGAGATGTGATAAAGGACGGCGCCGAGATGCTGGGATGGGAACTGACGGAATTATTTGATAAGACGATCCAGGCTATGCGTTCCTGTGAGGCTTCTGCTGCCCGGGAATGCGGGGAACTGGCAGCACAGTGATATGAAGGATAAATACAGTATGAATGCGGGCAAAAGGGATGCGGAAGCATCCTTTTTGCCTGCTTACCATTATTCACCCTGGAAAGAGGGAAGGACAAAAGAGGAACAGGAGGCTCTGCTTCTTGCGGAAGAGATGGAGATCGCGGATGGTGTGGAGGAGATTGGAAACTATACCTTCTACGGCTGCGGGAGGCTCAGAAGCCTCTCCTTTACAGATTCCCTGAAACGCATAGGGGGAGGCTCCTTCACGGGATGCTCCGCCTTACGTGAGCTTCATGTGCTCATGGGGGAAGGGGCAAAAAGCTGCATAATGGATGTGGCGGCGGAGACCTTTCATGAAGTGTTTGTGACCATCACATTCAGGGAGACAGGGGACCGGGCGAAGCTGGTGTTTCCGGAATATTATGAGGAGGGTGTGGAGAACACGCCTGCCAGGATCCTGGAGACACATTTTCACGGCTCAGGCTATCGCTACCGACAGTGTTTTACAGAAAAGCGGGTGGATTATCACCGTTATGACAGTTTGTTTGAAGTGGCAAAGGTATATGAAAAGCCGGAAATCCTCATTCCCATGGCTATGGGACGCCTGATGTATCCCCGGGAACTGGGGGAGGAGGCGGGGAACGCGTATGCCGCATATGTAAGGGAGCATCTGAAGGAGGCAGGCGCGTATTTTCTGAAACGCCGGGAATGGCACAGTGCTCTGTGTTATCTGGCAGAGTACGCGGTGCAGAGGGCTGAGGAGATGGAACTGCTGTTGGGTCTGGCATCCGGATGCGGGATGGCGGAGGCCGTGAGCCTGCTGATGGAGGAGAAGAGAAAACGGTTTGGCAGGGCTGTAAAGTCCTTTGAATTTTAAGATGCGGCGGCACATGTGATAGTACCGGACGTGGATCGAAACAATAATGGAGTAAAAAAATGGCACAGGAAATGGAAAAACGTATCAATGAAGTGTGTATCAGAATCCTGGCCTCGTCCAGAAGTGAGCTTTATCTGCACATGCGATTCCTGGATGTGGCCCTCTCCGCCTTTTCCTATGTACAGAATCCGGAGATGGGGACTCTGGGTACAGATGGTGTGGGACTTTATTATAACCCTTCTTATCTGGGGGGCCTTTACCGGCAGGGGCGTGTTTTTGTAAACCGGGCGTATCTGCACATGGTGTTTCACTGCATATTTGCCCATCCGTGGAAAGATGTACGCCTGAGAAAAAAGCGGGCATCCAGACTGGTTGAAGAGGAGACGGCGGATCTTTTGTGGGAGGTCTCCTGTGATATTGCCAGTGAAGCCATGATCGACAGTATCCCTCTGCACTGTGTGCGCCGCCCGACCTCTGTATTGAGGCGGGAGACGTATGCATCGCTTGGAAAGAAGCGCAGGGTTTTGAACGCGGAGGGGGTTTTTGGCGCCCTTCTGGAGGATAAGCCGGATTTGGAACGGCTCCGGAGGCTGAAAGAGGAGTTCTATGTGGATGACCACAGCCTGTGGAGCGGGGGAAAGAGAAGGGCACCCAGTCAGCGCCCGAAAGAAAACTGGGATGACATCCGCGATAAGATGGAAACGGAGCTGCAGAGCTTCGGCCAGGACTCTGCAGTCGGAGCTTCGGAGGGAATCTTGGAACAGATCAAGGTGGAAAACAGGGATTCCTATGACTACCGCAGGTTCCTGCAGAAATTCGCGGTGCTGAAGGAGGAGCAGCAGATTGACCCGGATTCCTTTGACTATGGGTTCTACAGCTACGGACTTTCCCTGTACGGCAATATGCCTTTGATCGAGCCTCAGGAGAGCCGGGAGGTAAAGAAGGTGGAGGAGTTTGTCATAGCCATTGACACCTCCATGTCCTGTTCCGGTGAACTGGTGAAAGCTTTTTTGAAGGAGACCTATTCTATTCTGAGGGAGACAGAGAGCTTTTTCAGGAAGATCAATATCCATATCATCCAGTGCGATGAGGTGGTGCAAAGTGATGACAAGATCACGTCTCAGGAGGAGCTTAAGGCCTATATGGAACATCTGGAGCTTCTGGGCCAGGGAGGGACGGATTTCAGGCCTGTTTTCACCCGGGTGGAGGAGCTGCTGGCGAAAAGAGAATTTACAAGCCTGAAAGGGCTGTTATATTTTACCGACGGAAAAGGGATATTTCCGCAGAAAATGCCGCGGTACGAAACAGCATTCGTGCTGATGCAGAAAGAATATGAAGAGATAGATGTACCTGCCTGGGCCATAAAAATATATCTGGACCAGGAGGAAATGGAAGCATACAAAGAGGGAATTACAGATGAACATTAAACGAGCAAAACAGGAGATCAAGGACGCTATAGAGGCATATCTGATCAAGGACGCCTATGGAGAATACTGCATTCCTTCCATCCGGCAGCGCCCCATTCTGCTGATGGGCCCTCCGGGAATCGGAAAGACACAGATCATGGAGCAGATCGCCAGGGAATGTGAGATCAACCTGGTATCCTATACCATTACCCACCACACCAGGCAGAGTGCCGTGGGGCTGCCTTTTATCAGGGAGAAGGAATACGGCGGGAAGTCCCATTCCGTGACAGAATATACCATGAGTGAGATCATATCCTCTGTGTATGACAGGATGGAGGAGACGAAGATAAAGGAGGGAATCCTTTTTATTGATGAGATCAACTGTGTGTCTGAGACGCTTGCGCCCACCATGCTGCAGTTTCTGCAGTGCAAGACCTTCGGCAATCAGTCTGTGCCCAAGGGCTGGATCATTGTAGCAGCAGGCAATCCTCCGGAGTACAATAAATCTGTCCGGGAGTTTGACGTGGTGACTCTTGACCGGATCCGCAGGATTGACGTGGAAGAAGATTTCGGCGTGTGGAAAGAATATGCCTACAGTGCAGGTATCCATCCGGCTGTGATCTCCTATCTGGATATTCACAAAGATAATTTTTACCGCATGGAGACCAGTGTGGACGGGCGCATGTTCGCCACAGCCAGAGGATGGGAGGATCTGTCCCAGTTCCTCTATGCCTATGAAAAGCTGGGAAAAAGAGCGGACAGGGAAGTGGTGGGCCAGTATATCCAGCACGGGAAGGCGGCTAGGGATTTTGCCAACTATCTGGAACTCTTTGAAAAATACAGGACGGATTACCGGATCGAGGAGGTGCTGGCAGGCCGTTTTGAAAAATTTGCGGTGGATAAACTGAAGCTGGCGTCCTTTGATGAAAAATTCAGTGTGGTGGGACTGCTTGTGGGGCATCTGGGTACCAGATTTTACGCGTACTATGAGATGGACCTGTATGTAACGACCCTCTATGAGAAGCTGAAGGGCTGGAAGCGGGAGATGGGGGAAGGCACATCGCCTTCCGCATCACTTGCGCTGCTTCTTGACCGGGAGCAGGCGGATTATGAGAGGAAAGAAAACGCGGGTCAGTTTACAGCTCCCGCGCGCCATGCGGCTGTGAAGACTATAGGATTTTTAAAAGCGCGGTTAAAAGAGGCTGAGGCCGGTGAGAGGGAGGGCCTGATGCCGGAGGAGATATTTACCGGTGCGGCCGGTCATTTTGGGCAGGAATCCGCCAAACGGGAGAACATGGTCCTTGAGACCGGCGGTGCCCTGCAGAATGCTTTTGATTTTCTGGAGCTGGCGTTTGGGGACAGTCAGGAGATGGTGATTTTTATCACAGAACTGAACACAAATCCCTACAGCATTCAGTTTATCAGTGAAAACGGATGTGACAGCTATTATAAATACAACAAAAAACTTCTTTTTGAAGAGGAACAGAGGAACATTTTAAAAGAGCTGGATGACATTGAGAATGACTTATAAACACCTGGCGGGACAGTGGAGTATGAACAATAACATCTTGTGATACTGTTCACTGCGTGCCCAGTATCACGCTTCGCGATGCACAGATATGCAGCATTCTGCTCCATATCGCGCTGGCTGTCTCGGGATTTTCATGCCTTCGGCCTGAAAACACCTCGCGGGACAGTGGAGTGTGAACAATAACATCTTGTGCACAATTTTCTGTACCCTGTGCCGCATGTATTGAGCAGAACAGAGGACAGGGCTATAATAAATAAAAGCAGATGAAGACGACAGGAGGAGAAAGATGCGTATCGCAGTGTGTGATGATGACGAGACTGCAGTATCTTTTTTAAGAGAACTGATAGAGACGTATCCGAAACAGAAACTCTGCGCGGACGGATACAGCAGCGGGGAGGACCTGCTTCGGTCGGGGCATGTGTATGACCTGATTTTTCTGGATATTGATATGAGGGGCATAGATGGAATCGAGACTGCACGGAGGATTCGCGTCCATGACAGGAAGGTGAAGATCGTATATGTGACCTCCTACAAGGAATATGCAGGACGAGCTTTTTCTGTCCATGCTTTTGGCTACCTGCTGAAGCCTGTGAAGCAGGAGAAGCTTTGGAAGCAGATCGAGGATGCCATGCTCTGGCAGGAGGAAGAGACGCCGGAGGTAAAGCAGGTGGAGTTTTCCACCGTGGAAGGGCTTGTGAGGCTTCCGGTGGATGCAATCTATTATTTTGAGTATCAGAACCGGCGTATTTTCATGAAGACAAAGGAAGTTACCCATGAGATGCGGGGGAAGATATCCGACATTGCCGGTAAGATGGGAGAGTATGGATTTTCCGTTCCCCATAAAAGCTTTGTGGTGAACCTGTACCATGTGAAGAATATCAAGGGGTACGAGATCCTCATGATGAACGGGGAGTGGATTCCTCTGTCCCAGAAGCAGGCAGTGCAGTTCAAGGAAAAACTCAGTCTTTATCTGGCGGATAAGATGGGATAGGAAGAAGGTGGTAACCGGGTGTTTGACTATATTCTGATGGCAGTGGATCTGTCTGTGCTGGGATTTTTGTTTTACTGGTTCATGAACAGAACCGGGGAACGGCGTATGGATAAGGCATGGGTATATCCTGCATCGTTTGCGGCTTTTGCTGTTTTTTGCCTGCTGGTCCAGTATTCCCGGAGTGAATGGGTCGTTACCTTTTCCATTGTATTGATGGTATTTTTCATGGAAACCGTATTGTATCGGCCAAACGGGGTGTCTTATTTTTACTGTCTGGTATATTGTCTGGGATTTTTTCTCTGCCAGATAACAAGTGTCTTTGTAGTGCAGTGGATCTTTACGAACATGACTGCACTGACCCTTCTGCGCGTAGGCCTGGAGAGGGTAGACAATATGCAGTTGATCCTCTTGCTGGTCAAATGGTTCACGGAATTTTTCTGGACGTATTTTATTCTCGCGATCGTAAAAAAGGACGAGGAGGAGGAGAATCGTTTTTTTCTCTATAAGCGGCAGTATTTTTTCTTCCTGCTGCTTCCGCTGTTCTCCATTGTATTTATGGTATCTATTATCTGGATGAGTGCAGATTTCTTTGTGCTCAGGTATGGATTCGGTCCGGTGATCCTGAATATTATTCTGATATTTGCCATGAACCTGCTGCTCTTGTATCTCTTCAGGCAGACAGGGAAGGGCAGTCGGGCACTCAGGGAGGAAAAGCTCTACAAGCAGGAGTCAGAGCTGCTTTACCAGCACTACCAGACTCTGGAGGAGAGTTATCAGGCTTCCAGAAAGGCCATACATGATGCCAAGAACCACATGCAGGCAGTGGCCCGTCTCTATGAGAGCGGGGAGACAGACAAGGCCAGGGCCTATGCGGAGGAGGTTTTCCATCTGCTGAACCAGACAGGCCATACCTGGTATACGGGCAACCGGATGCTGAATATCATATTGAATGAGAAGCTGGGGCAGGCATCCATGCGGGATGCAAGGCTGGAGCTGGATATCTGCGACGGATGCCTGGACAGAATCCGGGAGATCGATATCACCACCATATTCGCAAATCTTCTGGACAATGCGGCGGAGGCCATGGGGGAGGGGGAAAACAGATACTTTTCCCTGCAGATACAAAACATCCATTCCTTCCTTGTGATCAAAATGATGAATTCAAAAGGGAAGAAAAAGGAGAGAGCAGGACAGAAGCATCAGCGGCTGGGACTGCAGAATGTGCGGAGTGCCCTGGGCAAATATGGGGGTACCATGAAAATCTCCCAGACGGATGAGGAGTTCCAGGTGAGTATCATGATACCGGATGAGCAAAAGGAAATGTGAGGTGAAGAGGGATGGAGATATGGCGAAAGATTCGGAAGAGATGTTTTTTGCTGGGGGTCATATGCCTGATTGGGACATCTGCGGCGGGATGCGGAAATAAGCTTTCCGACAAATTTGACGAGGAGGAAGTCAAGGAAGCCGCTGAAACCATGATTAACCAGGTAAATTCCGGTGAATTGAAGGATGTGTATGAGAATACCTTTGCCCCTGTCATGCGCCAGGGAATCGAATATGAACAGCTTCAGGAGAATCTGGATTATGTCTTTGACAAGCTGGGTGAATTTGAATCCTATGAGAAGATAAGTGTGGTGGGAGGACAGGACAAGGATACGGAGACACCGTATGCGGTGGTGGTGCTTCTGGCCAAATATGAGGAGGGGAAGGCCCAGTATACAGTCACGTTTGATACGGGTATGAAATGTATTGGATTTTATGTGAAATAAGTAAAAGAGAGTCCGGCGGAATGTGTGCGCCGGACTCTCTTTCGTATCTGTTGTTGTAACTATTCAGTTTATTTAAAGAACTGCTCTCCGTAGCCGTAATGCTCTACCACGTAGTCAATATCCTTGTCTCCGCGTCCGCTCAGATTTACGAGAATGGAGCCTTGTTTCATCTCTTTTGCTTTCCGCATGGCATAGGCAACCGCGTGGGCACTCTCAATGGCCGGAATGATGCCCTCTGTGCGGGACAGCTTGAAGAATGCGTCCATGGCCTCCTCATCGCTGACGGTGTCGTACTGCACTCTGCCCAGGTCGCGGAGGAATGCGTGCTCCGGTCCCACAGAAGGATAGTCCAGTCCGCTGGCAATGGAGTATACAGGAGCCGGCTCGCCTTTGTCGTCCTTCAGCATGATACTTTCAAATCCGTGCATAACACCTTTTTCCCCGTACTGCATGGATGCGGCGTGGTCACCCATGCCGGTGCCTCTTCCGAGAGGTTCCACACCGACAATGTCCACCGGTTCATCCACGAAGGGAACGAACATGCCGATGGAGTTGCTGCCGCCGCCTACGCTTGCGCAGACTACATCGGGAAGCAGGCCGGTCATCTCTTTAAACTGGTCTTTTGCCTCCTCGCCTACGATGTACTGGAAATCCCTGACCATGAGAGGGAAGGGATGGGGGCCCACTGCGGAGCCGATACAGTAGATGGAGTCCTTATAGTTCTTAGCATAGGATTCAAAAGCGGAATCCACGGCCTCTTTCAGGGTCTTGTTGCCGTGTGTGACGGGAACCACCTTGGCGCCCAGGATCTTCATACGTGTCACATTGGGAGCCTGTTTGGCAATATCCACCTCACCCATGTGCACTTCACACTCTAATCCGAAGAAAGCCGCCGCTGTAGCGATGGCTACGCCGTGCTGTCCGGCACCTGTCTCTGCGATAAGACGTTTTTTGCCGATGAATTTTGCCAGCAGCCCTTCCCCCATACAGTGGTTCAGCTTGTGGGCTCCGGTGTGGTTCAGATCCTCTCTTTTCAGGTAGATCTGGCAGTTGCCGATGGTTCTTGACAGGCGCTCGCAGTGATAGACCGGTGTGGGTCTTCCCTGGAATTCCTTGCGGATGCGGCGCAGTTCACTGATGAACTGGGAGGAATGGCAGATGGTCTGGTATGCGTCTGCGATCTCCTCAAAGGCCGGAACCAGCTCTTCTGTCAGGTAGGCGCCGCCGTAAGGGCCGAAGCGTCCGTTTCTGTCCGGGTAATGTCTCAGATAAGTTCTGTAATCTACTTCCATGGTTGTTTTCTCCTTTATGTAAATGATATATTTTTATTCCTGCTCTCCGTGAAGGGCGTCCTTTGCCAGCTTGAAACCGTTCTGGGCGGCTTTTGTCAGCCACAGGTCGGCTTTCGCCTCGTCTTTTTCCACACCTTCGCCGTAGCGGTAGAGGATGGACAGATTGTACTGTGCGGCCGGGATGTTGGCGTTTGCCGCCTTTTCAAAGAGCTGGAATGCCCGCTCTGTGCTCTGCGGCACTGCCTGGCCGCTTAAAAAATAACCGCCCATGCAGCACATGGCCCGGTAGTCGCCCTGCTGTCCGGCTTTCTTATACCAGTCAAAGGCTTTGGAATAATCCTGTCTGGTCCCAATGCCTTCCTCATAACATCTGGCCAGATTATACTGGGCATTTTTACTGCCCGTCTCAGCCGCGCGTTTGATGTAGGAAAATGCTCTTGTTTCGTCTTTTTTTACGCCTTTTCCCTGGGCATAGAGAAATCCCAGGTGCAGCAGCGCGTCCACATGGTCTTTTTCGGCTGCTTTTTCATACCACTGGGCGGCCTGTGCGTAATCAGTCAGGGTGTGTATGCCGTTTTCATAGTAAAAGCCTACGGCATACTGCAGATCCTTCTGACCGTTTTCCGCCAGGATTTTCAGTTCTTCCAGGGTAAAATCCATATTTTTTGCGTCCATTGAAAATATCTCCATTTTTCTTTTGACAAATTTTGTAATATAGTGTACTGTTTTTGTAGGAATTAAACAGCTGCGCAGTCAGGTCTGCACATTTACTGTGCTGACCGTGTGATAGAATAGTGGCAGCATGTATTCGCCCCATCGCACAGCGATTTTTAATGGGCGAATACCCGTAACTTTTCAGCTGGCTGAATAGTTACGGAATTAAATCCACGGTTGAGCCATCCTTTGGCCCATTGCTGATATTATAACATAGGAACCGGGATTTATAAACATAAAAAGATGAAGATGACATCGGAGGAAATGAAAAATGCTGGAACTGAGGGATGTCTCCTTTAAAGTCGAAGAGGAGACAAAGGAGAAAGGGATTCTGGAGCGTGTAAGCTTTACTCTGGAAGACAACAAATTTATTGCCATCACAGGACCAAACGGCGGCGGAAAATCCACGCTGGCAAAGATCATTGCCGGTATTGAGAAGCCCACGGAGGGAAGGATCTACCTGGACGGTGAGGATATCACGGAACTGAACATTACGGAGAGGGCGAAAAAAGGCATCAGCTATGCCTTTCAGCAGCCGGTGCGTTTTAAAGGAGTGACCGTGCTTGACCTGATCCGGCTGGCATCCGGGGAAAACATTACCGTTGCCGGAGCCTGTCAGTATCTCTCTGAGGTGGGATTATGCGCAAAAGACTACATCAACCGCGAAGTCAACGCAAGCCTTTCCGGAGGGGAGATGAAGAGGATCGAGATCGCCACCGTTATGGCGAGGGGGACCAGGATGTCCGTATTTGATGAGCCTGAGGCCGGCATTGACCTGTGGAGCTTCCAGAACCTGATCCATGTGTTTGAAAATATGCACAGGGAGATTCACGGCTCCATTCTGATCATCTCACACCAGGAGAGGATCCTGAACATTGCAGATGAAATTCTGGTGATCGCAGACGGAAAACTGGTGAGCCGCGGAAGCAAAGAGGAAGTGCTTCCCGCTTTGCTGGAAGGTGTGGATGACTATTCCGGCTGCAAAATCTGGAAGGATGGGGGAGTAAAATAATGGACGCAATACAGAAACAATTACTGGAAGCAGTGGCCGGGCTGCATGAAATCCCGGTGGGAGCATACAACATCCGGGCGAACGGAAAAAGTGAAGGCAGAAACAGCACAGAGCATATCGAGATCACCACAAGAGAAGAGGGAGACGGAATCATCATCCGCATCAAGGACGGCACCAGGAAAGAGAGTGTCCATATCCCGGTGGTCATGAGCCAGGCAGGGCTTGAAGAGGTGGTCTACAATGACTTTTACGTGGGCGATGACTGTGATGTGACTATCATCGCAGGCTGCGGCATCCACAACGGCGGGGATTTCATGGCCCCCTCCACCAGGGGGGGGATCCCAAAAACCCGCCATGACGGCATCCACAGCTTTTTCATCGGCAAAAATTCCAGAGTGAAATATGTGGAAAAACACTATGGCAGCGGGGACGGCAAAGGCGAGCGCATCATGAACCCGGAGACGATCATAGAAATCGGGGAGAACAGCGTCATGGAGATGGATACGGTGCAGATCAAAGGCGTGGACTCCACAAAGCGCATGACAAGGGCAAAGTTAAAGGAAGGCGCCAGCTTAAAAGTGATGGAGCGTCTCATGACACACGGAACCCAGGATGCGGAGAGCCGTTTCATTGTGGATATGGACGGGGAAAATTCAGGTGCCAATATCATATCACGTTCGGTGGCAAAGGATGATTCCCGTCAGCTCTTCCAGTCCGTGCTCAACGGAAACGCGGCCTGCAGCGGCCATACGGAATGTGACGCCATCATAGTGGGCAATGCCAAGATCAGCTCCATCCCGGAGATCACCGCGAACAGCTCCGATGCGGCGCTCATTCATGAGGCAGCCATTGGTAAGATCGCAGGGGAGCAGATCATCAAGCTCATGACCCTGGGCCTTACAGAGGAAGAGGCGGAAGCACAGATCATTAACGGTTTCCTGAAGTAAAACGACATAACACTACAGCGTCAGCCGGGCAGATACACGGGACAAAACCGTGTACAACTGCCCGGTTTTGTGCTATAGTTGGGATAGTAAGAGTTACAAGCCATTGGGGAACAAAAAACATATTTATAGGGAGAGGTTTTTATGATTTACAACAATGTACGCCATGAGTGCAATCTGTATAATTTTTTCTATGCACCGAGAGGAAACCGTAGAATGATGGAACTGGGAAAGAAGATTGCCCAGATGTATCTGAACCCGTTTGACCGTATTATCGGTATCATCGGTGCCAAGGACTCCGGAAAAAGCATGATGATCAAGGGTATGTTTCCGGGGATTCAGGTAGTGGACGGGGATGACGAGTATGATATCACCAACATGCCCCTGCTGAACGCGGAGGATGTGGGATTCTATACCCCCAGGACCTTCCACGTGGATGCCAGAGCCGCGAGAAAATATGTGGATCTGGAGACCATCGCGGAGGCCATCATACGGGTGACTTCCCAGCACAAGAGAGTGATCGTGGAGCATTTTGAGATTCTGTATCCTGTGCTGAAAAGGAATGCGGATCTGATGGTCGGCATCGGTGAGGAGGTCATTGTGACACGTCCTTCCCTGTTCGGACCGTTGCCCCAGAATATAGCTGATATTGTGTTCAAATCCCTGATCTACAGGAAGATGGCGCACAGCGCAGAGGATTTATTCGGCTATGTGGTCAGGGACATTGAGCGTCCAAGCTATGTCCGCGCGGACATCCGCCATGGATTTATGCTGGATTATTCCGAAAAGCCGGTGAATTTTGATCTGGTGGAGATTGAAAAGAAGATGAAAGAGCTTATCGCACAGGATCTGCCCATCACATATTATGATGAGGAGCATGTGAAATTCGGGGATGATATCATTTCCTGTACCGGACCTCTGATGCATGTGAGCAGTACGGGAAAGATAGAAGGATTCTCCCTGGTAAAAGAGTTCTTCTATGATTCCAAGTTCGGCTACTATATTGTGGCCGGTACTGTGGGACATAAGGAAGAGGAAGACAGCGACAAGCTGAATACCATTGATATACAGACTGAAGTATAGAATCAGGACCAAAAGGCTGTCCGAAACCGGAAGACGGGGACGGACAGCCTTTTTTTGTTGACATTTTTATAGATAAGGTGTATTATGATGATATCAAAAAGATATCAAATTAATTACTGCCGCGTGCGGCCTTTCAAAGAGGAGGAAGTATAATGGAAGTAAAAGACGGAACCAGTCCAATGAACAAGAACGTGGAGGAAAGGATCCTGCATCCGAAGTCAGGTATGGCGATGCTGTTTCTGCTGATCCTGGGCATTGTGGGAAGTATTGTGCTGATGATACTCTCAGGGGCAGTGATCTCTGAGATCAGCAGTGTGCTGTCCGGTTTCTGCGTAACAGTCGGTATCCTGATCCTCTGCACAGCCAGTGTATGTCTGGCAGGCTTAAAGGTCATCAACCCCAATGAAGCGCTTGTGCTGGCTTTGTTCGGAAAATATTACGGAACCCTGAATCAGAACGGCTTTTACTGGGTCAATCCCTTTGTGACAGGAATCAATCCCACAGTGCGTGCAGCAGGAAGCGCCGGCTCCACGGTCCTGAAGGGCATGGGCATTGAAGCGGAACAGAAAAACACAGAGACAAAGTCCAATAAAAAGGTTTCCCTGAAGACCATGACCCTGGACAACAAAAAGCAGAAGGTAAACGACGAACTGGGAAATCCCATTGAGATCGGAACGGTGGTCATATGGAAAGTGGAAAATGCCACAAAAGCGGTATTCAATGTGGAGAATTACAAGGACTATCTGTCCATCCAGTGTGATGCCATCACAAGAAATGCCGCCAGAAGATATCCCTATGACACAAGCGAGGGCGGAGATGAGCGTTCCCTTCGCGGAAGCAGCCAGGAGGTAGCCAGCATCATGCAGCAGGAACTGCAGGAGAAGGTGGAGGATGCGGGGATCAAGATTCTGGAAATGCGTATCACCCATCTGGCATACGCGCCGGAGATCGCATCTGCCATGCTGCAGAGACAGCAGGCTGCTGCCATCATAGATGCCCGTCAGAAAATCGTGGAAGGTGCTGTCAGCATGGTGGAGATGGCCCTGCAGAAATTAAACGATAAAGATATCGTGGAACTGGATGAGGAGCGGAAGGCAGCCATGGTCAGCAACCTGCTGGTTGTCCTCTGCGGCAACAAGGATGCCCAGCCCATCGTCAACAGCGGTTCCCTGTATTAGTCAGGAGTGAAGACCTTCATGGAAAACAAACCGAAGGAAAAACAAAAAAAGCAGATCCCCCTGCGGCTCTCCGCGTCTCTGTACAACGATCTGGCACAGTGGGCGGAAGATGATTTCCGCTCTGTCAATGGGCAGATCGAGTATCTGCTGACGGAATGTGTGAAGCATCGGAAGAAGACAAGGAAGAATTCCACGGAGGAATCTGAATCAGAATGAAAGAAAATCCAGGCAGCGGCCGGCAGTTGGACCGTACACGCCTGGATTTTTTGCATTTTTCAGAAGTGTTTTCTGTATTTTTTCTCAGCCACATTGATCAGACTGTATAAAACAGCAGCGATGATGCATAGAATAACAATGCTCATGATCATGGTATCCAGCTTGAAGACCTGACTGGAATAGATGATCAGGTATCCAAGGCCGCGTTTGCTGCCGATCATCTCTCCGATGACGACACCGATCAGACACAGGCCGATGTTGACCTTCATAATGCTTAAAATAAGCGGAACGGAGGAGGGCAGAACCACTTTAAAAAGGGCATCCTTTTTCGTGCCCCTCAGAGTGGAAATCAGTTTCAGTTTATCCGGGTCCGTGCCGCAGAAACCTGTGTAAAGATTCAGGATAGCCCCGAAAATAGCCACAGAAAGACCGGCAACGATGATGGTCTTGATATTGCTGCCCAGCCACACGATCAAAAGCGGTGCCAGGGCTGATTTCGGCAGACTATTTAAGACTACCAGGTACGGCTCTAAAATAGAGGAGAGCTTAGGGAAGCACCATAGAAGCACCGCGATGGCAACACCGAACACGGTCACCAGGGCGAAGCTGGCAATGGTTTCCCAGATCGTTACGCCTGTGTGTACGGCAAGGGTTCCGTCCAGTATCATGTGATACATGGCCATAACCACCTGGGAAGGGCTGGAAAAGATAAAGGAGTCGATGAGCCCCAGCCTTGCGCTGCCCTCCCAGAGCGCCAGAAAGACCAGAAATATAAGGATGCGGATCAGCCTCACTATCTGGGAATCACGCCTTAACTTCTGCAGATAGTTCTTTTGTCCTCTGGACATAGAAGTTATTTCAGCCATTATGGTTTAGCTCCTTCCATATTTCATTAAAATAATTCTTGAACTCAGGAGCGCTTCTGGAGGTAAAAGGCGTGCGGTTGTCAATGGTGAGCACAATGGGGATGATCTTTTTGATCGCTGCCGGGCGTTTTCCGAGGATGATGACCCGGTCTGCCATACTGATGGCCTCCGAGATATCATGGGTTACCAGTATGGCGGTCTTTTCCTCCCGTTTGATGATCTTGCCAATGTCATCCCCCACGGAGAGGCGTGTCTGATAATCTAAAGCTGAAAAAGGTTCGTCTAAAAGCAGCAGATCCGGTTCCAGAGCCAGGGTGCGGATGAGGGCGGCGCGCTGCCGCATACCGCCGGAAAGCTGGGAGGGACGTGATTCCCTGAATTTATCCAGGCCGTAATCGGCCAGAAGATGATTGACCTTTTCTCTGGCATTGGGTGAATTTTTCTTCTGGATCTCCAGGCCCAGCAGTACATTGCTGTAGATGGTGCGCCATTCAAAGAGGTGGTCCTTCTGCAGCATATATCCGATGTTTGTCACCGATTCGCTGAGTGGTTTCCCGTTTAAAAGAATTTCTCCTTCTTCCGGGGTGAGCAGACCGCAGAGCATATCCAGCAGAGTGGATTTTCCGCAGCCCGAAGGGCCGACGATTGCCAGGAATTCTCCTTTTTCCACGGAAAAAGATATATGGGACAGAGCGGGTGTTTCACCGGATTTTGTATGATAGGCATAACTGACATCTTTTACTTCTAAAAGAGGTGTATCCATAAGTTGTCATTCCTTTCTTTTTTCCATCGTCAGGCAGGTGTGAGACTGTCTGTTTTTTGGGTTGGTATACAGTATCATATGATGAAAAGCCGGGGGTTGACATATGGGAAAGGGAGGCACTTGTGTTTTTCTTTGATTATTGATAAAATAAGTACGGATTGGGAAACCTATCCGGTAACGGAAACTTTGTTTGACAAGAACAGGAGGCAGAACTATGAGAATTTTATTTTTTGACACCAAGAACTACGACAGGGCATCCTTTGATAAACAACTGGAACATTATCCGGGAATAGAGGTCGACTATCTGAAAACAGACCTGGCACCCAAGACTGCGCCGCTTGCAAAAGGCTTTGACGCTGTGTGCGCCTTTGTAAGCTCCGACGTGGGGGCAGAGACCATGACAGCCCTTCATGAAGCAGGCGTCAGGCTGGTGCTTATGCGCTGCGCAGGCTTCAACAATGTGGATCTGGAGAAGGCAGCCATGTACGGCATCCGTGTTATGCGCGTGCCGGGCTATTCACCTGAGGCGGTGGCGGAGCATGCCATGGCTTTGGCCCTCACCGCAAACCGCAGGATCCATAAGGCTTATGTAAAAGTGCGGGAAAATGATTTCAGCCTCAGCGGACTTATGGGCTTTAATTTCTACCAGAAGACAGCGGGGATCGTGGGAACCGGTAAGATCGGCGCAGCCATGGCAAGAATCTGCCGCGGCTTTGGCATGAAGGTCATTGCCTATGATGTGTACCAGAATCCTGACCTGGATTTTGCGGAGTATGTCTCTTTCGATGAACTGCTTGAGAGAAGTGACCTGATCTCCCTGCACTGCCCTTTAATGGACAGCACCTACCATCTGATCAACAGGGATACCATAGCAAAGATGAAGGACGGTGTGGTCCTGGTCAACACATCAAGAGGCGGCCTGGTAAAGACAGAGGATCTGATCGAGGGAATCCGCGCCCGCAAGTTCTTTGGGGTGGGCCTTGATGTATATGAGGAGGAGACCAAGAATGTGTTTGAGGACCGATCCGATGAAATCCTGGAGCATTCCACGACGGCAAGGCTTCTGTCCTTCCCAAATGTAATGATCACTTCCCATCAGGGATTTTTTACCCAGGAGGCTCTGGCTGCTATCTCCCGGACTACGCTGGACAATGCGGTGGCCTTTGAAAAGGGCGAGACAAACAGCAATGAAGTATTAAAAAGGGAATCTTAAAATGAACCGGAACAGAAATTACCAAAGAGAACTGGAAAAGATACTGGAGCAGATACAAGGGGAAGAAAAAGTCCCCACCCTGTTCCTGCACAGCTGCTGCGCACCCTGCAGCAGCTATGTGCTGGAATACCTGTCCCAGTATTTTGAAATCACAGATTTTTTCTACAATCCCAATATTTCTCCCAGGGAGGAGTATGAGAAGCGGGAGGAGGAGCTTGAGCGGCTCATAGCGTCCATGCCTTTTGTACATAAGCCGAAATTTTTAAAAGGGGTGTACTGCCCTGAGAAGTTTTTTGAGATGGCAAGAGGGATGGAGGACATCCCGGAGGGCGGGGAGCGCTGCTTTGCCTGCTATGAGATGCGTATGGAGGAGGCGGCAAGGCTGGCGGCAGAGGGCGGTTATGATTATTTTACCACAACCCTGTCAATAAGCCCTCTGAAAAATGCGGCAAAGATCAATGAGATCGGCGAAAAGCTGGAAGAAAAATATCATGTCCGCCATCTGCCCTCGGATTTCAAGAAGAAAAACGGGTATAAGCGCTCCACAGAGCTTTCACGGGAGTACGGCCTGTACCGGCAGGATTTCTGCGGCTGTGTATTTTCCAAAAGGGAGAAAAATCTTGCACGGCCAGACAGATAATGATAAACTGTTACCCATAAGCCGGATAGGGATATGCGGCTTATGGCATAGGAAAAATTCAATGAAAAAGTGAGGTACGAAAAGATGGCTCAGTTATGGGGCGGACGTTTCACAAAGGAAACGGACCAGCTGGTATATAATTTCAACGCGTCATTGAGCTTTGACAACAAGCTCTACAAACAGGATATCACAGGAAGCATGGCACATGCTTCTATGCTTGCAAAGCAGGGCATAATCACAGAGGAGGAGAAGGAGACGATCCTGGCAGGATTGAAGGGCATTCTGACAGATATAGAGAGCGGAGCGCTTGCCTTTTCCCCTGAATATGAGGACATCCACAGCTTTGTGGAGGCTAACCTGATCGACCGCTGCGGGGATGTGGGCAAGAAACTGCACACAGGCAGAAGCCGCAATGACCAGGTAGCTCTTGATATGAAAATGTACGTAAGGGATGAGATCGGGGAGATCGATATCCTTTTAAAAGAACTGCTGGAATCCATTTACAGGATCATGGATGAAAATGTACATACTTACATGCCCGGATTCACGCACCTGCAGAAGGCGCAGCCGGTGACACTGGCACATCACTTCGGCGCGTATTTTGAGATGTTCAAACGTGACAGAAGCCGTATGGCAGACATGGGTAAGCGTCTGAACCTCTGTCCTTTAGGCAGCGGAGCACTGGCGGGAACCACGTATCCTCTTGACCGGGAATTTACGGCAGAGGCACTGGGATTTGACGGGCCTACCTTGAACAGTATGGATTCTGTGGCGGACAGGGATTATCTGATCGAGCTTTTGTCAGGCCTTTCCACCATAATGATGCATCTGAGCCGTTTCTGTGAGGAGATCATTCTCTGGAATTCCAATGAGTACCGTTTTGTGGAGATCGATGACGGCTACAGCACAGGCAGCAGCATTATGCCCCAGAAGAAAAATCCGGATATTGCGGAGCTGGTGCGCGGAAAGACAGGACGTGTCTACGGCGCCCTCATGTCCATTCTGACGACCATGAAAGGCATTCCTCTGGCGTATAATAAAGATATGCAGGAGGATAAGGAGTTTACCTTTGATGCCATTGACACGGTAAAGGGCTGTATCGCTCTGTTTAACGGTATGATCGCCACCATGTCCTTCAATAGAGAAAATATGGAAAAGAGCGCCAAGAACGGCTTTACCAACGCCACAGACGCGGCAGACTATCTGGTGAACAACGGTGTGCCCTTTCGGGACGCACACGGCATTGTGGGACGTCTGGTGCTTGCCTGCATAGAGAAAAACATCTCTCTGGACGAGATGAGCCTGGAAGAATATCAGGAGATCAGCCCTGTATTCAAGGAGGATATCTATGAGGCCATCAGCATGAAAAACTGCGTGGAGAAGAGAAATACCATCGGTGCTCCCGGCGAGGCAGCCATGAAGCAGGTTTTGGCACTGCACAAAAAATATCTGGAAGAAAACTAAAAAATACTTGCTTTTTTCCCGGATTTGTTATAGTATTGTTTAGGAAAAACAAATGTGCGCACAGGGAAAACAAAAGTGGGCACAGAATACATAGACGAGGAGAATTGCCGTATGAGTGAGAAATTAAGAGTTGGTATATTAGGTGCAACAGGAATGGTAGGCCAGAGATTCATCTCTCTGCTTGAGAACCATCCCATGGCTGCCTGGGTCAGGGTGGCAGCCAGCGAAAGAAACGCGGGCAAGACATATGAGGAAGCCGTGGGCGGACGCTGGAAAATGGACACTCCCATGCCGGAGGCTGTGAAAAAGCTGGAAGTCATGAATGTATCTGAGGTAGAGAAAGTGGCATCCACTGTTGACTTTGTATTCTCTGCCGTGGATATGAGCAAAGAGGAGATCAAAGCCATTGAAGAAGATTACGCTAAGACAGAGACACCGGTTGTGTCCAACAACAGCGCACACCGCTGGACTCCGGATGTACCTATGGTAGTGCCGGAAATCAATCCGGAGCACTTTGATGTGATCGAATTCCAGAAAAAACGTCTGGGAACCACAAGAGGCTTCATCGCCGTAAAACCCAACTGTTCCATTCAGAGCTACGCACCGGTGCTCACAGCATGGAGAGAGTTTGAGCCATACGAGGTAGTGGCAACCACTTATCAGGCAATCTCCGGAGCAGGCAAGACCTTCAAAGACTGGCCGGAAATGGTAGGCAATGTAATCCCCTTCATCGGCGGAGAGGAAGAAAAAAGCGAGCAGGAACCCCTTCGTCTCTGGGGTGAGATCAAAGACGGCGTGATCGAAAAGGCAGCAGAACCTGTCATCACCACACAGTGCGTGCGTGTTCCGGTACTGAACGGACATACAGCAGCCGTATTTGTAAAGTTTAGAAAGAATCCGACCAAAGAACAGCTCATCGAAAAAATGGTGAACTTCAAGGGCATTCCCCAGGAATTAGACCTGCCAAGCGCTCCGAAGCAGTTCATCCGTTATATGGAAGAAGACAATCGTCCGCAGGTTACCCTGGATGTTGATTACGAAAAGGGAATGGGCGTGACAGTGGGACGTCTGAGAGAGGACAGTGTATATGATTACAAGTTCATCGGCCTTTCCCATAACACCGTGCGCGGCGCTGCCGGCGGTGCTGTCCTTTGCGCAGAGACACTGAAAGCCAAAGGATTTATCACAAAAAAATAAAACTTAAAGTCAGACCGGGGAGCTCCCTCCGGTCTGATTGCATGGAAGAGGAGCTTTTATGAGTAAATCTTTATTTATCGCAGAAAAGCCCAGCGTGGCACAGGAATTTGCCAAGGCTCTCAAGGTCCAGACATCCCGGCATGACGGGTATCTGGAATCTGAGAATACCATTGTCACCTGGTGTGTAGGCCATCTGGTCACCATGAGCTACCCGGAAAAATACGACATAAAATTTAAGAAATGGAGTCTGGAGACCCTGCCTTTTCTGCCTGAAGAATTCAAATACGAGGTCATACCGTCCGTATCCAAACAGTTTCAGATCGTGAGCGGACTTTTAAACCGGGAAGATGTTTCCACCATCTATGTCTGTACCGACTCCGGACGGGAGGGAGAGTATATCTACCGCCTGGTCGCCATGATGGCAGGGGTGAAAGACAAGGAACAGAAGAGAGTGTGGATCGATTCCCAGACAGAGGAAGAGATATTGAGGGGAATCCGGGAGGCAAAGGATATCACTGCCTATGACAATTTATCCGCGTCCGCGTATCTGCGGGCCAAGGAAGATTATCTCATGGGTATTAATTTCTCCCGGCTTCTTTCTTTAAAATATGGAAATGCAGTGTCCAATTACCTGGGCAGCAAATACCAGGCCATATCCGTGGGCCGTGTCATGACCTGCGTGCTGGGCATGGTGGTGCGCAGGGAGCGGGAGATCCGGGAATTTGTAAAAACCCCGTTTTACCGTGTACTGGGCAGCTTCTCGGCAGGCGGACACCCCTTTGGCGGGGGGTGGCGCGCCATGGAGGGCAGCCGGTATTTCCAGTCTCCTTATCTCTATAAGGAGAACGGATTCAAGGAGAAAAAACACGCAGAGGAGTTAAAAGCCATTCTGTCCGCCAATCCGCCGTACAAGGCTGTGGTGGAAAGGATTGAGAAGAAAAAGGAGAATAAAAATCCTCCTCTTCTCTATAATCTGGCAGAGCTTCAGAATGACTGCTCCCGCATGTTTAAGATCAGCCCGGATGAGACCCTGAAGATTGTCCAGGAACTGTATGAGAAAAAAATGGTCACCTATCCAAGGACCGATGCCCGTGTGCTCTCCACTGCGGTGGCAAAAGAAATACATAAGAACATCAGCGGCCTTCGGGGCTATGTGCACGGAAAACCCTTTGCGGAAGAGATACTGGAAAAGGGCAGCTACAAAAATCTGGAGAAGACAAGATATGTCAATGACAAACAGATCACAGACCATTACGCCATTGTCCCCACAGGACAGGGAATGGGTGCTCTGGGCAGCCTCCACCCCCAGGCGGCAAAGGTCTATGAGACAGTGGTGCGCAGGTTTTTAAGCATTTTTTATCCGCCTGCTGTGTATCAGAAGGTGAGTATCGTGTCTGTCATTGAGAAGGAGAGACTGTTTTCCTCCTTTAAAATACTGGTTTCAGAGGGATATCTGAAAGTGGTGCAGAACTCTTTCGCAAAAAAGAAGGATGAGAGTCCCCAGGAGGATGGGGAGCAGACAGAGGATACCGGCTTTCTGGAAATCCTGCAGACCATCAAAAAAGGCAGTGAACTGGATATCACGGGTTTCCAGATCAAAGAGGGGGAGACCTCCCCGCCGAAACGCTATACTTCCGGTTCTATGATCCTGGCTATGGAAAATGCGGGACAGCTCATAGAGGACGAGGAGCTGCGGGCGCAGATAAAGGGAAGCGGCATCGGCACCAGTGCCACCAGGGCGGAGATCCTGAAAAAACTTATGACCATCAAGTACCTGGCATTAAATAAGAAGACCCAGGTCATCACCCCCACTTTGCTGGGCGAGATGATCTTTGATGTGGTCAACGCATCCATCCGCTCTCTTTTAAATCCTGAGCTGACCGCAAGCTGGGAAAAGGGCCTTACCTATGTGGCGGAGGGGGAGATCACTCCGGAGGAATACATGGCAAAGCTGGAGAATTTTGTGAGAAGCAGAACCCAGGGCGTACTGGGACTTAGAAATCAACTGGCCCTGAAGCAGTTTTTTGACGCAGCGGCCGTATACTATAAAAAAGCCGGAAAAGCCGGCGGAAAGAGGTAAAGCAAATGGAACAGCTTAAAATCAGTGAATTATACAGCGATTTAGATCAGACAATGGCAAAAGAGCTTCTGGAAAGCAGGACATATCCCTGGGAAGTGCTCCCTCTTATCAGCGAATTTATTGTAAAACTTGGCAGCACACTGTCTGAGGAGGAGTACGAGAAGAGGGGAGAGAATGTGTGGATCGCCAAATCCGCAAAGGTAGCCCCCACTGCATTCATCAACGGCCCGGCCATTATCGGTAAGGACGCCGAGGTGCGCCACTGCGCGTTTATCCGCGGCAATGCACTGGTTGGGGAAGGTGCTGTGGTAGGAAATTCCACAGAACTGAAAAACGTGATCCTGTTTAACAAAGTACAGGTTCCCCACTATAATTATGTAGGCGATTCCATTCTGGGATACAAGTCCCATATGGGAGCCGGCTCCATTACCTCCAATGTAAAATCTGATAAAAAACTGGTGGTTGTAAAAGGTGCTTCCGGAAATATAGAGACAGGACTGAAAAAATTCGGCGCTATGCTGGGCGATGAAGTGGAAGTAGGATGCGGTTCCGTGCTGAATCCGGGAACCGTGATCGGAAGCCACAGCAACATTTACCCGCTGTCCTCCGTGCGCGGAGTGGTTCCGGCGAAAAGTATTTATAAGAATAAGAATGAAGTGGTAGAGAAAACAGAAGATTGAGTGTAACAATTCAGCCGGGGCTGTGCGTTTTAGCGCGCTGAATGGTTATGATTAATAGAAAAGAGCTGACCGGTTCGGAGTGGGTCAGCTCTTTTTGCGTCTGCAGATATATTTTAATGAAAATACATCCGGTATAAGAGAAACAGTACCATAATGGTTAAAACTGCCATACCTGCATGAAACAAGGCTTTGCTCACCAGGCCGTCCGCATGGCACAGATCCAGGCTGATACCGAATTTAAGAGGATATAAAATCCGGACATTTTTGTAATTGAGCATGTCGATAAGCATGTGTGAGAGCATGGCAGCAGAAAAATACGGTGTGATATCCGGAAAGATTCCGTATACTATGCCGCTTAAAATGACAAGTGCGGGCAGAGAATGCATGAAGGACCTGTGGGGCTGGTTTTTTCCAAAGGTGCATACACCCAGGAAGATAAGAAAACTTACGGTAAGTCTGTAAATGCTGCTCTCTTTTTGGAAACGGTATCGGATTCCCACATTCCATTTCCATTCTGCAAAGGCCAGGGCGGCTATGACAAGTACAGTGATGACAGTGATTTTATTCAGTTCATCCCGGGATTCCGAGGTGGTGACATCAATATCGCTGATCACGGAGCCGATGGCGGCTGTGCCAAGACATAATAATAAGCTGCTTAAGTTTTGCGGCTGCGTCACGCAGACAGCGGCGGCTGTACCTACGGACAGATGTGTTTTTCCGGTCATATGTATCTCCAGTTCCGGGAGACTGCAGAAAGGCGTTTCTTTTTTCCTGCCTGGATGCAGTCTCCCTGTTTCATGTAGTGTAAGTGTTTTTTATGCTGCATAGGCTGAAATCAGCATTTTAGAAGGGCATAGCGGATGAGAAACAGCAGGAAAAGATGCACCGGATAAAAGAAATAGAAAAAGTATTTGATCTTCCGGCCTCTCTGTCCGTTATACATGTTGATGGGAATAAAGGCGAAGCAGGCAGGCGGTTCCCACAGAAGAGAGAGACAGCCCGCAATGGTCTTTTCCAGGGGATAACTCTGAAACAGATATAGAAGGATGATCAGTATGACGCCTCTGTAACTGTAATCCGTTTTTAAGAGATATCCGAGGAGCAGACCGGCAGCGGCAGCCACAAGGGCCAGTGCAGGCACTCTTTTTCGGGCTTCGTCCATTGCCGTGATTGCAAGAAAACCGACGAGGAGTGTGATCATGACATTCTGGTAAGAAAATTCCAGGAATTTGCCTCTAAAGCACAAATCGAAAGGTATTTCCGAGAGAAGAGCAAACAGAGCGAGCCGCAGCGCATATTTTTTTCTGTTTGAAGTGTGGATAAAACCCTCTACAAGCAGGAAACAGAATATGGGAAAAGCAATACGCCCTATTTTTCTGAGAACCCAGTCAATCTTCCATATGAGAAGCGTATTTTCGTAGGACAGAGCCTGGGGCAGGTTCATCTGATAAGCATGGATAAATCCGTTTTCCAGAATGACGGCACCGATGTGGTCGATCAGCATAGTGACTATGGCAAGGATCTTCAGGGCAGACCCCGAAAGTACGGGAGGCAGAAGCTGCCAGCGGGACGGACGAAATGTTTTTTCCTGCATGTGATAACTCCTTTATTTTTTTTCGGCTCTTTGCCTTCCTATTTTGAAAAATAAAAGGGGCTGGAAAAATGGAGTTTAGATTCATTCCATTTTTTCACAGCCCTTACTGTTTTAAATGGAGCATACGGGATTCGAACCCGTGACCTCCACAATGCCATTGTGGCGCGCTCCCAGCTGCGCTAATGCCCCTCAGGATTTACAACGATGTTATTATAGCATATAGTTTTTAGAAATGGAAGTAATTCTTACAACTTTCTTTAGAAATTTTTTAAAAATCCGCCGACCATTTCTTTAAGTCTTCCGGTTAAGATAAAGTCAACCTAAGACAAGGAGAAAACAAAGGGGGACTTTTGATGAAGATATTAATTACTACAGACTGGTACAAACCCATTGTCAACGGAGTAGTCACCTCTGTTCTCAATCTGAAGAGAGAATTAGAAGAGCGCGGCCATGAGGTGAGAGTGCTGACACTTTCCGAGACCGGAGCTTCCTATAGAGATAACGAAGTTTATTATGTGAAATCCATGGATCTGGGAAGTATTTATCCCAATGCGAGAGCGGTTCTTCCCTATGGCAATCCCTTTATAGGGGAACTGATCGACTGGGAGCCGGACGTGGTGCATTCACAATGCGAATTTATGACTTTTCAATACGCGGTTAAAATCAGTAAGAAATGCGGATGCCCGCTTCTTCACACCTACCACACCATTTATGAAGATTATATGCATTATCTTCCGGGCATGCTGGGCAGATATACAGCGGGCCGCAAAGCAGGCAAAAAGGCGGTGGCCGAATTTTCCAGAACCATTCTGAACAAAACAGACCGGGTCATCGCACCGACAGGGAAAGTAAGAGACATTCTTTCCACCTATCAGGTTAAACCCGAAGTGGACGTGATCCCAAGCGGCATTGACCTTGGAAAGTTTAGGAGAATACTGACACAGGAGGAAAAAGAGCAGAGAAAAGAAGCTCTTGGGATTCCGAAAGAGAATAAAGTTCTGGTCAGTGTGGGCAGGCTGGCAAAAGAGAAAAATCTGGAAGAGATCATGGAGTATTTCGCCAGACTTTCGGAGGAGGGTACCGAGCACCTGACACTTCTGATCGCAGGTGACGGGCCGGACAGGGAGAACCTGGAAAACCTTTCGAAAAGTCTGGGAATCGACAAAAATGTCTGTTTTACCGGAATGGTGGCTCCGGATGAAGTGTGGGCCTGCTATCAGATGGGAGATATTTTTGTGTGTGCATCCAACAGTGAGACACAGGGAATCACTTACATTGAGGCACTGGCAAGCGGTGTCCCTGCCCTGTGCAGAAAGGATGCATGTCTGGAGGGTGTCATAGCAGACGGCTGCAACGGCTTCCAGTATGAGACGTATGAGTATTTCCGCATGCACCTTACCTATCTTCTGGAAAATGAGGAGAGAAGACAGGCAATGGGGGCAATGGCAAGAGAGATGGCGGAAGAATTTTCAACCTGGAACTTCTGTACCATGGTGGAACGTGCTTACCGCACCGCCTGCCGGGAGAAAGAGCAGGTTTCCGTATATACAGATACAGAGCGTGCTGCCTGGGGACGGGCGATGATGAAACGTATGATGAGGAGGGCTTCTTAATATGATGAAAATAAATATGATGTCAAAGGCAGATATGGTAAAAGGACAGGGCGTTCTTTCCGCTCATGATGAGCAGGTAGCGCTGGCGGCGCAGGTTCTGAAGGGACAGTTTGAGGTGCTGAACAATGCAAAAGAATCCTGTGAGATCACCCACTACCATTCCATCAACCCGGAATTTTACCTGGGGATAGGACACAGAAAAAGACAGGGAAAGACCGTGGGATATGTACATTTCCTTCCGGAGACAGTAGAGAACAGCATCCATCTTCCCCGGTTTATGAAGAAGATTTTCTACCGCTATATGCTCTCCTTCTATAAAAGAATGGATAAGCTGGTGACAGTCAATCCGTATTTTATTGAGCGTCTGGCACACTACGGGATTCCAAAAGAACGGGTGACCTATATTCCAAACGTAGTGTCAGAGGAGGATTTTTATCCCCTTCCCCGTGAGGAGAGGGCGCGTATCCGCAGGGAATATCGCATCAGCAAAGACGCATTTACCGTTCTGTGTGTAGGCCAGCTCCAGAAACGAAAAGGCGTGGTTGATTTTGTGGAGGCAGCGAAAAGAATGCCGGACTGCATGTTTGTCTGGGCAGGCGGATTTTCCTTTGGAAGGATATCCGACGGCTACGAGGAGATCAGGAAAATGATGAAACACCTTCCCCCGAACGTACGGTTTTTGGGAATCGTGGATAGGGAGAAAATGAATGAGATCTACAACATGGCTGATGTGATGTTCCTTCCCTCCTATGAGGAACTGTTCCCCATGACCATATTGGAATCCATGAACTGCGCAGTACCGGTCCTGGTACGGAACCTGCCTATATATGACCCGATCCTTTTTGATTACGCGCTCAGGGGAGACGGTATGGATGCATTTGTAAGTACCTTAAAACAGCTCAGGGAAGATCCTGATTTTTACCAGAGAAGTGCCCACGCCTCTTTTGCGGGACATGAATTTTACAGCAGGGAGCATGTGGGGCAGATGTGGAAAGAGTTTTATGAGAAGACAGCGGCAGAGGGAAAACGTACCGTCCCTGCCCGCCGGAGAGGAGGAAACGTATGGAGACAAAAAGAACAGCAGTTCTCATGAACCTGTGCACCATCGCGGGACTGATCGGAATGGGATTTTTCATTTTCTATGGAGTGCAGAATCGGATCTTTGTATCCAGGGATGCTCTGGAACTTTTCCTTCACAACTGCGGTGTGTGGGCTCCTGCCCTGTTTGTTCTGATTCAGATCGTACAGGTAGTGATTCCCATTCTTCCGGGTGCCATAGGGTGCCTGGGCGGGGTGCTGATCTTCGGCCCTGTGTGGGGATTTGTATATAATTACATTGGAATCAGCATTGGTTCCATACTGGCATTTCTTCTCTCCAAACAGTACGGCAGACCTTTTGTGCGGAATATCATTGGGGAGAAGAATTACGACAAATACATCGGATGGCTGAGCAAGGGAAACGGATTTGACAAGGCATTTGCAGTGGCGATCTTTCTCCCTGTGGCACCGGATGACCTGCTGTGCTACATTGCGGGCTTAACAAAAATGACTCTGAAGAAATTCACAGCCATCATCCTTTTGGGAAAACCGGGCTCCATCCTTTTATACAGCCTTGGACTGACCGGTATTATGGAAGTATTGAAAATGATGTTCTGATGCGTACAGCGTCCTCTTCGTGAAGCCCCAAGCGGCTGCAGAGAGGGCGTTTTTCTATGTATATTATGTAGAGTCAGAGCAGCTACAAATATACAGTGTGCAGGATAGAACAGCATTTATTGTAGGAAAATTACAAATAAAAAGAAAAATTGTGGAATGAATATTGTATAAATCCGATGATTCATGTATAATGAAATAGGTAATTCTAAGCAATATTGACGAATCTGCACAATACAGTGCGGAATGACGGAAAAGGAAACTATGTGGATTCTCAAATTTAAACCGGTAGACTGTAAAAATTGTTATAAATGTGTCCGCCATTGTCCGGTGAAGGCCATCCGGATCAGGGACCATCAGGCGCAGATCATGCAGGATGACTGTATTCTCTGTGAGAAGTGCACGATCATCTGTCCCCAGCACGCAAAAGCGGAGAAGAACGATGTGCCCAGTTTGAAGCGGATGATCGCGGAGGGATATCAGCTTGTGGCAAGTGTGAATCCAGCCTATACTGCAAAATACGGGCCGGGCAGTTTCCCGGTGCTCAGGGAGTCACTGCGGAAACTGGGATTTACGGATGCCAGAGAAGCTGCGGAAGGCACGTATCTGGTGCGAAGAGAATATGAACGGATTCTGCAGGAAGGGCAGATGGATGTGATGATCACCTCTGTATGCCCCGCAGTTGTGCGTCTTGTGCGCAGCAAATATCCGGAGCTGGCAAAATACCTGCTTCCGGTGTTATCCCCCATGCAGACCCATGCCAAATATCTGAAAGAGAAAAACAGGGACTGCATTCCGGTATATATAAGCCCGTGCATCTCGCCCGTTGCGGAAATCTCCGAGAAAAACAATTATTCCGCCTATGTCATAACCTTCGAGGAACTGGATGCCTGGATGGAGGAAAACAGTATCACGGTTGACGCAGATCAGGAGGAACCGGAGCCTATGCTCTCCAGAATGCGTGCCATGAGCGGCGGCATCACACGGATTATCAGAAAAAATGAAGATTATACCTATCTGAGCATTGATGGTGTGGAAAACTGTATGCAGATTCTGGAGGAACTGCGGGAGGGAAAGATACATAAATGCTTTCTGGAGCTGAATATCTGCGAGGGCGGCTGTATCGGAGGCCCCTCTTTCCAGAAGGATAAGATACGCAGATTGAAAGGTTCCATGGATGTGATGAAAGCTTCCATGAAAGACCCGTTTTGTCCCGATGATGAAGCAGATTTCAATCTCCCTGCAGGTATGAACCTGGAGCGGGAATTTATTGAAAAAGAGGTCAGCCATCCAAAGCCCACAGAGGCTGAGCTTCAGGAAATCCTGAAAAAGATGGGAAAGGCCACCCACCAGAAGGAATTAAACTGCGGTGCCTGCGGATATAACACCTGCAGGGAGAAGGCCATCGCTATTTTCCAGAACAAGGCGGAGATTTCCATGTGTATTCCCTATATGCGGGAGCGTGAGGCCAGCTATGCCAACAAGATCATCAATTCCATGCCGGGTATGCTGGTGACAGTGAATACAGATCTGGAAGTGGTGCAGCTCAACAGGGCAGCCATGGATTTATTCGATATCCGAAGGAAAAAGGCCATTATCGGCCAGCCGGTGTCAAAGCTTATGGATGATTACGCCTTTGTAAATATGCTGGCATTCGGTAAGGGATTTACCCAGGACAAGATTTTTGTGGAGGAATACAAGGTCTATCTGGAGCGTGTTCTCACGTATGATAAGAGTAACGGACTGATCATCTGCATTATGAAAAATGTCACAAAAGAGGTGGCACAGCAGCAGGAGGTGCGCCGTACCAGGATCATGGCGGCACAGATGGCGGATAAGCTGGCGGACGAACAGCTTCGCATCGTTCATCAGATCGCAGAGCTTTTAGGTGAGACGGCAGCCGACACAAAGGTGGCTGTGGAGAAGCTGAAGGAGACCATCCTCACAGAACAGGAAAAGTCCGGGACTGACAATCCGGAGGGATGGCTATGAAGATACATTTTGACAACCTCTTTGCGGATTTCGGACATGTCAGTCTGAATAAAAAGAAAGAATCCCTCTGCGGAGACTTTTACATTACAGAGGAACGGGGTTCCGACACGGTACTGGTTCTCTCGGACGGCCTCGGCAGCGGGGTAAAAGCCAACATTCTGGCAACGCTCACAGCAAAAATGCTCTGTACCATGATGATAAAAAAGCTTCCGCTGGACGATGCCGTGGAGGCCATTGCCAAGACACTTCCCGTGTGCCGCGTGCGGAACATGGCCTACTCCACCTTTACTGCCCTGAAGATAAGCGGCAGACAGGCCTATCTGGCCCAGTATGATAATCCGGGTGCCATTCTTCTGAGGGATGGAAGGTCTGTGGAATATCCGGAGACCTCACACAGCATCAAGGAGAAGGAAATCCGGGAGGCAGAGCTTACCCTGCAAAAAGACGACGTGCTCATCCTCATGTCAGACGGCGTTACCAATGCCGGTATGGGAAAGACCACCAACGGAGGATGGGGGCGGGAGGATGTAGTACGCTTCTGCGAACAAAAATACAAAAAAGAGATGTCAGCCCAGCAGCTGGCAGCCCATATCGCCAGCGCCTGTGTAGACCTGAATTTAGATGAGACAGATGATGATATCACGGTTCTGGTGATTAAATTATGTGAGAGGGCAGTTACGAATCTCATGATCGGGCCGCCCAGCCAGATGGAAAAAGATGAGGCATTTTTAAAACTGTTTTTTGCATCACCCGGAAAGCACATTGTGTGCGGCGGAACCACAGCTAAGTTCGTGGCAGACCATCTGGGTGAGGAATTAGTTTCGCTTGATGACACCAGATGCGATGAGGTGCCGGCCATGTCTGCCCTGAAAGGTGTGGATCTGGTCACGGAGGGCCTTCTGACCATCCGGCGTTTGAATATATATGCCAATCGCTATTTAAAAGACGGACTGGCAGTGCTTGGTTTCGGCAGGAAAAAGGATGCAGCCGCAAGGCTTCTGGAGGAGCTCTTTGAAAACTCCACAGACATCCGCATTTTTTTCGGAAATGCCAGAAACCCGGCGAACACAGAACTTCACATAGATGCAGGAGAAAAACTGCGTCTTACCTACCATTTAAAAGATTGTCTGGAGAAGGCGGGGAAAAAAGTGAAGATGAAAATATGGTAGTCATTTGATACCTTGCCAGGTTGAACCGGATAAGGAAGGTTCTGCATCTGAACAAAATGTGCAGGCCGCCTTTCAAGGCATCAGAGGTAATATATTATATATAGGAGGGTAATATATGTTAGACCAATCTTACTACGAAAAGGCAGATGAAATCATTGGGCGGTACGGAAAGAAACCGTCATCCCTGATTCCGATCATGCAGGACATTCAGGGTGAATACCGCTATCTGCCGGGGGAACTGCTCACTTACACTGCACAGCAGATCGGGGTGACAGAGGCAAAAGCTTACAGTGTTGCAACTTTTTATGAGAATTTCTCTTTTGAGCCAAAGGGAAAATATGTCATTAAAGTCTGTGACGGTACGGCATGTCATGTGAGGAAATCCATGCCGATCCTGGAGGCACTCTACAAAGAGCTGGGACTGAGCAAGAAGAAACACACCACCGATGATATGATCTTTACTGTGGAAACCGTATCCTGTCTGGGTGCATGCGGCCTGGCTCCCACGCTGATGGTCAATGAGGAAGTGCATCCCAAGATGTCACCGGAAAAAGTAGTTGCGTTAGTGCAGGAATTGAGAGGTGAAGGCGCATGATGATTTCAAACAAAGCAGAACTCGACAAGTGCAGGGAAGCGGCGGTAGAGGAGCTGCAGTCTTACGGATGCAGGATCCTTGTCTGTTCCGGTACAGGATGTATTGCCACAGGTTCCGAGAAGATCTATCAGAAGATGATGGAAATCGTGGGGAACACCCCCAATGTCACCATTGAATTTGCTCCCCATGACGAGAAAGAACACGTGGGTGTCAAAAGGACAGGCTGCCAGGGCTTCTGTGAATTCGGTCCTCTGGTGCGTATCCAGAAGGGTGACAAAGTGGTGCAGTACATAAAGGTCCAGCCGGATGACTGTCAGGAAATCTTTGACAATACGGTTATGGGTGACGGCCTTGTGGACAGACTGCTCTACAAGAAAGCGGAGAACACCTATGTACAGCCGGATGAGATTCCGTTCATTGCAAAACAGACACGTGTGGTTCTGGAAAACTGCGGCAGATTTGACGCGGAATCCATTGATGAATATATTGCAGCGGGCGGATTCAAAGCCCTGGAAAAAGTGCTGTTTGACATGAAGCCCGAGGATGTTGTGGAGGAAGTGGACCAGTCCGGCCTGCGCGGCAGAGGCGGCGGCGGATTCCCCACCGGAAGGAAATGGAAACAGGTTGCTGCTCAGGAAGAAAAAGAGCGCTATGTAGTCTGCAACGGTGACGAGGGTGATCCGGGAGCATTCATGGACGGATCCGTTATGGAAGGTGACCCCTTCAAGCTCATTGAGGGTATGATGATTGCCGGATACGCGGTAGGTTCCTCTGAGGGATATATCTATGTGCGTGCCGAGTACCCCAACTCTGTGGCAAGGCTGAAACACGCCATTGCAGTTATGGAGGAGAGAAATCTTCTGGGAGATGACATTCTGGGAACAGGATTTGCGTTCCATATGCATATTAACAGAGGCGCCGGTGCCTTTGTCTGCGGCGAGGGTTCCGCTCTGACAGCCTCCATTGAGGGCAACAGAGGATTCCCGCGTACCAAACCGCCGAGAACCGTTGACCATGGTCTGTGGGCAAAACCCACGGTTCTGAACAATGTGGAGACATATGCCAATGTTCCGAAGATCATCCTGAAAGGCCATGAGTGGTTCCGCACCATCGGAACAGAGGGAAGCCCGGGTACCAAGACCTTCTCCCTGACAGGCTCCATTGAAAATACAGGCCTGATCGAAGTTCCCATGGGAACTACCCTGCGTGAGATCATTTATGAGATTGGCGGCGGTCTTCAGGAAGGTTCTGAATTCAAGGCTGTACAGATTGGCGGACCGTCCGGCGGATGTCTGACTACCCAGCATCTGGATGAGCCTCTTGATTTTGATTCTGTTAAGAAGTTCGGTGCCATTGTAGGCTCCGGCGGACTTGTTGTTATGAATACGGACACCTGTATGGTGGAAGTGGCAAGATTTTTCATGAGTTTTACCCAGAGAGAATCCTGCGGAAAATGTGTTCCCTGCCGTATCGGTACCAAGAGAATGCTGGAAATCCTTGAGAAGATCGTAGCAGGCAAAGGGGAAGTGGAAGACCTTGACAAATTGGAGGAGATCGCAAAGAGTGTAAAAGATCTGTCTCTGTGCGGCCTCGGAAAGAGTGCACCGCTTCCTGTACTGAGCACTATTCGTATGTTCCGTGATGAATATATGGAGCATATCGTGGATAAGAAATGTGCTTCCCATACCTGTACAGCGCTTCGGAACTATTATATCAATCCGGAAAAATGTAAGGGATGTACCAAGTGTGCAAGAAATTGTCCGGTTGGTGCTATCACCGGTGAGAAGAAAGAACCGCATACCATCGATACCGCAAAATGTATCAAATGCGGCGCATGTATAGAAAACTGCAGTTTCGATGCAATCGAGGTAAGATAGGAGGAGAGAGAATGATTCATGTTACGATAGACGGAATTCCTGTAGAAGTTGAGAAGGGGACTACCATCTTACAGGCTGCAGAGAAAGCCGGTGTGAAAATCCCTACATTATGTTATATCAAAGACCTGCTTCCGGATGGCTCCTGCCGTATGTGTATGGTGGAGATCGAAAACAGGGGAAGAAAGAAAATGGATACCGCATGTTCCTGCCATGTAAGCGAGGGCGATGTGATCGAGACCATGAGCGAGAAGGTAGTGGATGCCAGAAAGACCATCCTGAACCTGCTTTTGTCCAATCACAAGACAGACTGCTTCTCCTGTGCACAGAACGGCAGATGTAAGCTGCAGGACTACTGCGTGGAATACGGCGTGGAGAGAACCACATACGAGGGCGAGATGACCGAGTTCCCGGTGGATGACTCCAACCCGTTCTTTACCTATGATCCGAACCTGTGTATTCTCTGCCACAGATGCGTGAATACTTGTAATAAGGTGGTAGGCCGTGGTGCCATTGACACCATGGAGAGAGGATTTGAGTCCTCCGTCGGAACACCTTTCGGCGTGCCTATCAGAAAGAGTACCTGTGAGTCCTGCGGAAACTGTGTGGAGGCATGTCCTACCGGAGCACTTTCCTCCAAGAGAAGAAAATCCTTCCGTCCGTGGCAGATCGACAAGAAAGTCCTGACTACCTGTCCGCACTGTGGTACCGGATGCCAGTTCTATCTGGTAGTCAAAGACAATAAGATCGTGGATGTGGAGCCGGCCAACGGTCCGGCCAACAAAAATCTGCTCTGTGTAAAAGGACGCAGCGGTTCCTTTGATTTTGTACACTCTGCAGACAGGGTGAAATATCCGCTCATCAAGAACAAAGAGACCGGTGAATTTGAGCGCGCAAGCTGGGACGAGGCACTGGATCTGGTGGCTTCCAAATTTATGGAGATCAAGAAACAGTATGGTTCTGAATCCCTGGCAGGTTTTGCATGTTCCCGTTCCCCGAATGAGGACATTTACATGGTTCAGAAGATGGTGAGAACCTGCTTTGGAACCAATAATACAGATAACTGTGCACGTGTATGCCATTCCGCATCCGTTGCAGGTCTTGCCATGACCCTTGGTTCAGGCGCTATGACCAACCCCATTGCAGACATCACCCAGAAACCGGACCTGATCATGATGGTAGGCTCCAACCCGGAGGAAGCGCATCCTGTTATTGGCATGCAGATCCGCCAGGCGGTACAGAGAGGCTGCAAACTGATCGTGGTTGACCCACGTGATATAGATCTGTCCAAGAAAGCAGACATTCATCTGAAATTAAGACCGGGTACCAACGTTGCGTTTGCCAACGGCATTATGCATGTGATCATTGAAGAAGGACTTCAGGATATGAAGTTCATCGAAGAGAGAACCGAAGGCTATGAGAAGATCAAAGAGATCGTAAAAGATTATACACCGGAAAAAGTTGCGGAGATTTGCCACATTGACCCGGATGATTTGAGAAAAGCTGCCATCATGTATGCAAAAGCAGACAAAGCGCCGATCATCTACTGTCTGGGCGTTACCGAGCATTCCACCGGTACAGAGGGCGTTATGTCCATGTCCAATATGGCTCTGCTGGTAGGCAAGCTGGGACGCGAGGGCTGCGGCGTTAACCCGATCCGCGGACAGAACAACGTACAGGGTGCCTGTGATATGGGTGCCGGCCCGAAGGATTACCCGGGATACCAGAAAGTGGAGAATCCGGAAGTACGTGAGAAATTCGAGAAAGCCTGGGGCGTGAAGCTGAATCCCAACAATGGTCTGCACTCCACAGAAGTATTCCCGGCAGCTATCGAAGGCAAGGTAAAAGGCCTGTACATTTACGGTGAAGACCCCATTGTCACAGACCCGGATACCCATCACATTATCAAAGCACTGGAAAATCTGGACTTCTTTGTGATCCAGGAGCTGTTCATGACAGAGACCGCACAGTATGCGGATGTTATCCTTCCGGGTGTCAGCTACGCGGAAAAAGAGGGTACCTTTACCAACACGGAACGCCGTGTGCAGAGAGTACGCCCTGCTGTGAAGCTGGACGGGGATATGAGACTGGATACAGATATCATCATTGACCTGATGAACCGTATGGGCTATCCGCAGCCGCATCTGACCTCCGCTGAGATCATGGATGAGATCGCGTCCGTAACACCAAGCTACGGCGGCATCAGCCATGCAAGGCTTGACGCAGGTGAAACGCTGCAGTGGCCGTGCCCGACCAAGGACCACCCGGGAACTCCGATTCTGCATGTGGGCAAATTCTCAAGAGGACTTGCCATGTTCTATCCTGCAGAGTATGTTCCGTCCGCAGAGCTTCCGGATGAGGAATATCCGATCATCATGATGACCGGCCGTATGCTGTATCACTATACAACAAGGGCCATGACCGGAAGAACACCGGGACTTATGGAAATCCAGGGTACCTCCTATATAGAGATGAACTACAAGGATGCCGAGGCACTGGGTATCAAAAACGGTGACAAGGTAAAAGTATCCTCCAGACGTGGTCAGATTGAATCCACCGCAAGAGTAGGACGCAAGGTTTCCCAGGGCGAATCCTGGATGCCATTCCACTTCCCGGATGGAAATGCAAACTGGCTGACCAATGCAGCACTGGACAAATACGCAAGAATACCGGAATACAAGGTATGTGCAATAAAAATTGAAAAAGTATAAGTAATGATTTTGTAACTGTTCAGCCAGGTCTGCGCATTTACCGCGCTGACCGTGTATAAGAATAGTAACGTGACAGCAGGTATTCGCCCCATCGCAAAGCGATTTTTAATGGGCGAATACCTGTAACGATTTAGCTGGCTGAGTCGTAACAAGTATAACGGAGACAACAGATATGGCACAAAACTATCCAAAGAGAATTGAAATACAGGAAGGCATAGACCTGCTTCTCTCCCATACAGAGAGAATGGAGAAGGAAAAGGTAGAGATCAATAAGGCTTACGGCAGGATTCTGGCCTGCCGGGTACTGGCCAAAGAGAATATTCCGCCCTTTGACCGCTCTCCCTATGACGGCTATGCCATCCGCTCTGCGGATGTTGCAGGTGCGGGACATGATACGCCGGTGACTCTGAAAATTATTGAGGAGGTACCGGCGGGACATGCGCCCGAAAAAGCGGTAGGGCCTATGGAGGCAGTAAAAATACTGACCGGAGCGCCTATCCCTCAGGGTGCCGATGCTGTGGTGAAATATGAAGACACTTCCTTTACTGATAAGGAAGTGTGTTTCTTTTCACCCATTGCTTCGGGGAGCAACATCGTAAAAGCAGGGGAAGATGTAAAGACAGGAGAGGTCGTCATGGAGGAGGGCGGGCATTTAAGCCCTGCGTCCGTGGGACTGCTTGCAGGTCTCGGGTATGGAGAGGTGGAAGTCTTCAAAAAACCCAGAGTCAGGATCATCAGCACAGGGGATGAGCTTCTGCCCGTATCGGAGGAGCTGAAACCCGGTAAAATAAGAAACAGCAGTGCCTACATGCTGCAGGGGTTTCTGCGGCAGTGGGGAATCACAGCAGATATCTACGGAATTGTCAGAGATGACGAGGACGCCATCAAGGATGCGCTCACCGCGTGTCTGGCCGATGCGGACTGTGTCATAACAACCGGAGGCGCATCTGTGGGGGATTATGACCTGGCCCTTTCCTCTATGGAGGGAATCGGAGCAGAGGTGCTCTTCTGGCAGGTGAGAATGAAGCCGGGAATGGCAACTCTGGCAGCGGTAAAGGACGGCAGGCTTTTATTGGGCCTTTCCGGCAATCCATCTGCAGCGGCGGCTGCTTTATTTTTGCTGGGGCTTCCCGCATTCCGCAAAATGTGCGGTAAAAAAGAATACAAAGTGCCCAGTATTCCGGTATGTCTGCCGGAGGGATTTCCAAAGAAAAGCCCGGGAGGAAGGATCATCCCCGGTATTCTGGAATTCCATCAGGGAAGAGTGTGCTTAAACACCAGGAAGAATCAGGCAAACGGTATGGTCAGCCCCTGGGGCGGCTGTAATCTCATCGGCATGATTCCAAAAGGCTCGGACGCACTTTTGCCGGGCAGCACCATTGATGCCCTTTATCTGGGGGAGGATTAGGATATGGTGAAGACAGCAGCAGGGATTCTGGCAGGAGGAAAGAGCAGCAGAATGGGAAAAAACAAGGCTTCCCTTACATGGAACGGTGACACCTTTCTGCATACGCTTATAGATGCCTGCCGGGATTTCCCTGAAATCTATGTCTCAGTGGATGACAGGGAAAAATACCGGGATCTGTCCTGTACACTGGTGGAGGATGAGGAAAAAGAATACGGACCGCTGGAGGGCATTTATCAGGTATTAAAGCAGATGGATGCACCGTATGCGGTGATGCTTGCCACAGACATGCCCATGATAAGCCGGGAATTTTTAAAGGCTCTGGTGTCAAACATTACCGGTGAGGAGGACTGCCTGGTGCTCAGAAGAGAGGGCAGGCCTCAGCCGCTGTGCAGTGTGTATGCAAAAAGTATTCTGCCTGTTGTGGAGCATATGCGCAGAAACCGGGAGCACAAGCCCGGACTTTTGTTTCAGCGGGTCAATACACGGTATCTGGATTTGGAGGAGCTGGGATTCGGAGAGGCGGTCATTGCAAATGTAAATACGCCTGAAGAATATGAACAGCTCTGTTTTCATTACGGCAGAAAGCTGCAGGAATTTGCGCCCCGTGTCAGGGAAAAACTGACACACGGAAAGGTAATGGTCTGTTACCTGGACGGATTGGGTTACCGTATGTACAAAAATGCGGCGGACAATGGCAGTGTGCCTTTTATCAGCCGTAATTTTTCCGTGCTCCCTGTGAGGACTGTGGAGCCGCGGGTGACGAATCCGGCTAGGGCTACCATGATAACAGGGGAACTGCCGTATGTGCACGGGATACACTCCAGAAAGGACAGGGAAGTTCTGGTCCCCACCCTGTTTGCCGGCAGGAGTGGGGAAAATACAGCATTTTTAGAGGGGGATACCAGGATTTTGAAGACAGAACTTCTGCCCAGGCTTCATGCTGCGGCAAAGGGAAAAGGCTGCGATTATTGGATTTACCGGGATGCGTGCAAAGCGGCTTCGGAGGAAAAAGAATTTATTTTTGCCCATTTTCATGAGATTGATGATGCGGCCCATGCAGACGGCCCCTTTAGCTCTGCGTGTATGGAAAAATTAAAAGAGACAGACGGATATATAGAAGCGCTCTCCGGGATTTTTAAGGGAGAAATCTTGTTGATCAGCGATCATGGCGTGCATGAGACCGGTGACGGAGGGACCCATGGGGAGGATCCGTGTTCCAATGGTGTGTACTCCTATAACATAGAGGATATGCTGGCAGTCTGGGGTGAGCATATATGAAGATAGAAGATGGTTTGTTTGAAGGCATGACCCCTGTGAAACTCAAGGGGAAGTGTGCTGACGGAGCTGAATATTCCTATCAGGCTTTTTCGGTGAGTGAGGTACTGGGCAGTGTGACTGCGGACAGCCTTGTGGAGTTTGTGAGCGGGGACGGCAGGGATACGCTTGTTTCCGGTGAAGAAATCCTCGCGGGGGATGTATACCTTGCGCAGGATGGAGAGACATACCGTCTCGTGATTCCAAAGGATACACACCGAAGGCGCTGGTGTAAACATATAACAGAAATAGAGAGTGAGCAGGGAGGGTGACAGTTGAAAATCTGTACGATCGTAGGTGTGAGAAAGTCCGGCAAGACCACAACGGTTACCGGACTCATCAAAGAACTGAAAAAACGGGGATACCGGGTGGGAACCATAAAGAGTGTGTTCTGTCCCGAATTTACCCTGGACACTTCTGACAGTAATACGTGGAGACACAGGGAGGCGGGCGCTGATCTTGTCTGTGTAAAAGGGAAAAAAGAGACCGATATTTTACTTCCGGCGGACATAAGCGGGGATTTCTATGAGAAACTGCCTGTGGATTACCTCATACTGGAAGGAGAGTATGAACTTTGTGTGCCCAGAATCATCTGTGCACATAAGGATGCGGAGGTTTCGGAACGTTTGACAGAGGAGACGATTGCCATAGCAGGGAGACTTGCCGGGGATAAAAAAACCTATGGGGAGTTCAGAGTCTATCACTCTGTGGAAGAGATATCCGCTCTGGCAGATCTGCTGGAAACACTTCCGGATGCGGAATTTCCTTTAAAAAAGCGTCCCATGCTCCAAAAGGCAGCGGCTTTTTGCCAGTGTGGCTGCCATAAGGCAGAGAAAAAGCTGGCCGGAAAGAAAAAACTCACGGCCCATCCCTCAGAAGCACATAGAAAACATATCTTCCTGACAGGGGAAAAAGGGGCTGGCAAGAGCACACTTTTAAACCGTATTGTGGAAGAACTGGGAACAGAGCCGGTGGGTTACAGAACACTACCCTATGAGATCGGCGGTGTCCAGAAGGGATTTTACCTGCACAGCCTGGTACCTGTGGGAGAATACGAAAATGACAGTCCGATCCTAATACGGGCCGGTAAGGGAAAGAAGATATCCATACCGGAAACCTTTGAGACACTGGGCGCAGCCGTGATGAAAAAGGTGAAGGAAATGCCTGAAAAAACAGCCGTGATAGATGAACTCGGAAAGGCTGAGGCAGATGCCCCCGCCTTTCAGGAAGCATTGTTCTCCTGTCTGGATACCCAGAGTCTTGTCATCGGTGTCCTGCAGAAGAATACAGGTGCGTTTACACAGGCAGTGGCAGAACGCCCCGACGTGGAAGTGATTGAAGTTACGGAAAAGAACAGAGACGGTCTTCTGGAAGAAATCTGTAAAAAAATCAAAAATATGGAATGAAAAGACTTGACTAAAATTGTCAAAATTGATATTCTTAATATAGTGATCCTGTTTAATACATGAACAGAGTCAGAAAACGGAAATATAAAAAAAATAAAGGGGCAAAACTGTCGTAAGGCAGTGACGCAAAGCCACGGGTCCCAAGGGAGGGACAGCCGGGCTGCAGACAGTGATGGACAGGGATATTCTGTCCGTCTGTTGTCTTTAAGAAAAACGATATCCCTGGGTATCGTTTTTTTTGGCCCTGAAAGGGGAAGGAGAATAAAAATTGAAAATGAAAAAGTTATGCGCCTGGCTTCTTGTATCCGGTATGCTCCTGCAGACACCGGGGACTACTGCATCTGCCGCTATTCAGGGGCAGGATGTGGAGTCTTTTAAATCCGGTGCGCAGGCAGCATCCATGGATGTGGACAGCAGCCAGAAGATGGATGCCGGGAAGCAGAGCGAGACGCCCGGATGGCAGGCGGAAACGTTGAGGAACAGGAGCCTGCAGCAACCTGCAGAAGTGCCTGAGGGCCAGATGAAAATGCAGGGTGAACAGGCGGGAGCGCCAAAGAACGCAGAGGCTGCAGAGGAACAGATGGGAGAATCCGGAAAAGAAGGTACTACAGGAATACTGTCGGGAGAATCCGGGAAAGAGGATACTACAGGGATACTGGCAGGAGAATCCGGGAAAAAAGAGACCGCAGAGGAACAGACGGGAGAGTCCGGAAAAGCAGGGACCGCAGAGAAACAGACGGAAGAGTCCGGAAAAGCAGGGACCGCAGAGGAACAGACGGAAGCGTCCGGAAAAGAAGGGGCTGCAGGAGAACAGATGGCAGGTGATCCGGATGCGCAGAAAGGAGAAGGAGCACTGCTCTCTGAGACCGGAGCGGTGGTACAGAAAGGCCGGCTGCATCTAAGCCTGCTTTACACACTCCCATACAGTGACCCGGAAGCGCTGAACAGAGGACTGCAGGCAGTTTTAACAGGTGGCGGCCGGCAGCTTACAGCATCCTTTTCCATGCAGGAGGGTGAGGGCGTTTCTAAAAAGGCGGAGGCATCTTTTACAGATTTGGAACCCGGGCAGTACCATCTCAGTATAAGCGGAGACAGCTTTGCCTCGTATGACCAGGATGTGGAGATACAGGCCATGGAGCAGAAGATGCAGTTTCTGGATGTCTATACAGGAATGGATTTTTCTGATATGGAAAAACATCCCGGTGTTATGGGATACGGTGACGTGAACAGGGACGGCGTGATTGATGAGCAGGACAAATCGGGATTGGTCTTGGCAGTTCATCAGGAAAGTACGGACAGTATCTATGATCTGAATCAGGATCAGAGTGTTGACCTTGTGGATCTGCAGTGGCTTTCATACAGCTACGGATTTGAGAAAACGGAAGCTTATGTGTCAAGAAGTTATCTGATGGATGAAATCACAGCAGATGTGGGAGCGTCCACCCGGGTGTCGGATGGCAGTATTGAGAGTATTTTGGGCGACGGGGGAAGCGTTTCCCTGGAGCCTGCAGACGGCGGGGAGATATCAGAGGAAAATCCGGTGGAACTGCAGCTTGATCTGGAAAAACGTTCCGATATAACAGCAGGCGCGTTGGTTCTGACACCGCCGAGAGATTCCGCCAATGTCATCCGGGCAGGGTCCGTGACCGTGGAATACGATGATGAAAACGGGCAGCGGCAGACCATGGAGATTCCCATAAGCGGAGTGTCCATGTTTGCCCTCACAGCGGCACAGGCGGTCATGGAACCGGACGGTACCATAATCATCAATCTGGGAAAACAGGTTGCGATCAAGAAGGTAGTCATCAAGGTGACAGATGCCGGAGGAAGCAGTCTGGCAGATATCTCCAGGGTGGAATTTTTAAACGGAATGGAGGACAGGATTCCTGCCCCCGTGATGAATATTCCCGACAATGTAAGTACAGAGCCGGGCGATAAGAAATTCACAGTGACCTGGAACGCGCAGACAAATGTAGCCGGCTATGAAGTTATGGTGAAAAAGGACGGGAAGAGCAAAGTATATCCAACCGCTGAGAACAGTATCCTTATCACAAGCTTTGGCACAGAGAAGATGAAAAACAATGAGGAGTACACAGTTCTGGTACGTTCAGTGAACGGCGACTGGAGCAGTGCCTATTCAGAGCCGGTGACCGTGGTACCCAAGCCCTCAAAGGCGCCTGACGCTCCGGAGAATGTGAACATTTCCGGAGGATACAGAAAACTGGACATCGCCTGGAAGATGATGGAGGACACAGATTTCTACACCCTCTACTACAGGGAACAGGGCACAGAAGAATTTGAAAAGAAAGAGAATATCAAACAGAACAAATATCAGCTTACAGACTTAAAAGACGGCACAACCTATGAGATATGCCTTACGGGAACAAATGAAATGGGAACCGGCGGCAAGTCAAAAATATACGCAGGAGAGACAACGGATATCAATCCTGCAGTCACTTCCAATTACAGGCTGATCAATACGCCAAAGGAGGGCGGAGGACTGACCGCGCATATTAAATCTATTGAATATCCTTCCTCAAAACCGGAGACAGATGCAGCAGTGGCAGACAATGATTATACCACCTCCTGGAGTCTGGCATCCTGGGATGCAGGCGGATACAATGCCGGAAAGCCTTCTCCTGTCATTACCTTTGATCAGAGCTATGAGATGGACAGGCTGGTGGTAGTACCGGATGAGAAGCAGCAGTATACATATGGATATGCCAAGACAAAATATTGGGATGAAGACGGCAATGAGAAAATGATAGACGGCCATTTTACACAGAAGAAGAGTGTGAACGGCAAAGTATATTATGAATTTCAGTATTCCCAGCCATTTAAGACAAATCGGATACAGATAAACTTTGCCATGGCTTGGGCACCAGCAGACGGAAGAATCTCCATAGCAGAGATGAAGTTTTATTATTATGACAGTCTGGAAAAAGAGGTCGACGGACTGTTTGCGGATACCATGCATGTGGAGCTGCGGGAGGATGTGACCTTAAAGACCATCGAAGAGCTGGAGAAAAGGGCAGATACTCCGGATGAGGCGACAGGTGATTACCATCCGAAGCGGGAGCTGCTCCTTTCAGATCTGTCCTACGCGAAAGAACTTCTAAATGATAAAAATGCCGGCAGAGTTATGAAAGTGGACACAGCCGTGACAAAGAAAAAGGACGGTGCCCTGGGCTTTTCCGGCGGTCTGAACGCATGGCAGCCTCTCGGCATCAGTGCTCATGCCGGAGAAGAACTGGTTGTGTATGTGGGCAGAGATGACGCAGAACTGGGGGCCAACACGAACCTGAATCTCATCGCCACACAGTATCACGCGGAATCAGGAAACTGGAGCAAGGTTGTGGTCCAGAATCTGAAAAACGGAAAAAATGAAGTTACCATTCCCCAGATCGGAAGCCTGAGTGCAGAACACGGCGGTAGCCTGTATGTGGAATTTACGGGAAATAATGACGCTCTCAATATGAGCGTGCGTGTGAGCGGAGGACAGGAGATACCAAAGCTTGACATTTCAAATGCGGCAGATGAGGCGGAAGCAAAAGAAGCGGTCAGGGCGTATGTGGAGAAATTAAATGCATATGTTCCGGAAATTTCGGATCTTCACAAAAAGTTTCATGAGGGGAATAAGGAAAGCGGCTGTGACTACAGCTATGACAAAAAGAACTGCATTTTGGGAGCAACGGACATTGTACTGCATCAGATGATGTATTCCGTATCCGCGGAACAGATCTTAAACGGTATCAACAACAAGCTGAAAAACCAGGGAAAAGAAAACAGCCTGGACAACCAGACAGAAGTATTATACGAATCCTGTCAGGCCATGGAACAGATGGTGACACTGTTTTACCAGCACAAAGGACTTGGCGATTATAATGGTGACAAGACACTGGCAGCCCGGTACGGCGGCAAGAACAATCTGCCATCCAGCCGTCTGAATATCCGTTACATGAGAATGTTTTCAGGGGCATTTATGTATGCCGGCGGGCTCCATATCGGTATCGAGTGGGGCAGCGCAGCAGGACTGGCAAACAGTGTACCGGTACAGAGTGACAACGGCAGATATGTGAGCGGACAGCTATTTGGCTGGGGAATCGCCCATGAGATTGGCCATATCATCAATCAGCCATCCTATGCCATTGCGGAAATAACCAACAACTATTACTCCATTCTGGCACAGGCCAAGGAGACGAATGATTCTGTCCGTTATCAATATGCAGATGTATATAAAAAGGTCACTTCAGGGACAAAGGGCCGCGCAGAGAGCGTATTTACAAGCCTTGCCATGTATTGGCAGCTCCATCTGGCCTATGATGAGGGATATAATTTCAGGACTTATGATAACTATGAGGAGCAGTTTAATAATCTGTTCTTTGCAAGAGTGGATGCATACGCCAGAAATACGGCCATTGCGCCGGCGCCCGGAGGTGTCGCTCTCACAATTCCAAAAGATGTGGACAACACTCTGATGCGTCTTTCCTGTGCGGCAGCGGAAAAGAACCTGCTTGCATTCTTTGAGCAGTGGGGTATGACGCCGGATTCAGATACTATGGCGTACGCATCACAGTTTGAGGAGGAGACAAGAAGGATCAGCTATATTTCAGATGAAGCAAGAGCATACCGTATTGAGGGCGGAGAAAGCACGGCAGCACAGACTGCAGTAAGTGCGGATCTTTCATATGTTCCGAACTCCAACCAGGTTACGATCACGCTTTCCAATAATGCGGCTGACCAGAACTCCATGCTGGGATATGAAATATACAGAAACGGCCGGGTCATCGGGTTTGTGGAGGCGAAAGACGGTACCGTGACATTTACGGATACCATTGCGTCCATGAACAACAGAGTGTTTACTTATGAGGCAGTGGGATATGACAAGCTGCTGCAGCAGACAGAGAGGGCGGCCATAGACTCTGTGAAAATTTCCAATGACGGAAGTGTGGCGAAGGATGGATGGAAGATAACTACAAACATGACCTCATCAAGCGACCGTCAGGAGGAAGGAAATGAGGAAAATCCGGAAGGAATCACCATTTCCGGAATCAGCAGTATTTGCAACAATGACTATGCAGATGTATATACCGGAGAGGCAAAAAACCCGGAGATCGTCATCAGCTTCGGCAGAACCCTTCAGGCCGTTGCCTTTAAGGTGACAGCCGCTGACGATAAAACAGCAGTCAGGAAATTTGAAGCCTATGTAAGTCAGGACGGAAACCAGTGGACCCCTGTAAAAACAGGAACACTGTCCTATTCAGGGGATACGGCTGTTTCCTATTTTAACAAAGAGGGGGATTCCTGGCTGTATACCTACGACGCGGCTTATCTGAAGCTGAAAATCAAGGGCCAGAGTGCGGTCTCCCTGTCAGAGATAGATATTTTAGGACCTACGGGAGACAATGTAGAGCTGCTGGATAAGGGAATCGGCATCCTGGATGAAGATTACAGCTATGATGCTGAGGGCGGCAGAATACCGGCAGGCTCCCTGATCTTTACAGGGGAATATAAAGGAAATCCTTCCTATAATGTGGTAAAACTGTATGATCAGAATGGAAATATCCTGGATGGTTCCCAGTTGATCTTTGCAGAGGTTCCGGCAGAAGGGGAATTAGGTGAGGTCTCCTCCGGTACCTGGATCTACTATATGGAACCGGATCAGATTCCATCCGGTGTGACAAGCGTCAGAGCGGAATTATACAGAGTGGACGATGCGCATACAAATGAAGGGGAGCGTCTTGTGAGTGATACACTGCCTATGGAAGTGCCTGACCCGCTGCCGCCCATTCATTTGAAGGACAATCATGAGGAGGGGAACGGATGAAAAGAATGAAGAGCTTATGTATGGTCCTGATTTTGGCCCTGTTCGTGACTTATATACCCGTGCGCGCCGCAGAGCAGGATGATACAATGATCAAAATGCAGCAGAAGGATACGAGCCAGGTGGAACTGGCTCTGTACCCCAATGCAGATATGATAAAGAACCACGCAACAACACTCAGGATTCAGATGCAGATAAAGGAGACGGAAAGCGGGAGTATCCGTGATGTCCGGTTTGCTTTCTCAGAGGATTTACAGAATGATTGCAGAATCCGGGAGGCTATTTATGAAAACGGTATTCTGGACATTTATCTGTCATCATCAGGCGCCTTGTTTGAACAGGCCCGGGATGTAACAATCGGTACAATTTCAGGGACTCCCAGCAATGAAATGTTCCGGGCTTTTGTAATGCCTGTGAGCATAACGTTTGTGGACCAGAGCCATCAGATGAGATATGTGGATGAGGGAGTGCTGCAGGGGATATCTTATGAATGGGCAGTAGGGGAAAAAGTACCGGACAACCCGGATAACCCAGACAACCCGGATAACCCGGACAACCCAGATAATCCAGATCCAGACAATCCGGATAATCCAGATAACCCGGACAATCCAGACAATCCGGATAACCCAGACAATCCAGACCCGGACAACCCGGATAATCCAGATAACCCGGACAATCCAGACAACCCGGATAACCCAGACAACCCGGACAATCCGGATAACCCAGACAATCCGGATCCGGACAACCCGGACAATCCAGATAACCCAGACAACCCGAATAACCCGGACAATCCAGACAACCCGAATAACCCAGATTATCCAGATGGAATATGCACAGCTTTCACATACGAGGAACTGGAAAAAGGTCTGGCGGATACCAGTGTTACAAGCCTGATCTACAAGAGCAAAGACGGAAACGGTTTAACCCGGGAACAGCAGATGACCGTGTTCAAAAGCCTGAAAGGGACAGAAAGAACCCTTACCGTTATGGCAGAAGAGGACAACAGGCTTTTGTATTCCTGGAAATTTACCGGAACGGGAATTGCAGATCCGGATATTGCCATGGATTTTACCATTGCCCAAGAGAAAGAAAATAAAAAGGCCGGCAGCCTTATGGCCAAGGGATCAGAGAATTTATATCTGGAATTTGCCCATGAAGGAGAGCTTCCGGGACTGGCTGAAATTGAAATTTATGTAGGCAGTAGTTTTAAAGATGGACAGAATCTTTACCTGTATTATTACAATACCGAGAAGAATGCAATGGAACCGGTACAGAAGAATATTAAGGTTGTGAACGGATATGTGACAGTGCAGATAAAACATTGCTCCACCTATGTTCTCACCACAAAGCAGATCCGCAAAAGTGAGCAGTTCCCTGCAGTGATTGTGGATAAAACGGATAACACGAAAAAGACACCTGCGAAACCGGCAGCAAAGACAGCAGCCAAAACAGCTAAAACAGGAGATTCCTCCCCAGTGGAAGCAATGATTCTGCTGGCAGGACTCTCTGCGGCAGTCATGATCATTAGCCGGAGGAGCAGAAAAAAGAATATTTAAGAAAAAACAGCATCGGCATATCAATTCCTGGGCCGATGCTGTTTTTGCGTGCGGAAATTTTTTTTAGGATAGGTGTTGACAGGTGTGTATCTAATGTATATAATGAGTATATACAATAAATGATATATATACACGCGCGCACAGAAAGTTGAGAAGTAAGGATGAATATTATAATCAGCAATACAAGCGGGAAGCCCATATACGAACAGATCACGGAGCAGATAAAGCAGGCAATCATGAGAGGCCAGCTAAAGCCGGGGGAGTCACTTCCATCCATGCGCCTTCTGGCAAAAGAACTCCGCATCAGTGTGATCACCACGAAGAGAGCATATGAGGAATTAGAGAGGGATGGATTTATTTGTTCTCAGGTCGGCAAAGGCAGTTTCGTAGCGGATACAAACCATGAGCTTGTGAGAGAGGAGCAGTTAAAGGAAATAGAAGGTTTATTGGAAAAAGCTGTAGAAAAAAGCAAGATCAATGGAGTAGAACTGGAAGAATTGACAGAGATGCTTAGAATGCTCTATGAGGAGGAATAAAAATGGAAGCAGCGATCAGAATTGAAGGTCTGGTGAAAAACTATGAAAAATTCTCACTGGACCACATTAATTTAGAAATTCCAAAAGGCAGTATTGTAGGACTGGTTGGAGCAAACGGAGCCGGTAAGACCACCCTGATCAAGTGTATTCTCGGAATCATAAAAAGAGATGCCGGTGAAATCTATGTGGACGGCGAGAAACTGGAAGAAAAGAATGACAACTGGAAAAACCAGGTGGGTATGGTTCTGGCAGAAGCAAACTTCCATGAGACCATGAACGCTGTACAGATTGGCAGGATCATGGAGAACATTTTCAGCCAGTGGGATGCAGGACTGTACGAAACATATCTGAATGACTTTAAGCTGGAACATAAAAAGCTGATCAAAGATTACTCCAGAGGAATGAAAATGAAGCTGCAGATCGCAGTAGCGCTCTCTCACAGAGCCAAGATCCTTATATTTGACGAGGCAACCAGCGGCCTTGATCCTCTGGTTCGCGATGATCTGCTGGATATCCTGCTGGAATACATTCAGGATGAGGCACATACAGTGCTCCTGTCCTCGCATATTATCAGTGATTTGGAGAAGGTATCCGACTATATAGCATTTATCCAGAACGGCAGGCTGCTTTTTGTGGAGAATAAAGACGAGATCCTTTACCGCTACGGTGTGGGAAAATGTTCCAAAGAGGATTACAGCACACTGGATAAAGAAGGAATCCTGCGGTTGAAAAGAGGCGTTTTAGGCTACGAATTTTTGGTGCAGGACAGACAGGCGTTTATGCGCAGATATCCGGATATGGTAGTGGATGCTCCGGATATTGAGGATGTTCTTCTGCTGCTGGAGAAAGGTGAGGTGGTATCATGAAAGGGCTTATACTAAAAGATATATACAGTATCAGGATTACACAGAAAACATATGTACTATTATTTTTATTCCTATGTGTGTTTGGCTACTTGATGAAGAGTCCGGGATATGTGGGAACCATGTGTATTGTGGTATTTGCCACAGTGGTGCTCAGTTTGTTCAACGCGGACCAGTACTATCACTGGGACACATATGCAGCCGCACTCCCGCTGGGAAAAAGGATAATTGTACGGGCAAGATACATGCTGATTATTGTTATGACTCTCGGTCTTGCTGTATTTACAGCAATCATGACCGGAGCAACAGCGGCACTTCTGGGAATGTCTGTGTCAGAGCAGGTAATTTCCTCGGTTTCCATGTGTATGATCATCCCTATTTTTTCCGGCATAATTATTCCAGTGATATACAAACTTGGAGTTGAGAAGGGAAGAGTAATTTTTATGATGCTTTTTCTGATCCCGTTTTTAGTGCTGACGCTTTTAAAGGATTTGATACGAGGGACAGCTGTGGAAAAACTTCTGGTTAACCTTCAGCAGAATCCTAACGGACAAGTAATAATCGCAGGTATACTTTTAGCAGTAAGTATTCTGGTTTTAGCAGTATCTTACATGATTTCGATCAGGATATACAGCAATAAGGAATTCTGATTCAGAAAAGAACCTGGTTTGCCCTGCATTGTCATACAGACGTGATAATTGTTTTCTTGACTTTAAAATTATACAGTGATACATTATTCTTAGTGTAAAAAACTGGATAAGTAAAAGTACGGAGGAGTGGGAAAATGTCACAGGAAGAAAAGCTGCTGCGGGCAAAAAAAGTGATTGAAAACAGCAGGTATCTGGTATGTCTGCTGGGAATGCGGGTGAGCAGCCAGTGCGGATGCACAAACTGGAGATCAGACCAGGATGCGTATGATATTGAAACCAGATACGGATGTTCCCCTGAGGAAATGTTCAGTGCTGAGTTCTATAATACGAGAGTGACGCAGTTTTATGACTTTTACAAACGGGAAATCCTCAGCAAAAGAGGAAGAATCAATGAAGGTATGAAGACTCTGAAGCGTTTGGAGGACAGGGGAATCCTGCAGGCTGTCATTACCCGTGATATCTACTCCCTGCCGAAAAGGGCAGGATGCAAAAAGGTCCTGGAGATCCACGGAAGCATTTACCGGAATGTATGTCCGAAATGCAGAACGAAATACCCCATGAAAGCAGTGGCAGAGTGTGCAGGAACTCCCAAATGTACCAAATGCGGCACAACCATCCGCCCGGAGGTATGCCTGCGGGGAGAAATGGTGAATAACGCACTTCTGACCCGTGCGGTTGACGAGGTGGGAATGGCAGATACCCTGCTGCTTCTGGGATGCAGCATGCATTCGCAGCTTGCAAAGACATATGTAAAATATTTTGAGGGGGATAAGGTAATCCTCATCAACGACCAGGATCACTATGCGGATACGGCAGCCGATCTTGTAATTGATGGTAAGGCCATGGATATTATGAGCAAATTGGGATTGTAAAAGAGAAAAGGCTTGCATATGCAGGCCTTTCATACTGTAGACCCCCGGCTGGCAGCCGGGGGTCTTTTTTTAATGGAAATATACAATAAATATTATTTTGCCATATGTAATATTGCTGAATTTTCAGGAATGGGGTGAGAAACGGTGGACAGCAAGTTGTTAAGAAGATATAATTAGATTGCTGTTGACTCTTTCCAGCAGGAAGGAGGTGGCATAATGCACTACATAGATTCATTTTTTATTTTTGTCATGGCGGGTATAGTTTGTTACTATATTAGTAAATGGTTAGACAGAAAAAAATAACAACAGCTAGCCTGGGTTATCCTACCCTATAAAGGAAAAAGAAACCCCAGGAAGATAGCGCTTCCTGGGGTTTCGCTTTTGTGACATAACACACATAGATTCATTTTCTGTTATTTTTATATTAAACTAGAATAACTTAAATGTCAAGAAATACATATAATGTTTTTTGGCAAAACCATAAAATGGGGTTTGACTTTGCAAAATCTTGCTTATAAAGGTTTTCTTAGAATTTACCTTCTTTAGCCGCTTCCTCAACAGCCACAGCCACAGCCACAGTCATACCAACCATCGGGTTGTTGCCTGCGCCAATCAGGCCCATCATCTCAACGTGAGCCGGAACAGAAGAAGAACCGGCGAACTGTGCGTCAGAGTGCATACGTCCTAATGTATCAGTCATACCGTAGGAAGCAGGACCTGCTGCCATGTTGTCCGGATGCAGGGTACGTCCTGTACCGCCGCCGGAAGCAACGGAGAAGTATTTTTTGCCGGCTTCGATACGCTCTTTTTTGTAGGTACCTGCAACCGGGTGCTGGAATCTGGTCGGGTTGGTGGAGTTACCTGTGATGGAAACGTCAACGTCTTCCTTCCACATGATAGCAACACCTTCACGTACATCGTTAGCGCCGTAGCAGTTAACTTTTGCACGAAGTCCCTCAGAGTAAGATTTTCTGAATACTTCTTTTAATTCGCCTGTAGCATAGTCGTATTCTGTCTCTACATATGTAAATCCGTTGATACGTGCGATGATCTGTGCAGCGTCTTTTCCAAGACCGTTTAAGATAACGCGCAGAGGCTCTTTGCGGACTTTGTTTGCTTTCTCAGCGATACCGATAGCACCCTCAGCAGCAGCAAAGGATTCGTGGCCGGCCAGGAATGCGAAGCACTGAGTATCCTCTTCCAGAAGCATTTTTCCTAAGTTTCCGTGTCCGAGACCTACTTTACGCTGGTCAGCAACAGAACCCGGGATACAGAAAGCCTGAAGTCCTTCACCGATAGCAGCAGCAGCGTCAGAAGCTTTTTTGCAGCCTTTTTTGATCGCAATGGCAGCACCTACGGTGTATGCCCATTTTGCATTCTCAAAGCAGATCGGCTGGATGCCTTCTACCATTTTGTAAACATCGAGACCTGCAGCTTTTGTTACTTCTGCAGCTTCTTCGATGGTGTTAATGCCGTATTTATTCAGAGCAGCAAGAACTTGTTTTTCTCTTCTTTCATATGATTCAAATAAAGCCATTAATTTATCCTCCTATTCTTTCTATGACAGATGTTGCAGTGTATGTATAATTATTCTTTTCTCGGGTCAATGATCTTCACTGCATCGTCAACGCGGCCGTACTGTCCCTGAGCTTTTTCATATGCTGTGTTTACATCATCGCCTGCTTTGATGAAGTCCATCATTTTTCCGAAGCTGATGAATTTGTAGCCGATGATCTCATCCTCTTCATTTAAAGCGATACCAGTAACGTAACCGTCTGTCATTTCCAGATAACGAGGTCCTTTTTTCAGGGTACCGTACATAGTACCGATCTGAGAACGAAGACCTTTTCCTAAATCCTCCAGACCTGCACCGATAGGAAGTCCGTCTTCAGAGAATGCACTCTGGGTTCTTCCGTATACAATCTGTAAGAATAATTCTCTCATAGCAGTATTGATAGCATCACATACAAGGTCAGTATTCAGAGCTTCCAAAATGGTTCTTCCTGGTAAAATCTCAGATGCCATAGCTGCAGAGTGAGTCATACCGGAACATCCGATCGTCTCAACCAGTGCCTCCTGGATTACGCCATCCTTTACATTCAATGTTAATTTACAGGTACCCTGCTGCGGTGCACACCAGCCAATACCGTGTGTTAAACCGGAGATGTCCTTAATTTCTTTTGCCTGTACCCATTTTGCTTCTTCCGGGATTGGAGCTGCGCCGTGGTTAACACCCTGATGTACCTGACACATTGTTTCTACTTCGTGTGAATAAATCATTTTAAAACTCCTTTCAAGAATATATTTACTTCAAGTGCGTTAGAAATTTAACGTCCTATTCCAATTCATTTTCTCACAAAGTGACAAAAAAATCCAGAGTTATTTTTTAAAAAAGTAAAATTAAAAGCGGTCTGTCCCTGTAAATGGTAAAATATGGCGGGACACAGTTTTTCACAAATCAAAAATATGTTCTTTTCGATTCATTTAAGGTTGATTATGTACACTAAAATCCCAACATTTGTTGTTTCGGTTGACAAAGCCAATTGCTCCTGTTAATATAGTTAAGTAAATTTAATTAAATTAGCAAAACCAATAAGCGGGAGGATGCATATGGATCTTGTAAAAGAAATCAATGATTTCTACTATCACATGGCTCTGTACGAGCTGCAGGTGATGAATGGAAATGATTATTATAACGGGCTTTCCTACAACAGCCTTTTGTACATCAATGTGATGGAACAGATGGAGGAGTGCACAGTCAGCAAGATGGCCGATGTGCTGAAGATCACAAAATCCGCCGTGACCCTGAAGATCAATGAACTGGTAAAACAGGGCGTGGTGGTAAAAAAACAGAGCGAAAAAGACAAGCGGGTCTATTTTCTGGAGTTAAGCCCCCATATGGAGCAGATCGTGGGAGTATATGACCAGGTATTTTATAAAATAGAGAGGGAATTAAAAGAGAAATATCCGCAGGAGCAGTTAGAGATGTTCGGGGATGTGCTGAAGACCATCAGCGGATACCAGTGGAGGGATATGCAGGATGATTGATCAGGGACTGGAAAGAAAAATAACGGTTCCCTCTATCCTGAAATTCGCTCTTCCCTCCATGGTCATGATGGTCGTTATGTCCCTGTATACCGTGGTGGACGGTATGTTTGTGTCAAGGCTTGTGGGCACGGACGCTTTCTCTGCCGTGAATATCGTATATCCTCTGCTCAGCTTTGTGATCGCTCTGGGGACCATGTTCGGCACCGGCATCACTGCCATTGTGTCAAGAAAGCTGGGAGAGGGAAAGCAGCGGGAGGCCAATGAAAACGTAACGTTTATCACTCTGTTTGCCGTGGGGCTGGGCATTGTGATCACGGTTCTCTCCTTTATATTCCTGGAAAGGCTCATTTACATGCTGGGTGCGGATGAGGATATCTACGCATACTGCTATGCCTATGCCTTTCCCCTGCTTTTCTTTCAGCCGGCCAATATACTGCAGCTGGAGTTCCAGAGCCTCTTTGTGGCAAACGGAAAACCACATATCGGCCTTACCGTCACAGTGGCGGGCGGACTGGCCAATGTGATACTGGATTATGTCTTCATCGGTGTGTTCCACATGGGTATTGCCGGTGCAGCGGTGGCTACGGGAATCGGCTACTGCATTCCTGCATTTTTCAGTGTTTTTTACTTTACATTTAACCGGAAGGCGCAGCTTCATTTTGTAAAGCCAAAGGCAGACTGGAGGGTACTGCTTACATCCATGACAAACGGCTCCTCAGAGATGGTGAGCAATCTGTCAGGAAGTATCACAACCTTCCTGTTCAACATAATCATGATGCGTCTTGTGGGAAATGAAGGTGTCGCAGCAATATCCATTCTGCTGTATCTGGACTTTGTGCTGATCGCCATAAGCCTTGGGTATTCCATGGGAGTGGCACCGCTGTTCAGTTATAATTACGGCGGGGGAAATGTGGCGAAACTACGAAAATTATATAAGATCAGCATCGGATTCTGTATGGGTGTGGGTGCGGTGATGACAGTGGGAACCCTGCTGTTTTCCGGAAATCTGGCCGCTGTTTTTGCCCGGCGCGGCAGTCAGGTCTATGAACTTGCCACTGCGGGACTTTTGGTTTATGCGTTTGGGTATCTGTTCAAGGGATTTAATATCTTCAGCTCAGCTATGTTTACCGCCTTTGGGGATGGGAAGGTTTCGGCAGTCCTGTCTTTTATGCGGACGCTGGTGTTTCTTGTCATCTTTTTGATCGGATTTTCCGTACTGTTCGGTGTGAACGGAGTCTGGAGTGCGTCCGTGGCGGCAGAGCTTATGGCATTTGCCCTGGCTGTGTTCTATACCGTTAAAAAAAGATCCGTATATCACTACCTTCCCTGAGCGGGAATGATGGACGCGGATACGCGAATATAGTATAATGAAGATACGAAAATTCCGGAGTCCGTGAAGAGACCGGGGAAGGCGGTGCGTGCTTGAAGGGATGGGAAATGCTTCTTCTGCCGGCAGCGGCAGTGCTGATGGTTTTTTTGGGAACCACATATGTGAGAAAAAAACATGAAACAGGCAGAAAGGAGATCGGATACAAAGTCTCTGCCACACTGATGGCTGTGCTTCCGGCGCTTTACCTGGCAATTCGGGAGCAGAACCGAGTCTCCCTGCTCATAGCAGCGGGAACGCTCTGCTGCATGGCTGCCGATGCGCTTTTGGAGGTACAGTTTGTGACAGGTGCCGCCGTGTTTGCTGCGGCTCATCTGTTCTTTATCGCGGGGATGCTGTGCCTGGTATCACCGGGTCTGTTTACGCTGGTATTGTTTGCCTGTGTGTACGCAGTACTCTTTGCCATACTCAGGCCGTATATCAGAAAACTTGGGAAGCTGGCGGTTTTGGGGGCGCTGTATGTGGCGTTTCTCTGTGCCATGTTTTCCATGGCGGGGACTGTGTTTTTTGAAAATCCGGGGCTGTCCGGCGGGGCTGCGGCTCTTGGCGGGGCCGCGTTTGTCGCATCGGATACCATACTGGCTGTGAATCTCATAGGGGAGAAGAACAGCAGAAAATTAGATAAAATACTTCTGGTTTTGTATTACAGCGCGGTTTACCTGCTGGCTGTGTGCAGATATTTACCGGGATGAAAAAAGGAGGAAGGCTGTGTGCAGCTTTCCTCCTTTTTTCAGCTGTAACTGTGGTCCACCTGGATCACTGCGTAGTAGCAGCCCCGGAGCCCGCGGATCTGGTCTTTGACCTTGTTTACCACGTCCACTTCAGTCATGGAGAAGTCATGGGGAATGACCAGGTCGAAGATCAGATTGGAATGGGTGGGGCCTTCCACCACACGAAAATCATGCATATTCAGCCGGGGTGAGATTTCGGCGAGGATGCGGTTCACCTCCGCCTTCAGTTGATTGATATGGACATTGTCTGTGACTACCGGGTCCATATGTATGGTGGCGGAACAGTGCAGCTTTTCCTGAAGCTCCTTCTCAATGTTGTCTATCTCGTCGTGAATCTGTAAAATGTCACCGCTTGCGGGCACCTCCGCGTGCAGAGATATCATCAGTCTGCCCGGTCCGTAGTCGTGGACAATCAGGTCATGGATGCCCTGGACTGTGGGATGGGCTGTGACAAGAGATTCTATGCTTTTTACAAAGTCTTCCTTGGGCGGTTGTCCCAGAAGCGGGTTCATGGTCTCTCTCAGAGCCTGGATGCCGGTGTAGAAGATAAAGAGTCCAACCAGAATACCGCACCATCCGTCAATGAGGATACCCGTATACCGCCCCACCAGTGTGGCTGCCAGGACAACGGCCGTGGATACGGTATCACTGAGGGAATCCGCAGCCGTGGCGGACATGGCCGCGCTGTCCAGTTTTCTGCTCAGGGCCTTATTATAGTATGCCATGTACATTTTTACCAGGATAGAGGCGCAGAGGATGGCAAGGACCAGAGGACTGCTGTCCACCGGGGCGGGGTTTCTGAGCTTCTCAAAGGATGACTTCACCAGCTCAAAGGCCATGATCAGTACAGCGATTGACACAAAAAGGCCGGATATATACTCAATCCTGCCGTGTCCGAAGGGGTGTTCCGGGTCCGGCTTCTGGCCTGACATCTTAAAACCGATCAGGGTGATGACAGAGGAACCGGCGTCCGAGAGGTTGTTGAAGGCATCGGCCGTGATGGCAATGGAACCGCTGAGCATACCGGCCGCAAATTTTCCGGCAAACAGTACAAGGTTGAGAAAAATCCCCACCGCACCGCTTAAAATACCATATGCCTGGCGCACCCGGGGCATGGCAGTGTTTTTATAATCCTTGATAAACAGACGTGATAATAACTGAATCATATAGCTCCCTCCAAATATTGGTTTTGTGAAATTCTCTGTTTATTTTATACGAAAGTTTGGAAAGACGCAAGAAAGCAGGAAAAAGATTTACATTCTCGGGTGCGAATGATATGATAAAAAGGAATAAAATTGCAGATAACACAGGGGGGAAATACATATGAAAAAGAGAATGAGATATATCTGCTGCCTGATGCTGGCAGCTTCCCTGACTGCCGGACTTCTGGCAGGATGCGGAAATGATACGGCCGGTACGAAGGATAAAAGCACAACAGAGGATAAAGCGCAGACAAAAGAAAAGGAACAGGACAGCCAGGAGAAAACCGGAGAAGGGGAGCAAGAGGATGCAGTGAAGTTGAATCCCGACAAACCGCTCTCCATCACGATCTGGCATTATTATAACGGTGCCCAGCAGGTGGCGTTTGACGAGCTTGTCAATGAATTCAACGAGACGGTTGGAAAAGAAAAGGGTATTTTTGTGAAAGGCTACAGCCAGGGAAATGTGAATGAACTGGAAGACGCAGTGATGGCCTCCATGAACGAGGAGGTGGGGTCTGAGGAAATGCCAAATATTTTCTCAGCCTATGCGGATGCCGCCTATACGGTGGACAAAAGGGGAAAGCTTGCGGATATCTCAGCCTACATGTCAGAGGAGGAACTGGATTCCTATGTGGATTCTTATATAGAGGAGGGAAGAATCGGGAAAGGCAATACGCTCCGCATTTTCCCCACAGCGAAATCCAGTGAGATCTTTATGATGAATAAGACAGACTGGGACAAATTTGCGGAGGCATCCGGCGCCTCCCTGGATGACCTCTCCACCCTGGAAGGGGTGACGGAGACGGCGCAGAAATATTACGAGTGGACAGATTCCCTGACCCCGGACGTGCCGGAGGACGGCAAGGCTTTCTATGGAAGAGATTCGGTTGCCAACCTCTTTGTCATCGGTTCCAAGCAGTTCGGCCAGGATATCTTCCGGGTGGAGGACGGCAAAGCTTCCGTTTCGGCGGACCGGGAAACCATGAAAAGAATCTGGGATAACTTCTATGTGCCCTTTGTGAAGGGATATTTTACGGCGTACGGAAAATTCCGTTCAGACGATGTGAAGATCGGCGAGATCCTGGCATTTACAGGCTCCTCCACGGCGTCCATGTATTTTCCGGACGAGGTGGAGCAGGAAGACAGTGCCTACCCTATAGATTATGTGGTCCTGCCTGCACCCTCCTTTGCAGAGGGAGAGAATTATATTGTGCAGCAGGGAGCCGGAATGGTGGTCACAGAGACCACAAAGGAAGAGGAATACGCCTCCGTATTGTTTTTAAAATGGTTCACAGAGTCAGAGAACAACATCCGTTTCAGCTGCGCTTCCGGCTATCTTCCGGTGAAGAAAGAGGCAAACAGTCTGGGGGCGGTTGACAAGGTAGTGAAAGAACAGGGACTGGAAATCCCGGATAAGACCTATGATGTCCTGGACAGCCTGTTCGGCACGCTTGAGACAGCAGTGCCTTATACCACCAAGGCGTTTGAACACGGAACCGAGGCCAGGAAAGTTCTGGAATACAATCTGGCTGACAAGGCGGCAGAGGACAGAGCAGCTGTACAGGAGCTGATCGCCCAGGGGCAGACGCTTGAGGAAGCCTGTGCCTCATATATATCGGAGGAATCCTTCCAGAACTGGTATAACGACTTTGTGGCAGCTTTGCAGAATACCATGAATAAAGCAGAATGAGGCGGAATAGATAATGAGGAAAAGAAAGTGGACGATATTGGCTCTGTTTTGTATCCCTCTGATTGCGGTACTTGTGATACAAAGCCTTCTTTCATACGGAACAGTCCTGATCGGCGGTACCATGCGGCTGCTGGACTCCTATGCTGTGGGAATGATGGAGCAGACAGTGGAGAACAGGAAGATCACCTTGGAAAACAATATGGTCCAGCACTGGATGGAAGTCAGTGAATTTGAAGAGAAGATCACCAGAGAGCTTAACAGTCTGCTCTCATCCAACAGGACTTCCGTGGAAGACTTTCTGGGGGACAGTGTCCTCCAGAAAAAGCTTCTGCAGAATACAGCCATGTCCAGCCTGTACCAGCTCAGGAAAAATGAGGTGACAGGCAGTTTTATGATCCTGGCAAATAAGGACGGGATAAATGAGGAGGGCAGCATGACCTGTAAGGGTTATTATTTCAGGGATGCTGACCCATCTGCAAATTCTCTGGATTACTCTGATGTGCTCATTGAGCGGGGAGGCAGGGATATTGTCCATCAGACCGGGGTTGCTCTGGACAGCTACTGGACTACAGATTTTACATTTGGACCCTCAGGGCAGAACTCCAGGGATGATTTTTTTTATAAGCCCTTTGAAGCGGCAGAGAAAAATCCGGATGCCAGCTATGCTAATCTTGGATACTGGAGCGACCCTTTTTCCTTAAATGAGGGAAAGAGCGGCGGAGAATACCCGGCTGTCACGTATTCCGTGCCCCTGATCAGTGACGGTGTGGTGTACGGGGTTATGGGAGTGGAGATATCCGCCAGCCATATTCAGGATATGCTGCCGTCCAGTGAACTGAATAAAAATGAACAGAGCGGCTATATGCTGGTAAAGAGCACCGAGAAGGACCGGTGGGCGCCCCTTGTGGCTTCCGGTATTCTGGGGGAACGGCTCAAAGCAGCGGGAACGGTCCTGCGTGTGGAGGAGAGTAAGTTTGATCAAGTCTATGTCCTCAATGAGGATAAGGCCGACGGGGAACTCTACGCGTCAGCCAAAAAGCTGCATCTCTATAACACAAACACCCCCTTTGAGGATGAGGAATGGTTTCTGGTAGGCGTGCAGAAGGATGATGCCATATTCGGGATCGGACGGCAGATTCTGTGGAAGGTGCTGGCAGCTATTCTGGTGGCCCTGGTATTCGGCATAATCTGTACATATCTGGTGGCAAGCCACGTGACAGACCCCATCCGGCGCCTGGCAGAATGTATACGCAGCAGCGCCGGTAAGAACCTGGAGCAGTTTAAGACCTCCGGAGTATCCGAGGTGGATGAGCTTTACGATGTGGTGAAAAACCTGACCAGCCGGCAGGAGCAGGCTGAGAGGGGGCTTACAGAGGAGAAGGAGCGCTACCGGATCGCCCTGCAGAGCAGTGATGATATTTTCTTTACTTATGATCTGAGCGGAGGGGAGATTGAGCTGTTCAACTACCCCGAACGGGACGGGCAGGCAGTCAGATACAGAATAACAGAAGAAATGGATCGGCTGGAAACCCGTACATATCCGGAGGACAGCAGGAAGCTGGAACAGGCATTCTCGGGAGATGAGGATGTGATCTATGTGGAGTTCCGGGGAAAACGCGACAGCACGGAGGATTACCGCTGGAGGCTGTTAAAGGGTGAGGTGATCAAGGACGAAAATGGCAGGAAGACTAAGATCATCGGCAGTATCCGTGATATCCACGAACAGAAGATACAGGAACTCAGGGAGATTGAGTCTGCGAAGCGTGACCCCATAACAAAGCTGCATACCCAGAGAGAGGGACGCCGGTATCTGACGGAGGTACTCACACGGGGCGACAGCGGCTGCATGGTGCTTCTGGATCTGGATGGATTCCGCATTCTCAATGAGACCTACGGCCTTATCTTCGGGGATGTGATCCTGGAGGAGATCGGCACGCTGCTGCTTGCTAAAAAGGAGCGGTTCATGCAGACCCGGGAGCAGGAAATCCTGCTGGTGCGCCAGGGCGGGGATGAGATCCTTATCTGGCTTCCGGATTTTACCGGGGAACAGACCGTGCAGTTTATGGAGGAAGTGAGGGAAGAGATCTCACAGCTTTACCAGGGAGCGGAATTCCGCGTCCATGTATCAATTGGTGCCTGTATGAGGAATAACTCCAATCTGGGATATGTCCAGCTTCTTCGCAGGGTGCGCTGTGCGCTGACCTTTGCCAAGCAGAAAAAAGACGGAAAGGTGTATTTCTACCGGGAGATTCCAAGCCAGACCAAAGAGAATATCCTGACGGAGATCAACGATATAGCCAGCATCACCAGCGGACCTCAGCTCAATATGGTTTCTCTTACCCTGAATTTCTTTGATAAGGGGGGAGACATGGCATCCATTCTGGCTGTGCTTTTTGTGAAGATGGGCCGCTATTACGGGGCAACGGATATTCTCATGACTTCCGTGGACCGGGATTTCCATACCGCGTATATTTCCCACCAGTGGCACAGAGACCCGTCGGATCATCAGGAAAAGGACATGAAGCGTTTTACGGCAGAGGAGTTTAAAGCGCTGACGGAGCAGTATGGCTCTGAACCTTTCCTGCTGGACGGAAGAAAAATGACGGAGCGCCAGCGGAAATTCCTTATGATGCCAAAGACGAAACAGGGATTCAGTGTTCCCATGACAGACGGAGGAAAATATATAGGTTCCATCACGCTGACAGCAGAGGCAGACGCAGTTCTGTGGGATAAAAAAGAGCAGAGCAATATCCAGGAGGCTGCCAAGATCATTGAGAACAATCTGAACAAAGTACGTTACGACCAGGCGAGCAGGGCCAAGAGCGAATTCCTATCCAGAATGTCCCATGAGATCCGGACCCCTATGAACGCGATCATAGGTATGACGGAAATCGCCATGCAGGATAAGGAGGTGCCGCCAAAGGTACAGACCTATCTGGAAAAAATCAGCAGCTCTTCAGACTATCTTCTTTCGCTGATTAATGATATACTGGATATGTCCAAGATTGAGAGCGGCAAGATGAAGCTGGAGATGCTGGATTTTGACCTGGAGCAGTGGGTGAGGAACATAGATGATCTGATCGGGCCGCAGGCTGCGCAGAAGGGAATCTTCTATACAACGAAGACCCATTTGATACAGAAGTGGGTGATGGGAGATGCCATGCATCTGAAACAGGTGCTGATCAATCTTCTGGGAAATGCCCTGAAGTTTACAGGAAAAGACGGACATATCCTCTTTGCTGTAAGCCAGCGCCGGACGGCACCGGACAGGACAGAGATTTCCTTCTCTGTGGAAGATACCGGAATCGGAATCGAAGCGGAGGACCAGAAACGCATTTTCCATTCCTTTGAACAGGCAGGCGAGAGCACGGCCCGCAAGTTTGGCGGAACCGGCCTGGGGCTTGCCATCAGCAGCCAGCTTGTGCAGATGATGGATGGGGAGATCAGCCTGGAAAGTGAGCCTGACAAGGGCAGCAGATTCTCTTTTGCCATTGTCCTGAAGGACGGCACAAAGCAGGCGGAGGAAGAGGCGGTTCCCGGAGAGCTGGATGCCCTGCAGGGCAGACGGATCCTGGTGGTGGAGGACAATGAACTGAACGCGGAGATCGCCGGTTCTATTCTGAACCTTCACGGCATTGAGGCAGAGCGGGCGGTCAACGGGCTTTTGGGCGTGAAGGCATTTTCTGAGAAGGAGCCGGGATATTACGACGCGATTCTCATGGATATCCGCATGCCGGTCATGGACGGTTTGGAGGCCACTAAGGAGATACGGAAGCTGCCCAGAGAAGATGCCAGGACCATCCCGATCATTGCCATGACGGCCAATGCGTTTGATGAGGATATGAAAAAGTCCATTGAGAGCGGTATGAACGGCCATCTGGCAAAGCCCATTGACTTTAAGGAACTGATGCAGACGCTGCTGAGAGTCATAGGCAGCAGGAATTGACCCTTTTATTTTGGTAACTCTTATCTGCCGGGCAGATAATGGTTAATATAATTGTACAGGAGGTATTGATTTATGAGAGCAGAATTTGATGAGACACTGGTAACCGGCAATGACATGATCGATTCCCAGCACAAGGAGCTGATCGGCAAGATCAACCAGCTTCTGGAGAGCTGTGAGGATGGACAGGGGAAGGTAAAGGCAGTTAAGATGCTGGATTACCTGCTTGACTACACAGAATTTCATTTCAGTGCAGAGGAAAAGCTCCAGGAGGAGATTGAATATCCGGGACTGGAAAAGCACAGGGAAAAACATAACGAATTCCGCCAGGCAGTGAAAGAGCTCCAGGAGATGCTGGAGGAAGAGGAAGGTCCCACAGAGAACTTTGTAAAACAGGTGGAAAAAAATGTTGTGGACTGGTTATATGACCATATCAAGGGATTTGACCGCTCCGTGGCTGAATACAAATTTATGCGCTCCAATCCGGAGAGGCTGTAAAAAACATAGGGGGCGGGAGGCTTCAGGCTGTCCCGCTCCTTTTCTGTTAAATTTATAGAAAGGGTAAGAATGATGAGCGAAGAAAAATACTGGGAGGGAAAGCAGTACGCGTTTTTTAGCCATAAGGACTGCGAATACTTCCCCTGCCATAAGACAAATGACCCGGAAAATTTCAACTGCCTGTTCTGCTACTGTCCTCTGTATGCCCTGGGCGACCAGTGCGGCGGAAATTTCCGCTATACAAAAGAGGGCATAAAAGACTGCAGCAAATGCGGCCTTCCCCACAAGCGGGACAATTTTGGGTACATCACAGGAAAATACAATGAGATCATGGAGATTGCAAAGAAGAACCGCAGGAATCCAGATAAGGAATGACCCGGGACAAATCTTCACATATGAGATCACAAAAGGGACGGATCTCATCCACAGCAGGTGTCAGGTCCGGTACCATACAGGACCAGGCACCTGCGGCTTTGGCGGCACGGATGCCGTTTAGACTGTCCTCCAGAATCAGGCACTGCTTGGGCGGTGTCTGTAGTTTTTCTGCGGCAGTCAGAAAGATCTCCGGGTCCGGTTTTCCCTTTGTCACCTCATCTCCGCAGACCGAGGCGGTGATATAAGGTGTGACACCTGCCATGTCCCAGTAACGGGAAGCCTCACTTCTGGCAGTGGAGGTGGCAACTGCAGCCGGGATCCTGTGATCCTCCAGGTATGTAAGAAGCTCCATCAGTCCTTTCTTGAGGGGAACCCCATGCTTTTCTATATATTCCCTTTGATACTGTGTCCGGATGGCACGGCCCCGGTCATAGTCCACAGCTCCGTCAAACCACTTTTCAAAAAGTTTGCTGCTTCGTTCCCTTGTGCCTCCCCGCATCTGGCTCAGATGGTATTCTGTCAGGGTAAAGCCCATTTCCCGGCTGGCTTTCTCCCAGCCTGCTTTCATCAGGCGCTCTGTGTCGAACATCAGACCGTCCATATCAAAAATCACTGCGTTTATTTTCATTTTCTATATCTCCTGTAAAATTTTCTCAGACAAAAAAGCAAATCCATTATAGCATAGAATCCGGGAATATGCTAAACTTTTCGGGAGAGGAGATTCGATTACATATGAAGATCATAATTTCACCGGCTAAGAAAATGAATATAAATACAGATGAACCCTTTGAGACCACCACGCCTGTCTTTTTAAAGGATGCCCGGGTCCTGAGAGGAAGACTGCGGGAAATGGAGTATGGGGAACTGAAAAAGCTGTGGCAGTGCAATGACAAAATTGCAGAAGAAAATTTTATGAGGCTAAAGGAGCTGGAGCTGGATACGCATTTGACACCGGCTGTGCTGTCCTATGAGGGCATCCAGTATCAGTATATGGCACCTCAGGTGTTTTCAGAGAGACAGTGGGCGTATGTAAAAGAGCACCTGAGGATCCTGTCAGGACTTTACGGTGTGCTGAAGCCCATGGATGGCGTGATTCCTTACCGCCTGGAAATGCAGGCAAAATTAAGGACAGGGGATGCAAAAGACCTGTATGCCTTCTGGAGCGACAGGATTTACAGGGAGCTGTCGAAAGGAGAGGATTTTATACTGAACCTGGCCTCAAAAGAATACAGCAGGGCAGCAGAAAAATACGCAGGCAGAGAAACGCGCTTTGTCACCTGTATCTTCGGAGAGCTTCTGGACGGGAAGGTGAAGGTAAAGGGAACTATGGCGAAGATGGCCAGGGGTGAGATGGTGCGCTGGCTCTCAGAAAAGAATATCACGGAGCCGGAAGAGATCAAAGCGTTTAGCGGTTTGTCTTATGGATACGACGAGGGCCGTTCCACAGAGAATGAGCTGGTCTTTTTAAAATAATGTGATAAAAGAAAGCCCCCGAATCCCGGCAAAGGGATAAGGGGGTTACTGCGTGTCAGAAATCCCTGGTAATATTCTGCAGCCATTTGTAGCTCTTGTAATGCCGGTAAATAAAGGGCATTTTCACAAATTCATCCAGGCAGATGAGGAAATAGACCCACATAGGGGGAAGCTTCAGCAGGAAGGCGCTGATAAAGCCCAGGGGAACAGCGAACAGCCACATATCAATAAAGTCACAGAGGAATCCCCACCTGGAATCCCCGCCGGAGCGGAAGATACCGCAGATCACGGTGGTATTCATGGCCTGTCCCAGTACATAGTACATATTGATATAGAGCATGGTGCTCAGATATCCCTGCGCCGTTGGGGTCAGGTCAGCCATGTTCATAAACAGGGGGCGCAGAAGGAAAATAATGATTCCCCCCGCGATTCCGCTTAAAAATGTGATCTTGCAGAACCGTGTGGAATCCTCCTTCACCGTGTCCATAAACCCGGCGCCAATGGATTTGCCCAGAAGGATGGCGCCTGCGTTGGCAAGGCCGAAGCATACCACTGTGCCCAGATTCCTGGCTACGATCACCACGGCGTTGGCGGCCACCATGTCACTTCCCAGGTGTCCCATGATCACAGAGTACATGGAGAAGGCCACACCCCAGGAGACCTCATTTCCGAAGGCCGGCAGGGAGTAGCGTATAAAATCCTGAAACAGCAGCTTGTGGCGCTCAATAATGGTTTTTGGCCGGAACCGTATGGTCTTAAAACGGCAGGCATCCAGCAGACAGATGGCAAGCTCCACGCCCCTTGCAATGGTGGTTGCCATAGCGACTCCCACAATGCCCATTTTGGGAAGCCCGAACAGTCCGAAAATAAAAACAGCATTCAGAACAATATTCAGCCCCAGCGCAGATGCATTGGTGGCTGTGGCGAAGATCACCCGCTCTATGGAGCGCATGGTGCACAGATAGACCTGTGAGATGCTCATGAACAGGTAAGAGATACCCACGATCCTGAGATAGGGGATACCTGCGGTGATCAGCTCCTGGTCAGAGGTGAAGATCACCATGAGCAGTCTGGGGAAGAAACAGGCCAGTACAAAGAACAGGGAGGATATGAGGATCGACAGGCGCATGCCGATTCCCATGATCCGCTCAATGGTCTCAGTATCCTGTTTGCCCCAGTATTGTGCAGCCAGCATGATGACACCGGATGCTATGCCGGAGTAGACCAGATTCAGGATGAACATGATCTGGCTTGCCAGGGAACCGGCAGACAGGGCGGTCTGGCTGACCCAGCCCAGCATGATCACATCAGCGGAGCTTACCGCGGTGGTGATCAGATTCTGGATGACAATGGGCAGTGCCAGCCGGAACATATCTTTGTAAAAGGTGGATTGTCTTGTTGCAGCGATTTCCATTATGTAGAACCTCTCCTGATCCAAATAGTATTTTTGCAGTCTATCCTCTAGTATAATAGATTTTCCCGGAAATGTCATACAATAATTGGTGAAAAATCTATAATATTTTGACTTGTTCTTGTTTTTAAGAGGGTTTTTGTCTATAATGGAAAAAATAATGTGAATTTATATAAGGGAGAGAGAAGCCATGTATCGAGTATTGCTATTTGACCTGGACGGCACACTGACCGCATCCGGGGAAGGGATAACCAAGTCCGTTCAGTACGCCCTGCATAAGATGGGGAGAGAGGCGGAGGATTTGAAGGCGCTGGAGGTGTTTGTGGGCCCTCCGCTTCTGGAGCAGTTTATGCGATACTGCGGCATGTCAGAGGAGGAGGCGGTGCAGGCTGTCCGTTTCTACCGGGAACGGTACAATGTGACCGGCCTGTTTGAAAACAGTCCCTATGACGGCGTCAGGGAGATGCTGGAGACGCTGAGAGCCAGAGGATTTATACTGGGCGTGGCATCCTCTAAGCCGGACGGCATGGTAAAACGCATCCTGGAACACTTTGAGCTTTCAGAGTATTTCCATGAAATCGTGGGAAGCGACCCGGAGAAGATGAAAATGTCCAAGGCGGATGTGATCGAAATTATCCTTGAGAGACTGGGATACCGGGACAGAAGAGGGGAAGCGGTCATGATCGGGGACAGGGACCAGGATGTAAACGGCGCGGCTAAGGCTGAAGTTGCCTGCATAGGAGTCACATACGGATACGGCAGCTATGAGGAACTTTCACAGGCGGGAGCAGACAAGATTGTCCGGAGTGTAAAGGAACTGGAGGAGTACCTGCTGAATGGCTGAATGGTCAAGAGAAAAGAGGAATCAGATATGAATGGAAAGAAAATGTACGATATAGGAAAAGAACTGTTCTCCACCCCGGCTTATCCCGGGGACCCGGTGCCGGGAAAGACACCCTATTATGAGATAGAAAAGGGAGATGACTGTAATCTGACCGTGCTCACCATGGGAAGCCATAACGGCACCCACTTAGATGCGCCGAAGCACTTCTGTGCAGGAAAGCACGGAGTGGACAAAATCCCACTGGAAAAATGCATGGGAGTGTGCAGAGTCGCGGAATCTGCAGGCACAGTACAGGCGGAGGATATGGAACGGATGCTGGCGGACGGCACAAAAAAGCTGCTGGTGAAGGGGGATATTCTGCTGACGCCGGAAGCTGCCGCTGTGTGCGCCCGGGCAGAGCTGGATCTGATCGGCGTGGAGGACCAGACCGTGGGAGATTCGGAGACCCAGAAGGAGATACACAGAATACTTTTGGGAGCAGAGATCGTAATCGTGGAGGGACTTGTGCTTAAGGAGGTACCGCAGGGGGAATATTTCCTGGCAGCCCAGCCAATGAAAATGGCGGATCTGGATGGCTCACCGGTGCGTCCGGTTCTGATCGAGATATAAAAAAGGTGTCGGCAATTGCCGGCACCTTTTAAAATATTCAGGATACGGTTTCCCCGTTAAGGGATTCTGCCCCTGCGCCCTGCTTTTTTGGGTTGACCTGGGCAAGGATGATGGCAGCAAACATAAGTACACAGCCGGTGATCTCCTTGGCAGAGAGACTCTGGTGGAGAATCACCCATCCCGCCAGAACCGATACCACAGATTCCAGGCTCAGGATCAGGGAAGCGATGGTGGGATCACAGCCCTTCTGCCCGATGATCTGGAAGGTATAAGCCACTCCGCAGGAGAGGATTCCCGCATAGAGAATGGGCAGCCATGCCTGCAGGATATTGCTCATGCGCGGTGTTTCCAGCAGAAACATGGGAATTGCCGACAGAGCGGCAGATATAAAAAACTGGATGCAGGACAGCTTGGTTCCGCTGACTTTCACAGAAAAGTGATCCACGATCATAATGTGGATGGAAAAACAGAAGGAGCAGATCAAGATAAGAAAGTCTCCTTTGCTCAGGGAAAAGCTTCCTGTCATACACAGAAGATACAGACCCACCAGCGCGATCACCACGCTGATCCAGATGCGCAGCCCGGGCTTCCTTTTCAGAAAGATTCCCAGTATGGGCACAAGGATGATATACAAAGCTGTGATAAATCCTGCCTTGCCCACCGTGGTGTACTGAATGCCCACCTGCTGAAGAGAGGTGGAAATAAAAAGCATCAGGCCGCAGAGACCGCCGCCTATGAATAGATCACGGGGGCGGTCAAAGGTCTGTGAGGACCGGCTGCCGTCATGGTCCTTCCGGACATTTTTTCTGCCCAGAAGGAAGATGCAGGGGATGAGGACCAGGCCGCCCAGCAGGGTCCTTACCATATTAAAGGTATAAGGACCCACATAGTCCATGCCTACGCTCTGTGCCACAAAAGCCACTCCCCAGATAACTGCGGCGGTGAACAGCAGCAGAAAATTCTTGGATTGTTTTGCTGTCATGTAGAAAGCTCCTTCTTACTGTTCCAGGCTCTTATGGTACTCCTGCAGGGATTTCAAAGAGCCGTGTTCCTTACGGATCACTGCTGCGATGCCTTTGGCACTTGCCAGGGCAGCAGACATGGTGGTCAGGTAAGGTATTTTTTTATTGATCGCTGTTTTTCTCAGGTAGGAGTCATCGTATTTGCTCTGTTTTCCGGCCGGAGAGTTTACGATCAGATCCACTTCCCCGTTTACCATGGCATCGTAGATGTTGGGACGGCCTTCCTGCAGCTTCTTGAGAATCTTGCAGGGAACTCCGTTTTCTGTAAAATACTGTCCGCAGCCCTCTGTGGATACAATGGTGAAGCCCAGCTCGTGAAGCTGTTTTGCAACCTCCAGAGCCTGAACCCGGTCTCCCTTGTTGACACTTACCAGTGCGTTGCCGGACAGCGGAAGCTTGGCGCCTGCTGCCTCCTGGGCTTTGTAGTATGCCAGGCCGAAGGACTCGCTCAGGCCCAGAACCTCGCCTGTGGAACGCATTTCCGGTCCCAGAAGAGGGTCAACTTCCGGGAACATGTTGAACGGGAATACAGCTTCCTTGACACCGTAGTACGGATGTGCCTTTTCGGAGAAGGATGTCACGTCCGGGCGTTCCCCTGTCAGTTCATATGTCATGAGCTTTGTGGCGATATTGGCCATGTTGATGTTGCAGACCTTGGAAACAAGAGGCACAGTACGGGATGCACGCGGATTGGCTTCCAGAACGTAAACTTTTCCCTCGCAGATGGCATACTGCATGTTCATAAGACCTACAACGCCCATCTCACAGGCGATGGCTGTGGTGTACTCACGGATGAGCTTTTTGTTCTCCTCGGAGATCTCCACAGACGGAATCACGCAGGCAGAGTCTCCGGAGTGGACACCGGCCTGTTCAATGTGCTGCATAACGGTAGGAACAAAAGCGTGGGAGCCGTCAGAGATGGCATCTGTCTCACATTCCAGCGCGTTCTGCAGGAATTTGTCCATGAGGATGGGACGTTCCGGTGTCACATCAATGGCTGCTGCCATGTAGTCACGGAGCATATTGTCATCATATACCACTTCCATTCCGCGGCCGCCCAGTACATAGGAAGGACGAACCATCATAGGATAGCCGATGCGGTGTGCGATTTCCAGTGCCTCATCCACATTGACAGCCATTCCTGATTCCGGCATGGGGATATTCAGCTTCTTCATCATGGCATTGAACAGGTCACGGTCCTCAGCCATATCAATGACAGCCGGGGAAGTACCCAGGATGTGGGCGCCGCGTCTCTCCAGTTCCGCCGCGATGTTGAGCGGTGTCTGGCCGCCGAACTGTACAATGACACCCAGCGGTTTTTCCTTATTATAGATAGACATGACATCTTCTACGGTCAGAGGCTCAAAGTACAGCTTGTCGGAAGTGTCGTAGTCTGTGGATACGGTCTCAGGGTTGCAGTTGACCATGATGGTCTCGAAGCCTAAGTCTCTCAGGGTAAAGGCAGCGTGTACACAGCAGTAGTCAAATTCAATACCCTGTCCGATCCTGTTTGGACCGCCGCCCAGTACCATGACTTTTCGTCCGTCTGATACGGGTGCTTTGTCCTCCCCGTTGTAGGTGGAGTAATAGTAGGCAGCAGGTTCTTCCACACCGCTTACCGGAACTGCATCCCAGCGCTCATTCATACCCAGCGCTTCTCTTTTCCTGAACAGTTCCCATTCATCCACGTCCAGAAGCTCTGCCAGATATTTGTCGGAGAAGCCGTCCTTTTTAGCCTGAATCAGCAGTTCATCGGGCAGGCTGCTGCCGCGGCAGGCCAGAATCTTTTCTTCCAGGTCAACCAGCTCTTTCATCTGTTCCAGGAACCACATTTTGATGCGTGTCATCTCATGCAGTTTGGCAAGCGGAGCGCCCTTGCGGATAGCTTCGTAGATGATAAACTGTCTCTCGCTGGTAGGCTCTGCCAGTTTCACATACAGCTCATCCAGAGTAAGCTCATGAAAATCCTTGGCGAATCCCAGACCGTAGCGGCCTTTTTCCAGGGAACGGATAGCTTTCTGGAGGGCTTCCTTATAGTTCTTGCCGATGGACATAACCTCACCCACAGCTTTCATCTGTGTGCCCAGCTTGTCCTCTGCTTTTTTGAATTTCTCAAAGGCCCAGCGCGCGAATTTCACAACCACATAATCGCCGGAGGGCTTGTAGTCTGCCAGGGAGCCTCCCTTATAATAAGGAATCTCTGCCAGTGTGAGTCCTGCAGCCAGCAGTGCGGACACATAGGCAATGGGGAATCCGGTCGCCTTGGAGGCCAGCGCTGAGGAGCGGGAGGTTCTCGGATTGATCTCAATGATGATGATACGGTCTGTCTTGGGATCATGGGCAAACTGTACGTTGGTTCCGCCGATGACACCGATGGATTCCACAATGGCGTGTGCCTGTTTTTCCAGACGGTCCTGTACCTCCTGGGAAATCGTCAGCATAGGAGCGGAACAGAAGGAATCACCTGTATGTACACCCATGGGATCAATATTTTCTATGAAACAAATGGAGATTTTTTTGCCTGTTGCATCGCGGACAACTTCCACTTCCAGCTCTTCCCATCCGATAACAGACTCTTCAATGAGAATCTGGTTCACCATGGATGCCGCAATACCGCGGGCTGCCACTTTTCTGAGCTCTTCCTCATTATATACAATACCGCCGCCGGTACCGCCCATGGTGTAGGCAGGACGGATGACACAGGGATATCCAAGCTCGGATGCAATCTTCACTGCCTCCTCAACGGTGTAAGCCGGTGCGCTCTTAGCCATCTCAATGCCCAGTTCGTTCATGGCTTGTTTGAAAGCGATACGGTCTTCGCCGCGGTTGATGGCGTCAACCTGAACGCCGATGACTTCTACCTTATATTTTTCTAAAACACCTGCGTTGTACAGCTCTTCGCAGAGGTTCAGTCCTGACTGTCCGCCCAGGTTTGGGAGCAGGGCGTCCGGTCTTTCTTTTTCTATGATCTCTGTGAGCCGGTCTACGTTCAGCGGTTCAATGTAAGTGACGTCAGCTGTTGCCGGGTCTGTCATAATGGTTGCCGGGTTGGAATTGACCAGTACGATCTCGTAACCCAGGCTTTTCAATGCTTTACATGCCTGTGTTCCGGAGTAGTCAAATTCGCATGCCTGTCCGATGATGATAGGTCCGGAACCGATAATCAGAATTTTGTGAATGTCATTTCTCTTTGGCATAGCTATCCTCCATTTTTTCTTTATGCTATAGAAACATGATAATAGAAGGCCTGTATATCACGCCTTCGGTCAGGGACAATTATAGCATAGTCATATATTTTGCCGCAAGAGTAAATAGGTCGAAAAAAGTAGATAAAATTTGCGGTTTGCGGTATACTCTTCAGGTAACCTGCATAAGGAAGGGGAATCCTATCGCCCAAAGGCAGGCAAAGAACAGAAGAACAGGAGTGAAACACACATGATAGCAGATAAGGAAGAAATCCATATCGGACAGGTCATAGTACATATTCTGGATTCCACAGTGGGCATGCCGGTACTGTCCGACAAGGTACTTGATTACGGTTCTGATTTTGCGGATTTTCTGAAAGCCCATATATTCAGGATCGACACAAGTGACGAGATACGAAGCTGCAGCTTTTCCGAGGAGGAGTCCACTATTTACAAGTACATGGAAGAATATGACTCTGAGAATTTTGTTGAGATTTCCAAGAAAACAGCCCAGGAGCTTTTCACCATCATGAACCAGAATATTGAGATTCCGCCCGCGGACCTTCTGGTGGCGGAATATCAGGTGGACCGTCATAAATATCTGGCACTTTTAAAAATGAATTACCGCACATCCTACACCCATATGACAAGTGCGGACCCCTGGGGCAACAACAATGACATTATCATGCAGAAGGCCATCCTGCCGGGAGAGACACAGAAGCTTTCTGAGGCGGCCCTGCTTGACCTGGGAGCACCTAAGTATGTGCGCCTGGTGGAGAAAAAGTATGATGTGAACGGCGTAAAGACCAATTATTTCTCAAAACTGTTTTTAAAATGTCAGGGCTCCCTGTCTGCCAAGACGCGGCTTTCCATTGTGAATAAAGCGGTGACGGATGTACAGAAAAAGTATTACAATGAGTCCGAGCAGTTTGAGGTGCAGATGGAGACCAAGAGCATCATCAATCAGGAGCTCTCAAGTGAAGGGGCACTGGATGTGCCTGTGGTTATAGAGAAGATCTTTAAGGAGCATCCCCAGATGAAGGAGGAGGTGCAGGAGAAGCTGGAGAAATACAATCTGGCCGAGACCCGGGTGGAACCACAGAATCCCACCACCACCAAAAAGTTCACAAAACAACACCTGCTCACCGACACGGGAATTGAGCTTAAAATCCCCATGGAGGAGTACAATAATAAGGATAAAGTGGAATTTATCACCAATCCGGACGGAACCATATCCGTTCTCATAAAAAACATCGGGAGCATTGAGAGTCGTTAATAAAATTGTGGCGTTTTATCAGACATTGTGATACAATATTTCAGCCGGAGGAGAAAAAATCCGGGATAAAAAAATAATGAGGTTGAGGAAATGGAAAGAGAAAAATTTTCTTCCAGACTGGGCTTTATCCTGATATCTGCAGGTTGTGCCATCGGTCTTGGAAATGTATGGCGTTTTCCCTACATAACGGGAAAGTACGGCGGTGCGGCGTTCGTTCTGATCTATCTGTTCTTTCTGATCGTTCTGGGGCTGCCGATCATGGTCATGGAATTTGCAGTGGGCAGGGCCAGCCAGAAGAGTATTGCCACCTCCTTCAATGTACTGGAAAAGAAGGGCAGTAAATGGCATATCTACCGATATTTCGGTATGGCAGGCAATTATCTGCTGATGATGTTCTACACCACCATCGGCGGCTGGATGCTGGCTTATTTTGTTAAAATGGTGAAAGGCGACTTTACAGGCCTTGACACGGAAGGAGTCAGTGCGGCATTCGGAAGCCTTTCCACGGACATGACCCAGATGATCTTCTGGATGGTCCTGATCGTAGTCATCGGTTTCGCAGTGTGCTCCATGGGTCTGCAGAAGGGTGTGGAAAAGATCACCAAGATCATGATGGTGGTGCTGCTGGCGCTGATGGTGCTTCTGGCTGTGCGCTCCTGTACGCTGGAGGGTGCGTCTGAGGGACTGAAATTCTATCTGCTGCCGGATTTCGGCAAGCTCTCCGAGTATAAGATCCAGGAGGTTATCTTTGCGGCCATGGGACAGGCGTTCTTTACCCTGAGCCTTGGAATCGGCGCCCTGGCTATTTTCGGAAGCTATATAGGCAAGGAACATAAGCTCACCGGGGAGGCTGTCAGCATTACGATCCTGGATACCATGGTGGCGCTCATTGCAGGGCTTATCATTTTCCCGGCATGCTCCGCTTTCAACGTCAATCCCGGAGAGGGCCCGGGTCTTGTGTTCGTGACCCTGCCCAATGTGTTTAATGCCATGAAGGGCGGAAGGTTCTGGGGAGCGCTGTTCTTCCTGTTCATGTCCTTTGCCGCGCTTTCTACCATTATCGCCGTGTTCCAGAATATCATATCCTTTGCGCAGGATCTGTGGAACTGGAGCGTGAAAAAGGCAGCGCTCATAAACGGTATTGCCATATTTCTATTGTCCCTGCCCTGTATTTTCGGTATGACCATATTAAGTGACTTTACCATTCTGGGCAAGGATATCATGGGATTTGAGGATTTCCTGGTGAGCAACAACCTGCTTCCTCTGGGTTCCCTTGTGTATCTTTTGTTCTGTGTGACAAGATACGGCTGGGGATGGGAAAATTTCCTGAAGGAAGCCAACACGGGGGAAGGCATCTCTTTCCCCAGAAAAATAAAGGTTTATCTCACATTTATCCTGCCTGTCATTGTCCTTTATATCTTCGTGCAGGGATATTGGAGTCTGTTTCAGAGTTTATAGAAAATTCCCTTGAAATCAGTAAATTTTACAGGTATACTAGGGATAGAATGAAAATCTAAGTTACCGTTTATGGCGAAGCGTGTCTGACAGGTAACTGCCGAAACAGCGGATGCTGTGCCGGGGAAGCATATTTTCCGGTATAAGGAGAATGTATATGGAACATGTAATGCTGACAAAACTGCGTGAAGCGGGGTGTGACATGGACGGCACACTGGAGCGTTTTATGAACAATGAAATGCTGTGCATGAAGTTTTTAAGAAAATTTCCGGAGGATACCACCTTTGGGGAGATGCAGAAGGCCTTTGCGCAGGGAGATGCGGAAGAGTTTTTTAAAGCTGCCCATACCATGAAGGGAGTATCCGGCAATTTGGGGCTTAGCTGCCTTTATGATGAGATGCAGCCTGCGGTGGAGAAGGGCAGAAGAGGTGAACTTCCCTCCCGGGAGGATATGGATGAAATCAAAAAGCAGTATGACCAGATAATAAAGATCATTACAGAAAATGAATAATGAAGAGGAATAACAGATGAAGAGAATTTTACTGAAACTGAGCGGAGAAGCACTGGCAGGTCCAAAGAAGACAGGTTTTGATGAGGCGACAGTCATGGAGGTTGCCCGCCAGGTAAAAGTTCTGGTGGACGAGGGAATCCAGGTGGGTATTGTCATCGGCGGCGGCAATTTCTGGAGAGGCCGTACCAGTGAGAATATTGACAGGACCAAAGCTGACCAGATCGGAATGCTTGCCACAGTCATGAACTGTATCTATGTATCTGAGATCTTCCGCACAGCAGGCATGAGAACCAGCGTCCTGACCCCGTTTGAATGCGGCTCCTTTACAAAATTATTTTCCAAGGACCGTGTCAATAAATATTTCGACCGCGGCATGGTAGTCTTTATGGCAGGGGGCACCGGCCATCCTTATTTCTCAACGGATACGGCAACGGTACTGCGCGCAGTGGAGATTGAAGCGGATATGATTTTCCTGGCAAAAGCAGTGGACGGCGTGTATGACAGTGATCCCAAGAGCAATCCGGATGCCAAGAAGTATGATGAGGTGAGCATCCAGGAAGTCATTGACAAAAAGCTGGCTGTTGTGGATATGACCGCCTCCATCCTCTGTATGGAAAATAAGATGCCCATGCTGGTGTTCGGGCTGAATGAGAAAGACAGTATTGTGAATACCGCGCACGGTAAATTCACGGGAACAAAAGTATTAGTATAATCTGGGAGGAAAACGAGTATGGCAACTGATGAGAGAATCGCAAAATATGAAGACAAGATGAACAAGACCATGGATGCCCTGGTAAAAGAACTGGGAACCATCCGTGCCGGACGTGCAAATCCGCATATTCTGGATAAAATCACCGTAGACTATTATGGAGCACCTACACCTCTGCAGCAGGTGGCAAATGTAACCGTTCCGGAACCCAGAATGATTCAGATCCAGCCATGGGAGGCTTCTCTGATCAAAGACATCCAGAAAGCGATCCTGACATCTGACTTGGGGATCAACCCCAATAATGACGGCAAATCGATTCGTCTGGTGCTGCCTGAGCTCACTGAGGAGCGCAGAAAAGAGCTGGTGAAAGACGTGAAGAAGAAAGGGGAGGCTGCCAAGGTAGCTATCCGCAATATCCGCCGCGATGCCAATGAGGCATTCAAAAAACTGGCAAAACAGGATGTATCTGAGGATGAGATCAAGGAGCTGGAAGATGTGATCCAGAAACTGACAGATAAGTTCGGCAAGAACATTGATAAGACAGTGGAAGAGAAATCCAAAGAAATCTTAACCGTATAATTTATAATCAAGAGGGGCACATACAAGAAAAAGGTATTGTGCCTCTTTTACGCGTAGGAGGAGAAAAACATGGTGATTCCAAATCATGTGGCAATCATTCTGGACGGAAACGGCCGCTGGGCCAAAGCCAAAGGAATGCCGAGGACATACGGGCATGTGAAAGGCTGCGAGAACCTGGAAAAAATATGCTCCATAGCCAAGGGGCTGGGGGTAAAATATCTCACGGTCTATGCCTTTTCCACTGAAAACTGGAAACGTTCCAAAGATGAAGTGGACGGCCTGATGAAGCTGTTCCGCAATTATATGAAAAAATGCCTGAAAATCGCAAGGGACAATAAGATGCGCGTCCGCGTGATCGGGGAGCCCTCTGTCTTTGACGAGGACCTGCAGGCAAGGATCAGAGAACTGGAGGAGTATTCCAGCCAGTTTGATGAGCTGCATTTCCAGATCGCGCTGAATTACGGCAGCAGGGATGAGATCAAAAGAGCGGTGCAGGATCTTGCCGGGGATGTGAAAAAAGGCGTGCTGGACCCTGCGCAGATCACAGAGGATACCATATCCGGATATCTGGATACCAAGGGACTTCCGGACCCTGACCTGTTGATCCGTACCAGCGGGGAGGAGCGCCTTTCCAACTTTCTCATGTGGCAGCTTGCCTACACGGAGTTTTATTTTACCGATGTGGCATGGCCGGATTTTAACAAGGCTGAGTTTGAAAAGGCCATTTGGAAATTTAATCAGAGAGACCGCAGATACGGCGGCGTGAAGGAGGAGTAACATGTTCAAGACAAGGCTGTTAAGCGGAATTGTGCTGGTCATCATTGCCCTTGCCACCATTATTCCGGGAGGAATCGTGCTCTTTGCCACGCTGGCTGCCATCTCCCTCATCGGTATGCAGGAACTGTACAAAGCCATGAGAGTACATGAAAATCAGGCCGGCAGCCTGGAGATCATGGGGTATGCGGGGGCCATGGTTTACTACCTGACCCTTCTGCTGGACAGGGAAGAATTTTCCCTTATTGCCATTTTATTTGCATTGGTCCTCATTATGTCCGTGTATGTGTTTACATACCCAAAATACCATGCAGACCAGATCATGGCTGCCATGTTCGGTGTTATTTACGTGGCTGTCATGCTTTCTTATATCTATAAAACCAGGAATCTGGAAGGCGGTGCATGGCTTGTGGGCCTTATCTTTATAAGCTCCTGGGGCAGCGATACCTGTGCCTACTGTGTGGGAATGCTCATCGGCAAGCACAAAATGGCGCCTGTGTTAAGCCCGAAAAAATCCGTGGAAGGCGGTGTGGGCGGCGTTGTGGGGGCCGCGCTTCTGGGCGCCCTGTATGCAGTGGTGATTGCAAAATGGAACCCTGCTTCCGGCCATACGGCCCTTATGTATGCCCTGATCTGCGCGGTGGGTGCATTGATCTCCATGGTTGGAGATCTGGCGGCATCCGCGATCAAGAGAAACAAAGAGATAAAGGATTACGGCAGACTGATCCCGGGCCACGGCGGTATTCTGGACCGTTTTGACAGTGTCATATTTACGGCACCGTTCATCTATTTCCTGGCAAATGTACTGCTGTAAATGAGGTTGTGATGATATGAAGAAAATTGCGATATTAGGTTCCACAGGTTCCATCGGCACACAGACTTTGGATGTGGTGGAGAGAAATGATGACCTGCAGGTGGTGGGAATTGCCGCAGGCAGCAATATCCGGATGCTGGAAGAACAGATTCGGCGCTTTCATCCGAAGCTGGCGGCTGTGGGGGATGAAAAAAAGGCGGCTGAGCTAAGAAAAAGGGTCGCAGATACGGATTGTACGGTGACAGGAGGCATGGAAGGGCTTCTCGCCCTGGCTGCCATGCCGGAGTCGGATATACTGGTCACAGCCATTGTGGGCATGATCGGCATCCGCCCTACTGTGGAGGGTATCCGGGCCGGTAAGGATATTGCCCTTGCCAATAAGGAGACACTGGTGACAGCCGGGCATATTATCATGCCCCTTGCCAAAGAGTACGGCGTGCGTATCCTGCCTGTGGACAGTGAACACAGTGCCATCTTCCAGGCTCTGAACGGGGAGGACCCTTCCAGGATCCACAAACTGCTGATCACAGCTTCCGGCGGGCCTTTCCGGGGAAAGAAGCGGGAGGAGCTTACGAATATCCGTGTGGAGGACGCTCTGAAGCATCCCAACTGGGCCATGGGGCAGAAGATTACCATTGACTCCGCTACCCTGGTGAACAAGGGACTGGAGGTTATGGAGGCAAAGTGGCTGTTCCATATGGATCTGGACCGGATACAGGTTGTGGTGCAGCCTCAGAGTGTCATTCACTCCATGGTGGAGTTTGTGGACGGGGGCATCATTGCCCAGCTTGGAACTCCGGATATGCGGCTTCCCATTCAGTATGCCTTGTATGGGGGCGAGAGACGTTTTCTTCCCGGAGAGCGTCTGGATTTTGCGGCACTTGGATCTATCACTTTTGAGGAGCCGGATATGGACACCTTTAAAGGGCTGCCGCTGGCTATGGAGGCATCCAAAAGGGGTGGTTCCATGCCCACGGTATTCAACGCTGCAAATGAAAAGGCAGTAGGTATGTTTTTGAACAGAAAAATCGGTTTCCTGGATATTTATTCAATAATTGAAGAAGCTATGGAAAGACATAAAGTGATTGAGAATCCGGACGTAGATGAAATTACAGGCATCGAACAGGAGACTTACAGATGGATTGAAGGCAGGTGGTAGATTGAGTTTTTCCGGTATTATAAATATTTTGATTGCAGTTATTATCTTTTCCCTGATCGTTATTTTTCATGAGCTGGGACATTTTCTGCTGGCAAAGAGGAACGGCATTGCAGTGACGGAATTTTCACTGGGTATGGGGCCGAGGCTGATTTCCACAGAGAAGGGCGGCACCAGGTATTCCCTGAAGCTGTTTCCCATCGGCGGTTCCTGCCTGATGGTAGGAGAGGATGACGATGACGACAGCGCAGGTTCCTTCAACAACGCCTCTGTGTGGGCCAGAATCTCCGTGGTGGCGGCAGGTCCTGTGTTTAACTTTATCATGGCCTTTGTCTGCGCCATGATCATCACCAGCGTGGTGGGGTATGACCCGGCCAGAGTGACCGTTGTGCAGGAAGGGTCTGCGGCGGAAGCGGCGGGACTTAAGGAAGGCGACCTGATCACGGAATTCAACGGAAAGCATATTTCCATAGGCAGGGATTTGAGTCTTTACCAGACACTGCACGGGTATCAGGATAAAACCATTGATATGAAAGTGAAGCGGGACGGGAAGACAGAGGACATTTCCTTTACTGCTGACAGCATAGAGAAGAAGATGCTGGGATTTACCTACAGCAGTGAAGGCCCTGCGCAGATCATGGAGATCTATATTGACAGTCCCATGATGAAAGCCGGTCTGCAGGCCGGGGATGTGATCACAGGCATTGCGGGCACGAAGATCACAGACGGAAAAGAGCTTCAGGATTATATGGAGGCGCATCCGCTCACAGGGGATGAGATCACTCTGACTGTGGAGCGTAACGGCAAGGAGCGGGAAGTTACGGCAAAACCTCAGATGCGGACTGTGGTCAGCAGCGGGTTTGACTATAACCTGTACAGAGAGAAGACCGGATTTTTAGGCGTGCTCAAATACAGCGCCGTGGAGGTCCGCTACTGGATCACCAGTACGGTTCAGAGCCTGGGACTTCTCATCAAGGGGACATTTTCCGTAAATGACCTGTCCGGCCCGGTGGGGATTGTGGACGCCATCGGAGATTCTGTCCAGGAGGCAAAATCCGAGGGCAGCGTGATATTGAGCATGCAGATGCTCTACTGGGTGATCCTTCTGTCAGCCAATCTGGGCGTTATGAACCTGCTGCCCATTCCGGCACTGGACGGAGGTCGTCTGGTATTCCTCATCATAGAGGCCATACGCGGCAAAGAGGTGAACCGGAATGTGGAGGGTATGATACACTTTGCGGGGTTTGTTCTTTTGATGCTGCTCATGGTGTTTGTCCTGTTTAATGATATCAAGAGGCTGTAAAAGAAAATCCGGGAGGGTTGGGTACAAAGAATCTGTACCCGGCCTTTCCGGATTTTTTGGTGATGGTTATACAAGTTCCGCGATTCTTGTGACGCCCACGTAGATCTCCTGTATTTTGTACCAGGTGGGATAATCCACAATGCCCGTGACAGGCAGGCTGAAGATCCGCTGAAAATCCCGTACAGCCCGCTGTGTGCCCTCCCCGTAGATGCCGTCCACGGTTACGGCCGGCAGTGCGGGATAGCCCTGGCGGATGGCATTTAGCTGTTCCTGTAGCTGCTCCACCTTGTCGCCGGAGCTGCCGATATCCAGATTGCTTCCCGGCCATGAGATGGGGATGCCGGCAATCTCCTCAGCCGTATTGATATACATGTTGTCACCGTAGAAATTCCGGAGGATCTCAATGGCGGTGTAGCCCTGGTCGCCCAGATACTTGGACCCCCACTGTGTCATCCAAATTGCAATAGCCCCTAGAGCGTGTTTGAAAATGCATTCCGACAATCTGTACGCCCCACTCTGCGGCATATTTGCCCCCTATTCAGTCAGCGTAGCCCGCTACGCTAAATGCCTTTATGTTTCACGCAGAATAAATTTTCAGTCTGCAAGGCGGCTTCAAATTTATCTATGAATAGTAATACTGTATATCTAGGCTGTCGTTGTCTCTATTATATACTATTTTTGATATGATTGATTGTAAAGATGTACTTTTTTGCTCTATGGTAAAATTAGAAGATGTGACGATATCATATGTGGTTTTTATCAGTTCTTTCATTAAAGGAGTGTAGTCTTTGGAATCCGGTTGATCAAGCTCGGCTATTTTTTGCGCAATACTCTCGCGCTCTTTTTGAAGCAACAGCTTGTTTTCGCGGTATTCTTCTAAACTATCAATGCCATTTTGATAGGCAGTTTTGATTCGCTTTTCTTTCATATCTACTTTATCATACAGCTTTTTTAAAATATCTGCTTCACTGTGATTTTGGTTCGATTTTCTTTTGATTTCAAAATATAAATTTTTACTACGTGTTGCATCTTTGAGTGCCTCGAAAAAGACAGGTTCTATTTTGTGGGTGCTCAAAGTAAGGCTTGATAGACATTTTCCTTTTGAATATCCATAACAGGAATAGTAAAAAGTATCAACCGTTCCATTCTTTTTGTAGTGATTTTTACAAACCATAGTTCGGCCACAGACGGGGCATTTTAATAGCCCACTCAACCAATGGCGGTAACTGGATGTCGGTCTTTTTCCCTTGGGCTTATAGGTGGTGTTATATCGTTCTTGGGCTTTATTGAATAATTCTTCGCTTATTATAGCCTCGTGATATCCTTTAGTAATAACCCACTCTTCTTTTGGCCGAATTTCATTAGTTTCATTTACGGTGCGATTCCAGCGGATCATACCGCAATAAGTAGGATTTTGTAAAATATATTCTATGCTGCGTCGCTCAAAGGGTTTATTATGACTTGTTTTATAACCTAATGCGTTTAGGGCACGAGCAATCTCGAATAATCCCATTCCTGCATTAACATACTTGTTAAAAATCATTTTAACAACTTCAGCTTCTTCAGGAACTATAACAGGAGGCTCTCCTTTTCTATCTATTTTATATCCGAGAGGAGGTCGAGCTTGGTATCCTCCTCGAAGCGCTTTTTCCATCATTCCACGTGAAACTTCCCCGGAAAGGCGAATAGAATAATATTCGTCCATCCATTCTATAATTCTTTCAATCAGGCTGCCAAAAGGGCCTTCTATGATAGGTTCTGAAACACTAATAACTTCTATATTGCATTGCTTTCTAAGTAAAGATTTATAAAGTATAGACTCTTCCTGGTTTCGGGCAAATCGAGAAAATTTCCATACATAAATCACTTTGAAAGGTGCAGGCTTTTGCTTAGCCAAAGAAATCATTCGTAAAAATTCCGGCCGTTTATCCGCCTTTTTTCCAGAGATTCCTTTCTCAACGAATACATAGTCATTTGAAATTATAACACCATCGGTTTTTGCATGATCCATAATTAGCCTTTTTTGCGCGTCTGGAGACAGCTCATCCTGCATATGTGTTGATACTCTTATATATGCAGCTCCAAATTTTGCCTGGCTTATCTTTTTATCATTCATTTCTTTCAAATGTAATCACCCTCAATGTTTTATGTAAAACGCCCCGAACTTTATACTGTAGCTGCAGCCCTTGTCTGTGAGTCTGTTTTTGTCACAGATAATGCTGATATCCGGCTCAACGTAAGTTTTATCATCTGCAGTCAAATTGACTGCAAATGAGTATAACTCTTTTCTTTAAATAATGGCATAAAGATAGCTCCTTTCATTTTAAAATATATCAGGAGATATTATTATTTATTACCTTTATTTATATCATATCTTAATAAAAAATTCTTCAGCTGTTTGTCTGTATATCAAGGATACTAAAACGGCATGATGAATAACGGTATGCAAGTTGTACAACCCATAGGTCATACCATTGAATAAAAGAAATAGGGGAGTGTTGATTATGACATATAGAAATATTGTAATAATTAACGACAAAGAAGTAGATATAAAAGAACTTACGGAAGAAGAGAGGAAATGCCTTGCAGAATTTTGGAACAGGAGAGCGGCAAATGCAATAGGATATCAGGAGGTTAAATCACCAAAGAAGATTTGTTAAGAGCCCTCTTGTATAAAGGTGCCATTACTGGCACCTTTCAGACTGTAGACAATCACCCTCTTTTTGGAGGCGGTTGTCTATTTTCAGTTTAACCTGCCCTTTCCAGATGGTATAATAGGATCATCAGGAAAGGCAGGTTTTTCTTTATGATGGGGAAAAAAGATAACGCAGAAAGAACACAGATGGAAATCGCAAGTCTGGAGGATCTTGTACCTAGAAACCATCTGGTACGGAAGCTGGATGAAGCTATTGACATGAGTTTTATATATGAGGAAGTGAAAGATTTATACAGTGATTTTGGACGTGAAAGTATCGATCCGGTTGTATTGATTAAAATTGCCATGATCCAGTACATTTTCGGAATCCCTTCCATGCGCAAAACAATTCGTGAAATTGAAGTAAATTTTGCTTACAGGTGGTATCTGGGCTATGGAATGCATGAGGAAATCCCTCATTTCTCCACCTTTGGCAAAAACTATTCCAGACGTTTCAAAGACACGGATTTGTTTGAGAAAATCTTCTCAAAGATACTGTCCGAGGTTGCAGCAAATGGTTTTCTTGATACAGAAAGCTTGTTTATTGACGGCACTCACATCAAAGCCAGTGCCAATTCTCATAAATATCAAAATGAGGTTATCCGAAAAGAAGCACGCAGTTATGAGAAGGAACTGCAGGAAGAAATCAAAAGGGATCGTCAGGAACACGGAAAGAAGCCACTGAAAGAAAAAGAAAAGGAACCGGAAATGATCACACAGAAGGTCAGCACCACTGACCCTGACAGCGGCTGGTTCCATAAAGGTGAGCATAAGCAGGTCTTTGCCTATGCTGCCAACACCTGTTGTGACAAGAATAATTATGTTTTGGATTTTGAAGTGACTGCGGGGAATGTCCATGACAGTGTGTCGTTCTGGCATTTATACCGACGATTAAGGCAGAATTGGAAATATGGGATATACTACGTAATGGATGCAGGATATAAGATACCGTCAATCGCCCGCCAGCTGATAAAAGATGGAAAGACTCCGGTCATGCCGTACAAAAGGCCTATGACTCAAGCTATTTTTCAAAAAATATGATTTTGTATACGATGAATTCTTTGACTGCTATCTATGCCCGGATCACAAAGTGCTTCATTACACGACAACAAACCGTGAAGGATATCGGGAGTATAAAAGTGACTGGCTTATTTGCCAAAGCTGTCCTCACCGGGATCGTTGCACAAACAGTAAAGATTCCGTAAAAGTAATTACGCGTCATGTATGGGAAAACTACATGGAGCAGGTCGAAGAAATCCGTCATACAATCGGAATGAAAGAACGATACAAACAACGCAAGGAAACCATAGAGAGAGTCTTTGCAGATGCAAAGGAAAAACACGGAATGAGATACACTCAGTACAGAGGTCTGGCTAAGATCAAAATGGAGCTTAACCTCTTATTTGGCTGCATGAATCTAAAGAAACTGGCAATTTGGAAATGGCGGATAAAATGGGGAGCGAAATACCGCTCTTCATCATTGCAATTTTTCTGTTCCAGCATAAAATTTAGAGAGTGTGAAACTTTTTCTGTAAAATAGGATTTATAAGATTCTTCTATGATAAAATAAAAATCATAGGAGGGCCTTTTATTATGGCAAGACAAA
>OATT01000052.1_pt1 | contig 128804 bp, 103 predicted proteins | sample 1476071 | NCBI WGS metagenome assembly OATT01 (sample SAMEA2579989, study PRJEB22360) | human gut metagenome | biome: human gut; feature: human-associated habitat; material: faeces | place: Denmark | collected 2008/2010 | reverse complement strand
CTGGCGGAGGTTTTCCGTGAACACGCGTATGGCTTCTTCGTCCGCTTTTTCTTTGGATTGGGCGGCAAATTCCGTTTCAATGGAGGGTTTGAGCAGACGTTTGTAGGCATCGGCAGTGGCTTCGCTTACCTGATGGCTGCATTCGTTATTGCCTCGTACGAATTGGCGTTCCAAACGTTCGATACACGTCTCATCATCCGGAGTGATAGAGACTTTCAGCAGTCCTTCCGATTCTGCACGGCGGATAGCCAGCAAACGGTGGGAGGTGCAGCGTTTCAGAGACTCGGAGAAGTCGAAGTAATCCCGGTATTTGGCAGCTTCATCCTCTTTGCCTTTCACTACTTTGGCGATGATCTCCGCCTGTCGTCCGAACTGGTTACGCACTGCGTTGCGGGCATGTTCGTCTTCGTTCACTTGTTCGGCGATGATGTCACGGGCACCTTTTAGGGCATCGTCTATGTCTTTCACGTCACCTTTGACGAAGGAGGAGGCGCGGACGGCAAGATTATTCTCCCGTTGTAGCAAGAGGATTGTGGCAAGCGGTTCGAGTCCTTTTTGGCGGGCGGCTTCCGCACGGGTTTTCCGTTTGGGTTTGTAGGGGAGATAGATATCTTCCAGTTCCGTAGGGTTCCAGGTGTCGTTGATGCGCTTCTCGAGCTCGGCGGTCAGTTTACCTTGTTCGGTGATAGTACCGAGAATCGTTTCCTTGCGTTTGGCTATATCGCACAGCTTATCGTGTCGCTCCTTGATCTGCTCTATTTGAACTTCATCCAGTCCACCCGTAGCTTCTTTACGGTAACGGCTGATGAATGGTATAGTGGCACCTTCACCCAAAAGATGAAGGGTGCTGGCGATTTGTCTTTCCGGTATGCCTAATGATCCGGAAATCATCTTGTGAAATAATTCCATAAACAGTTTTTTGAAAATGAATGAGCGACAAAAATACATATAAATCTGTTATACCCGACAAGTTTTGTTATATTTGCATGCAAAATAAAAAAGGTCGCAGATTAAAACAACACAATTATGTCGAGATATGTAGGATACCTGTTCGTCTGTATTCTTTGGCTGTTCGTGCCTATGGGGGCATGGGCTGTCTCTAAAGATAAGAATCCCATTCTGATTATCTGCTCCTATAATCCGGCAGCGCACCAGACTTCGGTCACCATTTCCGATTATATGGAAGAATATGGCAAACTGGGAGGGCAGCGTGACATTATCATTGAAAACATGAACTGTAAAAGTTTCTCGGAAGCTCCGCTCTGGAGTGATATGATGACGCAGATTCTTTCTAAATACCAGGGAGAGAAGCATCCGGGACAAATTATTTTATTGGGTCAGGAAGCATGGGCGGCTTATTTGTCACAAAGGGATTCGATGCAGATAAAAGTGCCGGTCATGTGTAGCCTCGCGAGTAGTAATATCGTAATATTACCGAAGGATACCGTGAAGAATCTTGATAGCTGGATGCCCGAATCCGTAGATATTTTTGCTGACCACATGGATATTCCGGAACTCGAATCGGGCTTTATTAATCAGTATGACATAGAGGGGAATATACGTATGCTCCGGACGTTTTATCCAAAAACGGAGCATATCGCTTTTATATCGGATAATACGTATGGCGGTGTGACTATGCAGGCATTGGTACGGAAGGAAATGGAAAAGTTCCCCGATTTGGATTTGATTCTTATGGACGGGCGTAAGCATACTATCTACACGATTGTGGAGGAGTTGAGACATTTGCCGGAAAATACGGTTATTATGGTGGGGACTTGGCGTGTGGATATGAATGAGGGGTATTTCATGCGGAATGCCACTTATGCCATGATGGAGGCGACTCCCGCTATTCCGGCTTTTACACCTTCTTCGGTGAGCTTGGGGTCTTGGGCAATTGGCGGCGTGCTTCCTGACTATCGGAAAGTGGGAAAGGAAATGGCACAGGAATCTGTACGAATGGATAGTCAGCCGGGAGATACGGCGAAACATCTTTCCGTGATTGGTTGTAAGGCTGTATTGGATAGCCGAAAGGTGAAGGAATGGGGATTGAATCCGAAAGTCTTGCCTTTTGATGTGCAGCTTATTAATCAGCCGGTTTCTTTCTATCAGCAGTATACGTATCAGATTTGGTCCGCTTGTGCGCTGTTTGTGATATTGGTGCTCGGATTATGTATTTCGCTGTTTTATTATTTCCGCACGAAACGTTTGAGGGATGAATTGTTGAAATCGGAGAAGGATCTGCGTGTAGCGAAGGATAGGGCGGAAGAATCGAATCGTCTGAAAAGTGCTTTTCTAGCTAATATGAGCCATGAGATACGAACGCCGTTGAATTCTATTGTCGGCTTTTCGGATGTACTGGCGGTAGGCGGCAGCACAGAGGAGGAACAACAGTCCTATTATCAGATTATTAAGACGAACTCAGATTTGTTACTTCGCCTGATTAACGATATTCTTGATCTTTCACGTCTGGAGGCGAACCGGGTGACGCTGACTTGGGAGGAGTGTGATGTGGTGCAGTTATGCAACCAGGTGGTGGCTTCTGTCAGTTTCTCGCGACGGTCGGATAATCAGTTTCTATTCAATACATCTTTCGAGAGTTTCCGAATGGAGACGGACGTGCAGCGTATGCAGCAGGTGATTATCAATTTGATGTCCAATGCCGATAAGTTTACAAAACAGGGAAAGATAACGTTGGATTTTTCGGTGAATGAGGAGACGCAAATGGCTGTCTTTTCGGTGACGGACACGGGATGCGGTATTCCGAAGGAGAAACAGGCGTTGGTGTTCGAGCGTTTTGAAAAACTGAATGAATATGCGCAGGGGACAGGTTTGGGACTGTCTATCTGTAAATTGATTGTGTATAAATGGAAAGGAGAGATATGGATTGATCCTGATTACACAGGAGGGGCACGGTTTGTTTTCTCTCACCCGCTAAATATAGAAAAAGAATGAAACGATTTACATTGATTTATGTTTGGCTTCTTTTCCTCGTGCTGTCCGTTGCGGCGCAGGAAAAAGTGGTGAAGCTGAAGATTGTACAAACAAGTGATGTGCACGGCAACTATTATCCTTATAACTTTATAACCCGTCAGGAATGGAAAGGCAGCTTGGCGCGAATCTATTCTTTTGTACAGAAAGAGCGCCGGGAGTATAAAGAGAATCTTATTTTACTCGATAATGGCGATATCTTGCAGGGACAACCTACAGCTTATTACTATAATTATATAGATACGGTATCTCCTTATCTTTGTGCGGAGATGATGAACTATATGAAATATGATGCCGGCAATATGGGTAATCATGATGTGGAAACCGGACGCAGTGTGTTCAACCGTTGGATCGGGACTTGTGATTTCCCTATATTGGGAGCGAACATCATAGATACGTCTACCGGAGAAACGTATCTGCCACCGTACAAGGTACTGAGGCGTGACGGTGTGAAAATAGTTATCTTGGGAATGATTACCCCGGCTATTCCTGCATGGCTTTCCGAAAATTTGTGGAAGGGATTGCATTTTGACGATATGGAGGAGACGGCTCGTAAATGGATGAAGATTATTCGTGAAAAAGAGAATCCGGACTTAGTGATTGGCTTGTTCCATGCGGGGCAGGAAGCGTTCAAAATGTCCGGCAAATATAATGAGAACGCATCTCTGAATGTGGCGAAGAATGTACCGGGATTTGATATGGTATTAATGGGGCATGATCATGCCCGTGAATGTAAGAAGGTGGTGAATATTGTCGGAGATTCGGTCTTGATTATTGACCCGGCCAGCAACGGGGTGGTGCTCTCTAATGTGGATGTCACTCTGAAATTGAAAGACGGGAAATTGGTGGATAAAGATATCAGGGGGAGACTTACTGAAACGAAAGATTATGGAGTCAGCGAGGACTTTATGAAACATTTCGCTTCTCAGTATGAGACCGTGAAGAGGTTTGTATCCAAAAAGATAGGTACATTTACTGAAAGTATCTCTACTCATCCTTCTTTCTTCGGTCCTTCTGCTTTCATTGATTTGATACATACGTTGCAGCTTGATATTACGGGGGCGGATGTTTCTTTCGCTGCTCCGCTTTCATTTGATGCGGAAATAAAGGAAGGGGATGTGTCTGTCAGTGATATGTTCAACCTGTATAAGTACGAGAATATGCTTTACGTGATGACATTGTCGGGAAAAGAAATTAAAGATTTTTTGGAAATGTCTTATTATATGTGGACAAATCGGATGAAATCGCCGGACGATCATTTGCTCTGGTTCAAGGAGAAGCGTCGCGAAGGTGCGGAGGACAGGGCCTCTTTCCAGAATTACAGTTTTAACTTTGATTCGGCATCAGGCATTATTTATACGGTGGATGTCACCAAACCACAAGGAGAGAAGGTGACGATTGCCAGTATGGCCGATGGCTCTCCTTTCCTTATGAACAAGGTATATAAGGTGGCTCTGAACTCTTATCGCGGTAACGGTGGTGGCGAGTTACTGACTAAAGGCTCCGGGATTCCACAGGAGAAATTGAAAGACCGTATTATTTTCTCTACGGACAAGGACCTTCGCTTCTATCTGATGAATTATATCGAGAAGAAAGGGATAATGGACCCGAAGGCGTTGAACCAGTGGAAATTTATTCCTGAAGAGTGGACAGTCCCTGCCGCCAAACATGATTATGAGTATTTATTCGGGGTGGTCAATAAGTAACTAATTTTGTTCATTTTGTCAGATAATCTTTTTGTTTGGTTGTATATCTGATTAATAGCTGGTATATTTGTCACTAAAAAAGAGAGAGAGTATGGAGATTCAAGGTGTTCCGAAAATAGGTATTTCTTCGGTAGTTCATTCCAAGCATATAGATCCTGACTGCATTGATGTGGTTGACAATGATATAGCGCTCTTCGATACGGAGAGCGTTGTTTCCTTGTATAGCGGACCTAGTAAGCTGGAGGTAGTTACAGTGGGCCTCTGTTTGGGAGGTGGTAGTAAATTTAATATTAGTTTACGCGAGTATGAAATAGTTCCGGGACGAATGGTGATTGTTTTGCCGAATCAGATTATCGAGCATAGGTGGTTTAGTCCTGATTTCAAGGCTATTTTCTTTGCGGTATCAAAGAATTTGCTGGAAGCATTGCCTAAAGTGGGGAATGTACTTTCTCTGTTCTTTTATTTGAAAGATTATCCTTGTTTTGACCTTACGCCGCATGAACAGGATATTATCCGGGAATATTATAGTTTTATCAGGAAAAGATTGAAGAATAAGGAGGACTTGTATCGTAGAGAAGTCGTAATGGGACTGATGCAAGGTTTTTTCTTCGAACTTTGCAATATCTTTAATAGCCATGCTCCGACTGCCGCCGCTACGGTGAAGAATAAAAGTCGGAAAGAGTATATATTCGAGCGTTTCTATGAATCTCTGATAGAATCTTATCAATCGGAACGTAGTGTGAAATTTTATGCCGACCAGTTGTGTCTGACACCGAAACATCTCTCAGGTGTGGTGAAAGAAGTCAGTGGTAAAACGGTGGGGGAGTGGATTGATGAGCTGGTGATTCTGGAGGCAAAAGCGCTTCTGAATTCTTCGAGTATGAATATACAAGAGATTGCCGACCGGCTCAATTTTGCAAACCAGTCTTTCTTCGGGAAATATTTTAAGCATTATACCGGTATGTCTCCTAAAGAATACCGCAAAAGCCGATAACGGAATATTCTGTTATCATATATGTTTTGTCTTCATTGTGCGTTGTTTTTTACTATAAGACGCCGGAACGTACCCGGCTTAGTGTTTCCGGCGTCATCAGCAGGTAAGAGGCGATATGTGCCAATGGAGCTCGTTTGATAATTTCCGGATGCGTTTCGAGCAGGAGGTTATAACGTTCACGTGCCGATTCGAAGCGCCATGAGTCCGCTTTGATTTGGGATACGATTAAAGAGTATTCCAGTATTTTTTGATAAAACATATTGATTTCCCAATTTTCTTTGGCTAACTTAAATAGCATATCCCGCGGAAACATGTAAAGAACAACAGGCTCTAATGTTTCTACAATTAGTTTTGTCGGTACTTGTTTCAGGAAACTTTCAATACACATCACGATACATCCTTCGTAAGAGAAATGTTCGGTAACATCTTTTCCGTTCTTATAGTAATACTGCCTAAGCATTCCTTTGCCGACAAAAACAATTTCATGGGCTACTTCTCCTTCATTCAGTGCTATTGCTCCTTTCGGATATTCTTCACGAATGAGAATGTTTTCGATCTGCCTTCTTCCCTCTATACTCATCTCCGGAAAGCGGGAGTTTACAACGGCGTTTACTGTCTCTCTTAATAGTGTGTCCATTTCTTTTTTGTCTTGATGTGTGCAAAAATACTAAAAACGGTTGACATAAATCAAGTGTGGCACAAAAAAGATGTATCTTTGTACTTAAAATCAAGATGTAGGCGATGATGAATAAAATTATAGGAGCGGCTGTATTGCTGCTTTGTTTTTGCAGTTGTGTGAAGGATAATGATGCGATATATTATCCTGTGGGTAATGTGGATATTGAAAAAGGCGGTCCGGCTCTGGAAGTAGGATCTAATAGTATTTTGGTGGCTGAGAGCTATAATGAAGAGGATTATGTATTGGATACGCTTGCGCAGTATCCGGGTGATCCGACTCTTGGCAAGCTGACGTTTATGATTAATCTGAAAAATCAGTCGGGAACCCGGGAGGTTGCAGAGTTCAATGGTGTAGGTAAATCCGTATTGACTATGAGCCTCGGTTACAAAGACGGTAATTATCCGGTAGAAAGCCAGATTCCTGTTTATACTTCCGCAGATGCTACTGCTAGTTATGCCATTAAACTTCGTTTAAAGGGAGAGTTAACTTTAACCGACGATGAATGGATGATTGATTATGTTTATGCTCAACTGGCCGGTTTATTCCAGCCTTATCCGCCAGCGTCTTTCCCGGAAGTCTTTATGTGTAAAGGAGGGGAACAGTCTTTTGCTACTTTTGATTCATTTCGCAGGACCTGGACATTTGATATAACTTATGATCATTCCGAGCTTTCTTTTAGTCAATTATACTTTAACTTATTTGTTAATCTGGCTGGGCAAAAGCGGGAAGACAGAATCCGGCTGAGGATAGATAAAGATTCCTACTTTAAGATATATAAAATAAAAGAGGAAATGTAGTTAAACTACATTCCCTCTTTTATTTAGTAGTGGGTACGAGAATCGAACTCGTATTACATGCGTGAGAGGCATGTGTCCTAACCGTTAGACGAACCCACCGGCATTTTATGGATTTAAAAAGAGCCAAGTCTTATAAACTTAGCTCTTTTTCTCTTGAGATTTGTTTGCGGAAGCTGGGGGATTCGAACCCCCGGTACCCTTGCGAGTACGTCAGTTTAGCAAACTGGTGGTTTCAGCCACTCACCCAAACTTCCTTGAACCCGCATTCTCTCTCAAATGCGGTGCAAATATAGGGGGAACTTTTGGACTACGCAAATCTTTTAGCAAGATTTTTTTAGTCTGTTTTTTGAAAAATCAGATAACTTGCTATGTTTCAAATGTTAAACGAATGATTTTTTTTTCGATATCTTTTATTTTTTGTTACGAAGGAAAGAACTTGAAACATATTGACGGTATCTGCTTGCGATATTGACGGTATCTTAGTGAGATAGGGTAACTATGTCGACCGGACAGTGACGCTATATTTCAGAGCATAAAAAAAGGCTATCTATCCCAGACAGCCAATCTTTTGTTAACCTTAAATCTAATACTATGAAAAACACATTACAAAGATACGGACTTCTGGAAAATTAGCAAGTAAAGCAAGAAAAAACAGATGTTTTATAACATTGATTAAATAATTCATTCTACTATTCAATCTTTATTAAGATTTTTACTGCTTTGAATGCTATATTCCCAATATTTATCACATAGTTGCAGGTAACTTGTCTCGGCACTCTTACCTCCCAAGGAGATAGCATACATTTTTGTTTGTTTTGCTTTTGCATGTTCTATGCTTCGGGCTAACATATAATCAACGGGACGCATCTCAAAGTCGGATACGGTGATGATATCTGTTTCCATATATTGGTAATCGGAGGCAAAGATACGAGATTTCTTTGAGATAGGTTTATTGGGTACAGAGGGATTTACCTCCATAATTAGGCAATTTCCTCCGTACAAGTAGGACTTTTCAGTTTCATAAGGAAAATTCATTCTATACTTTTGTCATATCGAAAGATAAATGATATAAATAAGGACCATAAAAATAAAGGATTATGAAAACGAACGCATTCAAATACTTAGGTATAGCTTTAATGGCATTGATGATGATTAGCCTTACTTCTTGCGAAGTAGAAATTGATAGCTTTTATGATGATGATAATATCGGTGGCGGGTATTATTCCCGTTCGTCGGAATTGTGCAGTCGCACATGGATCAGTTATTACCGTGACGCAGACGGGAACCGTTGTTGTCAAGAACTGGATTTTTATTTAGACCGTACAGGGGTTGATTACATACGAGTGGAATACCGTAACGGAGATGTGGAAGTTTTTGAATATAATTTCCGGTGGAACTGGGAAAACTATGCACAAACATCTATCAGGATGTCCTACGGTCCGGGTGATGTTTCCTATCTGGATGATGTGTACCTTGGTGGAAACAGATTAAGCGGTTATCTGGACGGAAGGGATAACTTTGTGGAATATCAGGGAAGCAGGTAAAAAAACAATAGGTATCGGAGATAACAAGATGTAGCTAGAAAGACGAGGACAAAGAAGGATAAGATAAAAATGTGTCAGGGGTTAATGACAGAATGATAGGTAGGAGAGGTAAAAGGTTGCCAATAGGATTTCAGGAATAAGGGTTAGAGTATAAATAGGGCGCGAAATGAAAGCATAAAAGTTTTGAACGGGACTAAATAGTTTTTATCTTTGCGCCCTATTAGTTTTATATATACATGGAGTGGTTATCTAGTCTATTTCTCGAACATTCTGCCTTACAGGCTGTTGTGGTACTTTCACTGATTTCTGCGATAGGTCTGGGCTTGGGAAGAGTGCATTTCTGGGGTATATCCCTGGGAGTCACTTTTGTTTTTTTTGCCGGTATACTTGCCGGACATTTCGGGCTTTCGGTTGACCCGCAGATGTTGAATTACGCAGAAAGTTTCGGTCTGGTTATCTTTGTTTATTCTCTCGGTCTGCAAGTGGGGCCCGGTTTTTTCAGTTCTTTCCGGAAAGGAGGAGTGACGTTGAATATGTTGGCGTTGGGGGTTGTTCTTCTGGGTACTTTGTTAACGGTGGTAGCCAGTTATGCTACAGGTATATCGCTTCCCGATATGGTTGGTATTCTTTGCGGAGCGACGACAAACACTCCGGCGTTGGGAGCGGCGCAGCAGACATTGAAACAAATGGGCATGGATAGTAGTACGCCTGCTCTGGGATGTGCCGTGGCCTATCCAATGGGAGTAGTCGGTGTGATTCTTGCCGTTTTGTTAATTCGTAAAGTATTGGTTCGCAAGGAAGACTTGGAAATAAAGGAGAAGGATGATGCGAACAAAACCTATATTGCAGCGTTTCAAGTACATAATCCTGCTATTTTCAATAAAAGCATAAAGGATATAGCTCATTTGAGTTATCCTAAGTTTGTTATTTCCCGTTTGTGGCGTGACGGACATGTCAGTATTCCGACTTCTGATAAAGTGTTGAAGGAAGGTGATCGCTTGCTGGTGATTACGGCTGAAAAAGATGCGCTGGCTCTGACTGTGCTTTTCGGCGAACAGGAAAATACGGATTGGAACAAAGAGGACATTGACTGGAATGCGATTGACTGTGAACTGGTCTCCCAGCGCATTGTTGTCACTCGCCCTGAACTGAACGGGAAGAAATTGGGAGCGCTCCGGTTGAGAAATCATTATGGAATCAATATCAGCCGTGTCTATCGTTCGGGTGTACAACTGCTCGCCACTCCGGGATTGATACTTCAGTTGGGTGACCGACTGACGGTAGTAGGGGAAAAGGCAGCCATTCAAAACGTGGAAAAAGTACTAGGTAATGCTGTCAAGAGTTTGAAAGAACCTAATTTGGTTGTTATATTTATTGGTATCGTGTTGGGATTGGCGTTAGGTGCTATTCCTTTTTCTATTCCGGGTATCAGTACTCCTGTAAAACTAGGCTTGGCAGGTGGTCCTATTATTGTCGGTATCCTTTTAGGTACGTTTGGACCACGGATACACATGATTACCTACACTACTCGTAGTGCCAATTTGATGTTACGTGCCTTAGGACTCTCAATGTATCTAGCCTGTCTGGGACTGGATGCTGGGGCACATTTCTTCGATACGGTATTCCGTTCGGAAGGGCTACTGTGGATCGGTTTAGGAGCCGGACTGACAATCATCCCAACTGTTTTAGTGGGCTTTGTAGCCTTCAAGATGATGAAGATCGATTTTGGCACAGTGTCCGGTATGCTATGCGGAAGTATGGCGAATCCTATGGCATTAAATTATGCAAATGATACAATTCCCGGTGATAACCCGTCTGTAGCCTATACGACAGTATATCCATTGTGTATGTTTCTACGGGTGATTATTGCACAAGTACTGTTGATGTTCTTATTAGGTTGAAAATAAATTTTATATGAAAATTGTAAACGAGTAAATAAAAAAATATATTTATCACGGATAACTGAATGGAATGATTCCGAACAACGAACATAGGAAGCAAAGTAATTGTTAATTAGTAAATTGTAATAAAATAGAATGACTGCTCAAAGTAATATAACTCCTGAAAGTATTGTGGGCGATCTCCGCTACCTTCAATTGCTTTCCCGTAGTTTTCCTACTATTGCCGATGCTAGTACGGAAATTATCAATCTGGAGGCTATCTTGAATCTGCCTAAGGGGACAGAACATTTCCTGACAGATATACATGGTGAATATGAAGCATTCCAACATGTACTGAAAAATGCTTCAGGTGCGGTAAAGCGTAAAGTGAATGAAATATTCGGCAATACTCTCCGTGAAGCGGAAAAGAAAGAACTCTGTACGCTGATTTACTATCCCGAAGAAAAACTTCAACTGGTGAAAGCTCGTGAGAAGGATTTGGACGATTGGTATCTGATTACTCTGAACCAACTGGTGAAGGTCTGTCAGAATGTGTCTTCCAAGTATACGCGTTCTAAAGTGCGTAAATCGTTACCTGCCGAGTTCTCCTATATTATTCAGGAATTATTGCATGAATCGTCTATCGAACCGAATAAACATGCTTATATCAATGTAATTATCAGTACGATTATTACAACAAAGCGGGCAGATGACTTCATCATTGCTATGTGTAACCTGATTCAACGGCTGACTATTGACTCCCTACATATTGTCGGTGACATCTACGACCGTGGTCCTGGTGCGCATATCATCATGGATACTTTATGTAATTATCATAATTTTGATATTCAATGGGGAAACCATGATATTCTTTGGATGGGTGCTGCTTCGGGCAATGACAGTTGCATCGCTAATGTGATCCGTATGTCTATGCGTTACGGTAATTTGGGCACATTGGAAGATGGTTATGGTATTAATCTGCTGCCATTGGCTACCTTTGCTATGGATACTTATGCTGATGATCCCTGTACTATCTTCATGCCGAAGATGAATTTTGCCGACGCTCACTATAATGAGAAAACCCTGCGTTTGATTACCCAGATGCATAAAGCGATTACTATCATCCAGTTTAAGTTGGAGGCTGAAATCATCGACCGTCGTCCTGAATTCGGCATGGCGAACCGGAAACTTTTAGAGAAGATAGACTTCGACCGTGGTGTCTTTGTGTACGAGGGAAAAGAATATGTCCTGCGTGATACCAACTTTCCGACAGTAGACCCAGCCAATCCTTATCGGCTGACAGAAGAGGAACGTGAACTGGTAGAAAAGATTCATTATTCATTTATGAATAGTGAGAAGTTGAAGAAACATATGCGCTGTCTGTTTACGTATGGCGGGATGTATTTGGTTTCCAACTCGAATCTTCTTTATCATGCTTCCGTACCTTTAAATGAAGATGGCAGTTTCAAGCGTGTCAAAATCCGGGGAAAGGAATACTGGGGACGTAGGCTACTGGATAAGGCCGACCAGTTGATTCGTACCGCTTACTTTGACGAAGAAGGAGAGGAGGATAAGGAATTTGCTATGGACTATATTTGGTATATGTGGTGCGGTCCTGAAGCTCCTCTGTTTGATAAAGATAAAATGGCTACTTTTGAGCGCTATTTTGTAGAAGATAAAGAACTGCACAAAGAGAAGAAAGGGCATTATTATACATTGCGTAATCGTGAGGATATTTGTGACCGGATTCTGGAAGAATTTGGTGCTTCGGGTCCTCATTCGCATATCATCAATGGTCATGTGCCGGTAAAGACTATTCAGGGCGAACAGCCGATGAAAGCTAACGGCAAACTTTTTGTGATTGACGGTGGATTTTCAAAGGCTTATCAGCCGGAAACAGGGATTGCAGGATATACGCTTGTTTACCATTCTCACGGTATGCAGCTTGTACAGCATGAACCATTCCAGTCGCGGCAGAAAGCAATTGAGGAAGGGCTGGATATTAAGTCTACCAATTTTGTACTGGAATTCAATTCACAACGAATGATGGTGAAAGATACTGATAAAGGAAAAGAGCTGGTAACGCAGATTCAGGATTTAAAAAAGCTACTTGTTGCTTATCGTACCGGATTGATAAAAGAGAAGATATAAAAGAATAGTAAGTAGTGATTAACAATGAACGGTGAATAAGTTGCAACGTAATAAAGCAACTTGTTCACCGTTCACTATTTTGTATACTGTTTGCTATACATACATTCTTTTTTAGAAAAGAACAATGCCTGCTTCAATGATAACACCTTTATCGTAATTGCTTGATTTATTATAGAACCGGGTAAGTCCGTAACCACCCGTTGCAAAAATACCGAATTTTGGAGTAAACTGATATTCCAGATTGGCACGGGCTTGCAGTGCATATAGGCGTTTTGGAATTACTTCATCCTTATTGTCGAATGCTTCAATGTGTTGATAACCAAGATCTCCGCTGATAGATAGTCCTTTATAAACAGGGAAGGAAATACCAGCACGATAGGAGGCGCTGGCTGAGAACTTGTCATTTAAGTCCTGATACATGGAACCGACTCCCAGAATTGTATAGAACAGCTGGTTCTTGAAACGCACACCGATGTTGGCAGCTGTAGAATTGCCACCATACAGCATCATTTGCACTTTCGTATCAGGATTGGCATTGACCAGACCCAGTTGCAAGCCTTTCATATCTTCCCTATAATAATTGACCAGACCAATTTGTAAACCACGGGCTTTTGTTGCATAGTTGCATAAAGCGATCTGTAAGCCATTCAGTTTTCGGGCAGTAATATTGGCAATACCTGCAATCTGCAAACCATTCATATCTTCGCCCACCACATTCAGTAGTCCGGATGTTACCATACCGTTATAACTCTGTCCGGTGATATTGGCTGCGCCGGAGAACTGGAAGCCCGAAGCCATGTTTCCTGTCACATTCATAAAACCGCTCATCATCACTCCCGAAGTATTATCTCCTCCGATACTGGTAAGACCGGCAATAATTACCCCTTTTGTACCGTCTCCGGTAATATTTACTAATCCGGCAGTAGAAAGTCCTATGGTATTGTCACCGCTGATATTGCTGACACCCGCTATCTGAACACCGCGCATTGTTCCACCTGCCAAGTTAGCCAAACCTGTGATTTGCACTCCATTCATGTCGCCATGCACTACACTTCCCAATGCATTGATACCGACACCATTCAGGCGGTTCAACGTAGAAAGCAGACCGATATTGACATAGGTCGTCTGCGTACTGTCATGCGGCTGCGTACATATATCTTTCCAAATGGAAATATTGATACCCGCACTCTTGTTCTGTGCCGGCAAACAAACGGCAGCCATGAGAATAGCTGCCGTGAGGATTGTTTTTCTTATCTTCATTTTTAATATATTTCTCTTTCTCTTGATTTCTTTTTTCTCGGTTCAGGTGGAAATGCATGGGAGGATAATTATCCTTTCGCTTCCTGATACAGATAACGCTTAATACTCTTTTTCGGCGTCTTTTCAAATTCTTCCGGATAAATCTTCATTTTTGAGATCTGACTATATGCCGGCAACATAGCATTCAACGCCACTCGGTTTTCTTCCATAACCCGTTCAATGTCCTCGTTCTTCAAACCGTGGGCAAAAGCATCATCAAAGTCCGGATAAACAAGTCCGACGAGTTTTTCGTTCTGCTGGACAATAATACTTTCGGCCACATAGGGCAGGTTGTTCAACTTGTCTTCTATTTCTTCCGGATAAATATTCTGTCCGCTGGCACTGAGCAATAAGTTTTTGCTGCGTCCCTTGATTGTAATATTTCCTTCCGCATCTTTCAACGCCAGGTCTCCTGTGTGCAGCCAGCCGTCTTTATCTATAACTTCTTTTGTAGCTTCTTCATTCTTGTAATATCCCAGCATAACATTCGGTCCTTTACAAACTATTTCTCCTACGATGTTTTCCGGGTCGGAAGATAGAACCTGTACATCCATACGTGGTACAGCTTTTCCGCAAGAGCCGGGTTTGAACCTTCTCCAATCTTCATAGCAGATAATCGGACCACATTCTGTCATTCCATAACCTACTGTATAAGGAAAATCAATCATTTTCAGGAATTGCTCAACTTCCTGATTGAAAGCTGCACCCCCTACGATAACTGCTTTGAAGTTTCCGCCGAACGCCTTAATCATTTCTTCGCGTACCGTTGCTTTAATCTTATCGTTGATAATAGGTACTTTCAGTAATATTTTCATGGCCGGAGTCTCCAACTTCGGAAGTACACTCTTCTTGATAATCTTTTCGATAATCAGTGGGACGGCAACGATCAAACTGGGTTTTACTTCTTCAAATGCCTGGAAAATGATTTTCGGACTTGGCATACGGGTCAGGAAGTAGATGTGACATCCTACGGAGAACTCATAAAGAAATTCGAAAGCCAGTCCGTACATGTGCGCCATAGGAAGCATGGATACAATCTTGTCTCCGGCTTCCAACTCCAATACTTCAAATGCAAATTTAGTATTCGACCACAAACTACGATAGGGGAGCATTACTCCTTTTGAATAACTGGTCGTTCCGGAAGTATAATTGATAACGGCTAATTCTTCGGGTTCGTCTTTGTGGTATTCGATATGTTCTCTACGGAAATTTTTCGGATATTTTTTGCCGAACATTTCATTCAAATGTTCGCGTGCGTGAGTTAACCGTTCACTACGGGATACCAGCAGGGTGAAGTCATTCATCATCAGGATACCTTCGAGTAGTGGCATTGCCGATTCGTTCAGGTTTTCCCATACCATATCTCCTACAAACAGCAGTTTGGCTTCGGAATGGTTGACGATATTGTGTACATTGTCTGCTTTAAACTCGTGGAGAATAGGAACGATTACTGCTCCGTACGTCAGTGTAGCAAGGAAAGTTACTCCCCAATGGGAGCTGTTTCTTCCGCATACGGCAATCTTATCTCCTTTGCGGATTCCACTTTCCTCAAAAATTATATGGAGTTTTTCGATTTTGCGGGCTACATCTTTATACTGAAGGGTGGCTCCCTTGTAATCTGTCAGGGCATCCAAATCCCAATTGTTCTTGATACTATTCTCAATGTAAGCTATAAAACTTTGTTCCATTGTTTTTGCACATTTGGTATTAAATTGTGCAAATATAGCAATTAAATTAAGAATGGAAAATTAACTATGAAGAATTTTTGGAGAGGGTGGAGAGAAGAGTGAGTCTGTGATATGCTATAAGCTAAAATAATTATACTGATAGCATATCAACAGATTGTTTGATTTTTTATTTCAAGTACCATTCATACATCTTTCGCACACCTTCCTCGATTTCGATTTTGTGATGCCAACCCAGTGCGTGCAGTTTCGAAGGATCGGTTAGCTTACGCATCGTGCCGTCCGGTTTACTGCTGTCGAAAGTCAGTTTGCCTTGATAGCCTACTGTCTCTACGATCCGCTCGGCAAGTTGTCGAATAGTGATTTCCTTACCTGTTCCGATGTTGATATGACAGTTACGGATATCCTTGCTACCTTCTTTATATGTATCTTTGAAGTCAACGTGTTCCATGACGAATACACTGGCGTCTGCCATTTCTTCACTCCAAAGGAACTCGCGGAGAGGAGTTCCCGTACCCCACAATGTCACTTCCGTTTCACTGATACCATATTTGCTTAGGATAGCCAGAATTTCTTCTTTCGGACTGTCTCCGTTGATACCTTCTACCGGGCGCAGGTTCATATCCTTTCGGACAGCCTCCCAGTTGCCTTCTTTCAGGCAGTGGGCCAGATGAATCTTGCGGATCATAGCAGGCAGTACATGGCTGCGTTCCAAATCGAAGTTATCATTCGGACCATATAAGTTGGTCGGCATCACAGCGATGTAGTTTGTTCCATATTGCAGGTTGAAACTTTCACACATCTTCAGACCGGCAATCTTGGCGATGGCATACGGCTCGTTGGTATATTCCAACGGAGAAGTAAGTAATACATCCTCTTTCATCGGTTGCTTGGCGTCACGTGGATAAATACAGGTACTGCCGAGAAAGAGTAGCTTTTTTATGTTGTGGCGGAAACTTTCCCCGATGACATTCTGTTGGATTTGCAGATTTTTGTAGATAAAGTCGGCGCGGTAGATACTGTTTGCCATGATGCCGCCAACGAAGGCAGCAGCAAGGAATACATATTCCGGCTGTTCTTCATCGAAAAACTGGCGGACAGATACACTGTCGAGCAGGTCAAGCTCCTTGTGAGTGCGGCCTACCAGATTCGTGTATCCTTTATTCTGCAAATTTTTCCAGATAGCAGAACCCACGAGACCGTGGTGTCCTGCTACATATATTTTTGCATTCTTTTCCATTCTTCCGTTTAATGTTTGTTCGCGATCATGCGTTTCACCTTTTCCATGTCGTGGCGTACCATGATACGGACCAGTTCTTCAAATGAAGTCTTGCACGGATTCCAACCCAGCAATGTTCTTGCTTTGGTCGGGTCGCCTAACAACTGTTCAACTTCCGATGGACGGAAATATTTGGGGTCAACTTCTACCAATGGCTTGCCGGTGTCTACGTCAATTCCCTTTTCATTTATGCCCTCGCCTTCCCAGCGGAGTTCGATGCCTGCTTCCTTGAAAGCTAGCGTAGCAAATTCGCGTACCGTATGCATTTCTCCAGTAGCGATTACGAAATCTTCTGGAACGTCATGCTGCAGAATCAGCCACATACATTCTACGTAATCTTTGGCGTATCCCCAATCTCGGCGTGCATCCAGATTACCTAGATACAGCTTGTCCTGTTCGCCCTGTGCGATGCGGGCGGCAGCCAGAGATATTTTGCGGGTAACAAAAGTCTCGCCACGGCGTTCGCTTTCGTGGTTGAACAAGATACCGTTTACGGCAAACATACCGTAGCTTTCGCGATAGTTTTTGGTAATCCAGAAACCATATTGTTTGGCTACCCCGTACGGAGAACGGGGATAGAACGGAGTTGTCTCTTTCTGTGGAACTTCCTGCACTTTACCGAACAACTCGGAAGTGGAAGCCTGATAGATACGGGTTTTCTTTTCCAGTCCCAGAATCCGTACCGCTTCGAGCATACGGAGCGTACCGATAGCGTCCGCTTCGGCAGTATATTCCGGAACATCAAATGATACCTTTACGTGGCTTTGGGCAGCCAGGTTGTAAATTTCATCAGGTTGCACTTGTTGAATGATACGGATTAACGAACTGGAATCTGTCATATCCCCATAATGCAGATTGATCGTACGTTTCTGTTTCATGTCGCGCACCCATTCATCAAAATATAAATGTTCGATACGTCCCGTATTGAACGACGAAGAACGACGAAGGATACCGTGAACTTCGTAACCTTTTTGCAAAAGTAATTCGGCAAGATACGAACCGTCTTGTCCGGTAATGCCTGATATTAGGGCTTTTTTCATACGTTATAATTGTTTATTTGGAATAATACGGGCGCAAATGTCGACATTTTTTGCAGTATATGCAAACCTCTTTCAATTTATTTTTCAGCACAGTCGTTCAGCACGGTTTTTGCCCATTATTTTGTCGATAATCAAAGCAATAGCTCCATCTCCGGTTACGTTGCAAGCTGTTCCGAAACTGTCCATGGCAATGTAAAGAGCAATCATCAATGCTTGTGCTGATTCATCGAAGCCGAGCATGGACTGCAAGATACCTAGTGCCGCCATGATTGCTCCTCCAGGAACACCCGGTGCAGCTACCATTGTAATCCCCAGCATAAAGATAAACCCGGCAAATAGGGGAAAGTCGAACGGTATTCCCTGCATCATCATCAATGCCAGTGCACAGGCTACGATTTTCAGAGTACTGCCCGACAGGTGAATCGTGGCGCATAGTGGAATAACGAAGCCGGCAATGTCTGAGGATACTCCGTTCTTCTTCGTCTGCTCCAGTGTGACGGGGATAGTGGCTGCTGAAGATTGTGTGCCTAAAGCCGTGAAATATGCCGGCATCATCTTTCCGAGCAGTTTAAACGGATTTTTGCGCACGAATAATGCTGCAATGGAATATTGGAAAACCAGCAGGAAGATATGAAGAATGAAAATTACTCCGATAATTTTGATAAATACCATTAAGATAGCGTATACTTGTCCGGAGTGCGTCATGTTTAGAAAAATACCGAAGATATAAAGCGGAAGCAACGGCAGAATGACAGCACTAATCATGCGGACGATGATCTCCTGGAAGTCCCTTGCCACGTTTTTTAGCGCATCGCTGTTCAGGGAGGCGAGCCCCAACCCCAGCGTAAAAGCGAAAATTAACGCGGTCATTACATTCATCAGCGGAGGAATGGAGACGGAGAAGTAGGGAAGAATTCCTTGTGCTTCGCTTACTTCTTCGAGCGGCACGCCCGGTTCGATGAGTGATGGGAATACTGTGACTCCTGTGAAATAGGAGAGAAAACCTGAAAACAACGTAGCACCGTATGCAATGAGTGCGGTGACAAGCAACATCTTTCCCGCACCTTTACCAATGTCGGCAATAGCCACAGTGACCAGTCCGACGATAATCAGTGGAATGGAAAAGTTGAGAAACTCACTGAAAATACCGTTGAATGTAACAAATATCCGTACCAGTGGTGCCGGGAAAACTGTACCGATAGCAATACCTAGTATGATAGCGATAATGATACGCGGCAATAAGCCGATTTTAATCTTCTTCATCCTTGTTTTTATTTGTAGACCACAAAAATAATGTTTTAATCTAAATATTGCGAACAAATGTTCTTTTCAAGTGTTACTATGATAAACATTATATCAAAATATACAAGTTATGACAAATCAGAATAAAACAGATATCGGGCTAATCGGCTTGGCTGTAATGGGCGAGAATTTAGCATTAAATATGGAGAGTAAAGGCTGGTATGTATCAGTTTACAACCGTACTGTTCCCGGAGTGGAAGAAGGAGTCGTAGACCGCTTTATGAATAGCCGTGCAAAAGGTAAAAATATTGAAGGATTCACAGATATAAAAGCATTCGTTGATTCGATAGCTACCCCTCGTAAAATAATGATGATGGTTCGTGCCGGAAGTCCGGTAGACGAATTGATGGAACAACTTTTTCCGTTGCTTTCGCCCGGAGATATTCTTATCGACGGTGGTAACTCCAATTATGAAGATACCAACCGGCGTGTCAAACTGGCCGAATCGAAAGGTTTTCTTTTCGTCGGTAGTGGTGTGTCCGGAGGGGAAGAAGGAGCGTTGAACGGTGCGTCTATCATGCCCGGTGGTTCGGAAAAAGCATGGTCGGAAGTGAAGCCGATTCTTCAGAGTATTGCAGCAAAAGCACCGGATGGTACACCGTGTTGCCAATGGGTAGGCCCTGCCGGTTCGGGACATTTTGTGAAGATGATTCACAATGGTATTGAGTACGGTGATATGCAGTTGATTGCCGAAGCTTATTGGGTGATGAAGAATCTGATTGATTTGAATAATGAAGAAATGGCGGATGTGTTCGCCCGTTGGAATGAAGGAAAGCTGCGCAGCTATCTGATTGAAATCACTGCCAACATTCTCCGTCATAAAGACAAAACCGGGGGATATCTTATTGATAAGATTCTGGATGCAGCAGGACAGAAAGGAACCGGTAAATGGTCGGTTATTAATGCTATGGAACTAGGTATGCCGTTGGGGCTGATTGCCACGGCAGTATTCGAACGCAGCCTTTCCGCACAAAAAGACCTGCGTCGTCTGGCTTCCAAACAATTCCAGTGTCAACATACACAACCTATATATAATAAGGCGGAACTTGTAAAGAATATCTTTTCCGCCCTTTATGCTTCTAAACTAGTCTCTTATGCACAGGGATTCGCCGTGTTGCAACGTGCTTCCGATGCTTTCGACTGGCATCTTGATCTGGCCTCCATTGCTCGTATGTGGCGTGGCGGATGTATCATTCGTAGTGTATTCCTCAACGATATTGCTGCCGCTTTCGAAGCACCCGATAAACCTAAGCACTTGTTGCTGGCTCCTTATTTCCGGGAAGAAATCAAGACGTTGCTTTCCGGTTGGAAGAGTCTCGTTGCAGAAGCGATGAAAGAAGAACTGCCCGTTCCGGCTTTTTCTTCTGCTTTGAATTATTTCTATTCACTCACTTCTGCCGATTTGCCCGCTAACCTTGTGCAAGCGCAGCGCGACTACTTCGGCGCGCATACATTCGAACGAAAAGATGAGTTGCGCGGACAGTTCTTCCATGAAAACTGGACAGGACACGGAGGCGATACGAAATCTGGAACATATAATGTATAATAAATAGGTATTTTCAAGTAACAAGATTGTTTGATAAGTAGAAATAAAAAAGCGACAATGGATAAATTTGCAATGATTATTTTCGGTGCGTCGGGTGACCTGACCAAGCGTAAACTGATGCCTGCACTCTACTCCTTATACCGCGACAAGCGGCTTACAGGAGATTTCTCTATACTCGGCATCGGGCGTACGATATACTCCGACGAGAACTATCGTTCTTATATATTGGAAGAACTGCAACAATTCGTCAAGGCAGACGAACAGGATACTGTTCTTATGTCTTCTTTTGTCTCTCACCTGTATTACTTGCCGCTGGACCCTGCAAAGGAAGAAGGTTACCCCTTACTCCGCGAACGTCTGGTGGAATTAACTAACGAGGTAGATCCGGATAATTTGTTGTTTTACCTTGCCACTCCGCCTTCGCTTTACGGTGTAGTTCCTCTGCATCTGAAGGCTGCCGGACTAAATACTCCTCATTCACGTATCATCGTCGAGAAACCTTTCGGTTACGATCTCGAATCGGCACGTGAGTTGAACCGTATCTATGCTTCTGTCTTCAACGAACACCAGATTTACCGTATCGACCATTTTCTTGGCAAGGAAACTGCACAAAACGTGCTTGCGTTCCGTTTTGCCAACGGTGTCTTCGAACCTCTCTGGAATCGTAACTATATCGACTACGTAGAAATTACAGCCGTCGAGAACCTCGGTATCGAGCAACGTGGCGGGTTCTACGAAACGGCGGGTGCCTTGCGCGACATGGTACAGAATCATCTTATCCAGCTTGTAGCTCTTACAGCTATGGAACCACCTGCTGTCTTTAATGCGGACAATTTCCGGAATGAAGTGGTGAAAGTCTACGAGTCTCTCACGCCGCTTACTGAAGAAGATTTGAACGAGCACATCGTTCGTGGACAATATACGGCTTCCGGTAACAAGAAAGGTTATCGTGAAGAAAAGGGAGTAGCTTCCGAATCACGTACGGAAACTTACATAGCCATGAAGCTGGGTATCAGTAACTGGCGTTGGAGCGGTGTCCCGTTCTACATTCGTACCGGCAAGCAAATGCCGACGAAGGTGACGGAAATCGTCGTTCATTTCCGTGAAACACCTCATCAAATGTTTCGCTGCTCCGGCGGTAACTGTCCGCGAGCTAATAAATTGATTCTTCGTTTGCAACCCAACGAAGGAATAGTGCTTAAGATTGGAATGAAAGTGCCCGGTGCAGGTTTCGAAGTCCGTCAGGTGACAATGGATTTCAGTTATGCACAGTTAGGCGGAGTGCCGAGCGGCGACGCTTACGCACGCCTGATAGACGACTGTATTCAGGGCGACCCGACCTTATTTACTCGCAGCGATGCAGTAGAAGCCTCATGGAAATTCTTTGACCCGGTTCTCCGCTATTGGAAAGAAAACTCTGACGCACCTTTGTACGGCTATCCGGCAGGCACGTGGGGACCTCTAGAAAGTGAAGCAATGATGCACGAGCATGGGGCTGACTGGACGAATCCTTGTAAGAATTTGACGAACACAGATCAATATTGTGAATTATGAAATTAGCAGTTTTTCCCTCGTCGATTGAAACCTCACGCGCGTTGATACTTCGTCTGGTGGAACTCATGAATGAGGAGCCGGACAGAATATTCAACATCGCAGTCAGTGGAGGTAATACCCCCGCTTTGATGTTCGATTTATGGGCGAATGAATATCTGGATATCACTCCTTGGAACCGTATGAAAATCTATTGGGTGGACGAACGTTGTGTGCCTCCCGAAGACTCTGACAGTAATTATGGAATGATGCGTAATCTCCTTCTTGGGATAGCCCCCATTCCTTATGAAAACGTATTCCGCATCCGTGGCGAAGCTAAGCCGGTGAAAGAGGCGGTTCGTTACTCCGAATTGGTGAAACAGCAACTGCCATACAGATTGGGCTGGCCTGAGTTTGACATTGTGCTGCTTGGAGCGGGAGACGACGGGCATACTTCCTCTATTTTTCCAGGACAGGAGAATCTCTTGACTTCCACTTCCAGTTATGTAGTCAGTATTCATCCCTGCAACGGGCAGAAGCGTATTGCAATGACCGGATATCCTATTCTGAATGCCCGTCATGTTATTTTTCTGATTACCGGAAAGAATAAGGCGGATGTGGTGGAGGAAATCTGTAATTCGGGAGATACGGGTCCTGCGGCTTATATCGCTCATCATGCACAGAATGTAGAACTGTTTATAGATAAAGGGGCTGCATCGTATATTGGGGATGCGAGTAAAGAGATACATTAATTCAAAACAGAGCTACTAAAACAACAGGTAACATGAATCCTTATCTGCAAGAACAACGATTTGCTTAGCGGACTACTTGCTGAGTAAAACATAAAAGACTGGAGGAGAGTTACGTTTTCGTGATCTCCTCCACTATATATTTGTCTTCCACCTTCTTACAAGTACACACAAGGTATTCCGGATGTTTCAAAGCTCCTTGTAGTGTATCGGGAAGAATAACTTCTTTCGTACGTCGGTCTATCGCAACCATTGCATACAGTATACCTTCACTCTCGCACTTCTCTATTAGTGCTTTTTTTAGTTCTTCTACGTCGAATTCCATTTTGGTGAGATTTATCACTGCAAAGTTAGGGAAAATAATGAATATTTTCTGCAAATATATTTGTATTCCGCTAAATTAAGGACAATAAATAAAAAACAAGTATATTCAAATACTGAACATTTAGTATAATATTGATTAATATTTAATGTAGTGGAAATATTTTTTTGAATTAAGGGATTAAATGTGTATAATTGTAAATCCGTCGTAAAGGGGTTAGAACTAGTATGGAGATATTTTAATAATTAAATTCAAATCATATGAGACCTTTAATATCTAAGAAATCTCTTTCAGCTGTATAATTATAGGATCTGCTGTTATGAGCTATATAATTAAATATGTTATTGAAAAGCTGGGTGATCCTATTGAGAATATCGTTTGTGGAGCAGCCATAATGATTTCAATAACATCTCTAGTCTTTTTGTTTAAGTTGAAAAAATATATAGATAATAGTATTAATCAATCAAGTACTGATAACAAAGAAAAAGTGGAATAAAAGGGGTGGATTACTATTTAAAAGAAGTTCGAAACGATATATAAATAGTTAGTATATATACATAAAATGGCTTCCTTGTTCGTCCGCCGACGAGGAAGCCATTTCAACACAAAAACTAAACTAGACTTAACTAAACTATTCTATTCTTGGAATTTCACAATCCCTTTTCTGTTCGGTGCAAATGTACGCATAAATCATATTCTGACAAACTATAATCGACAAAATTCTCTTTTTTACCGATAAAACAGCTAAACATTAGCTCCTCTCGTCGAGGAAAGTTTGGAAGACCTGCTTGTAGCTGTCGCTGATAGGGATATAGGTCTTGTCGAATACAATACGGCCACGGTCAATCACACGTATTTTATCTTTTTGTACAATGAACGAACGGTGTACACGTATAAAGCGGCTGGACGGCAGAAGTTCTTCCATAGCTTTCATACTCATCAATGAAAGAATAGGTTTGGGAGCGTCTTCTGTATAAATTTTAATATAATCTTTCAGTCCTTCGATATACATAATTTTCTTCAAGTCTACTTGTACCAGTTTGTAGTCACTTTTTACAAAAATGCTGTCTATTTCTTCCGGTTTCTGAACCAGTTCGAACCATTGAAGTGCCTTATTGGCAGCTTGCAGGAAATCGACATACGAAATAGGTTTCAGCAGATAATCGAGCGCATTGACACGGTAGCCGTCAATGGCATACTGACCGAAGGCGGTGGTAAACACAATACGGGTACGAGAATCCACCATTTTAGAAAACTCCAGTCCGTTAAGCTCCGGCATTTGAATATCCAGGAAAAGAAGATCGACTTCCTCATCCGGCAACTCTTTCATGGCCTGAACCGCACTGGAATATTTCCCGGCTAGTTGCAGAAACGGAGTCTTGTTCACGTAACTCTCCAACAGACCGAGAGCCAGAGGCTCATCATCAACGATTGCACAACGTAACATCATAATTCTCTATATCTATTGTTTAATACTTAACGTTTTATTCTCAAATCCTGATACTCAGTCGAGATTCGTACACTTCTCCCTCCTTCGAAATGCCTTTCGACCAGGTGTAATCCCCTGGATAAAGTATCTCCAGCCGTCGGCTGACTTGTTCCAATCCCACGCCTGAACCACTCTTGTCCTCCATTGTCTTAGGATGATTACTGTTACGGATCTCACAAATTACCTCTTTGTTGCTTTCCGAGATACGAATGCTGATGAAACTCGTTTCGGTGGGGGAGATGCCATGTTTGAAAGCGTTCTCAATCAAGGAAATGAAGATAAGTGGGGCAATAAGTGTCTGGCTGTCCGGCTGGATATCGAATTGAGTAGTCATTTTTACGTTCGACGATAATCGGATACGCATCAGTTCAATGTAATTGCGGATGAAGTCCACTTCCTTGCAGAGAGGGACATACGTCTGCTGATTGTCGTACAGAACATAACGGAGTAATTTACTCAATTCCTGTACCGCCTGTTGTGCCTTGTCCGAGTCGAACGCAATCAGTGCATAAATATTGTTCAGGGTGTTCAGCAGGAAGTGCGGATTCAGCTGATTGCGCAGATTTTTCAGTTCAGCTTCCGCACGGCTTTTTTCTGCTTCCTTACGGGCAGCTTCGTTCTGTGTCCAACGGGCACTCATGCGGATAGCGGCACTTAGCCCGATAGTAAAGACAAGGCTCAGCATATCTCTAAGGAAAAACAGCCAGCCCGGAGGCATACCCGCCCGTTTGGGTTTCGGAGCAAATGACGGGTCGAATGTCAGGCTCTGCCAGAGATGAAGTAAAACTCCAATGGCACATAATAGGATGATGTTGTAAACAACATATCTCTTAGCCTGATTCTGAAAAAGGTAGCGGGGAACCAACAGGAAATAATTGGCGTAGAACACGATCATAAAAGAAAGTGGTACGGCGGCATGGCGTACGTAAGCCCACCAGTTGATGTTTCCGTTCCCACGTTCGACGAAAAAGAACGGGAAACCGAACATAATCCCCCAGCCGATAATGTGTATCAGTATCTCCAGGGGACGACGTGCGGATGTAAAGGTTTGTTTCATAAAGACAAAGATAGTTTTTTATTCGTATCTGATTGCCTCAATCGGATCTAAATCTGCAGCTTTTTTTGCAGGATACCAACCGAAGAAGACTCCGGTGACGGTACAGACAGCGAAAGAAAGGAAAACGCTCCACGGCTGAATATAGATAGGCCAGTGGGCCACGCTTTTCACTATCCAACTGGCTCCGCAGCCGATAATGACTCCGATGATACCTCCGGTGATACTGATCATGATCGCTTCGATAAGAAATTGGCTCAGAATATCGACGCCTCGTGCTCCGACGGACATACGCAGACCGATTTCACGGGTACGTTCCGTGACGGATACATACATGATATTCATGATTCCGATACCGCCCACTACCAATGAAATGCCGGCGATACAGGCAAGCAGGGTTGTCATCAAGTCGGTGGTAGAGTTCAGCATTGTACTCAATTCCTGTTGGGTACGGATCGTGAAGTCATCGTCGTCCGAGGCTTTTAGCTTATGATTGCGGCGAAGAATTTCGGTGATTTCCTCCGTGGCATAGTCCGTCATATCTTCAGTGAGGGCAGAAGCAAAGACGCCTTGCAGGTAAGTGACGGCGAGCAGGCGTTTCATCACTGTGGTGTAAGGCGCAAGCACGACGGCGTCCTGATCCTGTCCCATAGAGTTGTAACCTTTCGATTTGAGCACACCTACCACGCGAAGCGGTATTTTGCTGAAACGGATAATCTTTCCCACGGGATCACTACCGTCCGGGAAAAGGTTATCTACGATTGTCTTTCCGATAACGCATACTTTGGCGGAGCTTTGTATATCGGCTTCGGTAAACATCTCTCCATTTTCGACAGTGAGCTGACGGATGTCGAGATATTCTGTTCCTACTCCGTTGACGGAGGCAGGGTAGTTATTGTTTCCGGCGATGAGCTGTCCGGACGAAGATACGTTGGGACTAATAGCAGACAGGAAATTTGTCTCATCGCGTAAGGCTTCGTAGTCTGCTAGTTTCAAGGTCTGCATCGCAGAGGGATCTTGCCGGACACCTCCACGCATATCGGCTCCCGGGTGAATCATTATCATGTTCGAGCCCATTTCGGATATCTGCTGCTGGATACTTTTCTTCGAGCCTTGTCCAATGGCAAGCATCGTGATGACGGATGCGACACCGATAATGATGCCGAGCATGGTAAGGAAAGCGCGTAGCTTGTTGTTCGCCAACGCCCGGAGAGCTATTTTAAATAAATTGGTTCCATTCATGTTTAAAAGCTTATAACTTTAATTAGTCTTCCTCATTTTTCGGCAATGCAGCCAGCGCTTCGGCGGCAGACAGAATCTTCGTATTGACCGTATCTTCCGTTATATGACCGTCGCGCAACCGTATATTCCGGCTACTGTATTGTGCGATTTCGGGATTATGCGTTACGAATATAATTGTACGTCCTTCCGCGTGAAGTTTCTGAAACAGGACAAGTATCTCAAAAGAGGTACGGGTGTCGAGATTTCCGGTGGCTTCGTCGGCAAGGATAACGGCAGGATTGTTCACCAGTGCGCGGGCGATGGCAACACGTTGCATCTGTCCGCCGGACATTTGGTTCGACTTATGTTCGAGACGGTCGCCCAGTCCCACCGCTTGTAGAGACTCGATAGCACGGCGGCGACGTTCGGAGGCACTGACGGCGGAGTTGTACATCAGCGGCAACTCCACGTTTTCTACTGCCGTTGTTTTGGGGAGGAGGTTGTAGCTCTGGAACACAAAACCGATTTTCCGGTTTCTGAGTACCGCCCGTTGAGGTTTGCTCATTGTGCGGACGGAGATTCCGTCGAGCAGATACTCTCCGCTGGTTGGGGTATCCAGACAGCCCAATGTGTTGAGCAGCGTGGATTTTCCCGAACCGGAAGTTCCCATGATAGTAACAAACTCTCCTTCGTTGATAGTGAAAGAAACGCCTCGTAACGCATGGACGGTTTCTTCTCCTACCTGAAAGTCACGTTTGATATTTTGAAGTTCAATTACTTTTTTCATCTTTTATTCTTTATTTCTCATTTGCAAAATGTCTGCTGGTTTTCAGAATCGATTTTGCATACTTCTCGGATTTGCGCAAAGTTTATTTTAGCCTGTTTTAATGTGAGTTCGATATAACAGCTATCATCCGCATGGTTTCCCTTCCGGAAAGGAGGGGAAACCAAAGGGCGGGGTGGTAGGTGCGGCCATTTGCTTTTAATCGTAAGGCAGTATATTTCATATACCTATATATTCACCTACCACCTCCCCCTACGGGTACTCCTCCTTCCCGAAGGAGGAGAGTTGTGAACAGTATAGACTTATATCGAACTCACATTATTTTAATTTTAGGAAATCAGCTCTATCCTCTTAGACTGATTTCTTAAAATGGATTCATTTTTTCTTTTTGCTTCCCGGAGGGCCCGGCATGAACGGACTTCTTTCTCCGCCTTCCTGACCTGTCGGGGCTTCCATGCTTTCGCCCGGTATGCCACCTATGGTAGCTTCTGTCACTACTCTTGTTCCTTCGGTGACACCGCTGATGATCTCTGTGGAGATTCCGTTTGTAATTCCTATTTCTACCGGATGAGCAGTGAATGTGGTGCCTTCGCGTGTCCAGACTTTATGTTCGCTTTCGCAATCCTTCACAATATCGTTTTTACCGATCAGAGGTTCTTCCGGTGTAAAGCGCAAAGCCTTGTTAGGAACAGACAGTACATCTTTCTTGTCGAGAATATAGATTGTGATATTGGCAGTCAGACGTGGTTTCAGTTTCAGGTCCGGATTATGGGCGGAGATTACCACCTCATAAGTAACCACCGTGCTGGTGCTGGAACTTGTACTGCTGGTACTGCTCGCATCTCCCAGGCGAATCTGTGTCACTACTCCTTCGAATGTGTCGTTCGGATAAGCGTCTACCGTGAAGCTGGCACGTTGACCTTCTTCGATACCACCTATATCAGCTTCGTCCACGTCGGCCACTACCTGCATCTTTGTCAAGTCTGCAGCAATGGTGAACAAGGTCGGAGTTTCGAATCCGGAAGCAACAGTCTGTCCGGCTTCCACATCACGGCTGATAACTACACCGTCAATCGGTGAGGTAATCGTGGCGTAGGACAGGTTACGCTCTGCTTTTGCCAGAGAGGCTTTGCTGCTGTCGTAGTTACTTTTGGCTTTCTGGTAGTTATAGAGGGCCTGTTCGTAGTCCGTATCACTGATTAATGATTTCTCGTGCAGACCTTTGCTGCGTTGGAAGTTCTTTTCCTGATATTCGTATTCGGCTTTCGCACCGTCATAGGTTGCTTTCTGTGAAGCTAGTTCGCTTTGCAGGGTGATGCGGTCCATTTCGGCTATCAACTGTCCTTTGGTTACTACCGAGTTATAGTCCACATAGATTTTGTCGATGATACCGGATACCTGTGTACCGACTTCTACTTCCGTTACCGGTTCGATCGTTCCGGTAGCAGTCACCGAATTTGAAATATCGCCTTTGCTGACAGTAGTGGTGGCATACGTAACCTTGTGTTTGGCGGGTGAACCTGCAAAGAACCAGATTCCTGCTCCCACAACCACAACGACTGCCACAGCGATTAGAATAATCTTTTTCGTTTTCATTCGTTTATTATGCTTTTACTTATTTATAATGCTGATATTCGATTCCTTACAAAGCTAGTTTGTCGCCTTGATAGAACTTCAACAACTGTGTATTCAGTATTGCCATATATTTGGCTTGAAGCTGTTCTTGCTGTGCTTGTAGCAAGTTGTTCTTTTCAGTGAGAAGTTCTACTGTATTTTTCATTCCCAGATTGAATTGCTCGCTAATCAGGTTGTAGCTGATTTGCGTACTTTTCAGTTTCTCGTTGGCTGCTGCATAGCGTTGCTGTGCACTGTTGGCGTCGAGCCAAAGTCCTTCAATCGTTTTGTATAAGGCTTTCTGTTCGTCGAGCAATGACAGCATACTCGTTTCATATTGTAACTTGGCTTTCTGTACGGCACTCTTTGTCTGTCGATTATTGAAAATAGGCACGCTGACAGACAATCCGATGGAATTGTTCCAGCCATTTTTTACTTGTTCGCCGAAAGTGAAATCACTACCACTGGTATGATTCGTTCCGATTCCCGCGCTGAGGCTGACGGTAGGAAGGTAGCCGGACTTAGCAATGTCGATTCCCAATTCGGAAGCGTTCACATTGAGTTTGCTCGCTTCGATTTCGGGACGAAGGGCAAGGGCACTCACATACACATCTCTTTTGGCGGGCAACGGAGACAGTACATTCTCGTCGGACAGAGCGGGGAGATAGATGTTCATTTCATTCTCCCCGTCGAGTTCGAGTAGTTGTTTCAGTTGTAATTTGTAATCTTGCAGAGTGGCTTGCGCTGTGACAAGTTGGTAACGGTCGGTACTGACCTGCGCTTCCAATTGTGCGAAATCGCTTTTGGCAATGCTTCCGGCATTCAGAAGTTCCTGACCGCGGTCGCGCTGTGCAATGGAGACTTGCAGCGTATTTTCATTTACTCTGACAGACTCTGCTGCATAAAGTATCTGAATATATATTTGTGCAATAGACTCCTGAATACTGTTCTCCGAAGTCGCTACATCCAGTTCGGCTACCTGATTGTTCAGTTTCTCCTGTTGGATTGTCTTCAGCCGTTTGCTACCATTATAAAGAGTCCACGAGGCATTTAGTCCGTAGTTTCCATTGTAACTGGTTTTACTGTTGGTACTGATAATCTCACTGCCACTGACTCTGCTACTTGATTCCTGATACGGCCGGTTCACAACCTGCTGGCTGGTAGAGAAGGAGAGGCTGGGGAACAAGGCAGCCTTGGCTGTCTTCACATCAATCTGCGTGCTTGCCGCAGTAACCCGATTTTTACGAATCGTAATATTCTGCTCAAGGGCATAGTCGATACACGATTGCAAGTCCCATTGAGCGGGAAGCTTTGTTTCGTTCAGTGTATCGACTTGCAGAGAAGAATTTTGGGCAGATATGCCGGGCAGCATACCTGCACCCAAAAATGCTATCACTGTCAATCTTCTTACGTTTATCATATTCATTCTTCTATTAATTAACCGGAAACGAAGGTACGTACATATTATAATAGCAGCAAAAGTGATAGACGGATTGCGGAATTTCGCCGTTAAATGATTTTTTTCTGTCGATAGGCAGGTTTTTTTAGAAAAACACGACAAATTCTGCAACAATTCAAGGGATTTGTTTGTTTTAATTATAAAAATTGTATATTTGTACTCATTACAAATCTTGACGTAGAAATATGAAGAATACACTACTTTCCGTCTGGAACTTCTACCTGGAAGGCTTTCGAAGTATGACTTTGGGGCGTACTCTGTGGATTATTATCCTTTTGAAATTATTCATCATGTTCTTTATTCTGAAGTTGTTCTTCTTCCCCGACTTTCTTGGCGACCACCCTACGGATGCCGACAAGGGAACGTATGTGGGAAATGAACTGATACAACGTGCTCTTCCCGAGAAATCTACTGATTTTTAACTTTTAAACTACATAAGATTATGATTGAAAGTATTGACACCTCGCTGATCGATTGGTCGAGAGCCCAATTTGCGATGACAGCTATGTACCACTGGATTTTTGTTCCCCTTACGCTCGGACTGGCGGTGGTAATGGGAATAATGGAGACGCTGTATTATAAAACAGGCAATGAATTCTGGAAACGGACAGCCAAATTTTGGATGAAACTTTTCGGTATTAACTTTGCCATTGGTGTGGCAACCGGTTTGATTTTGGAATTTGAATTTGGTACGAATTGGAGTAATTATTCGTGGTTCGTAGGCGATATCTTCGGTGCGCCGTTGGCTATTGAAGGGATTTTGGCCTTCTTCATGGAAGCTACGTTTATAGCGGTGATGTTCTTCGGCTGGGAGAAAGTGAGCAAGCGTTTTCATTTGGCTTCTACCTGGCTGACAGGTCTGGGAGCTACAATTTCCGCCTGGTGGATTCTTGTTGCCAATGCTTGGATGCAACATCCGGTGGGTATGGAGTTCAATCCTGATACGGTTCGTAATGAAATGGTGGACTTTTGGGCGGTGGCTACTTCGCCTGTGGCCGTCAATAAATTCTTTCATACGGTGTTGTCCGGCTGGGTGCTGGGTGGCGTGTTTGTAGTAGGCATTGGTTGCTGGTATTTGTTGAAGAAGCGCAATCGTGAGTTTGCACTTGCCAGCATAAAGATTGGTGCTATCTTCGGATTGGTGGCATCACTGCTTTCCGTTTGGACAGGAGACGGCTCCGGTTATCAGATTGCGCAGACGCAGCCGATGAAACTTGCCGCTGTGGAAGGATTGTATGAGGGTGGTACGAATGTGGGTTTGGTGGGAATCGGCATGCTGAATCCCGAAAAGAAGACTTATAATGACGGAAAAGAACCTTTCCTGTTCCGTATTGAGATACCGAGTATGCTTTCTTTCCTTGCCGAGCGTGACGCCAATGCTTATGTTCCGGGAATTACGAATATTATCGAAGGTGGCTATCAACAGAAAGACGGTACGATTGCTCTTTCGGCTGCCGAAAAGATTGAACGGGGTAAAACGGCTATCGGTGCGCTGGCTGCTTACCGTGCTGCGAAGAGTGCCGGGAACGAGGAGGATGCACAAGTGGCATACAAAGTGTTGCAGGAGAATATTCCTTATTTCGGATACGGATATATTAAGGATGTGAATCAGTTGGTTCCGAATGTTCCTCTGAACTTTTATGCCTTCCGTGTCATGGTGATTCTGGGTGGATATTTCATTCTGTTCTTTATTGTTGTACTGTTCTTTATCTATAAAAAGGATTTAAGCAAAATGCGCTGGATGCATTGGGTGGCTTTACTGACGATTCCTCTGGCTTACATTGCCGGACAAGCCGGTTGGGTGGTTGCCGAATGTGGCCGTCAACCGTGGGCTATCCGGGATCTGCTTCCTACATCGGCGGCTATCTCCAAGTTGGATGTCGGCTCTGTTCAGACTACTTTCTTTATCTTCCTGTTTTTATTTACCGTAATGCTGATTGCGGAAATAGGAATCATGATAAGGGCTATCAAGAAGGGGCCGGAGGTTTAATACCTGGAATCTGATATCAGAGCGTCATACATAATACTTAAAACTTAATACTTAAAATATATGTATATATTTCTACAACAATATTGGTGGCTGATCGTTTCCTTGCTGGGAGCCATACTTGTGTTCTTATTGTTTGTGCAAGGAGGTAATTCGTTATTGTTCTGTCTGGGCAAGACGGAAGAACATCGCAAGATGTTGGTAAATTCTACCGGTCGCAAATGGGAGTTTACGTTTACTACATTGGTAACGTTCGGAGGTGCTTTCTTTGCTTCATTTCCTTTATTTTATAGTACCAGTTTCGGCGGAGCTTATTGGCTTTGGATGATTATTCTTTTCAGTTTTGTGTTGCAGGCTGTCAGCTATGAATTTCAGAGTAAGGCAGGCAATCTGTTAGGTAAAAAGACATACCGGACGTTTTTGGTGATTAACGGGGTAGTGGGGCCTTTGTTGCTTGGCGGGGCAGTTGCTACCTTTTTCACCGGTTCTGATTTTTATATCAATAAGGCGAATATGACGGATACCATTATGCCGGTTATCAGTCATTGGGGCAATGGGTGGCATGGACTTGATGCATTGACCAATATCTGGAATGTGATTCTGGGGCTGGCTGTATTTTTCCTCGCTCGTGTGTTGGGCGCACTTTATTTCATTAATAATATAGATGATAAAGAATTGACCGATAAATGCCGTCGTGCCGTACTGAATAATACGGTTTTATTCTTATTATTCTTTCTGGCTTTCGTCATCCGTACATTGGTATCCGACGGTTTTGCCGTAAATCCTGATACGCAGGAGGTTTATATGCAGCCATTCAAGTACTTTACTAACTTTATCGAAATGCCGGTTGTATTAATCCTTTTCCTTATCGGAGTGGTATTGGTTCTCTTTGGAATCGGAAAGACGGTTCTTAAAAAGACTTTTGATAAGGGAATCTGGTTTACGGGCATTGGCACTGTGCTGACGGTTTTATCCCTGTTATTGGTAGCCGGATACAACAATACTGCTTATTATCCGTCTTATACGGATTTGCAAAGTTCATTGACTCTGGCCAATAGCTGTTCCAGCGAATTTACGCTTAAAACAATGGCGTATGTTTCTATTCTTGTTCCGTTCGTTCTTGCCTATATATTCTATGCATGGCGCAGCATCGACCGTCATAAGATTACAGAGAAAGAAATGGATGAGGGAGGGCATTCTTACTAAACGATACGGGTCGGACGTTGATAATGAATCAGGAACGATAATTTTGATTAAAACGATAAACGGTGAACAAGCCTGCGATAGATGCGCAACTTGTTCACCGTTCATTTTTATCGTTCTCCGTCGTTTTATTTATTCACAACGTTTTCCGGTGTTCCGGCAATGTATGCTTGGAGGTTACTGATCGCCATATTCATCAGGCGTTCGCGAGCTTCGGTTGTAGCCCATGCGATATGCGGGGTGATGTAGCAGTTCTTTGCAGTCAGTAACGGATTGTCGGCACGAGGAGGTTCGGTAGAAAGCACGTCTACTCCGGCAGCATAAATCTTCCCGCTGTTCAGTGCGTCTGCCAAGTCTTGTTCGTTGATGAGCGGACCACGGCCTGTATTGATAAGAATAGCGTTCGGCTTCATCATAGCGAGACGGCGGGCGTTCACCAATTCGTGAGTTTCCGGGGTAAGCGGGCAGTGAAGGCTGACAATATCACATTCGCTGAACAGTTGGTCTAAGTCCATTTTCTTGATTTCCGGCGGCAACTGGAAGTGTGACTTGGAAGTCAGTGCATAAACCTGCATACCGAAACCGATAGCAACACGAGCAGTTGTGTAACCTGTATTTCCCAGTCCGACCAAACCGATTTTCTTATCTCTCAGTTCCATTAAAGGAGTATCCCAAAAACAGAAATCCTTGCTGTTTGTCCAACGACCTTTGTGGACTTCTTCCGAATGGCGCTGTACTTGTTGGGAGATATTCAGGATATGTGCAAATACCATTTGAGCTACGGAAGCGGTGCTGTATGCGGGAATATTGGTAACAATGATACCGCGTTCTTTGGCAGCAGCCGTATCGACAACGTTGTATCCGGTAGCCAATACACCGATATATTTCAGTTCGGGCAAGGCAGCCATGTGGTCTGCATTGATGATTACCTTGTTAGTCAGAATTACTTCTGCACCGGCTGAACGTTCTAATACTTCTTCGGGGGCGGTACGGTCGTAAATCGTACATTCTCCGAGAGCCTTTAAACCTTCCCAGGATATATCTCCGGGATTGGCGGCAAAGCCGTCTAAAATAACAATTTTCATTTTCTATTTTAGTATTAATAATATGTTATACGTTTCTTGTTGTTTTATTTTGTTTCTGCCATTAGCCTACTTCTTGAATTTGTCTCCCCAGAGCTGTATCATCCGTTCGGCATGTTTCTGTTCGGCAGGATTGTTCTGCGGTTGCCATATCCGTTTGTCTTTCAGTTCATCCGGCAGGAATTGCTGTTTGACGAAATTGCCTTCGTAGCTGTGGGCATATTTATATTCCTGTCCGTACCCTAATTGCTTCATCAGCTTTGTCGGTGCATTGCGCAAGTGCAGGGGGACAGGTAGATTACCCGTAGAACGGACTAATTCCAATGCGTCATTAATAGCGCTATAAGCAGAATTACTTTTGGGACTGGTGGCCAGATAAATGGTCGTTTCGGCCAGAGGAATTCTTCCTTCGGGCCAACCGATTTTCATCAATGTCTCAAAACAGGCGTTGGCAAGAAGTAATGCATTCGGATTAGCCAAACCAATGTCTTCGGCAGCAGAAATAACAAGTCTGCGGGCAATGAAAGCAGGATCTTCACCTCCTTCAACCATACGGGCGAGCCAGTAGATAGCACCGTCGGGATCGCTGCCGCGGATAGACTTGATGAAAGCGGAGATGATGTCATAATGCATTTCCCCGTCTTTGTCATAAACAAGCGGATTCTGTTGCAGTCGTTCTGTCACCATATCGTCAGTGATGACAACAGTATCGTCAGTGTCCGACTCTACAACGAGTTCCAGTATATTAAGCAACTTGCGTGCGTCTCCACCGGAGAAGCGCAACATAGCTGTGGTTTCTTTCAGTTCAATCTTACGTTCTTTCAGTACCGTGTCTGTACTAATGGCACGTTCCAGAAGTTCCAGCAGATCTTCTTTCTCCAGAGATTTCAGCACATAAAGCTGGCAGCGGGACAAGAGAGGACGAATCACTTCGAACGACGGGTTCTCCGTGGTGGCACCGATGAGTGTCACCGTACCGTTTTCCACTGCTCCCAACAAAGAGTCCTGCTGCGACTTGCTAAACCGATGAATTTCATCGATAAACAGAATCGGGCTGGATTGGGAGAAAAATCGGTTGCTCTTGGCACGGTCTATCACTTCGCGGACATCTTTCACGCCGGAAGTCACTGCACTTAAAGTATAAAACGGAGTTTCCAGTTTGTTGGCGATAATCTGTGCCAGTGTCGTTTTTCCCACTCCGGGAGGTCCCCAGAGAATAAACGAGGAAATGCGTCCTGCGTCAATCATCTTCCGCAGGATAGCGCCTGGTCCCACTAAGTGTTTCTGACCGATATATTCATCCAGAGTTTTTGGCCGTAACCGTTCTGCTAAAGGTTGCATAAGTTTAGAATACCATTAATACCATGAAACGAATACCGTTTTTGTTGATACCCGGATTATCACGGTAAGTGAAACGATGTACATATTCAACGTGCAGCAACTTGAAAATGTTGTAAATGCCGACGCTTGCTTCTACGTAAGGTACTTTCGGGTCCATTACGAAACTGGTGAATTTACCGTCGCGCGTCGGGAAACGGAACAAGTCGGGATTGCTGCTTTTAAACGGATTGTTCTTGTCTGTCAACGTACCCCACAATGCGCGGACACGGAACATTTCTCTCCATTTCAAGTTTTTGAGTAAAGGAATGCGGTTGAACAACTTTCCATTCATATCGTAGGATATGGACATGGAAGCGAAGCGGTCGTTCAGGAATTCCATATTGTTAATCAAACAGAACGTTTCGCGCTGGGTGATATATGACAAGTTGGCTTCCGGCAAAATCAACAGTGGGAAAGGAACGGTATTCCACTCTGCGCCTGCCTTCACGCTGCAATCAATCTTGCCCCATGAGGCGGGAAGCCAGAAACGTTTCCAGATACTTGCTTCCGTACGGTTGAAATTATATTCTCCTCCCAGCACTCCTTTGAATCCCATGGCATGAGTCAGCGTAAAGACCGGAGCGTCTAAAGATACGGGGACACGGCGTTGTTTTGAGTTGACGAACGACTCTCCCGGTGCATAACGCAATGTCATGCTGGCTTCGGAGGTTGTGACATCGTGTACGCGGGTCTGTGCGGCGTCATTCCGCAGATATTCCAGTTTCCCGGTCGGCTCGTCGTTACGGTGGCGGAGCATAGCTTTTACACCGAATCCAGTAGGCGTTTCCAGTTCATAATTGATAGTCGCGTCGCGCATGTATGACATCTGGTCTACGGTGGTCGTTTTCAGTGACAGGAAGATATTATCCTTGTCAGTAAACAGAAACTTGTCCATTGGAGACATTACATCATAACTATAAGTGGCGGAGATGTAATGTTTGGGAAATTCCCATACCACATAATCACGTTTGTTGAACGAATAAGTCAGCGTTCCGCTATATTTCCAGCGCTTGTCTTTCAGACCGTATGCTCCGTAACCGCTAAGGAACCAGTGCGGATTGAGGTTTGCGGTCGTCATACCACTCAACCGGAAACGGGTTCCGTCGATGTAGTTGCTCGAAATCATGGTGTTGATAGGGCCGATGTCGAACTTGTTCGGACGGCCTTTGCCGGATGTTTCCACAAAGTTCTCAATCAGGGCTTTTGCACCGAAGATGATGTATTTGAATCCCGGAATCTGTTCGAGACGATTAACGAAAAGGTCCATAGTGCTTTCTTTTTTAGTCAGCGGCACCTGGCGCACGCTTGCCCAGTATTCGTCACTTTTCGAGAGCATATCCGCCTCTTTTATCACCTCTCCTTTCAATCGGAAGAGTCGCGACTCTATCGGGTCGAACTGATAATTCGTATATTTCGTGGTACGTTCTACTTGTAGTCCTCCTGCCGTTTTGTTGGAACTCCATGAAAGGTCTACGGTCATGTTGTCATCCGACAATACCCAGTTTCCGTTGGGGAGTTGTTCGTATTGTTGCACGATATCCATGCGGTTGACGAAGTTGACTCCGGTCTTTTTTGGCAGGTTCATGGTACATTTCTGAACGGCATATGTAGAATCGTTCAGCACGTATAGATGTCCGGTAAAACCGAAATCCTGTGAGTTTTGCGGAACGAAAGTCAGATGTACACATTCGCGTTTGTCAACCATTAATGTATCCATTAGGTAGTATTTATAAAATGAAATGGCACTGCTGCCGATAGGGCTGACAAAGCGTTGTTGCAACAAACGGATATCGTCCTCGTAGATGTTAATATCGGCAAAAACATCCTTTAATACGGTGCCGAGCATATCTCCGGTGTTGAAGAACTCTTCGATACCGTTAGAGTTTTTTCCTTTAATAATGGTCTTTTTGTTCTGAGGGTCTTTGCGGAAGATAGTTTGCGAAGCTGTTTCTTGCACGGAGATAGGAAGAATCAGTTTGTTGGTAGTTTCCGAAACTTCCACCTGATCTTTCAGGAAAGAATATTTCTTATAAATCCCTTTTTCCAGTTTTTCCGGTGTGAGATCGTTGATCGACATTTTCATCTTCTCGTACTTGTCGTACTGGTAGTAGTCGTTCACTTCGAGGACTTGTGCCTTTTTGTGTTCGATGACTTTCTTCATAAATTCGACTGCCGGGTTATTCTTGCGGGAGTACTTTTCCTTTTTGGGCTTTACTACTACTTCGTTCAATACGACATTGTCCGGGGCCAGTTGTATGTTGATTGTCTGGTTGCCTGAACCGACTTTCACCGTTTTACTGATATACCCCACTGCGGAGAACACGAGTGTCCCCCCGTTTCTGCGGGTTTCAAGCTTATATTCTCCGTCGATATTGGTGATAGTTCCCATGTCTCTTTTTTCCTGATAGTAGACAGAGATATACATCAATGGCTCATGGGTTACGGAATCTGTAACCACCCCTTTAATTTGCTGCGCAAAAGCATTTGAACCTGCCAATACGAGTAAGAACAGTATAAGTATTTTGCTATATCGTTGTTTCATAACGTTCGTAGTAGGGCTGCAAAGTTAACAAATAACTCGGATGTTAACAGAATATATAACTTTTTTTACCCATAGTTTTTTGTTATTTGCAAGCTGTTATCGTTTGACAATGAAAGGAATTAGTGGGTGATTCGCCTTTCTATAAATGAGTATCCCGCTTGTTACATTGGGTTCCCTTGCTTGTTACATTTGGTTTCCCGGCTTGAAACACTTTGTTCCCTCATGAGAAATCTTTGGTTTCAAGGCTTGAAACCCAAAGTTTCAAGCGTCTGAAACTAAAGTTTCTCCGTGATGAAACTAAAGTTTCCCATTGATGAAACTATGGTTTCTCATAAGGAAACTTTTAGTTTCCCGGCACGAAACTAAAATTGGTATGCCGGGAAATGATAAAAGGTATATAGGGCGATATTATTTGCCGGTAAGGATTTGTACAATGCGTTCGGCTGTACGTCCGTCCCAGCGTTCGGGAAGCTCACCTTGTTTCCATTCACCTTTCATCAGTGTATCCATTGCCTTGGCAAGTTCGGCAGGGTCTTCACCGACTAATTCGTTAGTCCCCATTCGCCAAGTTTCCGGGTGTTCGGCATACGTATTCAGCGTGATGCAGGGAATGCCCAGGAAAGTAGCTTCTTCGGCCACGTTGCCGGAATCTGTGATGATTCCTTTTGCTTTGTTGATGAGATATCCGAAGAAGAGGTAGTTCTGCGGTGGCATGATATGAAGATTCGGGGCTTCGATGCCTAACTCTTTGATTGCGTTGCGTACATAAGTATGTAAAGGTGCAACGATAGGCGTTCCTGCTGATTTTTCAATGATTGTATTCAAAAGCTGGCGCAGGTTCTCTTTGTCGTTGAGGAGTACGCGGCGGTTGAGAGTGAGCAGGAGATAGTCACCTTCTTTCAGTCCCAATACGGAAAACCAAATCGGTTTGAGTAACCGGTTCCGGTTATAGCGAATCGTATCAATCAAAATATTACCGACATAATATACATTCTCGCTTTCTGTTCCTGTTTGGTTCAGGTTACGGTTGGCAACCATTCCGGCTGTGAACAGATAGTCAGACAATCCGTCCGTAATCATGCGGTTCACTTCTTTCGGCATTTTCATATCGAAAGAACGGGTACCGGCTACGAGGTGGGCAACTTTGATTCCTTGTTTCTTGGCAACGATAGCGCAGCTCATGGTGGCAGTGAGGTCGTCTACCACGAGAACAACGTGTGCCGGGTTTTCAGTCAATTCCTGCTCGAAGGCTACCATGATTCCGGCTGTCAAACTTGTTGGATTACTGCTTTCTACTCCCAAATACACATCGGGAGCCTTCATGTCGAGGTCTGAAAACAGTGAAGCATCCAAACTGGTATCATCTTTTCTACCTGTATATACCAGGCGGTAAGAGATACTTTTACCCAGCGCCCGTGCGGCTTCAATAGCCCGTGTAATGGGTGCTATCTTCATGAAATTGGGGCGTGCCCCGGCAACAATTGTTATTTTCATACTGTTTCTATCAAATTCAGTTTAATTCTTGAAGCAAAAGTACATTTTCTTACGGAATTTATTTGTTACTTTGCAAACAAAATAACAAATATATGCCCACATTCGTTCAAATTCTTGATTTTATAGGCACATTTGCCTTTGCTATTAGTGGTATCCGGCTAGCTTCGGCAAAGCGATTCGACTGGTTCGGAGCTTACGTCGTAGGTCTTGCTACGGCTATTGGTGGTGGTACAATCCGTGATGTTCTGCTCGATGTTACTCCCGGGTGGATGACAGACCCTATTTATTTAATTTGTACAGGCGTAGCATTGCTTTGGGTGATTTGTTTCGGACGCTGGCTGATCCGCCTCAATAATACTTTCTTTATTTTCGACTCGATCGGTCTGGCACTGTTTACTGTTGTAGGTGTAGGCAAGAGCATTGCTTTGGGCTATCCTTTCTGGGTGGCTATCATCATGGGTAGCATTACGGGAGCGGCAGGCGGTGTGATTCGTGATGTCTTTATCAACGAAATCCCGCTAATCTTCAGAAAAGAAATTTATGCAATGGCGTGCGTAGTAGGCGGCATCACTTACTGGCTTTGTCATGTCGCAGGCATGGAGTCGTACGGATGTCAATTGGTTGGCGGTTCGACAGTTTTTTTTGCCCGTATTCTCGCCGTGAAATATCACATCTGCCTGCCTATATTAAAAGGTAGTGACGAAGTGGAGGCAAACGAGAACAAAGAGCAATGACGGAAGGAAGTTGGTTTATTCTTCCTTCACGTCCAGTTCCCCCTGGAAGCTTATGGATTGACGGTTTTGCATATTGACGTCAATACTTGTCGAACCATTTGAATATACTTTCACTCTGAAATCAAACTTATCTTCCGGGTTGCGGGCGGTGAATGTGATTACTGAATTGCCTTTCTTGTCTAGTTTCATGTTATACTCTTTAAGAGGGGCTTTGAAATTGAGTCCATTGCCTCCTCCGTAAGGGATACTGTAAGCCCGACCATAATAAGGTAAATAGGAGATTACCGAATCGTTTCTGATTTCCAGTGAGTATAAACTGGTCAATGGAATAGACCGGCCGCGCATAGGCATGGCGGTATTGACGTCTATCTTATAATTCTCTGAAACAATCAGTTCTTTCACAGCTTCTTTCTTCTGTTCCTTTTTCTCTTTCTTGCTTTGAGCCGAAAGAGTAGGGAGACCAACTAGCAAAGCTAGCAACAGCATAAGGATTTGTTTTTTCATTTTCATGTCAGTTGCATTTAGGTTGATATATATATATGTATAACAATCAAATATACTAAAAAGTCAGGAACTCCTCTCTTTTCTTTAATGAAAATTAAACAGAAATCCTGACCTTTATCTTATATTTCAGAAGAACTTAGAACTGTTCCAATATCTCAATCCGCTTTTCAATGGGAGGGTGCGTAGCAAACAAACCGCTGAATTTGCTATATAAGCCTTTGGTTTTCTTTTTAGGATTTTGAATAAATAATTGTGCTATGTCTTTCCGTTGCACTGCTTCTATTGCCGGATCGGCGGATATTTTACGCAAGGCACTGGCGAGTGCCAGCGGATTCTTCGTCATTTCCGCCGACCCTGCATCTGCCATATATTCGCGTTTGCGTGAAATGGCAAAACGCATCAGGCTGGCAAAAAGGAAACCGATAGCAGCTATCAGTAAAGCGATAAATATGAAGATGAAAATTCCTCCGCTACCTTTACTATTGCTACGTACACGTATATGTGTAATCGCATAGAACGTGATTTCCGTCAGCATGGAGAAGATGCCGACAAACACGATAGAGATTATCAGCAAACGTACATCCCGATTGCGGATATGAGTAAGCTCATGCCCGATTACTGCTTCCAGTTCCTCGTCATTCAGCTTCTGGATGATGCCTCTTGAAAGAGTAATAGTGTATGTGCGGTCATTGATACCGCTTGCAAATGCATTCAGTGAATCATCATAAATGATATTTATTTTCGGCATGCTCATGCCTTGAGACATACAGAGGTTTTCTACTAAATTATAAACGCGTTTGTTCTCTTTGCGGTCTAGTGGTTTGGAACATGTGGCAGAATTAATGATACTTGTATTGGCCCAATAGGCAATGAGAAACCAAATTACCACCACTCCTAAAGTATACGGTAGAGAAGAGAGAAAGAAATGATTGACCATAGGCATCATTTCAATCTCCATACTCTTTCCGTATCCAAAGAGAACGAGTAAGTAACAGGACAGATAAAGGAGTGCTGTTACCAAACAAGGAAAAAGTAGTAATAGGAATCCGGAACGTAAGTTGTTCCGGTTCTGTTGTGTTTGGATTCCGACGTATTGCATCGCGTGTTTATTTTTTGCAGTTGGGTGGGACGGTGGTGTTCGGATTAGAAACTAATTTTGGGTGCCTGTTCCAGATTAGCACGTTCGTTCTTTCCCAAATCGAACATAATTTCTCTTTGGAATCCGGTCATTCCCGCAATAATGTTTGAAGGGAATGTCTGAACGGCATTATTATATTCTTTGGTTGCCGAGTTGAAATAACGGCGGACAGCAGCTAACTTATTCTCTACATCGGCAATTTCTTCCTGTAATTGCAGGAAATTCTGGTTTGCTTTCAGGTCGGGATAGGCTTCCAATGTGATTTTCAGTCCTGACAGGGCCGAGGATAGCTGGTTTTCGGCGGCTATCTTTTCGTCGATAGTTCTGGCACTGACCGCACCGTTGCGTGCCTGAATCACCCGGTCGAGAGTTTCTTTCTCGTGTGCGGCATATCCTTTCACAGTGTCTACTAGTTGAGGGATAAGGTCGTGACGTTGTTTCAGTTGCACGTCAATGTCGGCAAATGCGTTTTCACGATTGTTTCTGAGTTTCACCAGGGAGTTGTACATGGATGCGAAAATAATTCCCAATAGTACAATAATACCTACAATAATAAGTATAGTCATAGCCTTTCATTTTATTTAAATATATTAATCAAAAGTAGGCTATTTGTTTTTTTCTGCCAAACAGAACAGAATAAAAATCATTAATTACCACCTGAAATCTATCCAAATGCACCCGAAAACTGTCATTTGATAGAATTAACCCCTAAGAAATGACGAATTTTCCCCTGTCTGGTATTCAAAATACCTTTAAACTTGCATCATCGAGAAAAACGAAATATTAACCATAAAACCCTTAAAGTATGAAAAGTTTAAGTTTCAGAAAAGATTTAATTGGAGTTCAGGAGGAATTGCTTCGTTTTGCGTATAAGTTGACTGCCGATCGTGAAGAGGCGAATGATTTATTGCAAGAAACATCATTAAAAGCATTAGATAATGAGGAAAAATATGTTCCGGACACAAATTTCAAAGGATGGATGTACACAATCATGCGTAACATCTTTATTAATAACTACCGAAAAATAGTACGTGACCAGACTTTCGTCGATCAGACTGATAATTATTATCACTTGAATTTACCGCAGGACTCGGGATTCATAAGTACGGAAGGTGCCTATGACTTGAAAGAAATGCATCGTATTGTCAACGCATTGCCTAAGGAGTATAAGGTGCCTTTTTCTATGCATGTATCCGGATTTAAATACCGTGAGATTGCAGACAAATTGGGCCTTCCTTTGGGAACTGTGAAGAGCCGCATATTTTTTACACGACAACGTTTACAACAGGAATTGAAGGATTTTGTATAAATGGGGATAATACATTCAAACAAGCTTATTGATAATGCAAGGAGCAACGAAGTAGACTTCGGTTGCTCCTTTATTTTTTCTTCTTCTTTATCTCTTTCTTTGCGGCTTTTCCCTCCGGTGGAAACTTGGGGACGAGATTCATAAGCCGTAATATTTGCTTCTGCCGTTTTAATATATACGCCGAAGGTTTCGCCGAGTTAAACCGTATCGGATTCGGGAGAGTGGCGGCGATTAGTGCACATTGACCTTTGGACAGCTTGGCAGCTGTAGTGTTGAACTTATATTTTGCAGCAGCCTGTGCGCCATAAATCCCTTTACCCATTTCGATTGAGTTGAGATAAACTTCCATAATCCGTTCTTTCGGCCAGAACAGTTCTATGAGAAAAGTGAAATAGACTTCCAGGCCTTTCCGCACCCATGAAGATTGTGGCCATAGGAATACATTTTTTGCTGTCTGCTGGCTGATAGTGCTTGCTCCACGTTTCCGTTTCCTTGTTTCATTTTCTTTCATCGCTTTTTTGATTTCCACGAAATCGAATCCGTTGTGTTCGGCAAAACGGTTGTCTTCGGAAGCTATCACTGCCATTGGCAGGCTAGGAGATATCTTATCAAAAGAAACCCACGTGTGCTTCCACGTGGGTTTATCTCCTGAAATGATCTGTTGAACACTTCGAATGACCATTAACGGAGTAATATAAACCGGCATGAACCGATAAATAATGACCGTCAGTAAGGTCGATGTAAAAAAGAGAATCAACAGATTGCGTGTATAACGCAGAATTTTTTTAATTAGAAGCTGCCTGTGCATCTTTAATCATTTGCTCACTTGCGTACATGTACACTTCTACACGACGGTTCTGTTCACGACCTGCGGCTGTATCGTTGCTGGCAACGGGATCGCTTTCACCCATACCTTGCACGCCTTTAATCTGGTTGGTAGAAACACCGCAACTTAATAAGTAACTGGATACACTCTGTGCACGTTCTTGTGACAGGTTCAGGTTCTTTTGCTGGCTTTGTGCGGCAGTACTGTTCTTCCAGCCCTGATTGTCGGTGTATCCATAGATAGATACATCCATATCTCTGTTCTGGTTGAGCACATTGTTGGCGAATTTGCTTAATGCAGATTTAGCAGCAGCACTCAGATTAGCATTACCTGTTGTGAAAAGGATTCCTGAATCGAATGTCACTTTCACGGCTTGCAATCCGTTGTTGTCTGTTATCTGTTCTACTTGTGCGCCTTCAATTTGTTTTGCTTCTGCTGCGGCCTTATCCATTTTTTTACCAATGAGAGCACCTGTTCCTGCACCTACTGCCGTACCGATAGCAGCACCGATAGCAGCGCCTTTACCTTTACCGATAACACCACCTAGGATAGCACCCAATGCAGCACCCGAACCGCCACCAATAGCAGCACCTTTACCAGTGTTATTCATACTTGCACATCCACTGAATATCATGGTTATACTCATAAAGAGAACCATAAATTTCATCTTGTTCATAATGTTGATGTTTTAATTGTTTAATAATAATCTGTTTTTATATTTTAAATAACAACGCAAAGATACATATTATTTGCCAAGGTGATACTTTTTAAGTTAAAATAACTCGCACACTCTTGGCAGAGTGCTGAAAAATGTCGATAAACTGTTACTTTCCGACTACGGACGGGAGGTTCAGGCATTTCTTCCTAATGATGATAAACCAGCTTAGGAGGATAAGTCCTTTGGCAACAGTTGTGACGCTGACTGCCCACCAGATACCTTCTACTCCCATGCCCATTCGTACAAATAGAATGGCAAGCGGGATACGCATATAATTACATCCGATACTGATAATAGCAGGAGGTACGGTACGCCCGATACCATAGAATACTCCTTGCATGGTGATTTCGAGCATCATGAAAAGCTGGGAATACCCGTCAATGCGTAGAAATACACCTCCGGCCTCATAGGCTGCCTGCTCGGGTACGAATATTGAAAAGACTTCGTTTCCGAAGAAGATGAATAGCAGTGTACAGAAAGTTCCGAAGATTCCTGTCATCCATAAGGTGGTATACCATGCTTTGAGCACTCGTTCGGTTCGTCCGGCAGCATAGTTTTGGGCGATAAAAGCACTGAGTGCGGTTGAGAATCCTTGTGAAGTGTTCCAGGTAATTGCTTCGATTTGTCCTCCGGTCGTGAAAGTCATTAAGCCGATGTGGCCGCCTTGCTCAGAGGCGGTACGGCAGAGGAACATATTGACAAATGCAAACAGGGTATTCAATGTGGCTACGGGTAATCCTAGTTTTAGGATACGTCGTGTGTATCTCTTCTTTAATTGAGTGAAGAAAGGAAATCCACCGAGCAGTGAGTCTTTTCGGAAACGTAGTTGGTAGATGAAGATAGAGAAAACAGTAGCTTGTGAAATCCAGGTTGCATAAGCGGCGCCATTGGTCTCCAAACCGAAACCGAAGATGAACAGAGGATCAAGAATGATATTCAAAAGAAGTCCGGCACCACTGATATAGAACGGGATTTTACTTCGTCCTGCGGCATTGTAGATACCTGTAAAGGCGGCGGAAAGGAAAATAAACGGCATTCCGGTAGAGATAATCCGTAGATATTCTATTGCATTGGCGGTAATGTGTACCTCAAGTTCGTAGATACAGATGATAGGTTCTGCAAGGATGAAAAGTAATCCGCCCCAACAGAGAGAAATGATAAGTGCAATCGTAATGTTATGGGAGGCAAAGTGACGGGCATCTTCTTGATTTTGTGCGCCGATAGATTGTCCTACACTGACTTCGGAACCTACCTTATTTAATAGGGAGATAGAACCGGACATCCATGTCAGGATTCCGACAGAACCAATGGCTGCTACGGCTTCACTACCCAGCCGTCCTACCCATGCCATATCCGTGAGACTGTATGCCATTTGGATAAATGACGTAGCCATGATAGGCATTGCTAAATTGAATAGTTGACGATTGATTGGCCCGTGTGTCAGGTTTTTAATTCCTTGCATTTCTTTTTCTATTTAAAAGGAGGCGCAAAGATACATAAATTTACTATCTTCGCACATTAAATCATTCATTAATCAAAGTATACAGATACTATGAAACAGAAATTTTCTATTCTTTTATTCCTGTTGCTTTTATGGTTCACAGGTTCTCAGGCGGTAGCTCAGAATGCTCCGAACCCTTTTGATATTGAACAACCTTCGCTTCGCGTATTTCTTCCGGCGCCGGAATTGGCTACAGGTCGTGCTGTAGTGGCGTGCCCGGGTGGTGGATATTCGCACTTGGCTGTAGACCACGAAGGATATGATTGGGCACCGTATTTCAACAAACAGGGTATCGCATTGATCGTTCTGAAATATCGTATGCCGAATGGTGACCGTACACTTCCTATTTCGGATGCCGAGGCTGCCATGAAGATAGTGCGGGACAGTGCTGATGTATGGAATCTGAATCCGAGAGATATCGGTATCATGGGATCTTCTGCCGGTGGACATCTTGCATCGACAATCGCGACTCATGCCAAACCGGAACTTCGTCCTGATTTCCAGATTCTTTTCTATCCGGTAATTACAATGGATAAGTCGTATACTCACATGGGTTCCCATAACAGCCTTTTGGGTAAGGATGCTTCTGCTGAGTTGGAAAAGGAGTATTCTAATGAGAAGCAAGTGACAAAAGAAACACCGCGTGCTTTTATCGTTTATAGTGATGATGATAAGGCTGTTCCGCCCGCTAATGGAGTGAATTATTATCTGGCTCTGAATAAGAATGGTGTTCCTGCTGTTCTGCATATTTACCCTTCCGGTGGTCATGGTTGGGGAATTCGTGAAGGTTTCTTTTATAAGGATGAGATGTTGAACGAACTGACTTCATGGTTACGTAGTTTCAAAGTTCCCCGTAAGGATGCCGTTCGTGTAGCTTGTATTGGCAATAGTATTACGTATGGAGCACGGATTAAGAATCGTGATCGTGATAGTTATCCTTCTGTTTTAAGTCGTATGCTGGGTGACGGTTATTGGGTAAAGAATTTCGGAGTAAGTGCCCGCACGTTGCTGAATAAGGGTGATCGTCCTTATATGAATGAAAAGGCTTATCAGGATGCATTAGCTTTCAATCCTAATGTTGTGGTTATCAAACTGGGAACAAACGACAGTAAATCGTTTAACTGGAAACATAAATCCGACTTCACGAAAGATATGCAGACTATGATTGATGCTTTCAAGGCATTGCCTGCCCAACCGAAAATCTATCTCTGTTACCCTTCTAAGGCATACCAAGCTAATGAAAGTATCAACGATGATATTATTTCTAAAGAAATTATTCCGATGATTAAAAAAGTTGCCAAGAAAAACAAGTTGGATATAATTGATCTTCATACGGCAATGGATGGAATACCACAACTCTTTCCGGACAAAATTCATCCGAATGAAGAAGGTGCCAAAATAATGGCAAAAACTGTTTACGAATCAATTAGAAAATAGAAGCATATCTTTTTACTTTGATTATTTAGCCTTCTAAAATGCTGGTAATCATACGAAAAACTATTTAAGCAAATATTTGTAAATGTTATAGCCACTAATACTATAGAAAGTAGGTATTAGTGGCTATTCTTCTTATAATATGCTAAAAAAGTGTCATTTTGAAAGAATGGGAAGCCTGTAATATCTAATTTTGTGCTCGTGAATGTGTTGAAATGATTAATGGATAATGTCTTTACTTCATCAATTATGAGCAAACAACAAGATTTTGTGTTCTTATCAAAGTTAATGGCTAATGCCAATATGGGGTGGTGGGAAGCTAATTTGGCAACGGAATGTTATACCTGTTCCGAATATATATCTGAGATTCTGAATTTGGATGAAACAGGGACTATTAGTTTTGAGGATTTCAATAAACGTATTTTGAATGAAGAACAAGGTCCGACAACGGTTCGCTCTTTCGATGTACAGTCGATGTCGGAAGTCGTTTATTTATTAAAAACCCAAAAAGGGTCAGTTTGGATGCGTAGTAAGATTTGTTTTCGAGAAGTAGATGATAAGGGAAATACGATTGTGTATGGCATTGCAGAAATGCAGGACGGACCGGATACTGCAATAGCTTGTCAGGCTTTACAACGTAGCGAACGGCTTTTACATAATATTTATAAGAATTTGCCTGTTGGCATTGAGTTGTATAATAAGGAGGGAGTATTGGTCGACCTCAATGATAAAGAATTGGATTTGTTTCATGTAGATAGTAAGGAGGAACTTCTAGGCATCAATATTTTCGAGAATCCAGTTTTCCCGGAAGAGATGAAGGAGAGGTTGAGGAATAATGAGGATGCGGACTTTACCTTTCGCTATGATTTCTCAAAGTTAGGAGAATATTATTCGAATAATAAGGCGGAAGGTACAATCGATCTTGTGACTAAAGTAACTACTTTGTATGATGAGAATCATAATCCGGTTAATTATCTGCTGATTAATGCTGATAAAACGGAGACTACGGTTGCTTATAATAAGATTCAGGAATTTGAGGAATTTTTTGAGTTAATAGGTGACTATGCGAAAGTGGGTTATGCTCATTTTAATATTCTAAGCAAGCAGGGACATGCACAGAAAAGTTGGTATAAAAATATAGGAGAAGAGTCTGGAACTCCTTTATCCGAGATTATTGGTACATATAAATCTTTTCATCCTGATGACCGTGATTTGATTCTTCAGTTTTTTGAGGAGGTACAAAAAGGAAATGCTGATAAGTTAAGTCATAAAATACGTGTCTTTAGGGAGAATGGAGAGTGTACATGGACGCATGTTAATCTCTTTGTCAGAAAATATGCACCCCAAGATAAAGTCATAGAATTGATTAGTATTAATTATGATATTACAGATTTGAAACAGATAGAAGAAATGCTCGTTAATGAACGTGATAGAGCTGAAGCTTCAGATCGTTTAAAGTCAGCTTTCTTGGCTAATATGAGTCATGAAATCCGTACTCCGTTGAATGCTATTGTTGGTTTTTCAAGTCTGTTGGCCAGTGCGGAAAATGTAGTGGAAAAGGAGCTTTATAATTCTTTAATTAGTCATAATAACGAACTTTTGCTTAATCTGATCAATGATATCATTGATTTGTCTAAAATTGAAGCCGGATATTTGGAGTTACATCAGAATTGGTTTAATCTTACGGAGCTTCTTGATGAGTGTGTGGCAGAATATGCTCGTCTTCTTCCTTCTGGTGTGGAACTTCTGACCAGTTATCCGGAACATGATGCTTTGGTGGAACTTGATAAGTTGCGTATCAAGCAGGTATTGAATAATTTTCTTTCAAATGCTTTGAAGAATACGATTCGTGGATATGTGGAAGTGTTTTATGAAATAGATAAGCATTGCGTTAGAATTGGGGTAAAAGATACCGGTCGTGGTATTCCTCAGAATATGTTGGAGAAGATATTTGAAAGATTTGAAAAAGTGGACTCTTTTGCACAAGGTGTGGGGTTGGGGTTATCTATTTGTAAATCTATTGTCGATAAAATGAACGGACGAATACAAGTATACTCTCAGCTAGGATTGGGCACTACTTTTATTGCAGAGCTACCTTGTCATTCCATATTAGTCAATGAATAAAAAACAATTGATGTTTCTGTGGTTTTATACCTGTTTGCATTTATTCATTCGGATATCTCATTATATAAATTAGCCAGTTTGTTATATGTTCTTTGTGCAGGCATTCCCCGAGGAGTAATATCATCTTTCCCCTGTAATAATTTTGCTGATTTAAATCCGATAACCATTCTAATATTTTCTTCAGTCGGATTTTCATAATCAGGATACTTAACAAAAGGAATATCTGTTGTAGCTGCATCTTGTTCTTCAAACAAAGAACTTATTTTCATAAAACTTTCTCTAATAGCCTGTGACATTCCTAGTATATCCGTTTGTTATTCAATAATTAAGGTCAGTTGTTCGGCTTGTGGTATTGGCTACACTGAATTTGGGCTAATAGATAATACCTATTTTCCTGAATATCCTAAAAGTACGACTTATCAACGACGACTTCTACCGCTTGTAATGATGAAATCAAGAGAAAGACAAAGAATAAATCCCTGATAATCATTGATTATCAGGGATTTATTCTTTAGTCTAGTGATCCGCCTGGGGCTCGAACCCAGGACCCCAACATTAAAAGTGTTGTGCTCTACCTGCTGAGCTAGCGAATCAATCCTTGTTACTTTCTTTCGAAATGCGGGTGCAAAGGTAGAACATTTTTTTATAACTCCAAAGGATTTCAAACATTTTTCTTATCTTTGTGCCATTATCAACAATATACATTATTAATATATGGCTGCTGACGATAAAAAAATTATCTTCTCAATGGTAGGGGTGAGCAAAGCATTCACTCCAAATAAAAATGTGTTGAAAGACATTTACCTGTCATTCTTTTATGGAGCGAAAATCGGTATTATTGGTCTGAATGGTTCCGGTAAGTCAACGTTAATGAAGATTATCGCAGGTTTAGAGAAATCCTATCAGGGAGAAGTGGTCTTCTCTCCGGGGTATTCCGTAGGTTATTTGGCGCAGGAACCCTATCTTGACAACACGAAGACAGTAAAAGAAGTAGTAATGGAAGGTGTGCAACCCATTGTTGACGCACTGACAGAATACGAAGAAATCAATCAAAAATTCGGTTTGCCGGAGTATTACGAAGACCAGGATAAAATGGATGCTCTTTTTACTCGTCAAGGCGAATTGCAAGATATTATTGATGCAACAGATGCATGGAATCTGGATAGTAAACTGGAACGTGCAATGGACGCACTTCGTTGTCCGCCTGAAAATCAGTCTGTGGCAAATCTTTCCGGAGGTGAACGTCGACGGGTAGCTCTTTGTCGTTTGCTGTTGCAGAAACCGGATGTGTTGTTGCTGGACGAGCCTACCAACCATTTGGATGCAGAATCTATCGATTGGTTGGAACAACATCTTCAACAATATGAAGGGACTGTTATTGCCGTAACCCACGACCGTTACTTCCTTGACCACGTTGCCGGCTGGATTCTCGAACTAGATCGTGGTGAAGGTATTCCATGGAAAGGAAACTACTCTTCCTGGCTGGAACAGAAGACGAAACGCATGGAAATGGAGGAAAAAACTGCGAGCAAACGTCGTAAGACGCTGGAGCGCGAGTTGGAATGGGTTCGTATGGCTCCGAAAGCTCGTCAGGCAAAAGGGAAAGCCCGCCTTAATTCATACGACAAGTTGTTGAATGAAGACGTGAAAGAGAAGGAGGAAAAACTGGAAATCTTTATTCCGAATGGCCCTCGTTTAGGTAATAGAGTTATCGAAGCTAAACATGTGGCTAAAGCATACGGTGATAAACTGCTGTTTGACGATTTGAATTTTGTGCTTCCCCCGAATGGCATTGTCGGCGTAATCGGTCCGAATGGTGCAGGAAAAACTACACTTTTCCGTTTGATTATGGGACTGGAAACCGTAGATAAGGGTGAATTTGAAGTAGGAGAGACTGTAAAAGTAGCCTATGTCGACCAGCAGCATAAAGACATTGACCCGAACAAGAGTGTTTATCAGGTAATTTCCGGTGGTAATGATTTGCTTCGTATGGGCGGACGTGATATTAATGCACGTGCTTATCTTTCTCGTTTCAATTTCTCCGGAGCCGATCAGGAAAAACTTTGTGGTGTGCTCTCCGGTGGTGAGAGAAATCGTTTGCACCTAGCAATGGCTTTGAAAGAAGAAGGTAACGTGTTGTTGCTCGATGAGCCTACCAATGATATCGACGTAAATACACTGCGTGCTTTGGAAGAAGGTCTGGAAGACTTTGCAGGTTGTGCAGTTGTCATTTCACACGACCGTTGGTTCCTCGATCGTATTTGTACACACATTCTGGCTTTTGAAGGAGACTCCAATGTGTTTTACTTTGAAGGTTCCTATTCGGAGTACGAAGAAAATAAATTGAAGCGTTTAGGGAATGAAGAACCGAAGCGTGTTCGTTATAGAAAGTTAATGACCGACTAGTGTAAAATAATAGATTGAAGCATTTCTAATGCTTTCTGTTTCAAAATAAAAGGCTCTGCAAGTTATGTAGAGCCTTTCTTGTTTTATAACGCAATAAAACGTTTATCTCTCTTAAAATTTTGTAGTATAATTGTAACGTAAGTCTAAATAATATTAATTATATTTGTGCACAGTTTTTAAAAGCAAACAATTAGTATAAACTAATCAATTACATTATGTTAAAAAGAACGCGGTCTTTTTTGGTGCTAGTAATGTTGCTAATGACAGTCACAATGAGTGCACAGGTTACCACAGCCACTATGAGTGGTAAAGTGACAGCACAAGATGAACCGATTATCGGAGCAACTATTGTTGCCATTCACGAGCCTTCAGGAACTCGGTATGGAACTGTGACTAATGTTAGTGGTCAATTCAATTTGCAAGGTATGCGTACTGGTGGACCATACAAGGTAGAAATTTCTTATGTCGGTTATCAGACAGCTATTTACAAAGGAATCAATCTTTTATTAGGAGAGAATTATGTTTTAAATGTTTCTTTAAAAGAGAGTTCTGAACTGTTGGACGAAGTGGTGGTGACTGCTTCTAAAGAAAGTAACATGAAGTCTGATAGGGCAGGTGCTATTATGAATGCTAATCGTGATATGATTAGTAACACCCCAACTATTTCCCGTAGTATTAGCGATATTATGCGTCTTTCTCCACAAGGTGCTGATGTTGGTAATGGTTTTGCAGTCGGTGGTGGCAATTATCGCCAATCATTTGTGACAGTTGACGGTGCTGCTTTCAACAATACATTCGGGTTGGGAGGTAATCTTCCGGCTAACGGCTCTCCAATTTCTTTGGATGCTTTGGAACAGGTTACAGTAGCTGTAACCCCGTTTGATGTTCGTCAGAGCGGTTTTACAGGAGGTGCAATTAATGCAGTAACTCGTTCGGGAGATAACCAATTTCGTGGAACTGCTTATATGTATTTTAATAATGAGAATCTAAAAGGAAGTAAAGTTGATGATTATGAACTTTTACGTTCCAAAGCTCAATATTATACTTATGGTGCAAGCTTCGGTGGTCCGATTATAAAAGATAAATTATTCTTCTTTGTAAATGGAGAATATGAAGATAATGTAACAGCGGGATCAAACTATCGTCCTCGTACTGCACTTGGAGAAAGCTATAGTGGTGGTAATATACATCGCCCTCTCCAAAGTGACATGGATGATATGCGTGGTTTCTTACTAAACAAATATAATTTTGATCCGGGAAAGTATAATGACTATTCAACGGATACCCCTGCTTATCGTGTTATGGCACGTGTTGACTGGAATGCTAATCAAAACAATAAAGTTAGTTTCCGTTTTACCAAGACACATACCAAAGATTCTAACTTCCCTACCAGTTCAGTCAGTCCATTATCTACATCAGCTCTTTATCCGGGAGGAACATCCACTGAAGTCATAGATGGTAAACCTGTTGGTACCATTGCTCCTGGACAGGGACGTACTTCTAAATATGCGCTTAGCTTTTCGAATTCCAACTATTATCAAGTGCGTGATTTTACTTCTGTTGCAGGTGAATGGAACTCTCGTATGGCTCAAGGAGCAATGAATAATATGCTACGTTTTGCATATTCTTATCAAGATGAGCCTCGTTCGTTTGATGGTCCTCTTTTCCCAACAGTTGATATTTTGCAGGATGGTGCTGTATATGCCAATTTTGGTGCAGACCTTTTTACTGCGGGTAATCTGCGTCAGACAAAAGTATTCACCATTACAGATGAGTTTAACTGGAACGTAGGTATTAATAAGTTCATGGCCGGTTTCCAATATGAGCATACAAAGGCTATTAATGGTTATATGCTGGGAGGTGCTGGTTACTATGTTTATTCAAGTTGGAGTGATTTTGTAAATGATGAGACTCCGAAGGCCTTTGCTATAACCCATTCAAATTCACCTGATATGTCTCAATTCCTTGCAGAATTGAAATTCCAACAATATTCTTTATATTTGCAAGATGAGGTTTCTGTTTCAGAAAACTTTAAAGTAACAGGTGGACTTCGTTTTGAACTACCGACTTACCCTTCTTTAAAGAATAATTATAATGAAGAATTTGCCAAATTAGATTTTGGAGGTCAGCATTATTCAACAGACCAACTTCCGGGTGCGAAAGTATCAGTATCTCCACGTGTTGGTTTTAATTGGGATATAACAGGAGATCGTAAGTATGTACTTCGTGGTGGTACAGGTTTGTTTGTTGGACGTATGCCTTTCGTTTGGTTGATTTCTGCTGTCGGAAATTCAGGCGTGGGACAAACTACCTATTATTATACGGATGCTGCTACTGCCCAATATAAACCTCATTTCCATGCAAATCGTGATGAGATTTTGAAGGACTTGTATGGTGGTCAGACGCATTCAAAAGTAGAGCTTCCTAAAGATCCGACAATTATTGATAAAGATTTGAAGATGCCTTCTACTTGGAAGACCTCATTAGCTCTTGATATGAGATTGCCGGGAGATGTTAACTTTACTTTGGAAGGAATTTATAGCCGTGATTATAATCCGGTTGTGATAACTAACCGCGGTTATGAATTGCAAGAGGCAAAATTGACTCTTTCTCCCAATGATGTTCGTGATACTTATAAGATATATAACAGCGGTCGGAATGTTTATCTTTTAGAGAACTGGAAAAAGGGTGCTTATTACTATTCTATTTCAGCGCAATTGCGTAAGAGCTTTGATTTTGGTTTAGATTTATCATTTGCTTATACACATTCAAAATCTCGTTCATATAGTGATGGTATTGGTGACCAGGTAACTTCTGCCTATAAGACTAATACTTATTCGGTAAATGGTATCAATGAACATGAATTGGGTTATGGTACCTATGTAGCTCCTGATCGTATCTTGGCTACAATCGGTTATAAAAAGGAATATGGAAAGCATTTTGCTACTAGCGTTTCTTTGTTGTATGAAGGAATGCAGATGGGATATTCCGGGTCATGGGGATATAGCCGCTACTCGTATACTTTCTCTAGTAATGTTGTTGGTGATGCAGGCGCTAATAGTTTATTGTATATTCCTGCAACACGTGAAGAATTGGATAGCTGGAAGTTTAGTGATGCTGCTTCTTATCCGGCTAAGGAGCAAAGAGATGATTTCTGGAATTATATTAACCAAGATAAATACCTGAAGAATCGCAAAGGTAAGTATGCCGAGAGAGGTGGAGCTGTTATGCCATGGCATCATCAAGTTGATTTTAAATTGAATCAAGATTTCTATTTGAATGTTGGTGGAAAGCGTAACTTGCTGCAAGTAGGAGTTGATATTAAAAACCTTCCTAACTTATTGAACAACAGTTGGGGACTTTATAAGCAGGTAATCAATTCGAGCTTGTTGCAATATAAAAACGGAGAATTTACTATGAATAAGAATGCAGGTGAGACATTGACAAGCACTTATCGTGATTTCCAAAGTTTTAAATCTACTTATTCAGTACAGTTTAGTGTACGTTATATTTTCAATTAAGACAATATAGTATAACTGAAAATTAAAAGCAACTAATTCATAACGATTTAGTTGCTTTTTTGTTTTTATTGCTGAATATCCAGTTGAGTCCCATTACAAAGAACACCTTTTATAGCTTCATCCTCATTACCACCGGATTATGATCACTATATTCCCAGTCCGGTGAGAAATAATCCAAACCTTTCAGTTCGGGCGAGTGAAGAATATAGTCAATTCTCAACAGGTGCTTAAAATATTTGAAAGTATACATATATCCGTGTCCGCCGGTCTGAAAGCCGTCTTGCAATTTATCACCTTTCACGGTGTGGTAAACGTAAGAAGAAGGGAGTGAGTTGAAGTCACCGCAGACAAGAGTAGGATAGGGGGAGGCAGACACCAGTTGATTGATAAGATTAGCTTGTACTGCACGTTTCCGGAAGTTCTCATGCAGGCCGTCGGCGAGCGTAAGGGCGGCACGTTTGGCTCTTTGAGAGTTGTCTTGGCGAAGTTCTTTTTCCAGTTTGCGCTTATTGCGGCTCACTTCCGTAGTTTGCAGGTGATTATTAAACAGACGGATCATACGACCGTTGACTTCAATATCACACCAGAGACTACAATTACCGGAGTTGGGATAAATAATCAGATGCTCCTTTTTGATAGAATAACGGCTGAAAACAGCAAGTTGTAAAAGATGTTGTCCTTCGGGAGAAGAAGGAATATAATGATAAGGCCAGTCAGACAACGCAGTACATAGACTGTCGACGCCAAACTCATCATCAATACCGAACTCTTGAAAACAGAGAATGTCCGCTTTCAGATTTCTCATCTGTGCAGCGATCTCCTTACATGAATACCCGGTGTGTTCGCGGTTGAACCCGTCAACGTTGTAAGTGGCTACGGTCAACACTCCGGGAGTATATGCGTTAACTTTGACTGTCGGTTTGGAAGCCGGATCGAGAAGCGGGAATTGGAGAACACAGTTGATGTAACCCCAATTACTGAATATGGCAATTAGCGGAATGAAAACCCAGCATCGCCAACGAATCGTCCAATAAACAGCAGACGCCAGATTGACCAACAAAAGTATCGGTAGTCCCAAACCGATAAAAGGCATAAACTTGAAACTGTCCGGTGAAGCAGTACCGCTAAATGCTCCTGCTATTGTGACACCCGCCAGGATACACGATAAAAGAATAGAGATGTAGTAAAATAGTCTATAAAAGGCTTTCATCTTTCCTTGGTTATGTTTATATCACTCTTGTATTTTATTATTTAATTCTGGAGACAGCCATTTATTGAGCATTTTTTTCAATTCCGACTGCACGATCGGCTTGGATATGAAATCACTACATCCCGCTTCTTTGGCAGCTTTCTGGTCTTGCGGATAAGCGTATGCACTTTGAACAACAATAGGAACGGTGGCAGACAGTTCGCGAATGATTTTCGTAGCTTCCAGTCCGTCCAGATTCGGCATTTTGATATCCATTAAGATGAGGTCAGGTTTCACTTCATCATACATTATGACGGCTTCCATACCGTCGTGTGCATGAACCAACCGATAATTCTTGCCAAGGATAGCATTCAGCAAATCATAGTTACTGTCCGTGTCTTCGGCAATCAAGATGCAGGCTTGTTTCTCAGGAATTTGTTCCTGTGGTGTTTCATTGGAGGGTTGTTCAGTCAGGTCAGAAGGTTGAGAAGACTGCGAAAGTTGTGAGGACTGCGAAGACAGTGAAGATTGCATGCCTTCTGTTGTGTCCGCAACCTTCTTTATAATATTATAAGGCAACGTAAAATTAAACGTCGTTCCTACTCCAAATTCAGAGTTGACAGTAATCTTTCCACCCAGTCGTTCAACGATCGACTTACAGATAGACAATCCCAATCCCGTGCCCTGCGCATGATTATTCAGCTTGGCAAAACGTTCGAACACACGTCCCACCTTTTCCGGTTCGATTCCTGTGCCCGTGTCGGTCACATGAAAAACGATTTGGTCGCCGACCCGTTTGTATCCATAACTAATGCTCCCTTCTTTCGTGAATTTGGCGGCATTGCCAATCAAATTAGAAATCACCTGGAACACCCGATTCTTGTCCGTTTCAATCATCAGACTTTCGTCCGAAGGCTCGTGAACGAGGCTCACGCCTACCGGCATACGGAAAATATGAGCGTCGTGTACTTCCCTGCATAAGTTGTGCAGGCTTGTAGGTCCTATGGTAAATTCGATAATTCCCGATTCAATTTTCGAAAGATCAAGAATCTCGTTGATAAGATCCAGCAGGCGACCATTATTGGACTCAACGATACCATAATACGTCTTCCTTTCCTCCTCATCATTACTTTCGGCGATAAGTTGCGAGAAGCCGACAATGGCGTTCAAAGGAGTACGAATCTCGTGACTCATGTTGGCGAGGAAAGCCGATTTTAGCTTGTCGGACATTTCCGCTTTCTCTTTTGACGATTGAAGTTCACGTTTGATCATCTCCAGTTCCGTGATATCCCATTCGATGCTGACGATGATAGGAGAGGACAATTCATCCCCGTCCACCCGGATTTTCCGTTTGTCGAGGATAATCCGGTTACCGTTTTTATCCCTCCCTTCGGTCGTCCAATGCAATCCCTTTCCGGTGGTTGCCACTTGTATATCCTCCTGTCTCTTTTTATCGGCCACTATGGGCGGATAATAGTCAAAGTCATTCTTTCCGATCGACTCACCGACGCAGAGATCACGGTTGTACGACTCACGGTTACGGTAGAGATACCGGAAATCATTATTGATCTCCTTCACCACAATTCCTGCAGGCAGATTATTGATAGTAGTATCCATAATCAAGTTGAGTCGCTTGATTTGCGCCTCATACCGGATTCGTTCGGAAATATCATGTGCAAACGACCAGTAACTTTCTTCTCCGGAATCATTGGTCACATTATACATTGTGCCTTCGTATGCCAGAATATCCCTGTTGATTTTCGAAGGATGATGAGCGATAAAATTGCTGCTTCCGCCGTGCATGATGTCCTTACAACGTTCGTTCCACGCTTTCTGCGTAGGCATATCTGCGGCAATATCATAAATTTTCAGTTTACAGATATCCACATTCTCGCAAATCCCGTGATTGTGGAGAAAACGCCGGTTGGCAAAGATGATCGTACCGTCCTCTCTGGCGGCAAAGATACTCTCCTTGGCGTTGTTGATAGCGTGCGTCAGCGTATTGATATCGTTTCTGCGGCGTTGGATATCGGTGATATTCTGGATATATCCCTCGATCGTAAGGCTGCCGTCCGGGAGTTCCTCACGCAGATAAGCCTGGATACGCATATAATATATCTCTCCGTTCACCTGTACGCGGTAGCTGATACTGTCCGTATTGAACCTCTCCAGATTTCTAAGTTTCCAGTTGATAAACGTCTGCCGGTCTTCTTCAACGATATACTCCCTGTATTTCTCGAAAGAAATGCTTCGTACCGTTTCTTCGCACAACACGCCGGTATGTCCCAGATAATGAAAAACGTTTTCATTCGTATTGTACACCCACTGACCGATTTGTGCCACTTTCTGTATCTCCCGCAGCGTTCGGTTCGCTTGTTCCAGTTGGCGTTTCACGTTGCTTCTTTGGGTGATGTCGCGATACTGGCAGAGCACCATGTCATCATAAGGATGCATGATACATTTAAAATAATAAACATCTTCCTTTAGTACTAGTTTGAAGTTTTTACTGACGCTCTTTTTCCCTTCAAGTACCGATTGGAAGACAGGAACAACCCTTTCCCGCGTATATTCGGGCAGGAGTTCAAATATGTTTTTTCCTAGAAGTATCTCATCCTGTAAGAACCATAGGTCACAATGAGGATCAATGTCTATGCAAACACCATTCTTGTCGACCAACAACATTGTATCGGCTGTCAGTTTCAATATCCTTTGCGCGTTATTTGTATCATGTAATGTTCTGTTCATGTCCATTCGATTAGATGATTAAGACTATTGCATCTTACAAAGATAACAAAAGATTTGATTATTTGTTTTTATTTTTCTGCCCGCTTCGCTTTTTCCCAAGTCCCGCTCCCTCTTTTCTTCTTCAGATAGCGGATTCCTCTCAAGACATTTATATTCATAAAGAGGAAGTAATAGGGGATAAACAGCAATTTATTCTTTATCTGTCTGGTAGACAGATAATATCCCCAGTATCCCAGTCCGTAGAAAAACACCTGTAACACGAGCAGGACGCCGTAGAACACAGGCGAGCCGCCCGTCAGCAAAATCGCAACATTCAGCGGGAGAAGTGCGAACAATAGAAAAGGCGTGACAGACCACCTCAACACCCGGTGCGACGTGTACTGAAAACTAAGTACCCCGTAGCGGAAAGGGTTCAGCAATGGGCGAAGCCTGCGGATTGACTGCAATCCTCCGGCAGCGATACGCACCTTCCGTTTTTCCTCCTCGCGCATATCGGCCGAACCGTTTTCAATGGCGTAAGCATTCGTACAATAAGCAATGATATACCCCTTCATCGTGATACGCAGTGAAAGGATGAAATCATCAAGCAACGTGTCCGGCTCCATTGTCTCAAACAATTCCCGCCGCACGGCAAACAGCTCTCCCGCAGCTCCCACCGCCGAATACAACCGTGCATCAAGCGCCTTCAACGTTGATTCATATTTCCAGTAAATACCTTCGCCACCGGCTGCCGCCCCGTCCTTCGCTTGCACGGCAATCCGTTTTTCACCTGCCACGCAGCCCACTTTCGGATTCCGGAAAGCAAGCACAATCTCCCGGATTGCCTCCCGGTTCACCATTGTGTTCGCATCCGTAAAGACCACCAACGGGGTGTCAACCAGTGTCATGCCGCGTGTCATGGCAGCCGTCTTGCCTTGCCGTAGCGGTTGGAAGTGCACCGTTGCCTTTCCTGCCCAGCGAGTTTGCAAACGCTCGTTCGTTCCGTCATCACTGCCGTCCGTCACCCAAACAATGCGCAACTTATCCGCCGGATAATCCAGGTCCAGGCTATTCTCCATTTTCTCGTCCACTACATCTTCCTCGTTGAAAGCAGTGATGAACAGTGTCACTTCCGGCAATTCATCGTTCGATGCAGGTAATGAGTATTTCACCGGTTTCACGAAAAGTTCTTTCAGTTTGACGAGAATATAGAGCACGATTCCGTAGCCCAGATACGTGTAGAACACGACGAACAGAGCAAACCAGAAAATAACTTCGAGACAAAGAGTAAGACTTCCGTTCATAACTATATTATTATTTGTTTTTCGTATCGTTTATATTCGCCTTTTGCCAACCGTTTATTTGATTCGTTTTTTCAGTTCCTCCTTCTTTTCCGGGGTTTTACTAATTCACTTTACCACTTAAAATTAGAAGAAGAGCCATAGAGACAATATATTACTTATTTTCTTCTTTAAGCCTCATATATTCTTCCAAACTGATTGGAGTATGTCCATGAATCTTATATTTAACCTTGTTTTTTATGATATAAAAGAAAGCATTCCATATCTTTTGTATCTCTTTTATTGCACTTCTGCGTGGATACATCTGTTCTACCATTTGTCGGCTCCACGGTTGGGTGAAGAAAGCAGTATACTTCTCATCGGTCGGGTTGATAATAAATTCTATATCATCTTTCCATTCACACCGGTTCAGCATCAAGTCTCCTTCGGTGAGCCATAACAATTTATAGGTCAGTGATTGATAAGGAAGATAATTGAGAAATAATTCACCATAATTATTTTCATAGTTTCCCGGCATTCTCGACTTCTCAAAAAGAATCAGTTTGTTGTCCAGGTGGAGAATAATCCATTTATGTGATTTCTTGGGGAAAAGAAATTCTCCCAGCAGACTGGGCGTTTCCATATACCCCCTTTGGGCAACTCTGCATTGTTCGCGGATAAACTCGGCAGGATTTTCCGCGTGCTCAAGTACCTGGTTACAAATAACATAATCAAATTCTTTATCTTTAAAGGGGAGAGCTTCTCCATTCGCATTAATAAACTGCTGATGTGGATAAATCTTCAGATTCCCGCATCTATGGTAGTTAGAGTCTACAAATAAGTCCACAAGCACGTTTGAACGAAACGTAGGGCTGTGTCCCGGCCCCACTTCCAACACCTTGTCTTTCTTGCCTATTTTCAGGTTATCTCTATCGTAAGGAGTACGCGTTATCATAATAGCATTTGTTTTATTTGTTTTTTATCAGATTATTATCTTCGTCTTTATATTCATTTTTCCTGGTAAACATACTGCCTGCTCCTTTGAACGCTTTGACTAGTCTCGTTTTGAAACTATTAAAGAGCGAACCGTCGTTATTTAGAGTGCCATATCCTGTCATGACCCTGGCTTTTCCGGAATGGATAAAGACCAATTTTCCATAAGGCTTCATTGCCAAAGCCAGTGACCCGTCCTCGCCTCGGATAATATCTGTCCGGAAACCGAATTTTCTGCCCAGCTCGGTGTTAACCCCGAACGTCATTCCCCGTACACAAAGTTCCGGACGCTGTATCGACTGAATACGCAAATGAAGATCCCTCAATGCTTCGTACCACCACAGTCCCGTGGCGGAATGGCGTTCATCGGGAATAAAACTCCACAGGCTGAACGTGCAAGCCACTCCCGGCTTCATCAGTTGCTTTACGTGCGTCTTTATATAACGGGAAGGATATATCGTATCAGTATCGATGCAGATATGATACTTTCCTTTAGCCTGATTAAGTCCGCATTGGCGGGCGTGTCCGGGGCCCTTCTTGGTTTCATTGAAATAAGTCACTCCCAGCTGTTGCATCACCGCTTCCGTGCGGTCTGTGGAGTTGTTGTTGACCGCTAAGATTTCTATCGGGAAATCACATTCATTGTCGCAAAGCGACCACAAACAACTCAACAAACGCGTTTCCTCGTTATGGCAAATGAGAACAACCGAAGCCAGCGGTTGCTTGTTTTCGGATAACTTCCGCAACTTTTTCTTCACAAAACCGACCACCTCCGGCGGTGCCGAAGCAAATGGCTGCTCGTAAACCTGCAAATATTTCGAATACCATTTCATAATCAATTCTTTAAAGTGAGGCTTTCAAACAACTGTTTCCATTGTTCGGCAATCTGCTCTATCTTGAAACGTTCCACGTCAATTCGGGCTTGTTGTCCCATTTTCCGGCGTATTTCGTCATTCTCTATCAAGTAACATATCTTTTCTGCCAGCATTTCTATATTTCCGTTTTCTACCAGCAAGCCATTCTTACCGTCGTCAATAATGTCGCGTGGCCCGCACGGGCAAGTGAAAGAAACAGGGGGAACACCGCACGACATCGCTTCGGTAATGACCATTCCGAATCCCTCATAGCGCGAGGAAAGCACAAAGATAGAACTCCGGCAATAGTTCCGGATAATGTCGGGTGTTTGCTCCTCAAGATAAAGCGTATCCAAGTGATATTTGTCTTTTAGGGCAAGAAAATCGCTCCTGTCTCCTCCGCCATATATTCTTAAATTCCAATCAGGATGCTTTTGGGCTACGATTCTCCATGTTTCTATTAATAAGTCGAATCCTTTTTGGTACGCATATCTCCCTACTGCAATAACCTCCTTAGCCGTGCAGTCCGACGTTTGCTCCGGATAGAAAGGCAGCGGGTTGTAGATGACGGTGGTATTATCCAGATAAGATGAGAAATTCTTCCGGTCCTCTTCCGTCAGGATAATAAACTTAGACAATTGTTTTACTTGCCGATCCAACTGCTTCATCCAAAGTCTGGAAAGTCTGCTTTTGATGAATCCGGTATTTTTGGCTTCTGCAAGATCTCTGAAATTCGACTTGTTGACATGGATTTCTCCTATTTTCACGCTGCCGTCGTGGATAGAGTTTATAAAGTTAATTTCCCTTCTGAGCATGGATACGGTGATGTCCGGCCGTATTTCAAACAAACACTTCGTGAGGCGTTTTTTGTATAAACGCTGTTTGCAGGCATAGATGAATAACTTCTTGTACAGAGGTTTGTTCCATAGCTCGTTGAAATTAATATCCAGATGAATCAAATGTACTTTAGGCGATAAGGCGTAAAAAGGTTCCAGCCCTTTGCCGTCTGTCAGGATGATGTATATGTCATATCCTAGTTTCTCGGCAAAATAGTTGGCTTTTATGGTAAGTACCCGTTCCATTCCCCCCGGTATATAAAGCGAAGGAAGGCAATAGACTATTTTAATTTTTTTATTCATCAACCATTGTTTGTTATTTATTGGGGAATACTATTCTAGTGATCCGAATCCGGCTTCTTTGATAACTTTCTGCATTTGTGCCTTCCATGATAGCGGATAGACGGATTCTCTGATCTCAAGCGGCGTCATGGTCAGCGCACGTTGAAATTCGACCAGTCCCATGATGTCAACCGGTGATTCGTCTGCGGGAGCTTTCCATACATACGGTGCGGAGTCGAAATCATCATCATTTTCCGAATAGGTGAACGCTAATCCACGTGCGGCATATTCGCGGTTTTTCAGCGTTTTAATATGAGCTATGCCACTCCGGTGACGCCCTAAACTGCCAATGGCAAAATCTGCTTTTTCAAATTGTGCGTCCAGTTCTTCGCTGTGGAGAGGTCCGTGCAGAATCACGTAAGGCTCCAGATGATTGTCGCGGATGACAGGCAGGATTTCTCCCTGTTCGCGTTCGCCGGTCAGAGGTCCTACGATGTGAAAATAGACTTTGTAATCCGGATTTGTCCGGTAGTATTCGGCCAGTCCGTTAACCAGTCGGTCGAACCCATGCCAGTAGTGCACTTCTGCCACGCCGATTAAGTGCAGTTCATGTGAAGTGTTGTTCCGGTTCTGCTTCAGCGGGATAGCGTCAAAATCTATTCCGTTGGAGATGCGTATCGTTTTCCCTCCGAAGATCCTGCCGGCATTAGAGAAAGTGACGATACCGTCCAGGATCTTGGCCAACGAATGGCGGAAGCAACGGTCGACGGCCAGACTGAGTTTCATAGACCGGGTGATGTATTCCTGGTCATACGGGTAGGTCGGTATTTCCATGACAACCTTTGCGCCGATACTTTTCAGATGTTTCACCAGCCGCAGCGTGAAAGGGTTGGCGTTGTGGGCCGACCGGATGTAGACAAATTCTATTTTTTCGCGGCGTGCATATTTGATAATGGGGGCGTAGTAGATGCGTTTCCACACTTTCGCTGTGGTTCCTGTCCCGAAATCGGCAATGACTTCGTTGTCTATCATCAAACGGCGTTCGCAATGAGGGGTGATGTCATAATAACACAAGCGGGCATCCACTCCACATTCTTTGAGAGCTTTTACCTGATAATGTATTTTCTTACTAATTCCATTTGCTTTATCGAAGCCATGGAAGATAAGGAACAAGGCTTTCATTCGTTTTTAAAGTCTCTGTATATTGTTTATTCTGTCTTTTTATTTCCCTTTTCTCGTCATGCCGCGCACTTTTCCGATAATGTCAAATTCGTGCGTAGCCTGTATATATCCTCCAAAGATAATAAAACTAATAATACCTTTAGCAATAATTGTCACAAAAATATTCATTCCCTCCATTGCGTACTGCACGGGAATGAGGGCCAACACCATTAATCCGCTTACAGCAAGCGGAGAAATAAGCTGACGTACGAACGGCCGGAGGTTCCGCCGGAAAGTCACCCGGTACATCTGCCAATAACATTGCACGAAGTTGATAGTGAACGTCGTTACGATACAACCCGCTATTGCTGTAAGTGTGCCGAAGTAGAAAATTCCGAGCACTATTCCCGCCACATTGAGAGTAGACGAGAACAGGCCGCAGATGAAAAGGCTCCGTGTGTCACCTGCTGCCTGAAAGATAGAACCCGATGAGGACAATATGATCTGAATTCCTACCGAAAGCGCCAGTATCCGGAATACAGCTACGGAGGGTAACCACTGATTACCGAAAATAATGAGTGTCACTTCTTCCGCAGTGAAAAAGAGCAACACGCTGAGCGGCAGTCCGATGAAGGCGAGGAAGCGGATGATCCGTTCGTAGGACGTTGCCAGTTTCATCTTGTCATCCTGAAAATCACTGAAGATAGGGTGCATCACCGGAGTGACCACTTGTGTGATATTCTGCAAGGGAAGCATCATGAGGCGGTAGGACTTCTCGTAATATCCGAGGTCGGACATTCCCATATGTTTGCCGATCAGCAGTTTGTCTAAATTCCTGCTGAAATAACAGATGACATTGAATAGAAACTGGTAGACGGAATAAGAGAAGATCTTCCGAATGGATGATAGCCCTAACGTCATGCGTAGATGTTGGGGATAGCGGTGGAATGAGATAATATAAATCAATATGCTCGACACGATCGGGGTGATGAGTAAAGCATACAGTCCCGCTCCGCTCAATGCGGCAATGACAGCTCCGGTGCCGGCGGTGATTTGAATGACAAAGCTGCGGATAGCAATGAATTTGAACTCCTTGTTTTTGTAAAACAAGGCTCCCGGCACGATATTGACCGATGCAAAGAACAGGTTGATAGATAACAACTGGCAAAGAGTGCGTAATATAGGGCTGTCGTAATAGGCGGAAATGGGCCATGAGGCTATAAAAAAGAGCAGGGCGACCGCTATGCCTGTCCAAAACGTGAACGAGTAGATGTTGGTCAGGTCGTCTTGGGTGAGAGCCTTGTTCTGTATAATGGCGGGAGACAGTCCCATATCTGTGAAAATGGCGAAAAAAGAAATGATGACCGTAGCAATGGCCACTATTCCGAAATCATCCGGCGAAAGCAGTCGTGCCAGAATACCGGCCACAACCAGTGAGATAATGATTCCGCTGTATTTGGCTATGGCTGTATAGAATACTCCCGAAAAAAGTTGCTGTTTAATATTGTTCGTCACTTTGTTTTTTCTTTAATTAGGTACTCCAGATAACTTTCCCACTGTTTGATAATGGCGGGCAGTTTTATTGATTCGGCTATCTCTAATGATACTTTTCCCATTTGGATTAACCGTTCCGAGGGAAGTTCCGTTATTTTAGTCATGGCTTCCGCCAGTTCTTCTATGTTTCCGTTTGAAAACATGAAGTGGTTGTCTTTCTCCTTGAGGAGTTCTTTTACAAAGGGAAGGTCGGAGGCTATGACAGGGAGGCTGTGGCTCATGGCTTCTGCCAGGACGAGCCCGAATCCTTCCCACCGTGAACTCAGTATATATACGCTTGCCGAGGCGTAATGTTTTTGTATTTGTCGGGTGAAGGGAGAAATTGTTACCCTGTTTTCCAGCTTGTGGCGGGCTATTTGTTTCAGTAATGCAGGTTTCTCAGGGCCTTCACCGACAATTTCCAGTGTCCATTCCTTGTTGTCACGTGCAAAGATAGCAAACGCTTCAATAAGGATGTCAAAACCTTTTGTCAGATGTGACATCCTTCCTACCGAGAGGAAACGTTTGTATGCCGGACTTCCTTCTCCCTCCGGTGTCAACGAAAGGGGGTTGTATATGGCGATAGGAAAGAGGTTCAGCTCTCGTTCGTACAGTCTGCGGTCGTAATTGGTGAGCACGATGATTCTGTCCAGTTTCGTCATTTCATGTCGGAACTGATTTTTCTGCTCATATAGATAGAACCCCGGAGTGTTAAAGAAAGCGTTAAAAGAGGTGTGCATCCAGCCTACTACCCGGCGGGCTTTCAGCCGGTGGCGGATACTGGCCAGTTGGAGTGACAGAAAAGCGTGCACTCCAACGATTATGTCGTAGTTCTCATTGTTTAATTCACCGATGAGAACTTTCCGTTGTGTGTGTGGGAATGAGCTATATCCATACCATTGTGAGGTGATAGGGATTTGTGGTATGATTCTTTTTTTGTATAAATAACTGTATGTTTTGCAGGGCAAATATTCCCATTTTCCGATAGGGGGGAGGCTGATGTAGCGGAAACGAATATTCCTTTGTCCCAGTTCATACATATTGAGATCTTCTTGTTCCGGTTTGTCCAGGGTCAGTATCGTCACTTCGTGTTTGGCAGAGATTGCTCCGGCTATCACTGCCAAAATACGCTGTACTCCTCCAACACTGAATATAGAGTCACAATAGAAGCATATCTTTATCATTTGGATTTTTTTATTCTTTACTGTTAATAGTGGGCTCAACTCTTTGTCTCAATCAGTTGAATTGATGCCTGTCTGCCAATTCTTCGTAGAGTTCGGCGTATTGTTTCCCAACTTTGTTTATACCCATGTTTCCTATCGCATACGCGTAGTTCGCTTCCCCTTTTCCCCGGGCAGACAGATGTCGTGCCTCTTTCAGTGCTCGGATTATGTCCTGTTTTTTATCGGAACGGAAAACCGGATTACCCGTATTTCTCAATAATTCGCCGATATTCCCGGAATCCGGCCCGATAACGACTTTATGAAAGAGGAAGGCAAGCGGGATATTGGCTGAGTTGAGCTGTCCTTTTCGTTGAATGAATATGACATTTGAAGCGGCCATGTAGTAAGGCAGGTCGCAATTGTCGATTAGTTCGTCATTGGCACCGGCGCGTAGCTTCATTACGCGGTTGAGCAAGGACATGAGCAGGTAGTATCCGGTTTTTGAGGCCCACCGCTTGAGGAAATTTCCGCCGTAATGGTTGTGCCGTGAGAAAGGGTAGAGGCGGGGGGCTAACAGTAACTTTTGTTTTTCGTTCCACGAACGGAAGGCTCCCAACACCATACGTATCTCTTCGCAGTTTCGGAATTCCCCGAAAGCAGTGACGATAAATGCTTCTTGTGGAAGTTGCAGGTATTGCCGTGCACGCTCTACGCTGATGTCCTCTTGGTAAGTATACTGATAGATGTGATGCAGGATGACGGCATTCCGGCTGTCGGGATGTTTGCCGACGAACTCCTCCAGACTGAAACGCCCCATGTGCACCACAACGTCACTTTGCGATTCGATGATGTCGTATGCCCGGCCGATAACTTCGTTGGCGTAATGGGGACGCACATTGTGGCGGGTATAGACAAAATGTGTCCCTCGCGAACGGAAGAACGCGATTCGTTCTTCCAGCCGGCGGACGATGCCGGGGTCGTCGCACATCCGGCCCACCACTTCTTCGGGCCATTGGAAATGGATGATGTCATAGGTCTTGTCCGACTCCCAGAATTCCTTTGTGGAACATCGCACGTCAACACCTGTCATTCGGATAGCATCACACAATACAGGTACGAACAGATTGCCCGCATCTCCGTTTTCTCTAAAGACGATGAGCGCTGTTATCGACGAACCGCTTGTATCTTCACTGTCATTCATGTTTTTCTCTTTTGATATTGATTCGCTTTGCTGTGCTACAAAGGTATGAAAAGATATGATAACTCTCTCTCTTTTCATGCCAAAATTGCTATGAAACGGACAATAAAAAAATGCTGAACGGTTCTGTTTCTTCTATCAGCTTGATAATTTCTTTCGTAAGAGGGATTTTTTTCTCTTTTATATATTGTCCAAAGAAGACACAGACTTGTGTGTATTTGAGGGCACTGATGATACAGGGATTCGGTTGGAACCAACGGTGGAAAGTAGATGTGTCGATATTAAGATGTACACATAAGTCCATGACGGTCAAATGGCACGTCTCAAGTAATTTCTTTATTAACAAAATTTTTTTGTTATAAATCTGATTTACTATTTTGTTCTCTTCTTGCTCCGTTAGCGTGTAGTTACGTTTTTGTTTCATTGTCTGTATAAATAATTAGAATTAATGGTGCAAAGTTCTGATAAAAAAAGATATGTTGTGTTGCGTTTATGCAACATACGGAATAAAAAAAAATATTCACCTTTGCCTCCGTTTCTGTTAGAAGCTGAAATATAGGTAAATAACTACGATAATGAAGAAAGATCAGTATTTTAATTTGGAGGTAAATTTGTTGAATGACGACAATATTGCCGGTATGATGTTGGAGTTGGGAGCGGCAAACGCTCTCGGAGTTTATGTGATGTTGCTGTTGCATTTGCGCACGAAGGACAATTACGAAGCGTCATGCAGACCGCTGCCGTTGAAGGCCTTGGCCAAACGCTATGATGTGGATGTGGATTTGATAGGGAGGATACTCCGCGAGTTCGATCTTTTTGAGGTGGATGAGGAACGCCAAATGTTTCGCGCTCCTTATCTGGACAGGGTGATGAAAACATTGGAGGAAAAATGGCGGATAAATGCCGAAAACGGCAAAAAAGGCGGTCGTCCGAGAAAGACTAAAAAACGCGCTGAAACGCCCGCCGGCAAAGGCGGAAAACCGAATGAAACCCAAGAGAAGAGAGGAGAAGAGAACAAGAGTATTGTTCCTGTTGTGAACAACAGCAGCAATACAGCGGGCGAGGTGCCGGGAGATGCTGCTGTTGCTGCTGCTACGAGTGGGAAGGTGGCTGCTGAGGGTAAGAAAGTGGCTGCTGAGAGGTGCAAGGCATCTGTTGAAGGTCGAAAAGCGGTTGCTGCGAGTAAAAAGGCTGTTGGCGGGATGAAGATTGTTTCGGTGGACGAAGCCGGAGAGATTCCGTTGCAGCGAGTACTTCCGTGGGAGAAGTTGGTGGATCAGCTTGCCGCTTCCCGGTCGTACATGGAGTTGGCAGGTCAGCACTCGGGACTGGGGAAGCTGTTTCTCGAGCATCAGCAGCAGGTTATCGAACTTTTCAAACAGCATATTCTGCTCTACGGAAAAGGAGGTGAATTGCTGTTTCTTGAGGATGTCCGACGTTATTTTTCCAACTATGTCGCACCGGGGTCTACTACCTGCCGGATGTTGCGTGAAACGTTATTGTCGGTACTTCAGAAGGCGGGAAGCACAGCCGACAATCGTTTTGAAACTCTTTCAAACGGTCGGAGGATGTACCTGGGACACCTTATCCCGGACGATGCACCGCTGCGTCCGGATGCAGCCGCAGTGTGGGACGATGTGCGGAAGAAGTGGGGACATTAACCCCGGCTGTCAACGGACGTGAGGAGGGGGATCACACCTGTTTAACTTACGCTTTGCACTGGCTTTGCCCACGTTGCACATTGGCTTTGCCTACGCTTCGCGATAGCTTCGCCCACGCTTCGTGATAGCTTCGCGATAGTCCTCCGCTCACACTTTGCATCGTCCTCCGTCCCTACCTCTTTTGGATGCTTGCCTCCTAGTCGATAGTATTCCCATTCCCCTCCTTCGGGGAAGGAGGGGTGGCTGAAAGCCGGGGTGGTAGGTGGATACACAATGCTGATAATAACCGACTTATGCATTCACCTACCACTTCCCCCTACGGGTACTCCTCCTTCCCGAAGGAGGAGAGTTGTAGATACCACCGACTTGTCAGCCTGTCTTTTCGGTCAGCCCTGACTGAGATATTGTTGATATATCAAACTTCCTGTAAACGATAAAATTAATTAGAAAAACAATGAGAAATTTTGCCAATTACCAAGTAGATATCCGCCACCGCACAAGTGGAGTTATCAAAACGATCTGTAATCAATGTCTACCTACGCGGCACAACAAGCGTGACCGTTCGCTGCGTGTCAACATCGACACCGGCCATTGCCACTGCTACCATTGCGGAGCCGACTTCTACGTCCCCGACGACACCGAAGAACGTGAGAAAGCAGAGCGCCAGGCGGCTCGTAAGCGTCGTGCGGCAGCCGTCGTCCCGCAACATTTTCAGCGTCCTGTGTTCGACGCCTCGAAAACCACCCTTTCCGACGCCACGGAACGTTGGCTGGTCGAAACGCGCTGTATCCCGCAATCCGTCATCGCCGAATTACGCATCACGGAACAGGAGGAATTTATGCCGCAGTTCGGCGCGAAGGAGCGTTGTGTCTGCTTCAACTATTTTGAAGGCGGGCAACTGGTGAACACGAAATTCCGCAGTGGGAAAAAGCATTTCAAAATGGTGCAGGGTGCCGAACTGATTCCTTACAACATCGACTCCCTTATCGGGCAAACTTCCTGCATCATCCACGAAGGCGAATTGGATGCAGCTTCCTCCATTGCCGCCGGATTCAAAGGCGTGATTTCCGTCCCGGCCGGTGCAAATTCCAACCTCTCATGGCTCGACCGTTTCATGGAAACCCACTTCGAGGACTTGGAAGAAATCATCATCGCCGTCGACACCGATTCCGCCGGAATCCGCCTGCGCGACGAACTTGTCAACCGCCTCGGTGCCGAGCGTTGCCGCGTGGTCGCCTACGGGCCGGACTGCAAGGACGCCAATGAACATCTCGTCAAATATGGCCTCGAAAGTCTCCGCATCGCTATCGAACAAGCGGTGGAAGTTCCCCTCGAAGGCATTTTCACCGCCGCCGACCTGCACGGCGACCTGCGGGCTCTTTTCGACAACGGCTTCGGTCCCGGTGCCGAAACGGGGTGGGAGGAAATGGACAAAATCTGTACCTACGAACGCCGCCGCAACATCATCGTCACCGGAACGCCCGGCGCGGGAAAATCGGAATGGGTGGACGAACTGGTACTGCGTCTCTGCCTGCGACATCAGTGGAAGATTGGCTTCTTCAGTCCGGAGAACATCCCTATCGTCTATCATCTCCGCAAACTGATTGAGAAACTTACCGGCCACCGTTTCCAGAACGGCTGCGGCATGACGGAGGGACTGCTGGCACGCTCCGAGGAGTTTCTCGCCGAGAACGTCTCCCATATCTCCCTGAAAGGCAATGCCACCCCCGACCGTGTGCTTGCCAAAGCCCGCGAACTCGTTGTCCGCCGTGGTTGCCGCATCTTCGTCTTCGACCCGCTCAACCGCTTCGACCACGAACCTGCACCGGGACAGACGGAAACGCAATATATCTCTAATTTGTTGAATAAATTTACGGAATTTGCCACGCAATATAACTGCCTCCTGATCCTCGTGGCCCACCCGCGCAAGATGAACCGCAACCCCACAACCGGGGCTACTCCGCGTGTGGAAATGTACGACATCAACGGCTCTGCCGACTTTTACAACAAGGCTGACTATGGAATTGTGGTGGAGCGCGACAAGGAAATCGGCATTACCCGTGTCTATGTGGATAAAGTGAAATTCAAGCATCTTGGCGTGGGCGGCGTGGCAACTTTCGTCTACGACCCCGTCAACGGGCGGTATCTCCCTTGCGAAGAATCTCACGACCCTGCCGTCCCGCCGGAGCAACGTGCCCGGAACACCGTCTATGACAGCTCTTGCTGGCTTCCAGAGAAGGAGCTGTTCTAAGGTTCTTCGAGTACTTCGACGATGAGCCGTACCTGTGCGGGGGTATATCGCCTGCTCCGTGGATTCATGCCGGTGGCCAACAGCCGCTCTTTGAGTCCCGGGGCGGCGTCTATCCATTCGTTGAAGCGCTCTACGGCGCTTTGCTGTGTGATGTTGGGGAGGTAGAGTGAGGCAAGTTCGCCTTTCCCGTAACTGCGGTATTGAAATGTTTTTTCTTCTTCCTCTGCGGGAAAATTATTGGGTTTTGCTTTCATTAATTCGGTGTTTAAAACGTGTTTATTATTGCTATAAAGTTACGCTTTTTTACTGAGATGCGCAAATGCCGGGCATAGTTTTTTTTATCGGTTCTTCTTCAAATTTGCTGCGAATTTCATAAGTCGTCGCTATCCCCATTCCCCTCCTTCGGGGAAGGAGGGGTGGCTGAAAGCCGGGGTGGTAGGTGGATACACAATGTTGATAATAAACGATTTATGCATTCACCTACCACCTCCCCCTACGGGTACTCCTCCTTCCCGAAGGAGGAGAGTTGCAGATACTATCGACTATAAACTGTCTGGCTATTATTTTCCTAATTAACTTTGTTTCCAAATCTGATAAAGAGCTTTCAGTCTCTTTTATTTCCTATTCAATCTCTTTTATTCCCTCTCCAGTCTCTTTTAATCTCCTTTATTCTTTCTTAATCCGGTGTAATCAGGTGTAACCCGGTGCAATCCGGCAAGTCGCCGGTGTCTTGCCGTATCTTTGTTTCACCAACAGAAAGGGAGAATGTCCTTCCTTTCGGAGAAAACAAAATTTTAAATTATGGCAACAGTAACTGTGGTGCGCTACAAGCGCAGAAAACGAATTGGAGATGAGAAGTCGCCAATGGTGTATGCTCTCAAACTCAAGTCCGGAGAGGCGAAAATCTATTCAATCGAGACGCTGGCGCGTGAAATCGAGTCAATCGGGTCGCTTTCGGTGGAAGACGTGTCGCACGTCATGAAATCTTTCGTCCGTGCGATGAAGAAGGTCTTGGTGGCAGGCGATAAGGTGAAAGTGGACGGGCTGGGGATTTTTTACACCACGCTGACCTGTCCCGGTGTGGAGCAGGAGAAGGACTGCACGGTGAAGAATATTTCTCGTGTCAATCTCCGTTTCAAGGTTGATAATTCGCTGCGCCTTGCCAACGACAGCACGGCGACTACGCGTGGAGGGGAGAATAATGTGTCGTTCGAGTTGTATACCGAGAAGAAGGCCGCTTCCGAAGGAGAAGGAGGTGGCTCCGGTTCCGAGGAGCCCGGCAAGGGAGAGGGCGGTTCCGGTGGCGGGGTGACTCCGGATCCGTCTATCTAGTTGATAACTAATTTATAAAAAATGAGAAGCGATGATTGACAAAATCTTAGATGTTGTATTGGAAATCCTGTTTTTCTTTCGCAGAAAGAGAAAAGGTAGAAGAATGAAAGGACAGGTTGATGAGGAAGATTGACCTGATTGTGATCCACTGTTCCGCCACCAGGGCGGACAGGGATTTCACGGAAGAAGATTTGGAGGTGTGCCACCGCCGCCGTGGTTTCAACGGTGTGGGGTATCATTTCTACATCCGTAAGAACGGGAGCATCAAGACGACGCGGGAGATTGAACGGATAGGTGCGCACGCCAAGGGACACAACCTGAATAGTATCGGTATTTGCTATGAGGGCGGCCTCGACTGCCACGGACGTCCTGCCGACACCCGCACTGAATGGCAGATTCATTCGATGAATGTACTCATCCTCACGCTGTTGCGCGACTATCCCGGTTGCCGCATCTGCGGACACCGGGACTTGAGCCCCGACCTGAACGGGAACGGGGAGATCGAGCCGGAGGAATGGGTGAAGGCTTGCCCGTGCTTCGATGTGACGAAGGAATGGAGGTAATCATCGGAGAATGTCATAGTAGACTTCCGTAACCTGCTGTGATACTCGCCGGCTATTGAAACGTTCCTGAATGGTGGACATAGCTGTGACTCCGTAATCTTCTTTCCATTCGGGATGATGAAGATAAGCCAAATAGCATTCTGCCAATTCTTCCGGTTTGCCGAAGTCTACTATTAACCCGCTTTGCTGGTGAGTGATAACCTCTTTGGTACCGTCTGTCGGGGTTACTACCAACGCTTTTTTCATTGCCATAGCTTCGAGCAGGGCAATGGAAAGTCCCTCCCATAAGCTGGGTAAGCAAAAAACATCGATAGCGTGCAATACATCCGGTACGTCACTGCGAAAAGGTGAGGTCCGGATGTGTTTTTCCATTCCATACAGGCGAATTGCTTCTTTAGTCTCTTCTTCCATGTCACCCTGACCCACTAATAGCGCCTTTATTCTTTTGTCTTTCTGCCGTGCAAGAGCGATACTCTTTACGAAGTCCAAAGGAGCTTTCTGCAAGGTGATCCTGCCCACAAAGCCTATCACGAAATCCTCGTCGGTAAACCCGAACTCGTTGCGGAGATTGCTGAACTCCCGGTGGGGGTTGAACTTTGTCAGGTTAATGCCGTTTTCTATGACGATCGAATGTTTTAATCCGAAAGTTTTCTGCCCGGTAATCCGGTTACTTTCCGAGACACAGATTACTTCTTTGCTCAACTTGCATATTATTTTTTCACTCCATGCCCGGAGACGTTTGATGAAAAACGACTGGTCTTGGTGAAAACTCCACCCGTGAACGGTATATACCATGGGGATGTGTAGCTTCCGGGCTATAAAAGCGACATTGGATGCGGCACGACTTCCGTGGGCATGGATCAGTTGTATGTTCTCTCTGAGAATCAGCTCTTTGATCTGCCGGGTGATGCGTACGTCAAATGGGTGAGAGGTGTTGACAACGTGGCACTTGACTCCTCTTTGCGTGAGCGCGTCAATCATTTGTCCGCCTGTGAATGATAGGACAATGGGATTGACACGGTTGTCGAATCCTGCTATGAGATCGAGGAGGTGAGACTCGCCACCACCTACCTGACCTTGTCTGATTACTTCTAATACGTTAATTGCCATGCTCGGTATGTATAAATTTTTTGTTAACTCCTTTTAATTTGAACAGATTACTTGCAATGCCGAGCAGTAAGGACGGTAGCTGGAAGATTGCCCGTAAGAGTTGCTTGTTCAGTAAATGTCCGGGGATTGCCGTAAACAGTGCAAGAAATAAAGCAAAAGCGAGTATCCACCATTTAATGCTTGAATAGGGGGAAACCAGGGTGACTAGTATGGTGAAAAAAAATGTGCAGAAGATCAGGATGATACGGGGCAGCAGTGTCCATTGAAAAACTTTGTCACAATAGTCTATATTGCCGCGCAGTAGCTCTTTTGGAAAGTCGGGAAGTGTCCGTACTAATGAGTCAAATTGGGCAGCTATCCAGCGTTTGCGCTGGTTTTTGATTCCTTCTTTCTTTTGGGTCTTTTCGTCTTTCACGTAGACGTGTTCCAGATATTCTATATGGATGCGCTGTTTGAGCAGGAGGGCTTCCATTTCCTTATCCTCTCCTGCCGTTTCGAGCAGGTGTATATGTTGGCGGAACCAACAGGCTTCCAATGCCATACCTGAACCGATAAGGGCCGAAGACAGTCCGAGTGCGATGTGCCCGCTGCGGAATATTGAGTTGTTGATTTCTTCACTGGCCGCATCGAGAACGGCAATATCCGTATTGGTGTTTTTCGCGGTGCGGTGTGCCTGAACGGCTCTGGCTCCTGACTGAAAAACAGGGTTGAGTTCGGATAGAAAACTTGTACCGGCAATATTGTCCGCGTCCATAATGACCACTGCGTCGTATGGTATGTCTGCGGTGGCGTTCATTGCCAGACTCATTGCTTTGGCTTTCGAACTGTCGGTATAGTCCGCTATCAGTAGGCGGACAGGCAATTGTCGCAGAGCTTCGTTCGTGCTTTCCTGCATCTGGTCGGAAATCACGATAATGTCATATAATTCCCGTGGGTAATCTTGCTGTAAGAAGGAATAAATGGCGGGGATAATGACCTTGTCTTCTTTATAGGCAGGAAAGAGCACAGCAAACTTGGTCCCGGGAGCCGTGCGAGGATAGATACGGGGGCGGCAGAACTTTGACGCTATGGCAAACAATAACAGGTAACCTGTGTTGAAGGCCAGGATTATGTAGAGTATAATTTCTGCAATGTGTAGTATGGTTATCATTTTTGTTCTTTTTTATGAGGAATACGGATGAATGCTGATATACCTTTTATGGTAGCCGTTAAGAGATCCGGCCGACCTTTTAATAAAAAAAATCGCAGAAATTGCAATTGCCTTAGAATTAAACGGTTATTCGGTTTGCATGGAATTTGGGTAACGAGATGGCAACCGTTCCTATTTCAGAGTTCTTTATTGTTTTGCATCAATGACATAACTCCTGATACACAAAGGTACAACTTTTTTATGAACGAGCAAAAAGGCGGTGCATTTTTCATTATTGTAGGGTAGTATTTGAATTTGCTCTATCATCAATCAGCGATATTATGAGTTTACCGATTCCGTCATTCGCCCCTTTCCTTTGCTCGTCTGCGAAGGTAGTACATCAGCCCTTGAAAGTTGAAAGGTCAGGCGGCAAGCCGTTTCGGACTGAATCTTCCTCCTACGGAGAGTATTCAGCCCGAAAACCTTTCCCCTTTCAATGTCTGTACTCAGAAATGCAGACGGCAACGGAAATGAGCGACTGACGAAAATGTAGAAGAAGATAAACAGACAGCATACAAAAGGGTTCTTACATTGATAACCCATTTGTATGCTGTTCTTGTCTCTATCCATAAGAGCACTATTATTTTGCAACAGATGAATATAGGGCAAGCGGTAAATTTCACTCCCTCCAAAAATATAGATGGAATTATCCACTATTATTCATCAGATGCTTGCCGTTGTACTCCCGTTTCAACGCTTGCTCAATCTCACTTCGCTTGTACAGAACTTTGCCACCAAGTACATAGTAAGGCAATGTGCCATTGCTTCGGTATTCGCTCAATGTCCTTCGGCTGACTTTAAGCATATATGCCACCTCCTTGTCGCATAGATACTCATCATCGTTTTGCAAGGCTGCACCATCTTTGGGCATACTATCGAGAATCTCCGATAGTTGGTCGATACTCTCGTGAATGGACTGCATCCACGCATCATCTTTTGTTCTCATCTCTTGATACATAATTCAAATGGTTTTAGTGTTATACATTGATTAGATTTCTCGACCTCGCCATCTGGCTTCTTTTCGTCTGTCCTCTACCTTTGTTACAATGCTCTCTACATCTTCGGGCAGATAGTAGGTACGATTGCCGATTTTGGTGTAGGCAAGCGTTCCGTTATCTCGCAAGGTCTGCAATGTACGCTTGCTTATCTTCAATTTTTGACAAACATCCTGATGGTCGAGCCAATTGTTTGTCTTTTTCTTCCCGTTCTTGACAACGGGTGAGTTTGATACTCGCAGAATGAACTGCTCAATCTTCGTGGCAAATTCCTCGAATGCCTTTCTCTCAAAAATGATTAAATCCATACGCTATTATTTTAATTTATTACACTTGTTTTCTTGTTTCGCACTGCTAAATAAGGAAGAGATTTTTATACTTCAATGGCACTAACAATAGGTTTCATTCCTTGTCATATCGTTTCATCACAGGCACGATAATCAGTCATTGAAATAGGCTCTATTCTCATACGCAGTTTCGTTTTCTGAGGGCAAAGAAAGAGATAAGTAATCACACCTCAATCATACGATAAGCCTGTTGCAGTATGTGGCACAGTTCGTGGCACTTTTAGATGTATATGATGATATATTTCTAAGCACACATCACATTGTAACCAATATGATATAAGAATATCCCCAAGCGATTATCCGTCTCTGATCTTGTCCGTAGCATTGTCGTTTGTCAGACCGATGCCTATCCGTCTGCCAAACTCGTGTCCCGAACAGCCGAAACGGATAGTCGCTGATTATATGATAGCAGTATAGCGGATAGACCAACTCCCGACACTTCGGCAGTCCGTCTATCCGCTATTGTATTTAAGTCCTTAATTCCTTCAATTAAGCATTTTGCCCCAATTCATAATTACCCGTTCAACTTGGGAAGAATTATGCAGTCGGCACTGCCTACGAATCACCCCGAAATGCAATACAATTCATAATTGCCTACATAGACCTAATTAGTTGTGGTAGAATTGTATGCACATTTTCTTTGCAGCAGATAATCGGTCATAATTGTGCACAAAGACCATAGTATTAACTTTCAAAACCATTCAAAAAATGAGTAAAAAACAGACTTTAAGTAAAACAGAGTTGCAGGAAATGACAGGTTTGGATTTTTCCGAGCAGAACTCACAAGTAGAAGAGAGTCGAAAGAAGAGTATTGATGCCGTATTGGAGGATTTCTCTATTGAAAACATCAAGCCACTTCCTCTACCATCAGTAGCGGAGCAAGCCCAAACGGAAGCAGTGCCTTCCGTTACAGAGATGACAGATGAAGTTCCACCTACCAATGTTGTAGAGCAACAGCCACCTACACCACCCATCCAACGCCGAGTGAGCAGCAAGCAACGCAAGCTCTCGTTGGAGGAGTACCGCAACACCTTTATGCGACCATACAAGATTGAAGACCGCAAGCCGGTATTCATCAGTGGCAAGTTGCGAAAGATGCTCGACAAGTTCGCCTGCAAAATCGGTGAGGATAGAATGAGTATGTCAGGACTATTGGAGAACATCGTTCGCCATCACATTGAACTCTATTCAGAAGATTTCGAGCATTGGAAAGGAATGTAACCTCTTAATCCATTCTATTTAAGAACTATTCCAACGGTATTTCATTTTGAGGCACTCAAAATTGATTGACCTTCGGTTAGTGGGGAAGCAAGTTTATGTTTTGGGCAGACCAAAACCACTTGCTTCCACTCCCGAAGGTCGCAGAAGAAGACATCCCGTTGGTCTATCAAGTAAACAATGTATGTATCATTTCAAAAAAGAGTAATCGTATGAAACGAAGTATCAATAACAAGACACTCAACAAAGGAGGACGACCCACGAAGAAGTTGTCCGAGAAACGCAAGTACCGCATAACGGTAAAGATGGCTACCGAAGAGTACTACGCAATGAAACTCAAAGCCAAAAATGCAGGAGTCTCGGCAAGTGAGATTGTAAGAATGGCTATCCGTGATTGCCATATCAAGGCACGCCTTACCACCGAACAAGCGGACTATATCCGCAAGTTATGCGGTATGGCAAACAATCTCAATCAGTTCACTCGCAAGGCTCATCGCGAAGGCGTAAGGCTGCACTACGGGCAATGCCAACACCTGCTGCTTTCATTGGAAAATATTATAGACCATATCAGCCTATGATGGCAAAGATTGTAAAAGGCTCAGGAGCCAAAGGAATTGTCGATTATATCCTCGATAAGAAGAAGCAAGCCACGCTCATAGATTGTCAAGGTGTATTGTTCAATGACAACAGCACGATAGCCCGATGTTTCATTGCTCAATCGAGGCTTAATCCACGAGTAGATAAGTTCATCGGACATATCTCACTCAGCTTCACAAAGCAGGATTTGCCACGCTTAACTGACGAACTTATAATACAGATAAGCCGAGAATATATGGAGAAAATGGACATTCGTGATACGCAATACATCATAGGACGGCACTATGATAAGGAGCATCCGCACGTTCATATTGCCTTTAATCGGGTGGATAATAACGGCAGAACCATCAGCGACAGGAACGACCGTTACCGCAGTGAACGCATCTGCAAAGAGCTGACACGCAAATACGGACTATACTTCGCAAATGGCAAAGAACAGGTAAAAACGCACCGATTGAAAGAGCCTGACAAAACTCGTTACGAGATATACCAAGCTCTCAAACGGGAGGTTGCACGATGTTCGGATTGGACTACACTGCTGAAGCGGTTGAAAGCCGAAGGTATTGATGTCCGCTTCAAGTATAAGGGCAACACCAATGAGGTGCAAGGCATAGTCTTTACCAAGAATGGCTACCACTTCAACGGCTCGAAGATAGACCGCAGTTTCAGTTATTCAAAGATTGACAAGGCTCTGAATAGTCACAATCAAGCGGAATATCAGCGACAATATGAACCACATCATATACAGATAAGCCATTTCGAGAACAAGGAATCGGAGCTTATCAACGGTTCATTAGGCTTGTTGGACTTCACATCTTCGCCAGATGTGGATAGTCAGGAAGAGGCAGATTTCCGCCGTTTGATGCAGCAGAAGCCTAAGAAAAAGAGAACAAGAGGATTCAAACTCTAATCATTAACCACTTAAAACAGAAAAAATATGCAAGAAAATAATTCAATCATCATCGCAATGTTGGAGGAGTTGCTGACCATCAGCAAGAGCCAACGACCAGAACAAACAGTAAATGCCAATGTAGATTTGACACCCATTAAGGATCTAATCGAGAATGGCAACCGAGAAAACAAGGAGTACTATGATGCTAAAACCAACAAGCTTGCAGGATTCGTTGTCAATGAATTTAGCAAGATAAACAAGCGAATGGATGGCATCAGTGAGCAAGAACAACCCGACTTTGAGGGTGTGAAACAACAGCTTGCGGAGGCTATCGACAAGATGGATGAAATAAAGGTAAAGCACAACATTGACGAGAAACGACACTCGTTTGCCCTTTATACAAAGGAATCTTGGATTCTACTATCAATAATTATCTTCCTTATGGCAGCAGGAGTATCAGCAGTATATCATTTATCAAGACCGAATGTTCAGAGGGATGATGATGCCCTCAAATACCGCTACATCAAGATGAAAGGTGATACCTCGGCAGAGCAGATAGCCACATTGGAGGACATCTTTGAACTTAATCGCGATAACCAAAAGATTGAGCAGATGCGTGAAGATGTAGAAACCTACGAAGAAGCTGTTCGCAAACAAGCAGCCCTTGCCGAGCAAGCAAGGCTTAAAGAGCAAGCAGCAAAGGCACAGGAGAGCAAAGCCAAATCCATTAAGGACAAGCAACAGCCAAAGGATAACCCAAACGAGAAATCAAAACCGTGAGACTATGGCAAGTATCAAGGTAAAGTTTCGACCCTCAACAAATGAAAACAAGGAGGGAACAATCTATTATCAAATCATTCAGAATCGTGTAATCCGTCAGTTAAAGACGGATTACCGACTCTTTATGCACGAGTGGAACGAGGTTGAAAGTTCAATAATCATCACCAATAGCAGCCGACAGAACTATCTACAATCTATAGAGGAACGCATAGATTGGGATATTAAGCGGCTACAAAGCATCATCAACCAATTAGAGAATAAGCGAGTAAAGTACACTGCCGATGATATTATTGCTACATTCCAGAAGCAAGCCAATGAGCAATCGTTATTCAACTTTATGCAGGGTGTTATTGCCCAATTGCAACAGATGGGCAAGCAACGAACATCGGAAACCTATCGCTGCACTCTTAAAAGTTTTATGCAGTTTCGAGAGGATGAGGATGTGTTATTAGCGGATATTGATCCTGATTTAATGCTGATGTATGAAGCTTATTTACGAGGTCGAGGATTGACCAAGAACAGCACTTCGTTCTATATGCGAATACTCCGAGCTGTCTATAATCGTGCAATTGAAAAGGATTTGACTACCAATCGTAACCCTTTCAAACACGTTTATACGGGTATTGATAAAACGGTCAAACGAGCCATTCCATTAAAGGTAATCAAACGGATTAAGAACCTCGACCTGTCATTGCAGCCATCGTTGGATTTTGCAAGGGATATGTTTCTTTTCTCGTTCTATACTCGTGGAATGTCATTCATTGATATGGCGTACCTCAAAAAGAAAGACCTATCCAATGGCATACTCTCGTATCGCAGACGCAAGACCGGGCAACAACTCTTTATTCGTTGGGAGAAGTGTATGCAGGAGATTGTGGAGAAATACGATACAGATTATTGCAGTCCATACCTATTGCCTATTCTCAAATATCCATACGATAGGAACCAATATAAGAATATGCTTTATCGCACCAATAAAGCACTAAAAGAGATTGCAAAGTTAGTCGGACTATCTATTCCCTTAACTCTATATGTTGCCCGTCATTCATGGGCGAGTATTGCCAAGAGCAAGAACATCCCTATTTCGGTTATCAGTGAGGGAATGGGACACGATTCAGAGATGACTACCCAAATCTATCTGGCATCACTGGATAATGCAGTAGTTGACAGAGCAAACGCTCAGATATTAAAGGATTTGTAAGAAGTAGGAATGTTTAGCAAAATGATTGCTCTCTATGTAAGAGATACTTTATTTACTGCAAAATTACGCAAAATAAAGCAACTTACACCATTTTGGAGCAATAAAAAGCCTGACAGCCATATAATTGTGGGTAATTGTTTAGCAAAATTAGATAAGCAAAACGAAATACTATCTAATAATCAGCAAGTTCCGTCTGCCGTAGTATCTCTTACATAGAGAAGAAAGGTAACGGTATGGAGCTGATAGATAATATTAACAAGACCTTAAAAGGTGATTTTGTTACGGAGTTACGCAGTGGCAGTAAAGTAGCTATTGCAGCTTCGTGTTTTTCAATCTACGCTTTTGAAGAGCTGAAAGCACAACTCAAGGATATTGACGAGTTGCGTTTTATTTTCACTTCTCCCACATTCGTTACCGAAAAAGCCAATAAGCAGAAGCGAGAGTTTTACATTCCTCGTCTGAATCGTGAACGCAATTTGTATGGCTCCGAGTTTGAAATCAAGCTCCGCAATGAACTGTCGCAAAAGGCAATCGCCAAAGAGTGTGCCGAGTGGATACGCCAAAAGGCGTGCTTCAAGAGCAATCGCACTGGCGAGAATATGATGGGCTTTGCTACTATCGATGACAAAGCCTATATGCCCATTACAGGGTTAACAACCGTAGAGTTGGGTTGTGAGCGTGGCGACAATGCCTACACGATGATAAACAAGTTCTCTGCTCCGTTCTCGCAACAATATCTATCGTTGTTCGACCAAGTTTGGAACGACAATGCAAAGATGCAAGTCGTAACGGATAAGGTGCTGGATAATATCACCAATGCCTACAAGGAAAATGCTCCCGATTTTCTCTATTTCGTTACGCTCTATAATATCTTCCGCGAGTTCTTGGACGATCTCTCCGAAGATGATTTGCCTAACGAAGCTACAGGATTCAAGGAAAGCCAAATTTGGAACAAACTCTATAACTTCCAAAAGGATGCTTGCCTTGCCATCATCAATAAGTTGGAAAAGTACAATGGTTGCATCCTTGCCGATAGTGTAGGTTTGGGTAAGACATTTACAGCCCTTTCAGTTATCAAGTATTACGAAAACCGCAACAAGTCTGTATTGGTACTTTGTCCCAAGAAGCTCAATGACAACTGGATTACCTATAAGAGCAACTATCTGAATAACCCTATAGCCAAAGACCGCTTACGATACGATGTATTCTTCCATAGCGACCTCTCTCGCAAAGGTGGTAAGACAAACGGTCAAGACCTTTCCTATATCAATTGGGGCAACTACGACCTTGTAGTCATTGATGAGAGCCACAACTTTCGCAATGGTGGCAAGGTGACAACAGATGAGAACGATGACAACCCACGCGAGAATCGTTATCTGCAATTGATGAATCGGGTTATCCGTTCGGGAGTAAAGACCAAAGTGTTGATGCTTTCGGCAACTCCCGTCAACAACCGTTTTAACGACCTGAAGAATCAAATCCAACTTGCATACGAGGGTGAGAGCGAAAAGATAGATGAACTGCTCAATACCTCATCAAGCATTGACGATATTTTCCGCCAGGCACAGAAAGAGTATAACATTTGGGCTAAACTTCCGGCAGAAGAACGCACCACCAAAGAATTGTTAAGCCGTCTGAGTTTCGACTTCTTTGAGGTGTTGGATAGCGTAACCATTGCCCGAAGCCGTAAGCATATCGAACAATACTACGATACAGCCGACATCGGCAAGTTCCCAACACGACTAACGCCTATTCCTCGCCGTCCCGACTTGACCGATCTTGATTCGGCTATCAATTACAATGAGATTTATGAGATCGTGAGTCGTTTGAATTTGGCTATCTATACTCCATCGGACTTTATCTTGGCCAGCCGAGTGGAAAAGTATGTCGATGTAGAGAATGGATACTCCGGACTTACGATGGGTGGCCGTGAGAAGGGTATCCGCCGACTGATGAGCATCAATCTGCTGAAGCGTTTGGAGAGTTCAGTAAACTCTTTCCGCTTGACTCTTGAACGCATCAAGAGCCTTATATCATCTACCATTGATAAGTTGGCAACCATTGAGCAGGGCGAGAACTTTGAATTGGAGTTGGAGAACATATCGCAGAATCTCGATTATGATGATCGCGAGGCAGATATGTTCATTGGAGGTAAGAAGACAAAGATTGCGTTGCAAGACCTTGACCATATCGCTTGGCGTAAATATTTGGCAGAAGATTTAGAGAGTCTGAAACTGCTATTGCTGATGTTGGCGGATATTACTCCTGAGCACGATAGCAAACTGCAACAACTCATTGCCGACCTTCGCCATAAGTTTGCTAATCCCATTAACGAGGGCAACAAGAAGGTGATTATCTTCACGGCGTTCAGCGATACTGCCGAATACCTCTATGACTGCTTAGCTGAACCTATCAAGGCAAAACACGGACTGCATACAGCCCTCGTTTCGGGTGATGTGGAGGCACGTAGTACATTGCGACTGCCACAGCGTGAGAAGTTGGACTTCAACAAAGTGCTTACATTGTTTTCTCCCATTTCCAAGGAGAAGGCAACCATCTATCCGCATATACAAGATGAAATAGATGTGCTTATTGCCACCGATTGTATTTCGGAAGGTCAGAACTTGCAGGATTGCGACTATCTCATCAACTACGATATACATTGGAATCCCGTCCGCATCATCCAACGCTTCGGACGAATTGACCGTATCGGCAGCCGTAACAAGGTCATTCAGTTGGTAAACTATTGGCCGAATGTAACGCTCGATGAATATATCGACCTCAAAGGGCGTGTAGAGGCACGAATGAAAGTATCGGTACTCACAAGTACAGGCGATGACAACCCTATCTCTCCCGAAGAGAAAGGCGACCTTGAGTACCGCCGCGAGCAACTGAAACGCTTGCAAAGCGAGGTAGTGGATATTGAGGAGATGAATACGGGCATCTCCATTATGGATTTGGGATTGAATGAGTTCCGTATGGACTTGCTGGCATACCTCAAAGAGCATCCGAACATCGAACATACGCCATTCGGATTGCACGCTGTTGTCCCTGCCCGTGAAGATAGTCCTTCGGGTGTAGTATATGTCTTGAAGAATCGCAACAACGGAGTGAACATTGACCACAAGAACCGCCTGCACCCATTCTATATGGTGTATATTTCGGACGCCAAAGAGGTTGTCGTCAATCATCTTTCGCCTAAAGAGTTGCTCGACCGCTTGCGTTTCTTGTGTAAGGGCAAAGATACTCCCGATATGGATATTTGCCGAGAGTTCAACCGTATCACTCGTGACGGAAAGAACATGCAGCACTATTCGGAATTATTGGGTGATGCCATCTCTTCAATTATCAATGTCAAGGAAGAAAGCGATATTGACAGTTTCCTCAGCGGAGTGCAAGGCTCACTCTTTACCGAGGAGATACGAGGACTGGATGACTTTGAGTTAATCTGCTTTTTGGTAATCAAATAACTATGTACGGCCTTCCCATATCCACAGAGCGAAAGAAGCAACTTCCAAAGAAAGCCATCTATGCGAAGTTCGACTTGAAACCCTCGCAGCGTGAGAGTTTCGATGCCGACATTGCACGCATAGATATTGTGGCGGTGGTTTCATCGGCAACCGTTCCGGCACTGAGCGAGGGTACAGAGATTAAGGAGTTTTATGTACTTGCCGTTCAGATGAAACGCAAGGAGTATGACACGAAGAACATCGCCCTGCTCACCAAGCTCATTCCGCAAAAGATGGTGCTGGCCCTGCAATATGAGGAAGTGACACAGTTTGCCATATACCACACCAAACTTATTTCATCGGCTTGGCAACCTACGAACGAAGCTGCACTCCCATTATCGGGATTGAATCTTGATACTGTTTGGGAGAACATTGTAAAACGCATCGGGCAGATTGATGTGAAGGAAGGTAATACACTTACCGAGCAGATAGCCAGCAACGACCAACAGGCAAAGTTGCTTGCTCAAATCGCTATGCTTGAACGCAAGATGGCAAATGAAAAGCAACCACGCCGTAAGCGAGAATACTTTGAACAGATTAAGAAATTAAAAAGTCAGATATAATGGAGAAACTGAAAATGCAGAGCCACGATGTAATAGGCTCTAATACACAGAAGATTGCCCAACTGTTTCCGAATTGCGTAACTGAACGCTTGGGTAAAGACGGTAAGCCTGAATTGGCTATCGACTTTGAGAAATTGCAAGCAGAGTTATCCAACGAAATCATTGCAGAGGGCGAAGAACGTTACCAATTTACTTGGCCCGATAAACGTGCTGCTGTTCGTTTGGCAAATACGCCTACAACAATGACACTTCGCCCTTGTCGTGAGGAGAGTGTGGATTTTGACAATACACAAAACCTTTACATTGAGGGCGACAACCTCGATGTACTCAAAGTATTGCGTGAAACATATTTGGGTAAGGTGAAGATGATTTATATTGACCCACCTTACAACACGGGCAATGACTTTGTGTATAATGATGATTTTGCACAGGGCAAAGAGGATTTTGAGCAGTCAAGTGGTCTCTTCGATGAAGAGGGCAATCAAACCATTGACCCAATGCAACGAAATACCGAAAGCAATGGCCGTTTCCATACCGATTGGCTTAATATGATATACCCACGCCTCAAAGTTGCACGAGATTTACTTGCTGATGATGGAGTTATCTTTATTTCAATTGATGATAATGAAATTGAGAACTTACAGAAAGTCTGTTCTGAAATATTTGGTGCGTCTAATTGCGTTGCAAGAGTAATTGTTAATAGACCTAGTGAGGTCGCTACAGATCTGACAGTCCAAAAGCATGAGTATTGTTTGGTTTATGCTAAAAACATTCAATCAATCAGATTATGTGGTAATAAAAAAATAACTATTTCAAGAGGTACCGTCGGTAATGCAGACCAAACAATGCCGATTATTACTTTTCCACAAGGATTAAAATGCTTTAATATACCAGATGGTATATATACTCAATCTAGACAAATAGAGGGTAGTATGGAGAATATTGAAGTAATATCTCCATTTGTTGTTGAAAATTCTTGCTTAAAAGAACCAGTTCAATTAAAAGCAAGATGGCGTAGTTCAAATGATATGCGTAATTTCTTTGCAAATCATTGTATGCCAACTAAAGCAAAAATTAACGGTATAATAGAAGAAATTTATTTTGATGGAAATAGATTTATGCCATATATAAAGAAATCTGTAACGGAGAAACTTCCAACAATGTATTTAGACAACAAACGAGGAAGTACAGATTTAGAACATCTTGGTGTAAATTATTTCGATTTCCCTAAATCTGTAAGTTATATTTCATTCTTGGTAAGTCTGTTCACTGAGGAAGAAGATATTATATTAGACTTTTTTAGTGGTTCATCAACAACAGCCCATGCTGTTATGAAATTGAACTCAAGTACACAAAATGGACGTAGAAAGTTTATAATGGTTCAGTTACCTGAAAGCTTAGATAAAAATTGTAAAGCATATGATCAAGGATTTATTACACTTTGTGATATTGCAAAAGAACGCATCCGCCGAGCTGGAAAGAAAGTCAAGGAGGAAGTTGGTTCGTTGGTTCAAAACCTCGACACAGGCTTCCGTGTATTGAAACTTGATACCTCCAATTTGGAAGATGTTTACTACACTCCGCAAGAGTTTGAGTTACAATCACTCTTTAATGAGAATGTAAAGGCAGACCGCTCCAATGAAGATTTGCTCTTCCAAGTAATGCTCGACCTCGGCATAGAATTGTCGGCAAAGATTGAAAGCAAGCAGATTGCAGGGAAGAATGTTCATTTTGTAGATGACAACTATCTTGTGGCTTGCTTCGACCGTGATGTAAACGAATCGACCATTACCGAGATTGCCAAGTTGCAACCTATCTACTTCGTTATGCGTGATGCCTCGGCAGCCAATGATAATGTGATAGATAACTTCGAGCAGATTTTCAAGCACTATTCACCCGATACTAATTGCAGAATTATCTAAACGGAGGTTTTATGAAGTTCAAGTTTAAGATTCAGCAGTACCAGACAGATGCCGTAGAAAATACGATAGCGGTCTTTACCGGACAGCCATCGCATCGAGTGGCAGAGTATCGTATTGACCGTGGCAAGCGTACTCAACAACAGATTGACTTCGAGGGGGAAACGGGATTCCGTAACCATCGCATAGAGCTGGAGCCACGAGCATTGCTCAAGAATATCAATGCTATACAGAATTTGTATGATATAACTCCGTCTGCTACACTTTCCAAAGGTGTAGGTGCAGTAAACCTTGATATTGAAATGGAGACGGGTACAGGTAAGACGTATGTCTATATCAAGACAATGTTTGAACTGAATAAGCAGTATGGTTGGAGTAAGTTTATCATAGTAGTGCCAAGTATTGCCATTCGTGAGGGTGTAGCCAAGAGTTTCAAGATGTTGGAAGAGCATTTTATGGAATATTACGGTAAAAAGGCTCGTTGGTTTATCTATAACAGTAGCAACTTGCAACAACTTGATAGTTTCTCTTCCGATTCGGGGCTGAGCGTAATGATTATCAATACCCAGGCCTTTGCAGCGTCAATGAAGGAGGGTGGCAAAAGCAAGGAGAGCCGTATCATCTACTCCAAGCGTGATGAGTTTGGCAGCCGCCGACCAATTGATGTAATCGCTGCCAATCACCCCATCGTCATCATGGACGAGCCGCAGAAGATGGAGGGCGATGCCACACAAGCGGGTATCAAGCGATTCAATCCGTTGTTTGTATTGAACTACTCGGCTACTCACAAGACCAAGCACGACACTATCTATGCGTTGGACGCACTGGATGCCTACCGTCAGAAGTTGGTGAAGCGTATCCACGTGAAAGGCTTTGAGGTGAAGAATCTGCGAGGCACAAGCAGTTATCTCTATTTGGATAACATTGTTCTCTCGCCCAAGCAACCACCTATGGCTCGCATAGAGATAGAGACAAAGACGGCATCGGGCACCATCGTTCGCAAAATAAAAACCTTTGGTGTAGGCGACAGCTTGCGTGAAGAATCGGGATTGGCACAATACGATGGCTTCACTGTTTCGGAAATCAATGTGAGCGGTTATGTAACATTCTTAAATGGTACAACCATTCGCCGAGGGGAAGTGATTGGCGACTCCAACGAGCTGAATATGCAGCGTGTGCAGATACGCGAAACCATCATGTCGCACTTCGAGAAGGAACGCCAACTATTCAAACGTGGTATCAAGTGCCTGTCGCTGTTCTTTATTGATGAAGTGGCGAAATACAAGAGTTATGATGAAGAGGGTAACGAGGTAAAAGGTGTATTCCAGAAGATGTTTGAAGAGGAATATTCTCGCCTTGTAAGCAACGAGTTCCATATATGGGATGAGGACTACAACGAGTATTTACGTAAGTTCTATCCGCAAGATGTGCATCGTGGCTACTTCTCCATAGACAAGAAAACAAACCGCATCATTGACGGAAAGGTCGAAAAGAAGACGGGACTATCCGATGACATTTCTGCCTACGAACTTATCTTGAAGAACAAGGAACGGCTGTTGAGCTTTGAAGAACCGACACGCTTTATCTTCTCGCACTCGGCACTACGTGAGGGTTGGGATAATCCGAATGTATTCCAAATCTGTACGCTTCGCCATAGTAATTCCACCACCGCCAAGCGCCAGGAGGTAGGACGTGGTTTGCGTATTTGTGTAGATAAACATGGTACCCGAATGGATGCCGAGCTATTGGGTGAAGATGTACACGAAGTAAACAAACTGACGGTAATAGCTAACGAAAGCTATGCAGACTTTACCACAGCCTTGCAGCGTGAAACTCGTGATGTGCTTCGTGAACGTGCCGCCAAAGCAACCGTTACCTATTTTACCGGCAAACAAATCAAGATTGGCGAAGAGGTACACACCATCAGCGAAACCGAAGCAAGCCGTATCATCATCTACTTGGAAGACAACGGCTATATTGACGACCAGAAGAACATCACTCCCGAATATCGTGAGGCTGTAGCCAATGGAAATGTCGCTCCATTACCACAAAAGTTGCAACCGATAGCCGAGGGTGTTACCCGATTGATTAACTCTATCTTTGATCCGATGGCACTCGATGATATGGTCGTTGAGGAAAAGACTACTACACCCGATAACAAGTTGAACGAGAACTTCGATAAAGCCGAGTTTCAAGCCTTGTGGAATGAGATTAACCATCAGTATGTCTATCAGGTAAGTTACGATAGCAACGAACTTATTGATAAAGCAATTCTATACATCAATAAAGACTTGGAGGTTAAGCAGCTTCGCTATGTAATGGTAGAGGGAACGCAAGATGAAAGCCAAGTAACTGAATTTGGCAATACCCGTTCGCAATCTCGTGAACTGACCGATGTATGTACCTCAACCGTCAAGTACGACCTTGTAGGCGATATAGCCAAAGGTGCAAACCTCACCCGCCGCACGGTTGTGAAGATATTGCAGGGTATAAAACCAAGCAAACTTTACCTGTTCAAGAATAACCCCGAAGAATTTATCCGTAAGGTAATAAGCATCATTAAGGAGCAGAAATCAACGATGATTGTAGAGGCTATCCACTATAATATTACCGAGGGCAAATATGATAGCGACATCTTCACCGTAAAGAGCAAGATGGACTTTGACCGAGCCTACGAAGCGAAGAAACATATCACTGACTATGTATTCAGCGACAGCAAGGGCGAACGACAATTTGCCCACGACCTTGACGAAGCCAGCGAAGTGGTGGTATATGCCAAACTGCCACGCGCCTTCCAGATTCCTACACCAGTAGGCAACTACGCTCCCGATTGGGCTATCGCCATGAAGAAAAACGACGTGAAGCACATCTTCTTCGTAGCCGAGACCAAAGGCTCAATGTCGTCAATGGACTTATCAGCCATCGAGCGAGCCAAAATTGACTGTGCGGAGAAGTTGTTCAACTCCATTTCCACAGCCAATGTGAAGTACCATAAAGTTGCTACCTATCAAGACTTGATAGATGGTATGAATGCGATTGGATGATAATACCTCGGCGTTCACCTTCAACAAGTGAACGCCGAAGTATTCTTTATGCTATAAATCTAATTCATATATTTCTTTTATGTAATTATTTATCTCTGTATCAGATTTTAATGATAGAATTTTTTCTTCTTGTTCGTCTGACAGCTCTATGAGTCCAAAGTTTTTCACATAATTTTTAGCAAGTGCAAAATAATTACTACCATATGGTTTGCTTGTATGTTTTATGTAGTACCAAAAAACTTCAGAACGTAATATTTTCTGTAAAACTTTCAGTTCCTGTAAGTCGTTACAAACTATTGCATATCCATTATAAAATAGTAAGTCTTTATCTTCTGATATAACAAAATATGGATATTCTGCGATATATGGAAATAACAATTTATATCCACTAATATTTATAGCTTGTGTTCGTCCAAAAGCAAACCATTGTTCATATTCTCTTTTTCCTTTATCCCTTTGTGCCAATACAGATCTATGATGCAATAAATATTTGTATGCGTATGGATATTGTTTTTTTAAAACATCTTCTTCCATTACTTTTACAGTTCCATTTAGAACAGAATAAGGAAACAATAATCTCTCAATCTTATTTGATATCTCTTTCTCCGATTTCAAAGTGTTTGGCTTTATGACATTTCTACAGATGTCCTTTTCAATTTTGAAAATCTCTCCTAATTTATTTTGAGAATAATAGAACTCAGCATCTTCGTTAATTACAGTCAAAATAAAAACATCATTTTTCAAAGTTGCAAAACCATTCTTTATATCAAAAGTCTTTCCTAATGGCTTTCCTGTAGACTCTATCTTTCGTATATTCAATGCGATTGAATCATCTTGCAATAGCCACCCTTTTTCATTATCTAATTTTTTGTAATCAAGGCAACAATAACTATCATTTATAATATTATTTAAAGATCTACTCGATGCTTTACAATAAGACACATTCCCTTTCAGCTTATTTATAAAGCAAACACATGTATATGTTGATCTACCTCTAAAAACTTGTTCCGAGCCAAAATCTATTATTTTAAAGCTATATTCATTAGCAGACATGTATGAACGAAATGCTCTGCCATTAACACTACGATAGAAATTATTTACGGTAATATATCCAAGTACACCACCTTTTTTCAAACATTCTAATGCTATCTGAAAAAATGGAATGTATAAGTCTGTTTTACCTGTTTTTGTCACAGACCATCTTGATAAATATTGGCGACTTTCATCTGTTATTTTAGAAGCTCCAACATATGGAGGGTTACCTATGACAATATCAAAACCATTATTCAAATTATATATCGGAATGGTAGTCCAATCGAAATTTAATGAATTCCCACAGAAAAGATTAAAAGTGAAATCTTCTATATCTTCTCCATTCTGAATAGCATATAAAGTTAATAGAATTTTTGTGCGTTCTATGCTATATTCTTCAATGTCAACACCATATAAATGATTATATATATCATAGTATGTCGTATCTATCTTATTTTTAAGATACTCTGCTATAGATATAAAAAAACCGCCACAACCACATGAAATATCAGCTATTCTCAAATTCCGCCAATCATCCAAAGGGAAATTATCAAAGCAACCTTGAACAATAAACTCACGAACATATTGAGGAGTATAAACAGCTCCATTTACCTCTTTTTCTGCAGGAGAAATAACAAATTCAAATAGTTCTATAAGATTTTCAATATTATATTCAAGATCCAACTTTGATAGAAGTTTCACAAATGATACAAAGGATTGGTATTCTCTCCCTTCTGATTCTTCTATAATATATTTTTTGATAAAGAGGTTGTTATTTACCTTAATTTCATTGATATGTATGTAGGATGTAACAAGCAACCTATTTATACTTGTTACATCCTTAGAGAAATGCTTGAAAAACGAAGATATTTGTGGTCTCATCACTGAATGTATGTAGGATATATGGTATTTATATTATAATCATTATGAGCCTTAGGATCAAAGATTCCCTTTAAATACGGATCTACAATACGTGATTGTGCCTTTTTTATTAGTTGACAATATCTTTCATTAGCTAATAATGAATTCACAAACTTATATACTTTTTTGTCATAGAAGTTAGATAAAATAAAGTTTATCACAAGAAATATGTCCATTGGAGGATGAGGGACTCTCGGCATTCCTATATATAATGTATCTGGACTATTCAGACTTATATCTGCAAGTTTACCCCCAGCTTGGAAATGGAATACCGGATGAGAATAGCGATCATTCCCCTTTGTTATATGCTTATCTAAATGCCAACAATATTGGTATTTATCACGGTTCTTATATCCATATATTACTATATCCAAATTATAATCTCCAATATATATAATACCCCCATTGTCTTGGTAGTGTACCTTATTGTTTATGATTAATGTTACTTTATCAACATCTGGATGAATTTTCTTTATTTTTTTATTAATATCAAATGACAAATTTTGGATGTCATAAAAACAATTTTTTGATGACGCTAAACTATTAATTGCGTTTTGAATTGGTGTAGTGTCAATTAATTTTGCAAAATCTTCTTCAGATTCTATAAGACTAACAAGTTCTTCTAGGTCATTCTTTATCTCATTCTTCATCTTTTGCAATATTTTTAGCTATTTTTCTTATTGCTTGCCTATCACTTGCATCTAATTTCTTTAGCCATAATGGTGCAACATTAAGTACTCCATATGCACTCACAAATTCTTTTTCTTGCCAAGGGAAATTTCGTTGCGCACGGGCATCAAAGCCATCAATATTAGGATCTATAGCAATATGCGTAATCTTACATATACTCCAAAACATATCACTCTGTGCATATTCGGCTATTTGTATAGGAATTAAATCTGTTATGTTTAATTTGTCTTTTATTATCTTAACTCGGTCATTTGCCGATAATAAACGTAATGAATCAGAAGATATTGTTTTCAATATTTGTTCAATACCAAACCACCACCATCTTCTATAGACATCTGATAAAATCCCGTTATATTGATATTGCTTCAAATAGTCAAGAACTTTATCCCAATCCTTGGATTTTTTAGATATGCCTAATCTTGCGGACAAAACATCTTCTCCAATTAAAGGACCGATAGAACGTAATAATTCATAATGAATAAATCTACATATAGCATATACATTTGTTTTTGTATGTGCCATATTTATTTGCTCTTTAAATCTATAATCTAATTCTTTCCATTGTGCATTAGAAATCTTTAAGATTTTTGTTATATTAAAAGCTTGTTCTTCGATCTCTTTATATGCCTTAATAAATGAGTCAATCCTTTTGCAATATTTTTCAATGTCTTTAGAAAAGTTTTCTTTTGAAACACAAAAATCAAATAAATCTTGACTAGTATAGTCTGCATTAAATGATTCTGTAATAACTTTCTGTGATGACACTAAAATTATTGGTACATTAAAGCCAGTACTTCTTAATGTTTGAGCGACTGTAGGGGCATTATATAATTTATTAGCATTCTTTTCTCTGTTTGCTGTTAACTTGTAGTCAAATATTAATGCATCATATTCACCAATTGATATTTTAGACAATGTTTCTTCTAAAGAAGATGGTTTATATGCATCTACATCATAACCATAACTCCTAAGTTCTGCGACCTTAGTTTCTGGATTTAAATCTTCTAAGTATAAAATTTTATAAGCCATATTTTTCAAAATCTTTATCGTCCAACATAGGTATTTCAACTCTTATACATGTATTGAATTGATTTTTTGGAGAAGTTACAAATATCCTCCCTTTATAACTTTCAACAATATCTTTTACAATTTTTAACCCTAGTCCAGTGCCTAGAACTGCATTTACAGAATCAATATCTTCATAATTCATCGCTGAAGTGGTAGTAAAGAACTCGTCAAAAATTCGTTCTTCATATTCTTCAGGAATTCCAATGCCATTATCTGAAAATTCTAGATATATCATTTTTTCAGAAACTCCACATTCAATACCTATTATTCCTTTTTCCCCTTTCCTATAAATTGCTTTCTTAGAATTAGTATAGAAATTAAATAATATTGAAGACCATTCTGAAGAATGCATTGGTCTAGTAAATAATAGCACGCCATTATATTGAGGAGTCAAAAAGGTTATATTACTTTTTTGACAATCTGCACTAATTGACGATATAAATTCATCAACAACTGTTCGAATTTCAATAGGGGTTAATTCTCTTACTACATTATTTGACATTATATTATTAAAATATGATGTGTATGTATGAAATTCTGAAAAATTTCGTTCTAATGTAAGCAAACGTTCATGTACAATATTGTTGCCTTTGAGTTCCTCTGATAAAAAGTTTATATCTGATTTTATATTTACTAAATAGTATTTAATCTCGTGTATAAATTGCCCAATTGTTAAGCCAATACTACTAAGCACCCTTAACATGGATTTTTCTTGAAAGGTTCTTTCCCTTTCTTCTTTCTGTAATTTCTTTAACCTCAAAAATTCAGCCTTTGCTTCACTAAATTTCTTTTTAACTTTTTTCGTATTAACAGCTCCAATTATTTCATCATCCCATAATTTGTCTAGTTCTTCTATAGTTGTAGCAATATTGTTAATCGTTATTTCAATTTTTTCATAATGAGTTTTGTCATATTTTTTTTGGTTGGATACGATTTTAATATTTCGTATCTCTGCAATACGTACAACAGCTGTTAATATCGATCTATAGATGAAGTTCTGTAATTGAACAAATGCTTCATTCTCTATAATTCCTTCTCTACTGGAAGTCTCTTGAAATAAATTATTTTCATCTGTTATTTCAACGAATCCAAAGAAATTAATATTGGCATGCACGGGCAAAAGAGTTCTTCGGCGTGTAGATGCATCTAATTTCAACCAATCGTTTCCAGGTTCTGCATAAGGCAAGACCCTAAATCCATTACGATACAATTTAATACCACCAGCTTGAGACGCTAATTTTTGAATAGCTGTCTCATGCATCTTGGGAATTAAATTTGTTTTGTATATAAAATAATACACTCTAAATTTAACTCCTCTAAGTTTGTCAAAAGGAATATTGATATTATTAGAATCATTTCCAATACAGAATTCTTCATCTATGTCAAGTTTATCACTTGAGATGTGAATTTTACCAATACCAGTTTCATCTATTTCCCCATCAAATATAGCGGTTGCGTAATCATAAACATTTAGTTGTTTCTCTTGTATTTCTTCAGAGATATCATTGTCTATTTTTGATATAGACACTTTAAATTCCTCTTTCTTAGACAATTCTTCTGAAAGAGAAAATGGTTGTATTATTTCTGATATATACTTGTAAATTCTTTTAATTGAGGCCTTGCTCCACTTGTCGGTTAAATTATCAATAATAAGAATTGTTCCAGGCTGGGGCATTGGTGCTATTTCTTTTATCTTATTAGTTATAGAAAATAAATCTACATCATTAATATAACTATCCCAGTCAATTTCCAATTCATATGCAATTGACAGATTATCTTTAGATTGTGTTCTAATACATAACTTCTTTCCTAATCTTTGAACAGCAAAACGTCCAATACCTTTTTGTCCGGCTCTACTTCTATTAAAAACTGGTGAAAATTTATGGTGAATTTTAGTTGTAGAAGATATACGCATAAAGCCATTAATCAATTCATCCCTTGACATACCAATGCCATTGTCTGATATCGTTAATGTTCCACCTAAATCATTTGAATCCTTAAATTCCAATTTTACATATGTTGCATCAGCATCATATGCATTTTTAATTAATTCAGAAACTGCTGTTTCTTGTTTGGCAACAAGTTCACTTCCCAATCTATCAATTACACCTGCATCAACAGAAAAGCGAACATTATCTTTATCGAACTTAATGAGTTCACTAGATAAAGATAGAATCGCACTATAGTCTAAGTATTCTTGACTTAGAAGATGTGATAACTTTTCTTTTACTTCAGATTCAGTCATATCTTTGTTGTTTATTTTTCAACTCTAAACCACACATCTTGTTTATTATTTGTATTATCTTCGTGTTATCCGACCTATAATGTTACATATTAATATTATTTTATTTTTGCAGCTTATCAATTAGCAGTGATCGAACAATTTCATAACCCTCTTGAGGATTAAAGTTTTCATCAGGACGGAGTAATTGTTGGGTATCTCCTAAAAACTCTTCATCCTGCATTTTATCTTCCATATTAATAATAAACTCTTTGTATGTAGGGATATGATCTACCACGAAATCCATATACTGATGATAGCATTTCAGTACATTATCAATATTAAGATCTTTGGTTGTCAAAGCCTTGTATAAATCATACAAGTCTCTTCCTTTTCGTCTCTGATATAATGCTCTCAGTTTTGTGCCTACAAGTTCATCAAGTTGGTAAGTGAGAACATTGCATTCTCCTTGATACCACTTGTTTGAAACAGTAAATGGAATTTCTTGCATAGGTAACACATTAAAGTGTTCCTTACAGTTTATTTCTACCTTCAAGTGAATAGGTACAACAGGAGGTATTTCGGACTCCATTCTAAATATCAAAGTATTATTGTTTCTCTTCTGTTTAATCTTCGGTTCCCCAAGGAAAGACAATGCTTCTCTAATATGGTCATATGTCTCTTTAATAGGTTCCGCTTTAATCTGAACCAAGTCAATATCCTCACTATAACGAGGTTGGGGCGAAAGATATAGCTTGTGCAGAGCTGTACCACCACGAAACGCAAGATGAGAAGCTAAATACTCATCTTTATAAATTTCAGTCAAGGCTCTACATATAAGCAAATCTTGTTCTACCTGTTCTGATTCAGTCCAGGGAACAACTTCATTCCATTCTCTAATCGCAAATTCGGGTATCATTCGTCTATTTCTATTTCTTGGTTAATAATTATTTTCCATTTTTTGTCAATCTCACAATCTTCTGTTGGTTTACCAATTTTGAATGGAACATTTCTCGTTGTTAAGGAAAGAGGGAACTTGGATTTAAATATATCTGCAAGATCTTCTCTTTCTAGAACGGATTCTAATATATATCCTAATCTTTGATAAATAGGGGTCGGTGCAAGGTCGAAGAAATCTTTATTTAATTTGTCAAAATCAATACTATCGACCAATTCATTTAGGACTGTACAAACCCTATTTAAACCTCCTATGTGTTTTTCATTTTCTATTAAATCTAAGGCTGTCAATTCTGGAGTTGCCACATTCACATAACCAGATTGAGCCTTATGGCTTCTTATATACTTCTCAGGAATATTTTTCTTAGAGAAGAAAAGAATAGATGTGCCTGTTTTGGCTGTATTTCTCAATTTAGGAGCCTCGGTTATAACAGAAAAGGTTTGCGCTCTTTGATGTGATGCTCCATAAAAAGATGCAGCATTAAGCAAACTGATATAATATTTCTTGTTCAAGAATGACATTAATGCGTCAATGTAAAATACAGGTGGTATAATTGCTTTTAGGGCAAATTCAATTGGCATAATAACATAAAAACCTTTCCATGGAGAAATAATTTTCTTCTTTATAGTTAGGCGATATAAAGAGGTTCTTACATAGGCATCACCAAATTGAGGAAAGTTCTTTTTAACATCCTCAATAGTGAAAGTGTAATAACCTCTCATTACCTTTTCATCAATCCAATCTGATATACTATAATCTTGCTGTTTCATATATTCTGCAATACGGTTGCAAATATAATCAATTTCTGATGATTATCGCAAGTTCATTGCAAATTATTTTGTTCTGCTTGGTAATATTTGTCATTTCTCTCACTTTTTAATATTATAAACATATTAATTTCACTCTTATTTCTCATATACAAACCTTCCAATACCTTTGCTCTTATTCTGCTCGCTTCATAGGTGTTCAGCCTAAACGCGAGGGAAATAACTACTTCAAGATTGTAGAAGGTTGCCCAATTTGCAGAGGTAATAGCCTCACCCTGCTGAGTTGTTGCAGGGTTAAGTGTTCCACTCTTGTATATCGCTTTTATAGCGGCTTGGACTGTCGGGGCTACCACCCCGAACAACTCCACCAATTCCATTTCAGACATCCAAACATTACCGCTTGGAATATTCACTCTGCCACTTTCGCTAATTGTAACAATAGCTCGTTTCATACCTATACATAATTAAATGGCAAATCTTCCGCTAACTCTATCCTCAAACATTGATATATCGTGCTCAAGTTTGGTATTAGTTACCTTTGCGTAAATCTGCGTTGTGGTAATATTCGTATGTCCGAGAATCTTGCTTACACTTTCTATCGGCATACCATAGTTTAAGGCTAACACTGCGAATGTGTGCCTACTCAGGTGGAACGAAGTTCGCTTCTCGATACCGCACATTTTGGCTACCTCCTTGATGCGCTTATTTATAGTGTCGTGGCTACCGATATTAAATAGATTGTTGCTTATTCTGTATGGCTCGTATCGCTTGATAATCTGCATAGGTATATCCATCAATTTGATTTGGAACGGGACACCTGTCTTTTGTCGCTTTGATACTATCCAAGGTGAACCGCCCAATATTGGGATATTCTCCGTTGTTAGGTTCTTAATATCAATGAATGATATTCCCGTCCAACAACCGAACACGAATAAATCTCTTGCCAACTCCAAGTCGGGATTGTTCAATTCAATAGTTGTAAAGGCTTGCAACTCATCTTCGGTTAGAAAACCTCGTTCTTTGTGGTCGGGGTCAACTTTGTATTGGGCAAATGGGTTGCGTGCAATCTTGCCATTATAGTGAGCAGTGGTTACAATGTGCTTCAATGGTATTGAGTATATCCACACTGATGATTGAGCCAATCCGACCTCATTTCGCAGATACAAGCAATAATCACGAATGAAATCCTCGGTTAGTTCATTCATCGCAATATCGGAACGCTTATAATGTACTTTGATAAACTCCGTAAGATATTTCCTTACGGTGAGATACTTTTGATATGTACTCAAAGAACGATCCTTGCCAACTCTTTTGGCAAAGGCTTCGTTCTCCTTGTCGAATGCTCGGAGCAAGGTTTCATATTCCGTTCCGATACCTTGATAAGCATTGCGTACCATTTCGGCAGTTACAAATGCTTCTCTGTCCGAAATGCGTTGATAATGCTTGATGATTTGAGCCTTGATGTTATCCAAAGCCAAATTGATGTCTCTTGATTCCTTACTCTTGCCCTTTGCTCGGTTGCCTTTCACATCCCATAGGTCTTTGTGGATGCTCTGCTTGCAACTGAATTGAGCCACAGAACCGTTGATTGTCACTCGTCCCATAATGGGAACAATACCGTTTTTCTCTTTGCTTCCGTTCACGTAGAACAGCACCTTAAATGTACTTCGCATAATCTATTTTTTGGTTACAAAATTAGTTATCAGCGAGTTATACATTGATATGCAAACTAACGTAGAACGATGAAACGTGACGACACAAAGAAAAACTTTACTGCATTATCGGGTAATGAGTTGGCAACCGTTCTATTTCATTACCTTGCGTTTCTTTGCTAAATTGCCATTGTTACTATTTCCGAGGTTTTCTGTTTAATGCGTTAAGGCTCAGTTCAAAACGCAGAAATTCACTTTTTTTGCTCCGAGAACCGTAATTTTATGCTAAAAGACAGTCCGTTTTTTCCGGCAGCCAGCGTTGTCTGGTAAATGATAGAAAGCCAGCGGTTGCTCCCCTCCAGATTCCGCCAGGCATAGAGCAGGCGGTTACGCGTCAGATAGTAGGTGCGCAATTTGCTTAGCTGCCCGGTGCTTTGGCTTTCTTTGTGGAAAACAGTGCAACGCGGTTCGTACCATAATTCATAGCCGGCACGTGTTATATGGGTGCTCCAATCCAGTTCTTCATAATAAAGAAAGAATATTTCCGGCATCAGCCCTACTTTTTCAATCACTTCGCGTTTCACCAGCATAGCTGCCCCATGCAGATAAGGGGTGGGATGTGGGGTGTCGAATGTCCCGTTGTCCGGACAACCGAAACCTATGCCTGCATTGCGCAGTGTGATAGGGGTCAGTGGAGTGAACCCTGCGAATTGTATATTCTGAGGAGGAAAAGCGAAACGGATTTTGGGAGATACACCTCCTATTTCCGCACGGCTTTCGAGTCGCTCTATCAAAAAAGAGATTGTATCCTGTTCTATGTATGTGTCATTATTTATCAGAAAGATATATTTCCCTTTTGCTTCTCGGATGCCTATGTTATTGCCACCGGAGAATCCTTTGTTTTCATTGCTGCGGATAGCAATGACGGAGGGGTAGCGTTCACGTATTTTGGCAGCTTCGTCTTCACGTGATGCATTGTCTACCACGATCGTCTCATAACGTATGGAATGTATTTTATTTTGCAATGATTCTATCAGTTCACAGGTGTCTTTGAACCCGTTATAGCAGATCGTGATAAAGGATATCTCCGGAATATTGTTTGTCATATTTGCTCGTCGGTTTCTGGGGTGGATACTGATTGGGTGTTTTCTTCTTCACTGATACGCTTGTCTATATGCGGTGCGGCAAAACAGAGGGCAAAGCCTATATAGACAGGCAACTGGTTGGGATATTGCATCACATCATTGACATAGGCGGCTATAAAGAACCCTGCGTCCATGCAGAGCCAGGCCGCTACGAGTCCCCGCAGGCTTTTATTGCGTACCTTAAACATCAGTATCCAGGAGCACCAGGCGAAAAGGGTGCCGTGTATGCCGAGATAAAGAATCAGTCCGACAATCCCTGTTTCTACCCATACACTGACCAACCATGAATCAGGAGGATAGGGCATCTGCTCTTTTGAATTGAAATGGCCTGATTTAGACAGCCCGATACCGTAACCAATGGGTTTCTTTATCATCAATTCTTTCATCCTTTGTCGATTCTCGACACGCACATTGTAGGAGGCGTCTTCGGTTGGGTGGAAAGAAGAACGCATTTTATGGATGTATTGGTTGCCGCTTCCTATGTTAGTGAAATAGAAAAAACAAAAAACTCCGATAGAGACAAAGATGCCTGCCAACAGCGCTTTCCAATTTTTGGCCAAAATGGTTATCATCAGCATTCCGCCCATGATAACTCCCATGGCTGCTCTGGTTCCGGAGATTCCACTCCGTAGAGCCCTCCCATTGCAATGCACAGAAAGTAGATGCGTTTCCATTTTGAGTCTACGAAAAATGCGCTAATGGTGAAAACGACGGTTGCCATAGCGCAATGTACGCCGTAATTTGCCGCATCTGTAAAGCAGGAGAAATAGCGGATGCCCGACCAGATGATATGGGTTCGGGCACCTCCCATTGAAAATAAAAAATAAAGGTCCTTGGAACTGAAACCATGGCTTTTCTGCCAATATCCTTTGATTGTAAATATGATGACGAATACAGACCATACGATCAGTAGCAGTTCGATGTCTTTTTTGGTACGAATAACTATCGGAACTATAAAGGCACATATCAGGCCTATGAGTGTATATGGGGTGATGTTGATATTCCATGCCTCCATTACATTGTTGGGATTCAGTAATTCCAGAAAATAGAATAGGAACCAGGCTACAAACAAATATGTCATTATGTTTCGTCCGGGCTTCCAGTTTGTTTGCTCGTCATTGTTAAGCTGTATCAGGCAAGTAGTCGTTAACAACAAGATAAGTATCATGGAAAAAAGACCTATCTTGATATTCATTATAATGTTTGCCGCAACCAGTGCAAACTGTGCGGCAAGCAGAATATGAAAAGTTACTATCCTGTTATTCATCGTCTTCGTCTTCTACTTCTTTGGCCTTATTCTTGAAGTTGAATATGATTTTTTCAGTTAATGATAATTGGCTGAGATGATAACCGATTTTACGTAATAACGTATACGGTGGCAGCTGACCGGTGAAATCTTCTACTGCTCCCCGTCCGGCATTGGTCAGGCAGATACGGAACGGAACATCTGTTGTTCCCAGCTGGACCATAAGCTGGTCACAAAGCTGTTTGTCGAATGTTTTCCAACCATGATTCGCCGAAGCTATCAGGATGTTGGCATTGGCATCGTGCAACAGTGCACTGGGTATGCTGCTCTCCGATAACGGCGGATAGGCAACTATCAGGATGTCTTCTCCTTGTAAAGTGTAGAAGTCTGTGATGTTCTTAGCTAACAAATATTGAGTGGAATTGGTGTTGAAATCCACTCCGTGGGTGATAAATCTTGTATTCAACATACGGCTTTGCATATATCCGCAGACAAGGTTGCCTATTGTTTCTTCATCGGAATCTTCATTGATACTGAACAAATTGATGATGAATACACCCGGAGATTTCCGTTTGTCCAGAAAACGAAGCAGCGAATTGGTCAGCTCACTTGCGGAATGTTGCACGTAGGTCTTGGTCAGCCCTCCGTAGCGGGAAGCCGAAAGGCTGGGGACAGCACCTACCACTTTATATCCCGTCACTCGCTTGGTGCGACCGGCATCTCGCAATGTTCTGTCAAGCATTTCTATTAGCAGCAATAAGGCAACAATTATTAAAAAACTGCCTATACACGCAGCTATGACGATTTGTTTCCGGTTTGTTGAATGGGGCGAGATCGGATAGGTCGGTTCATTCAGCACCTTCAGTGTAGCGGAGGTCATTTCCAAATTTTTCTTTCTTAATAAGGCCTCGTTATAGCTGTGCAATACGGTTAGATAGTTGCGCTCGGTAAAGTTAATCATACGCTCTTTCTGTTTAATCGTAGTACCTACCGGTGCAAAGAATACGTATCGCTCGTTCAGCTCTTGGCGCGAGTTCTGTGCAATTAGCAGTTCGGCTTTGGCCTTTTCATATAACAGGGTTTGTTCGAGCCACTGGTCGATGATGTTTGTTCGCAAAACACCTTCTTTGCTGTATTTATGTCCTACATAGGCATCTGTCAGTTCGCTTAGCTTTTTTTTAAGTTCACTCAATCGCTTCTTGTTGTTATTGAGAGCAGTAATGTCTTTATTATTGGAATCGGACATTGCTTCGACCTCCGAGATTCTTCCTGTTATATCGGAAGCTTCTTTTATTTTTCCGACAAACTCCATGTTTTTAATTATCTGTTTGGCGTTGCTGTCCATGTGCCGTTCTAATTCGTCGAGCATGGACCTGCTGCTGTTTAATGCAAACATTGCGTCCTGCTCTCTCAATGCGTATTCTTTGTTGATAGCGGCTATTTCCTTCGTTTCATCAAGATAATTGATGACGCGTTTTTCTACGTTGTATTTAGTTAAGTCTTCTTCTTCTGTACTAAGTTTCTTCCCGATCCTTTTCAGTTCTTCATCAAAGTATTTGATAACTTTGTCGGTCTCTCCATAACGGATACGGCGATATTCTTCCACAAACTCATCCATTAAGATACTTACTGTGTTGTATGCGATACCCGGGTCGCTGGATGAGTAGCTGATGTCCAGCAGATCGCTGGTCAGGCGGCGCTGTACTTTTATATTTTTCAGGGCATTATAGCTATAAAACGGATGAATATAGTAAAACAGGCCGTAAATATAGTTCTCTTTATGCGGCCGCATATATTTTTCCAGATTGGAGACTGTTTTGTCTTCGCTTGATTTGTCTATCAGCTTTAGAATTTCATTCCCGTTCGGACTGTTTTTTAAATGGTTATATGTGGTGGTATAACTGGAAACAGTAATACCATTGGTTTCCCTGTCCGGATTTCCTTGGATAAGAACTCTGGCAAATAGTCGCAGGCACACTCGTTTTAGTGTACTTTCAGCTTGCATGATACTGATCAGATTGTCCATTGAATTTTGTACGGTAGCCCAGTCTGTCCGCTTGTCACTTTCCAGATTATATCCTGAAGCGACCCCGGTGTACAGAGTGGCCTTTACATCATATCCGCCCTGCATGTGGCGTGTATAATAGATGACTGATAGAGTGAAGAGGGTGGTTCCAATCAGCAATAACCACCGGTGGCGGAATAAAGTCTGTATGGTAGAGATAACAAAATTCATATCTTCTGTTTTTATTTTCGTATAATGGGGGTACGTGAAATAACCTCGAGTATCATCAGGCTTTTTGTTAACTCATATTTACTCTTTTCGTATGCTTCACGGGCTTGTGACTGTCTTTCTTTATCTGTTGACAGATCGGCCGATTCTATGGTTCCGTTGGCAAAGTTCTTTTCGGATATTTCGTATTGTACATTGGCAAGAATCAGGCTTTCACTTTTCATTTGAAGAACTCTTATCTGCGAAGTGGCCATGGCATACATCTCAATAATGTTTTTCTTAATCTCATCGTATTTGATTTCCTGCTCCAGTTGCGCGCTTTTCAGTGTAAGCCTTTGTCGGCTGACACGTCCTTTGAGATCAAATAAATCATTTAACGGAATGCTGACACCTGCCCCCAGCGTATAACCGTTTTGCGCCTGAGTAGAATAGGTGAGGTAGGGGGCTATCGCCACATCTGTATAGGTAGATTCGTTGCCGAACATACCATATTGATAACTTCCCCTCAAACTGAAGAAGCCGAGAAATGCCCATTTTTCCTTTTGTAATAATTTACGCTCTATTGCTGTTTTAGCGTCTGCCAACTCATAGATAGGATTGTTTTTGGCATTTTCGAATAGAACGGACAGGGGAGGAAGATCTATCTTACTATAATCTTCGTCATTCAGTTGAGAATAGTCGCCGATTTCTTGCGCAACTACACGGGGGGTAGAGGCAAACAAAAGTAGTAATCCCGAAAAAAGATATATAAATTGCTTCATAAAAAAATCATATTATTTGCTCTTGCTGTGTTATAGCTTGCGCAAATATAAGGATTAATTTTATTTATGAGCAGTCTTTTACTATCTATTTTGCAATCTTTCTTGTTAATTGTGCGCGGATTACCGGTTAAAATGCCTCCGTCATATTGAAATAGAACAAATTCTGTTTGTTCACCATGTCTCTGCCGTAGTCGAGACGCACATTCATACGAGGTTGGACTTCGATGCGCAACCCCAATCCGAGGTTAGGAAGCACACCTTCTATCTTGCCAGGCGTAGGACCCATGAATCCGCATCCTCCCCATGCTACATAACCTACATGATTCAGCATTCTTTTCACCCACGTGCTTTTGTCCGTGTTTATCATCTGACGATATTCAGCCATTATTACATGAGAGGACTTGTCGCGAAACTGTCCCATATAATATCCGCGAAGATCAAAAGGGGTTCCGCTGAGTGCATATTTCGTCAGTGGAACATCTCCGAAGACGTTCTTAGTCTGTACCGTCCAGGCAACCACCTTGCGTCTGCCGACAGTCTTATATTGACGGTAATCGATCTCTAAACGGTAAAAATTGTCATCACCTCCGAATACTTTGCTATACATCATTCCGCGAAAATCAAGATATGTTCCCCGGTAAGCATTTGCCGGAACATCACGTGTGTCGTACGTCAATAAGAATCCGAGCCCCGAACTAAAATTTGTGTATCCGTGCTCTGTCCCTCCGGCTGCAATATACGAAGGTTGCTCGATCATTCCGGCGGCGGGTTTCGTGATCTTATCATAATTCAAATCAATCTGAGGGCCTGCAAAGAAGTTGCTTTTTCCCAGACGGAACAGAAACCACGGATTCACCTGAATGCCGCTGTAACGGTATTCGCTGGTGTCTTCTCCGCGAGGATAGTCTTTGTTGGTGCTATATCCGATGCCATAGAAGTTCTCAATCGTATTTTTGTAGGAGAAGGTACCGAAGATACGGAAACGGTCACCTTTGAAGAAAAGCTGCGGCTTGGTCATCAGGTTCAGACCGCCTTTAAACATCAGGGCAATCGCCATAGGGACGATCGAACGCCGCTGGGTAGTATCGCTGGGATTCATCCGGAATGTCATTAAAGCGCTACCGCCTACCAACAAGCCAAAATCTGGTGTGTAACTGGGACCGCCCAATATATTATAGTGAAGATTTCTCTTGGCTACACGTTCACGTCGTAGTTCACGTTTGGAAAGGGTGGGAGTGGTATCTGTCAGGAGAATTTCACCAGCAGACATTGAATTCATAGAACCTTGCACTTCGTCGTTTTTTACTATCGTGCGATCTGTTTGGGCTAATGTAAAGCTGATGGGCAGAACTGCCAACCACATACCTATTATATATCTTTTCATATTCTTTCTTGGAATCTGACTGCAAAGAAAACGCTTTTATTTCGATTAGTTTTCATCTTCATAGATAATAAATCTAAAAAAGAATTGTATTTTTGCCAAATAATATATGTAAAACCAATTTGCCAATATGCTAATATCCGGTGCGGCAAACATAAACACGACACGTCTATCTATTAGCATACCGGCAAAGTAACTTAACGAATTATCTATAATGAATAAACGAATCTTACCAGTTTTTGTTTTCTGTGCCCTCTGCTACTCGGCACAGGCACAAGACGCGAAAGGAGGCATCAGTGACGCTATGATGCAGCAAATCAAACAGAGTTACCAGAATACGTCTGCCGACAAAGCTATCCGCAACGCTATCGGCAGCAACGACATCCGCAAACTGGCTCTCAACCAGGATAATATGAAAGGTATGGATACGCACTTTTCAGTTAAAGTGAACTCCAAAGGTATCACGAACCAGAAATCATCCGGACGTTGCTGGCTCTTTACGGGGCTGAACGTGATGCGTGCCAAAGCGATTGACAAGTATCATCTGGGTTCTTTTGAGTTCTCTCAGACTTATCCTTTTTTCTTCGACCAACTGGAGAAAGCGAACCTTTTCTTGCAAGGTATCATCGACACCAGTGACAAACCGATGAACGACAAAATGGTGGAATGGCTTTTCCGTAATCCTCTGAGTGACGGCGGAACTTTCACCGGTGTAGCCGACATTGTAAGTAAATATGGTCTTGTACCCAAAGATGTAATGCCGGAAACGAACAGTAGTGAAAATACTTCCCGCATGGCCGGTCTGATCACCCTGAAGCTTCGCGAACAGGGGATTCAGCTTCGCGATATGGCTGCTAAGGGCGCTAAACCAGCTGCTCTGGAGAAAACGAAAACTGAAATGCTCGGCACTATCTACCGGTTGCTCGTTCTGAACTTGGGCGTTCCTCCCACAGAATTTACATGGACTGAGTATAATGCCCAAGGTAAGCTTGTTTCTACCGAAAATTATACCCCGTTGTCTTTCTTGAAGAAGTATGGTGACGAAAACCTCATCAGCAACTACATTATGCTAATGAACGATCCCAGCCGCGAATACTACAAATGCTACGAAATCGACTATGACCGCCACCGTTACGACGGCAAGAACTGGACATACGTCAACCTACCCGTTGAAGATATCAAGGAAATGGCAATCGCCTCTCTGAAAGACAGTACGATGATGTATTTCTCTTGCGATGTCGGCAAATTCCTCAACTCCGACCGTGGCTTGCTGGATGTTAAAAACTACGACTACGAATCTCTCATGGGCACCACTTTCGGCATGGACAAGAAAGAACGTATCCAAAGCTTTGCCAGCGGCTCAAGTCACGCCATGACTCTTATGGCGGTTGACCTCGATGAAAATGGAAAACCGACCAAATGGATGGTTGAGAATAGTTGGGGACCTGCTTCCGGTTATCAGGGGCATCTTATCATGACTGACGAATGGTTTGACGAATATATGTTCCGTCTGGTGGTTGAAACGAAATATGCGTCTTCCAAAATACAGGAAATACTCAAGCAGAAACCGATTCGTCTCCCTGCTTGGGACCCGATGTTTGCCGGAGAAGAATAGTCTTTTTCTTCTTTTTGAGAACAAAAGAAAGGCACTCTAAAGAATATTGTGTGCGACCACGAAAGGAATTGCGGATATTTTTCCGTAATTCCTTTCTTTTTTCCTCACGAATCCCAATCTTATTTATTACTTTTGCGGCAAATTTATGAAACCATTATTTTATATAGCATGGCAAATGTAATAAAGTTACGTAAAGGCCTTGACATAAACCTGAAAGGTAAAGCTGCTGAAACGTACGCAACAGTGAAAGAACCGGGATTTTACGCACTCGTACCCGATGATTTTCCTGGAGTGACGCCGAAGGTAGTCGTAAAAGAGCAGGAGTATGTGATGGCTGGTGGACCCTTGTTTATCGACAAGTATCATCCTGAAGTGAAATTTGTTTCGCCCGTGAGTGGCGTGGTGACGAGTGTTGAACGTGGTGCTCGCCGCAAGGTGTTAAACATCGTAGTAGAGGCGGCTGCCGAACAGGACTACGAAGAATTTGGAAAGAAGAATGTTGCCTCAATGGATGCTGATGCTGTGAAAACCGCTTTGTTGGAAGCCGGTATTTTTGCGTTTATCAAACAACGTCCTTATGACATCATCGCCGACCCGACGGTTACCCCGAAGGGAATCTTCGTATCTGCATTCGACACCAATCCGCTGGCTCCCAACTTCGAATTTGCTTTGAAAGGAGAAGAAGCGAACTTCCAGACCGGACTCGATGCTCTCGCCAAAATGGCAAAAACTTACCTGAGTATCAGCGTAAAACAAAACGCTACTGCACTGACTCAGGCTAAGAACGTTACAATTACTGCATTCGACGGACCGAACCCTGCCGGTAACGTAGGTGTTCAAATCAATCACATCGCTCCCGTATCCAAAGGTGAGACTGTGTGGACGATCGACCCGCAGGCAGTTATCTTTATCGGCCGTCTCTTTAATACAGGCCGTGTGGATTTCACCCGTACAGTAGCTGTGACTGGTTCCGAAGTGTTGAAACCTGCTTACTGCAAACTTCAGGTAGGTGCGTTGCTGACTAACGTATTTGCCGGAAATGTAACGACAGGCAAGGATCTGCGCTACATCAGTGGTAATGTGTTGAGCGGAAAACAGGTATCACCGAACGGATTCCTGGGAGCTTTCGACAGCCAGCTGACTGTAATTCCCGAAGGTGACGACATTCACGAAATGCTTGGTTGGATTATGCCGCGTTTCAACCAGTTCAGTGCCAACCGCTCTTATTTTAGCTGGTTAATGGGCAAAAAAGAATATACGTTGGATGCCCGCATCAAAGGTGGCGAACGTCATATGATTATGTCAGGTGAATACGACAAGGTATTCCCAATGGATATCTTGCCCGAATATCTGATTAAAGCTATCATCGCCGGTGATATTGACCGTATGGAAGCGTTGGGTATCTACGAAGTGGCTCCCGAAGACTTCGCTCTTTGCGAATTCGTCTGCTCTTCGAAAATGGAACTGCAACGTATCGTCCGTGCCGGACTCGACATGCTCCGTGCTGAAATGGCATAATCAATGCCCGCATGGCAAATCGTAAATTGTAAATCGTAAAATAGTAAATATATTAATGAAAGCGTTAAGAAATTATCTCGATAAGATAAAGCCGAACTTTGAAGAGGGCGGCAAATTCCACGCATTCCAGTCGGTGTTCGACGGCTTCGAAACATTCCTGTTCGTGCCCAGCAAGACTGCGAAAACGGGAACGCACATACACGACGCGATCGACAGCAAACGTATCATGTCGATTGTGGTTATTTCGTTAGTACCGGCGTTGCTGTTCGGTATGTACAACGTAGGTTATCAGCATTTCACTCATACAGGTGCCACAGGCAGCTTCTTCGAAATGTTTATCTACGGATTCCTGGCAGTGTTGCCGAAAATAATCGTATCTTATGTAGTAGGTCTGGGCATTGAGTTCATCGTAGCTCAATGGAAGAAGGAAGAAATTCAGGAAGGATTCCTCGTTTCGGGTATCCTGATCCCGATGATTGTTCCGGTTGACTGTCCGTTGTGGATTCTCGCCGTAGCTACTGCATTTTCTGTTATCTTTGCGAAAGAGGTATTCGGTGGTACAGGTATGAACATTTTCAACGTAGCGTTGATTACTCGTGCATTCCTGTTCTTCGCTTATCCGACCAAGATGTCCGGTGATGCCGTTTGGGTATCCGGCGACACTATTTTCGGTATGGGACAGGCGGTAGACGGACTTACGGTTGCCACTCCTCTGGGATTAGCTGCAACGACAGGTACTGTGCCTGAGTTCAGCATGGATATGGTGACAGGTCTGATTCCCGGTTCTATCGGTGAAACAAGCGTGATCGCTATTCTGATTGGTGCCGTTATCCTTTTGTGGACAGGGGTTGCTAGTTGGAAGACTATGATTTCTGTGTTTGTCGGTGGTGCATTCATGGCTTGGGTGTTCAACGCAATCGGCATGGAAAACAATACAATGGCGCAAATGCCTTGGTACGAACACCTCGTTCTCGGTGGTTTCTGCTTCGGTGCCGTGTTTATGGCTACCGACCCTGTTACTTCCGCACGTACGGAAAGAGGTAAGTATATTTTCGGATTCCTGATTGGTGTCATGGCGATCGTTATCCGTGTTCTGAACCCGGGTTACCCCGAAGGTATGATGCTCGCTATCCTGTTAATGAACATCTTCGCACCGCTGATTGACTACTGTGTAGTACAGGGAAATATCAGTCGCCGCGAGAAACGTGCTATCAAGTCTAACCAATAAATACCGAATGAAAATGAATACGAATAGTAATAGTTATACTATCATTTATGCTTCGGTAATGGTTGTTATCGTGGCATTCCTGCTGGCATTCGTTAGCTCTTCATTGAGAGAAACACAAAACAAGAATGTGCAGTTGGACACTAAAAAGCAGATTCTTGCTGCATTGAACATTAAGAATGTAGAAGATGCGGATGCAGAATATCAGAAATATGTAAAAGGTGATATGCTGATGAACGTAGACGGTACGCTGACTGAAAATACTGGCGAATTTGCTACCAACTACGAGAAAGAAGCAAAAGAACAACAACGTCTGCACGTATTTGTGTGCGAAGTGGACGGCCAGACTAAATATGTCGTTCCTGTTTACGGTGCCGGTCTTTGGGGCGCTATCTGGGGATACATCGCGCTGAACGAAGATAAGGATACTGTTTACGGTACTTACTTCTCTCATGCTAGTGAAACTCCGGGGCTGGGTGCTGAAATTGCTACCGAACATTTCCAGAATGAATTCGTAGGCAAGAAAACATTGGAAGACGGTTCTATCGCTTTGGGAGTTGTAAAGAATGGCAAGGTAGAGAAACCTGAATATCAGGTGGACGGTATTTCGGGTGGTACAATTACCTCAGTAGGGGTGGACGCTATGTTGAAAGCTTGCCTGGGCAGTTATATGAGTTTTTTAACTAAATAATTAAGGAGGAGATATAAAGAATATGGGACAATTGTTTTCAAAGAGAAATAAAGAAGTATTCTCTGCTCCGTTGGGAATAGATAATCCGGTTACCGTACAGGTGCTAGGTATCTGTTCTGCACTTGCTGTTACCGCAAAACTGGAGCCTGCCATTGTAATGGGACTTTCGGTAACAGTGATTACAGCTTTTGCTAATGTCGTTATTTCATTGCTTCGCAAAACCATTCCTAACCGTATACGTATCATCGTTCAGTTGGTTGTGGTAGCTGCTTTGGTAACTATCGTGAGTGAAGTTCTGAAAGCGTTTGCTTATGATGTAAGCGTGCAACTTTCTGTTTATGTAGGTTTGATTATTACCAACTGTATTCTTATGGGACGTCTGGAAGCATTTGCCATGCAGAACGGTCCTTGGGAGTCTTTCCTTGACGGTGTCGGTAATGGTTTGGGATATGCCAAGATTCTGGTAATCGTGGCTTTCTTCCGCGAATTGCTTGGTTCGGGTACACTGCTTGGTTTCAATATATTGAACTACGAACCTATTCAAAACACCGGATACATTAACAACGGTTTGATGTTGATGCCGCCTATGGCATTGATTATCGTAGCTTGCATTATCTGGTACCAACGTGCGCGCCACAAAGAGTTGCAAGAAGAAAGTAATTAATAATTCAAGATTCAAAAAAGAATTATGGAACATTTATTAAGTTTATTCGTCCGCTCTATCTTTGTGGACAACATGATATTCGCATTCTTCCTGGGTATGTGTTCATACCTGGCCGTTTCGAAGAATGTGAAGACTGCCGTAGGACTGGGTATCGCCGTAACTTTTGTGTTGCTGGTGACGCTTCCGGTGAACTACTTGTTGCAAACTAAGGTGCTGGCTGCCAACGCTATCATTGAAGGTGTCGATCTTAGTTTCTTGAGTTTTATTCTTTTCATTGCCGTTATTGCCGGTATTGTGCAATTGGTGGAAATGGTGGTGGAACGTTTCAGCCCGTCGCTGTACGCTTCACTGGGTATCTTCCTGCCGTTGATTGCCGTTAACTGTGCTATCATGGGTGCTTCTCTGTTTATGCAGCAACGCATCAATCTCGGTCCGAGTGATCCGAAGTATATTGGTGATATCTGGGACGCGCTTTCTTATGCACTCGGTTCCGGTATCGGTTGGCTGCTGGCTATCGTAGGTCTGGCTGCTATCCGTGAGAAAATGGCTTACTCTGACGTTCCTGCTCCGTTGAAGGGCTTGGGTATCACGTTTATCACAGTAGGCCTAATGGCAATCGCATTTATGTGTTTCTCTGGTTTGAACATCTAAAAAGAAAGGAATAAGACAATGGATATGAATTTAATATTAGCGAGCATTGGGGTATTCCTTGTGGTTATTCTGCTGCTTGTTGTTATCCTGTTGGTTGCCAAGAATTTCCTGGTACCGTCAGGTAACGTGAAACTGACAATCAACGGTGAAAAGGAATTGGAAGTGGCTTCCGGTTCTACTTTACTGAATACGCTGTCTGTCAACGGGATATTCCTGTCATCCGCTTGTGGTGGTAAGGGCTCTTGCGGACAGTGCAAATGCCAGGTGCTTGAAGGTGGCGGTGAAATCTTGCCTTCCGAAGTTCCTCACTTTAGCCGTAAACAGCAGCAAGACCATTGGCGTCTGGGCTGTCAGGTGAAAGTGAAAAGTGATATGTCTATCAAGATTGACGAGTCTGTGCTCGGTGTGAAAGAGTGGGAGTGTGAAGTTATCTCCAACAAGAACGTGGCTACATTTATCAAAGAGTTCATCGTTGCTCTGCCTAAGGGTGAACACATGGACTTCATCCCCGGTTCTTATGCACAGATCAAGATTCCTAAATTCTCAATGGACTATGACAAGGATATCGATAAGAGCCTGATTGGTGACGAATATCTGCCTGCATGGGAGAAATTCGGTCTGTTGGGCTTGAAGTGTAAGAACGATGAGGAAACAATCCGTGCTTACTCTATGGCCAACTATCCGGCGGAAGGTGACCGTATCATGTTGACTGTACGTATCGCTACTCCACCGTTCAAACCGAAAGAACAAGGTCCCGGATTTATGGATGTAATGCCGGGTATCGCTTCTTCTTATATCTTCACGCTGAAACCGGGTGACAAGGTTATTATGAGCGGTCCTTATGGAGATTTCCACCCAATCTTGGATTCTAACAAGGAAATGATGTGGATTGGTGGTGGTGCCGGTATGGCTCCGTTGCGTGCACAAATCATGCACTTGACGAAGACACTGCACGTTACCGATCGTAAGATGTCTTACTTCTATGGTGCCCGTGCGTTGAACGAAGTATTCTATCTGGAGGACTTCCTGCAAATCGAAAAAGACTTCCCGAACTTCACATTCCATTTGGCACTTGACCGTCCGGATCCTGCTGCTGATGCTGCCGGTGTGAAGTATACTCCGGGATTCGTTCACAACGTAATCTATGAAACTTACCTGAAGAATCACGAAGCTCCTGAAGATATTGAATATTATATGTGTGGTCCTGGCCCGATGTCGAAAGCTGTTGAAAAGATGCTTGATGACCTTGGCGTTCCAGCCCAGAACTTGATGTTCGATAACTTCGGAGGATAATCTTCGAAAAATACCCTCCGGTTGGGAAACTACCGGAAAGGTTATATAAAAACAGGGCGGGAAATCTGAATGCTGATTATGCTTCTCAGATTTCCCGCCTTCTTTTGTGTCTTTTCGGGATGTATTTGGTGAATTTTATGTCAGTTTTGAAGATAGTTATCTGTTTTTGCATCTACTTATCTATTAATTTTGTACTTTTGACTACATAATAGTTCCCTAAATACATTTTGTTATGGAATATCATCGTATTTCTTTTATTCACGACGACACGGAGTATTCGTTTATCAAAGCTATGAATGCAGGTTTAACCGGATATGATCTGATGAAAGCCTGTCGGGTAGAAGTTACGATTTATATGAAGGAGAATAACCTGAAAGGTCGCTATATACTGACTGGAATGGCTAAAGTTTGACCGTCTTTTTGTCTTCATACTCTTACTCTTTTTGTATCTTTGCCACATGTTAGAGAAAAATGAGATTATACAATCGGTTCTTCGTAACTTGAGGATCGAGGAGTTGAACCCGATGCAGGAAGCATCGCTGGAACAAGCTACAGGAAAAAAAGACGTCATACTGTTGTCACCGACAGGATCAGGTAAGACTTTGGCTTATCTGCTGCCATTATTGCTCACTTTGAAAACGGATGACGGTAGTGTGCAGGTATTAATCTTAGTACCTTCACGCGAGCTGGCTTTACAGATAGACAGTGTATTTAAGGCAATGGGTACTTCTTGGAAAACTTGTTGTTGTTATGGTGGGCACCCTATTGCTGAAGAAAAAAAGAGTATTCTAGGCAATCATCCTGCTATTATTATTGGTACTCCGGGACGTATCACCGATCATTTGTCCAAGGGAAACTTCAATCCCGAAACGATCCATACACTGATTATTGATGAATTTGACAAATCACTGGAATTTGGCTTCCATGATGAAATGGCGGAGATTATCACACAACTTCCGGGATTGAAGAAACGTATGCTGCTTTCAGCTACCGATGCAGAAGAAATTCCTCAGTTTACAGGATTGAACCGCACAGTGAAACTGAATTTCCTGCCGGATGCTTCTGAAGAACAGGAATCCCGCCTGACATTAATGAAGGTGATTTCTCCCTCGAAAGACAAGATTGATACTTTATATAATTTGCTTTGTACACTGGGAAGCAGTTCAAGTATTGTTTTCTGTAATCATCGGGATGCGGTAGACCGGGTACATAAGCTTCTGGCTGAAAAGAAGTTATTTGCCGAACGTTTTCATGGTGGCATGGAGCAGCCGGACCGTGAACGTGCTTTGTATAAATTCCGTAACGGTAGTTGTCATGTGCTTATCTCTACGGACCTCGCTGCCCGTGGGCTGGATATACCGGAAATTGAGCATATCATTCATTACCACCTTCCTGTGAACGAAGAAGCCTTCACGCATCGTAACGGACGTACCGCGCGTTGGGATGCAACCGGAACTTCTTATCTGGTGCTTCACGCTGAGGAAAAACTTCCGACTTATATCCCGGATAATATAGAAACAGTGGCATTACCGGAAAATGCTCCTCGTCCTCCTAAATCTGTCTGGACTACTGTATATATAGGTAAAGGAAAGAAAGAAAAATTAAGCCGGATAGATATTGCCGGATTCTTATATAAAAAAGGAAATTTGGCTCGTGAAGATGTAGGGGCTATTGATGTAAAAGAGCATTATGCATTTGTTGCCGTTCGTCGGGCTAAGGTGAAACAATTGCTGAATTTGATCCAAGGAGAAAAGATCAAAGGAATGAAGACAATTATCGAAGAAGCGAAGTAGAAAAAAAACTTTTTCTTTATAAATATTCATTTTTATCTCATTTCTCTTTCACTTTATAATTTATTGATTTCATAGAGTGATATTTTCGACTTTTATTCTTAACTTGATATGTATAGATAACAATATGGTGTATATATCCTGTATAAACCAATAAAAAGTAAGAGAAATCTGCTATAAAACAGTATTTTTATAAGGAAAGATTTGTACGCCGAAAATAAATTCGTAAATTCGCAAAGTCGAAAGACAAAAAGTAACGAAATTGTTAAACCAAAAACAAACTTCAAATGAAAAAGCATAATTTCAATGCAGGACCTTCCATTCTTCCGCGTGAGGTGATAGAGGATACAGCGAAGGCTATTTTAGATTTCAACGGCTCTGGTTTATCTCTGATGGAAATCAGCCACCGTGCCAAAGACTTCCAACCTGTGGTTGACGAGGCAGAGGCATTATTCAAGGAATTACTCAATATCCCCGAAGGTTATTCGGTTTTGTTCCTGGGTGGAGGTGCTAGTATGGAGTTCTGCATGGTGCCCTATAATTTCCTCGAAAAAAAAGCAGCTTATTTGAATACCGGTGTATGGGCAAAGAAAGCAATGAAAGAAGCCAAAGGTTTTGGTGAAGTTGTAGAGGTTGCCTCTTCAGCCGAAGCTACATATACTTATATCCCGAAAGATTACACAATCCCTGTTGATGCAGATTATTTCCATATCACTACAAATAATACAATTTACGGTACGGAATTGAAGAAAGACCTCGATTCTCCGGTTCCAGTGATTGCCGATATGTCTTCTGATATTTTCTCACGTCCGATTGACGTTTCCAAATACATCTGTATCTATGGTGGTGCGCAGAAGAATTTGGCTCCCGCAGGTGTTACATTTGTTATCGTAAAGAATGACGCACTAGGTAAAGTTTCCCGCTATATCCCGACAATGTTGAACTATCAGACTCATATTGATAGTGGCTCTATGTTCAACACTCCTCCGGTAGTACCTATTTATGCTGCTTTGCAGACTCTTCGTTGGATTAAAGCTCAGGGTGGTGTGAAGGAAATGGAACGCCGTGCTATTGAAAAGGCTGATATGCTGTATGCAGAAATTGACCGTAATAAATTGTTCGTAGGTACTGCTGCCAAGGAAGACCGTTCACGCATGAATATCTGTTTTGTAATGGCTCCTGAATACAAAGATTTGGAGGCAGACTTCTTGAAGTTTGCAACAGAAAAAGGTATGGTAGGTATTAAGGGACACCGTTCCGTAGGTGGTTTCCGTGCTTCATGCTACAATGCTATGCCGAAAGAGAGCGTTCAGGCTTTGATTGACTGCATGCAGGAATTTGAAAAACTTCATTAATAATATTGTCACCACAGATTACACAGATTGGCACAGATATTTCTAAATTTTGTGAGAATCTGAGTAATCTGTGGTGAGTTTTTATAAACAGAATTTGATTATGAAAGTACTTGTAGCTACTGAAAAACCGTTTGCAAAGATTGCAGTAGACGGTATCCGTAAAGAAATTGAAGCGGCCGGATATGAGCTTGTTTTACTTGAAAAATATACAGATAAGGCTCAGTTGTTGGATGCAGTGAAAGATGCTAATGCGATTATTATCCGTAGTGATATTATTGATGCAGAAGTGTTGGATGCTGCGAAAGAGTTGAAGATTGTGGTTCGTGCCGGTGCAGGATATGATAATGTTGACTTGGCTTCCGCTACTGCTCACGACGTTTGTGTGATGAATACTCCGGGACAGAACTCTAATGCTGTTGCCGAACTGGCTTTGGGTATGATGGTTTATGCTGTCCGTAACTTCTATAACGGTACTTCCGGTACGGAATTAATGGGCAAGAAATTGGGTATCCATGCTTACGGAAACGTAGGTCGCAATGTAGCCCGTGTTGCTAAAGGCTTCGGAATGGAAGTTTATGCATACGATGCATTCTGCCCGAAAGAAGTAATCGAGAAAGACGGAGTGAAAGCGCTTGATTCTGCTGCAGAACTTTACAAGACTTGCCAGTTTGTTTCTCTGCACATCCCGGCAACTGCCGAAACAAAGAACTCTATCAACTATGCTTTGCTGAAAGACATGCCGAAAGGCGCTATGCTAGTGAATACTGCCCGTAAGGAAGTAATTAATGAAGCAGAACTTATCAAATTAATGGAAGACCGTGCAGACTTCAAATACATTACGGACATTATGCCTGCTGCTAACGCTGAATTTGTAGAAAAGTTTGCCGGACGTTATTTCTCAACACCGAAGAAAATGGGTGCACAAACTGCCGAAGCAAATATCAATGCCGGTATTGCTGCAGCTCAACAGATTGTCGGTTTTCTGAAAGACGGTTGTGAGAAGTTTAGAGTAAACAAATAATATTCAGAATGAGGAAGGCGGATTTTCAGGATAACATAGTTATAATCTGATTAAAAACAATCTGTCGCAGAACGTCTTTTTTAGAAATAAGTAGTATATTTGAGCCACAGATTTTATATAAGTCTGTGGCTCTAATTTTTTACAAATAAAATACTAATATCATGGCAATAATTAAACCTTTCAAGGGCATTCGTCCTCCGCAGAACCTGGTTGAACAGGTTGCTTCACGTCCTTATGATGTATTGAACTCAGAAGAAGCCCGCGCAGAAGCGGAAGGTAATGAAAAATCCCTTTATCATATTATTAAACCTGAAATAGATTTCCCTGTTGGTACGGACGAACATGATGAATGTGTTTACAGCAAGGCGGCCGAGAATTTCCAACTGTTTCAGGATAAAGGCTGGTTGGTGCAGGATAGCAAGGAAAACTATTATATCTATGCGCAGACAATGAACGGTAAGACGCAGTACGGATTGGTAGTCGGTGCGTATGTTCCCGATTATATGAATGGTGTTATTAAGAAACACGAACTTACCCGTCGCGACAAGGAGGAAGACCGTATGAAGCATGTTCGTGTGAACAATGCGAATATCGAACCCGTATTCTTTGCTTATCCCGATAATGATAAACTGGATGTTATCATCAAGAAATATACTTTGGAAAAGCCCGTCTATGACTTTATCGCTCCGGGTGACGGTTTCGGACATACTTTTTGGATTATTGACCAGAGCGAAGACATTGCGGCTATCACCGCCGAATTTGCTAAAATGCCAGCTCTTTATATTGCCGACGGACATCATCGTTCTGCTGCCGCTGCATTGGTAGGTGCTGAAAAGGCAAAGCAGAATCCGAACCATAAGGGAGATGAAGAATATAACTATTTCATGGCAGTTTGTTTCCCTGCCAATCAGTTGACTATCATTGACTACAACCGTGTGGTAAAAGACCTCAATGGATTAACTCCCGAACAATTCCTTGGCGCCTTAAACAAGAACTTCATTGTTGAGGAAAAGGGGGCGGATATTTACAAACCTTCCGGTTTGCATAATTTCTCTCTTTATCTTGGAGGAAAATGGTATAGTTTGACTGCTAAAGCAGGTACATACAATGATAACGATCCGATCGGTGTGCTTGATGTGACTATATCCTCCAACTTGATTTTGGATGAAATCTTAGGCATCAAAGATTTACGCTCCGACAAACGTATCGACTTTGTAGGAGGTATCCGTGGTTTGGGAGAACTCAAGAAACGTGTAGACAGTGGTGAGATGAAAGTGGCATTAGCTCTTTATCCCGTGTCTATGAAGCAATTAATGGATATTGCCGATACAGGTAACATCATGCCTCCAAAGACAACTTGGTTCGAACCGAAACTTCGTTCGGGACTGGTTATCCATAAATTGGAATAAGACAAGTATCATTTTATAAAATAGAGCGGTCGATTTGTTACAATCATACGGTAGATTATAACGGATCGACCGCTTCTTTATAAAGAATCAACCGTTCGTTTGTAGTAAAACGACCGCTTGTTTGTATCATCCCGAACGTATCTCGTCAATTGTCTGATCGCTTAATATTTCCAAACGATAAATTGAAATTTCCGTGTAAACCCGTATCTTTGCAACATGACTGCTGAAGATACTTACAAAACCATTGCCGAACCTTCCGAAGGTATTTATACAGAAAAGCGGAGCAAGTTTATTGCTATCGCCCTGCCTGTGCGTACTCTCGATGAGATAAAAGCTCATCTTGAAACGTATCAGAAGAAGTATTATGATGCACGGCACGTATGCTATGCCTATATGCTGGGAGCCGCTCGCAAAGATTTCCGTGCCAATGATAATGGAGAGCCTTCCGGAACGGCGGGCAAGCCTATTCTCGGACAGATAAACTCCAATGAACTGACAGACATCCTGATTATCGTAGTCCGTTACTTCGGAGGAATCAAGTTGGGGACAAGCGGACTGATTGTTGCCTATAAAGCTGCTGCTGCCGAAGCAATAGCTGCTGCTACGGTCATCGAGAAAACGGTGGACGAGGAAGTGACAATCATGTTTGAGTATCCTTTTATGAATGATGTGATGCGTATTGTCAAGGAAGAAGAACCGGAGATTCTTCGGCAGTCGTATGATATGGATTGCAGTATGACATTGCGCATCCGTTCTTCCATGATGCCGAAACTGCGTGCACGGCTGGAGAAAGTGGAAACGGCACGGATTCTTGAGGAAGACTGATTGAGACATTTACCTATCCCTCTCCCTACGGAGACTCCTCCTTTCCTGAAGGAGGAGAGTTTTGATAGAGATTGTTGGTGGAAGTGAGATAGAATATAAATAAGAAAAATATGTTTATGAGGAACAGATATAATATACTTTTCAGCTTGTTTTGGGCTTCTCTTGTGTTGGTTGGCATTGAAACACAGGCACAGGAGAACTTGAAATTTGCTCCAAACGACATACCTGTTCCCTGGTATTCGCAGAAAATCACAGGTTGTCCCTATACACACTGTTCGCTTGCATCCTCATTAATGGTATTCGATTATTTCAAAGGCATGACAGCAGACGCGCAACGAACCTCTTCGGATGCGGAAAAGAAACTGATTGAATATCAGCGGAACTATTTTTTTAAGAAACGCGCTCCCTTCCGTCGTCGTACATCGATAGGGCAGGGAGGATATTATTCTTTCGAAATAGATTCATTGACCCGTTATTATGAGAATATGATAAGTGCGGAACATTTCCAACAGAAAGATTACCGGATACTGAAAGATTATATCGACCGTGGGATTCCCGTGTTGATAAACGTAAGGTATACAGGAGCAACTCGTGGACTTCGTCCCGGACCACGAGGACATTGGATTGTATTGCGTGGCATTGATGATAAATATGTGTGGGTGAATGACCCCGGCCGTTCGCCGGAGATGAGGAGTAAAGGCGAGAATATTCGCTATCCGATTAAGAAACAAGTCGGCAATCCTTCTTATTTTGACGGATGCTGGACAGGCAGATATATTGTGGTTACTCCGAGAGAATGGATACGTAATCCTCTTTATGCACAAGCAGGAAAGTTGCCCCCATTGGAAGAAGTTACCCATATACAACCTCCCGTTGTGGCGTCCACAGCATTACCGCAGGTTATTAGTCAATAACAAACAGAATCAGTAAATAAGAAACATAAGATATATGGCATTTGAAGCAACAAAAAAAGAATGGTGCGAACTTTATACTTTCTTCCGCCTGTTGGCAGACGGAAAAGTTGTATTAGGCACGGCAGAAGCGAAAATAGGAGAAACGTCCTGGCCTATTGCAATGATTCAACGGGAAGAACATGACGGAACGCGCCGGTATTATATTGAAGAAGAATCAGTCCGTATTGAGGGAGAAACGGGTGTTAAGTCCATGCCGCGTGAAGATTTCGGTATTGTTGCCGATCTGATTTTGCAGGCAGTGAAATCCTCCTCGGAAAATGATGTCACCTCGCCGGAGGGAGTGGAAGAATTTTTGGACGAAGCCGGTATCTTCGATTTGGAAGCAAAAACAGAAGATCGTACAGATTTCTCGGTTGCCTTTTGGCATCCGGAAGCCCCGGTAAGAGGTTTCAATGTACGTTCGCGGTTGAGTGCCATGAATCCGTTATTGGACGGAGGGCGTGCGGCAAATCTTAAACTGGAGCAGAGTGGAATCAAGTTTGCTACTCCTACGGTGAATAAGATTAATGCATTGCCCGAATCCCCCAACGAAGTATCCGAGCGAATGATGCTGATAGAGCGTTTGGGTGGTGTGCTCAAATATTCGGATGTAGCCGACCGTGTGTTCCGCAGTAATCTTCTGATGATTGATTTACATTTTCCGCGTGTACTGACAGAGATGATTCGTATTATGCATTTGGACGGCATCTCCCGAATCAGTGAATTGACGGAAGTAATCAAGCAGATGAATCCTCTGAAGATAAAAGATGAGTTGATAAACAAACATTGTTTCTATGAGTTTAAAATAAAGCAATTCTTAATGGCTCTGGCCTTGGGGATGCGTCCGGCAAAGATATACAATGGTCAGGATTCGGCTGTTGAAGGCATTTTGCTGGTAGGTGGAAACGGGGAAGTACTTTGTTATCATAAATCGGAGAAGCAGGTCATGGAAGACTTCCTGTTCCGAAATACTCGTTTGGAAAAGGGCTCTTTGGATAAAGATAAATATGGCTTTTTGGAGAAAGAGAACGGAGTTTATTATTTCAAGCTGAATGCAAAGATTGGTTTGGTTAAACGGTAAATAAATTATAGTATGAAGACAAATGAAATTTTAGAGAATATCAAAGCACGTCGAAGTGTACGGGCTTACACCGGTCAGCAGGTCTCGGAAGAGGATTTGCAGGCTGTTCTGGAGGCTGCTACTTATGCGCCGAGCGGGATGCATCTGGAGACATGGCATTTCACTGCCATTCAGAATGCCGATAAACTGACCGAATTGAATGAACGTATCAAGGGAGCTTTTGCCAAGAGCGACGAACCCCGTTTGAAGGAACGCGGGCAGAGCAAGACGTATTGTTGCTATTATCATGCTCCTACTTTGGTTATCGTTTCTAATGAGCCGACTCAGTGGTGGGCGGGTATGGACTGCGCCTGTGCTATCGAAAATATGTTTCTTGCGGCTCATTCTCTGGGGATCGGTTCTTGTTGGATAAATCAGCTCGGGACGACGTGTGACGATCCTGAGGTACGTGCATTTATTACTTCGTTGGGCGTTCCGGAAAATCATAAAGTTTACGGTTGTGTAGCGTTGGGATATGCTGATTCTAAAATTCCGATGAAAGAGAAAAAGGTGAAAGACGGTACGATAACTATTGTCAAGTAGGCATTTCCGAATATATAAGTCCCGGGTATATTTCCATTATGCCCGGGACTTTTGTGTGTTTAGCCCTGGGAAGAAAGGTGATGAGTCCGGGCTTTATAGAGATAATCCCGGAGCATAACAAGTGTAAGCCCCGGGATTGTTTTATTAGTTTTTCATCACTTTATTTGTGATGATTTTCTCTGTGACCGTTTCTTCTTATTCGAATGTGCCGTAGCGAGTCGGCAATAACTTCCGGTCTCCCAGTGTATTGTCTACACGTGCCACATTTATCCAGAACTTATTCTCACGTACACTTTCTATCGGGTAAGCTGCTTTTTCGCGTGTGTACGGGTGCTCCCAGCGATCACTTACAATTTCGTATTCGGGATGCGGAGCATTAATCAATACGTTGTCGTCTTTGTCCGCTTCACCGTTCTTCACTTCTTGAATTTCCTGCCAGATGTTCAGCATGACATCAACGAAATTATCCAGTTCTGCCAGACTCTCGCTTTCGGTTGGCTCAATCATCAGCGTGCCATGCACAGGGAAGGAGAGGGTAGGAGCATGATAACCATAATCCATGAGACGTTTTGCGATATCATTTTCGGAGATGCCCGTTTCCTCGTGCACTTTGCGGCATTCCAGAATCATCTCGTGCCCGACGAAACCATTCGCTCCGCGATAAACGATCCCATACGTGTCTTTCAGACAAGCAGCCAGGTAATTGGCATTTAGAATCGCGATTTTAGTAGCCATAGTCAGTCCTTCTGTACCCATCATACGGATGTATCCGTAAGTGATCGGCAGGATTCCCGCACTTCCGAACGGAGCGGAGGAAACCTGATTCTGTGCATTACCGAAGATTCCGTGTCCCGGAAGGAAAGGTACCAGATGCTCGGCCACACAGATAGGACCCACACCCGGACCACCACCACCGTGAGGTGAAGCAAACGTTTTGTGAAGGTTCAAATGGCAGACATCAGCACCGATAAATCCCGGATTGGTTAACCCGACTTGTGCATTCATGTTCGCACCGTCCATATATACTTGTGCTCCACAAGCATGGATAATATGGCAGATATCTTTTATTTCTGTTTCGAAGATACCGTGTGTAGAAGGGTATGTAATCATCAGTGCCGCCAGTTCTTCTTTGTTTTCTTCCGCTTTGGCACACAAGTCGTCCATGTCTACATTTCCTTGCTCGTCGCATGCGCAGGTGACGGTTATAAACCCTGCCTGTATTGCCGATGCCGGATTCGTTCCGTGAGCTGAAGCGGGAATCAATATCTTGTTACGGTGTCCCTGACCAATGCTTTCGAGATAGGCACGAATCACACGAAGGCCTGTATATTCTCCGGCAGCTCCCGAATTTGGCTGCAAACTTACGCCGGCAAAACCGGTGATGATCTTCAAGTCCTCACTCAGATTATTAATCAATTCCCGATACCCTTCCGCCTGGTCTTCCGGAACCAATGGATGCATACCCATAAATTCGGGACGGCTCAAAGGCAGCATTTCCGCAGCGGCATTCAGTTTCATGGTACATGAACCGAGGGAGATCATAGATTGGGCCAGCGAAATATCCTTGCGGTCAAGACGTTTGATGTAACGCATCATCTCCGTCTCCGTATGATATTTGTTGAATACTTCGTGTGTAAGGAAAGGCGTGGTACGTTTTACAGTCTTGTCTATATTGCTTTTTTCAGGGATGTCATCCACCTTCTGATAATCTTTTCCCGCAGCAATGGCAAAGATAGAAAGCAACACATTGGCGGCTGCTACATCAGTCGTTTCGTCAATACTGAACCCTACGTTTCCGTTTTCGAAATAACGCAGATTTACTTCCTTGCTAAGAGCTATCGTACGGATTTGCTGTGCCGAAACGTGTTCGGGCAGTTCGAAGCGCAGGGTATCGAAGTATTGTGCATTCACTTGCGTATATCCGAATTTCTTCAATTGTTTATCAAGGAATACGGTGATACTGTGGATACGTGAAGCGATAGTCGTGATACCTTCCTGACCGTGGTAAACGGCATAGAATCCTGCCATTGTAGCCAGCAATGCCTGTGCCGTACAGATATTTGAAGTTGCCTTCTCGCGTTTGATATGCTGTTCGCGGGTCTGTAAAGCCATTCGGTAACAAAGTTTACCGTATTTGTCTTTAGACCAGCCGATGATTCGTCCTGGCATATTCCGTTTGTATTCATCCCGTGTGGCGAAGTAGCCGGCCGAAGGTCCGCCGTAGAACATCGGTGTGCCTAGGCGTTGTGTTGTTCCGAATACGATGTCCGCTCCCCATTCTCCCGGAGGTGTCAGCAAGGCAAGACTTAGGATGTCGGCGGCAACGGCAACTTTACAATCTGCCGCATGAGCCTTTTCCGTAAACTCTGTGTAATCTTCTACGCTGCCATTCGAATTGGGATATTGCAATACGCAGGCAAATACTTCCTGTGAAGGTTCAAATTCTTTATATTTACCTACACGCAGCTCGATGCCTTGAGGTACGGCACGTGTAGTCATTACCGCCAATGTCTGAGGGAAAATATTTTCGTCAACAAACACTACGTTCGCACCCGCTTTCTGTTGCGCACGGGAACGTAGGGCGTACATCATACTTACGGCTTCGGCAGCCGCAGTCGCTTCGTCCAAGAGTGAGCAATTGGCAAGCGGCATGGCGG